>PVMK01121764.1_pt1 | contig 118737 bp, 102 predicted proteins | sample 1853481 | NCBI WGS metagenome assembly PVMK01 (sample SAMN08533507, study PRJNA380276) | Marine sediment metagenome, whole genome shotgun sequencing project.
TTAAATTATGAAGAAAAAATTACTAGTTGTAATTGCCCTGTTTTTGGGCGTAATTACAATTGCACAAACTACTGTATCCGGTTCTGTAATAGATGGAAATTCTAATGAACCATTACCGGGAGTTAATCTCAAAATCGTTGGAACATCGGTTGGAACGTCAACAGATTTTGATGGACTGTTCACTTTAGTGACCAGTGAAGGCTTACCATTTTCTATTGAAATCACCTATGTGGGTTATGATAGAAAAACGATAGAAATTACGGAATCTAATGAGGATTTGAGATTAACAATTTTCGAAAACCAAACATCTCTGGATGAGGTTGTATTATCTGCTTCCAGAACTCCTGAACGAATTTTTGAATCACCGGTAACGGTTGAAAGGTATGATCTAAAGGATATAAAAAATACTGCTTCTGCAGATTTTTATGACGGACTGGAAAATATAAAAGGTGTAGATATTAATGTAAACAGTTTAACGTTTAAGTCAGTAAATACCAGAGGGTTTGCAACTTTCGCAAATGATAGATTTGTTCAGTTAGTAGATGGTATGGATAATTCTGCACCGGCACTGAATTTTCCTTTAGGTAATTTATTGGGGATGGCAGAGACCGATGTTTTAAGTATTGAATTACTTCCGGGAGCATCATCTGCATTGTATGGTGCAAATGCCTTTAACGGAATTCTTTTTATGCAAAGTAAAAGTCCCTTTGAACATCATGGGGTGAGTGGCTATGCAAAATACGGTTTGACGTCGCAGGATGCAGCTGGTAACAAAGCATATATTGATGCCTGCGTAAGAGCAGCTTTTAAATTTAGTGAGAAAGTTGCTTTTAAGATAAACCTGAGTTACTTAAAAGGAACGGATTGGTTTGCTACAAATATAGAAGACAGATTTCACAGAGACGTAACAAGGGCTGATCCTGACTATGATGGTACCAATGTTTATGGAGATGAAGTTAGGACAAATATAAGGGCATCCTCAGGGGGTCTGGGTATAGTACCTGATGTTTTTGTTAGTAGAACCGGTTATGATGAAAGAGACCTGACTGATTATAACGCAGAGAGTTTAAAAAGCGATTGGGGAATTTATTTCAGACCATGGGAAAATGATATTGAGTTCTCCTATGTAGGGAAAGTGGCTTCGGGATCGACTATCTATCAAGGCACAAATAGATATGCTATTGATAATTTCTTTTTGCAACAGCATAAAATAGAAGTAAAAAGTGATAATTTCTTAGTGCGTGGCTATATGACCGGTGATAATGCTGGTGATTCCTATGATATGGTGTTTACGGGGATTCATATTCTTAACAAATGGAAAAGTCATACCGAATGGTTTGGAGAATATATTAATACCTATGTAGGAGCTACTTTAGGAGGTGCTACCGATGATGAGGCACATACAATAGCAAGGGCCGTTGCCGAAACAGGACGTTATGAGCCAGGCTCTCCACAATTTAAAGAGGCTTTTAATGAAGTGATTAATGATCCTGATCTAACAACAGGTTCAAAATTTCAAGATGAATCAAAAATATACCATGCGGATGTAAATTACAACTTTAATAAATTAATAGAAAAGGCTGATATTCAAGTAGGAGGGTCTTTTAGACAATATATATTAAACTCTTTTGGAACAATATATACGGATGAAGATGGGCCAATTCGATATTCAGAAGTTGGCTTTTATGCACAGTATCAACAGAAATTTTTAGATGAGAGGTTTAAACTGACAGCTTCTTTGCGATATGATAAGTCAGAGCTTTTTGATGGAAATTTATCTCCCAGATTGTCTCTAGGTTATACCCTTGGTGAAAGGAGAGACCACAATATAAGACTCTCCTATCAAACAGGGTTTAGAAATCCAACCACACAGGATCTGTTTATTGGTTTAAATGCAGGTTCTTCCATTTTGGTAGGGTCTGCTGAAGAAAATTTAGATCGGGATATTAGAACGTTTCCGGTTTCTCAAAGTGGGCAAGATATAGGGCAACCGGCTACATCAACTATATTAGGTCGGGCAGCATATGAAAATTCATATTCAGAAGTTTCGGTTGCTAAATTTACGGAAACTGGAAATGTTACGGATTTAGAAGTTGCTAACCCGGATATTGTAAAACCTGAACAAGTTGCTACGGTTGAACTTGGCTATAGAGGTAAAATCAACGTTGTTACTATTGATTTTAGTACCTATTATAGCAGGTATAAAAATTTCATTTCAAACGAAAGAGTGGAGGTTCCACTTTATGGCGACGTTGGAACACCTCTATCCGTAGCAGCAATCCAATTCGGTGATTTTGAGACTTATCAGTCATATACTAATTCTGATGTGGATATTTCCTCTTATGGGGCTTCTATCGCGGTTACTTTAAAAATTGCCAGAAACTACGACCTTTCGGCCAATTACACCTATATAGAAGAAGATTATGACAGAGAAGCTAATCCTGATTTTGTAACTAATTTTAATACACCTAATAATAAGGTGAAAGTTTCTTTTGGAAATGTTAATGCTTTCAAAAATTTTGGATTTAATGTAGCATGGAGATGGAGTGAAAGTTATTTATGGCAGGCTACATTTGGTGATGGGATTATCCCTTCTTACAATACTGTGGATGCTCAGGTTAACTATAGAGTTCCAAAAATATTATCAACCTTTAAATTAGGCGCTGCCAATATCTTAGGTACGGAATACTATACAGCTTATGGAACAGGGTACATCGGTACTCAATACTATATTTCCTGGACTATAAATAACCTGTAAAATTTAACTAATTAACTATTAAAAAAAAGATCATGAATATAAAATATATATATCTAATATTAATTGTGTTTGGCTTTACAGCTTGTTCCGATGACAATATTACGGACCCAATTCCACCACCACCAATGCTGGATGCAGGTACGGCTGATTTTTCCAATTATGTTGCGATAGGAGATTCACAAACGGCAGGTTATACCGATGGAGCGTTATTTATAGCAGCACAAGAAAACTCTATGCCGAACATTTTATCAAATAATATGGCTAGTGTTGGCGGTGGTGCGTTTACACAGCCTTTGACAGATGATAATATAGGTGGGCTATTATTTGCAGGAAACGTTATATTAAGCAATAGATTCTATTTCGACCTGGCTACATTTCTACCGGCCATTTTGCAAGGTACGCCTACTACTGATGTTATACCTGGACTAAGTGGTCAGTTCAATAATATGGGAGTTCCCGGCGCTAAAAGTTTTCACTTCCTGGCACCTGGTTATGGTAATGCTGCTGGCGTCCCATTGGGGTTAGCAAATCCATATTTTGCTCGTTTCGCTTCAAGCCCAAGTACAACTATTTTCGGAGATGCAATGGCACAGGGTCCGTCATTTTTTACATTTTGGGCAGGCAGTCTTGATGTAACTAGCTATGCACTTGCCGGGGGAGATGGAGTAAATCAGGCAGGTAATTTTGATCCATCTACCTACGGTCCATCTGATATTACGGACCCGGTGGTTTTCGGACAAGCGATTGGTTTTATGTTGGCCGGATTGAATTCGATTGGTGCACAAGGTGTGGTGGCGAACATAGCAAACCCCTTGTTACTACCTTATTTTGCAGTGATTCCATATAACGCGGTTCCACTGGATGCAGGTACGGCTGCACTTCTCAACCAAGGGTTTGCTCCTTATAACGGAGGCTTGTTGCAAATGGAAGCCTTTGGATTAATTACCTCGGTTGAAAGAATATTAAGAACAATTAATTTTGTAGAAGGACAAAATGCTGTGACATTGGTAGATGAATATCTAACAGATCTAAGTGGATTTGGACTTCCTTCTTATCGTCAGGCAACGGAGATCGATTTATTACCCCTTACTGCTCAGTTCATTATAGGTACAACGGTAGGAGGAAATCCCCTTCAAATTAACGGTGTTAGTGTTCCATTGGATGATCAATGGGTATTGACTCCTAATGAGCAGACTGAAGTTGAAAATGCAACGGCAGCTTTTAATGCCATCATTGAAGCGGCAGCAACGCAGGCTGGATTTGGCTTTGTAGATATTGAAAATATAATGGGTCAATTAGCAACGATTGGTGTGCCTAGTGGTGATTTTAGACCAACTTCTGAATATGTGCTCGGCGGCGCTTTGTCCTTAGATGGCGTTCATACTAATGCAAGAGGAAATGCTTTGATCGCCAATGAATTTTTAAAGGCAATAGATGCTACTTATGGATCAAATTTTGTTGAAGCTGAGGCATTGAATGATATAGGTAATTATCCAACAAATTATTCCTCACAGCTGCAATAAAAATAGTATAGAAACATCGGATTGTAGTATATTTTACTCAATGATCCTGCATAAAGGTATAATATTTTCAAAACCTCTTTTAATTCGTTAAAAGAGGTTTTATTGTGATATGATCGGTGCCTGTTTGTGAATTGTTTTGACATTAAAAAAATAATTTAGGCTCTATAAAAAAAGGAATAAAAATTCTTTCAATTTATTATTAAAAAAGTATCTTTGCACCTCGAAATCAAAACACTCCAAAAAGATGAATATCGATTTATTAATAGTTTTTGGAGAAACAATAAAATAAACAAAATAATGGCAAAAGTTATAGGTAAAATTTCTCAAATTATGGGTCCGGTTATTGATGTTTCATTCTCATCAGAAGGTGAGCTTCCAAAAATTTATGATTCACTTGAAATTTCAAGAAATGACGGGTCCACATTAGTGCTTGAAGTTCAACAGCATATTGGAGAAGATATTGTTCGTTGCGTTGCGATGGATTCTACCGATGGATTGAGTAGAGGGTATGATGTATTGGCGACAGGTAATCCTATTAAAATGCCAATAGGTGGAGAGATTTACGGAAGATTATTCAATGTTACTGGAGACCCAATTGATGGTTTGAAAGCACTTCCGAAGGATGGGAAAAACGGATTGCCTATACATAGAAAAGCACCATTATTTGAAGATTTGTCAACTTCTACAGAAGTTCTATTCACCGGAATCAAAGTTATTGATCTAATTGAACCTTATTCTAAAGGGGGAAAAATTGGATTATTTGGTGGTGCAGGTGTTGGTAAAACTGTATTGATCCAGGAGCTAATTAATAATATTGCGAAAGGACATGGTGGTTTATCAGTTTTTGCCGGAGTGGGAGAACGTACTCGTGAAGGAAATGATTTACTTCGTGAAATGCTAGAATCAGGAATTATTAAATACGGCAAAGAATTTGATAAATCGATGGAAGAAGGGGGATGGGATCTGGACAAGGTAGATATGTCTGAATTGAAAGAATCCAAGCTTACCTTTGTATTTGGTCAAATGAATGAGCCTCCTGGAGCACGTGCTCGAGTGGCATTATCCGGTTTGGCGATCGCGGAATACTTTAGAGATGGGGCTGGAGAAGGTCAAGGAAAGGATATCCTATTCTTTATTGATAATATATTTAGGTTTACTCAAGCCGGTTCAGAGGTTTCTGCGCTTTTAGGTCGTATGCCTTCTGCAGTTGGTTATCAACCTACCTTAGCTACTGAAATGGGTACCATGCAAGAAAGAATTACTTCTACAAAAAATGGTTCAATTACCTCAGTACAAGCAGTATATGTTCCTGCGGATGATTTAACTGATCCGGCACCGGCAACAACATTTGCTCACTTGGATGCAACCACGGTACTTTCGCGTAAGATTGCGGAGTTAGGTATCTATCCTGCTGTGGATCCATTAGATTCTACCTCAAGAATTTTGAATAGAGAAATTCTCGGTGATGAACATTATGAGACTGCTCAAAGAGTAAAAGAAATGTTGCAAAAATATAAGGAATTACAGGATATTATTGCAATTTTGGGAATGGAAGAACTAAGTGAAGAAGATAAGTTAGTAGTGCACCGAGCACGTAGAGTGCAACGATTTTTATCACAACCATTTCATGTAGCAGAACAATTTACCGGTATACCGGGAGTATTGGTTGATATTAAAGATACCATAAAAGGATTTAATATGATCATTGATGGTGAACTTGATAAGTATCCGGAGTCGGCATTTAACCTTAGAGGATCTATCGAAGACGCTATTGAAGCAGGCGAAAAAATGTTGGTTGAAGTATAATCAATCTTGATAAAAGACTTTATTTTGTGTTGGCTATTAAGGCAAAAAATCAAGGATCTTAAAACTTAAAACCTAAATATATATGTTTTTAGAAATAGTAACCCCAGAATCAAGTATATTCCAAGGTGATGTTGAAGTGGTAACCGTGCCTGGTGTTGACGGGGAATTTCAAATGCTGAATAATCACGCACCAATAGTTTCTTTATTACAGGAAGGTAAAGTAAAGTTTAGCGGTGATATATCTATTGATGAAGCTTTTCAAAATAAATTCACCGAAGGCGATAAGAATAGTTTTGAGTTATTAATTAACAGTGGAACTATTGAATTGAAAGAAAACAAAATAATCATATTGGTGGATTAGTCGTTTTTCTTTGAAGATATAATCCTCGCCTATGTCGGGGATTTTTTATATGAACACATTTACAATAAAGCTTAGTCCATTTGAATTTGGTACGAACCTGCAAACACCTCCTACACATAATAATCCACCGCGCTGTCTTCCATAGTTGATGCTAAATCTGGTTTTATTTTTTCTAAATGAGCCACCAAAATTGTAATAATGTATTCTCTCAATGGATTGTTCATTACCATAATTATATAAGTCACTGATGTAGACAGAAAAATTTTTGTGGAATTGATATTCCAGTAAGAACGCCGCCCAATTTTTTTTATCATCGTCATTCCATAAATGTTCTAATTGAAGATGAACTTTTTTATTTTGTACCCAATTATAGTATAAATCAAGACCAATGACCTCTGCACTAGCACTGCCCGTGGCCGATTCAAGAAATTGTTTGTTGTAAAATTGATGGATCATTGTTAGAGTGGTGGACCAATTATTTGACCATTGATTTCTTAATTCCAAGTTTAGATCGGAATAGTATTTTGTTCCATAACTAAAATATTCTGCACTATATTCGAGATTCTCGAAATCAAAAGTTGCATTGAGACCATACCAGGAAGAATAATTTAAAGATAGCTCTGTTTTAAATTTACCTGCTAAAGAGTTCTTGTTAGAAAACTTGTAGAATACATCTATCTGCTGACCAATTTCTCCGGCTTTACCGGGTGGAAAGAAATTTAATTGTGGTTGCGATTGATAGACATATATATTAGATAAACTCAAATTATGTTGTTTTGTAAGTGCCGGTAAATAATTTACTACCAATTCATTATATATATTTCCATAAGCTTCTCTATCGGTATACATGGCCATATTTTCTAATCGTCGAAAGGTTGCATCAATACCAAAACCATTGGAAAAATAACCAAAATTAAATAATAAAGCATTTCCTGTAAACATTCTGCTGTCAATAACATTCACAAACTCTACCAGAGCGTCCTTACCTTTATAAACATATTCCAAATTACTGTAAAAATTATTTCCGAAATAATTTATTCTCCCAGAATATAAGTTCGTATAATTAGGAATGCCACTGGAATTGTCTTCCAATTTCTGATATCGATTTAAATAGCTGAAAGCAAAATTGAACTTGTTTGAAATATCATATTTGAAATCTAATCCAAAAATGGAACCTTCTGACAGCTCGAAACCATTTCTTTGTTTACCACCCATTGCTGTTATTGCAATTTTATCTTTAGGATGATACTTGATTTTTGCTCCGAATATGGAATTGTTCAATCCTAAGGCTCGATCTTCCCATGATCTAAAAATGAGCCCGCTTCCAAATTGATCGTGAAAGGAACCTATGGCAGCCTCAATATTCTTGTTATTATAGGATACAGAAACTGCAGCGAGTCCAAATTTCTTGTCATAAACCGGGGAGTATCCTAATATTCTTTCTTCGATATAAGATTCAAACTGAATATAAGCACTTAAGTTTTTATGATTGTATCTAAAATTGAGATAATTATTAGATCTAAATTTGGTGTCACCTAGATTTGTAATTTTATCATCATCAATATAATATTGTCCTATAGATTCCAGACTACCATAAAAATCATTTAAAAATTGACCAAAACCCAATAAGGGAAAAAGAAGAAAAAGAAAAAGTATTAATTTATTTTTCATGACAAGGTATATTTAAAGTTCTTAAATACTATTGTTCATTTAATACTTTTAGTTTATTAATTATTTGATTCTCATCTCCCTCAACAAATCCCGAATGCTCATAAACAATTTTGTTCTTATAAACCAATATGGTATGAGGAATAACCATAATATTTAACAGTCTTTTGGATTTTTGATTTATATCTATGGCAACATCAAAATCCCAGTTCTTCCCCTTAACCATAGGTACAACTCTGGAATACGACCTGGAATCATCAATAGATATTGCTATATGTTTGGTGTGGTATACGTTTTTTAAACTATCCTGAATAGTATTAAATGTGTCAAGTTCATCTATACAAGGATTGCACCATGTGGCCCAAAAACTGATCAAAAGAATATTATCTGTACTAAGTTTATTTAGATCTAACTTTTTTCCACCAATATCATCAACAGTAAAGTTCGGGAAATTTTTTTGAGAATAACTAACCGATGAAACAAGTAAGAGTAGAAGACAAATTTTTTTTATCAAAATGATCTGGGGGTTTTATAGAGCAGTTAAATCAAAATCATCATAAAAAAGTTGCCAAGCCCACCAGGATGCTACGAACCCAGTTAAAGATTGGAGTTGTTGACCTTTTCTAGGGCCTTCAACTGCAACGCCAAAAATATTCCATCTATTATTTTCTGAATCTTCCAATACTATTGGAAATTGATTTTGAACTGCTTTATAAGTTTCATTTCCCTCCACTATAAAAGTTGTGATAAAATGTAGATCTTTGTTGCCTACAACAATAACATTTCTATTTGAAATTCTATTCGTAAAAACCTTCGTCTCATTTTCAAACAAATCATATTGATAGAAGTATACAGCCCTTCCTTTTTCTGCACCTGAAGAATAATCTAAATTAAGGATTCCATAAACACCTTCGTTATCAGGAATTTCGACCTTGTTTACTCCACTCTTATTACTAGTACTTACATTTGTGAATACATTTGCATTTCCTAAATTTTCTCTAACCGTTTTCCATGTAGTTTCGATAAAGTTATGTGTTTTATTATTTTCTCCATGGTATTTCCCTTTTATGCATTTCGCTAACATTTGCGACCAGTATGTATCTGTTTTTTCATCATAGGCTATTAAATTATCAATATACAAATAGCCGGAAGCTCTAATTATAAAATTTTCATTTCTAAAGTTTCTATCCCAACATAAGCCACTCTTAGTTATAGGGCAATAAGTCATGGCAAAACTTATATCATTCATTTCGTCATTAACCGATTCAAATGCGTTCATATATTGATATGGGTAAACTCTGATTTCATCTCCAAAACTGATTATAGCAACTAAGGCATCATCCGCCAGAAATTTAACATCTTCGACCTTTTTTAAATTGGGGTTAAGTGCTAAAGGAAATGGGTTCAAAGAACCATTAATATCGCCTACAGGAACAATCCACTTGAATTCTGAAGCACTTGGATCAGGATCATTGATATTGGTATCAATTTCCGACGGGCTACAACTCAGAACGACCATTGATAAGAATACAATACTATAGATTATATGTTTCATTTTACAATCGATTTGTTTAATGGTCGCCATAACTTGCAATAGCTTACAAAATCTTTTGTACTACAGGTCCATATTTTATTGCTGTAAAAAGTAAAATTACAATTTACGATATAGTAAGGTATTTTTTAAGCAGAAATTAATTCTAAAATCGAAAAATTGCGGTGAGACACCACAAGTGTCGATCTAAAATTGGGTAGTTGTTATTCAGAATACTAAACAAGACTTAATTTAAATAAACTTATGTTAAGGTTATTTCTGTTAAGAAAATAAAGGAAGACCTTAAATAAATAAGACTAATAAGTTATTCAATTTCTATCAATTCAATCTCAAAGATCAGAACAGAACCACCAGGTATCCCTCTTGTATCAAAAGATCCGTAAGCCAATCTGGAAGGAATTAAAAGTATTCCTTTCCCACCTTCTTTAAAATAAGTTATTCCTTCGGTCCATCCTGCAATAACTTGTTGTAAGTTAAACGTTATCCCTTCTTCATCACTCTCATCAAAAATATTTCCGTTTGTATAAAAGCCTTTGTATTTAACAGTAACATCGGAATTAGATGCGGGGTGAGTACCTTCGCCTTGCTGTTGGATCACATAGTACAGACCGGAATTACTTTTTTGTGCCTCCAAATTATTATCATTAATATATTTGAGGATCTCAGTTTCATTTAGTTTAGTATAGTCAGTGATAATATTCCCGCCATCATCTGTTTGACAAGAGCTTATAGAGATTAGTACAAGAACTGCTAATATATATTTCATCTGCTTAATGTTTTTTAATATTTTTATAATTGTCCGGTTAGCCATTTGTAAATGTCATTACCATTGGCAAAAAGTAGTAAGGCCATTAATATAATAAACCCTGTAACCTGCGCATATTCCAAGAATTTATCACTTGGTTTTCTACCAGTGATTATTTCGTAGAGTACAAAGACAACATGACCACCGTCAAGGGCGGGAATTGGTAATAGATTCATAAATGCAAGCATTATTGACAGGAAGGCTGTTATACTCCAAAATGCGGGCCAACTCCATGTGGAAGGGAAAATACTACCAATGGCAATAAAACCACCCAAGCTGGTAGCTCCCTTTTTAGTGAATACATATTTGAATTGACCTATATAATCATTTAATTTCCAAAAAGCTTTATTCATTCCAAGGCTAATACTTTCTCCAAAAGAGTAATCTTTATGGCTAACAATGATATCATCGTCTGTGAATCCTTTTAAGAATACACCTATAGTTTGATTGCTTCCAGGTATAACGGTTAAAACTTTAGTCGCGCCATTTCTATCCACTTCAATTTCCATGGCAGTATCTTCAGGGTTTGCTTTTACTGCCTTAGTAAATTGATCCCAATATTTGACCTTGGTTTTGTTTACTGCGATAATCCTATCACCTCTTTCAAAACCTGCAAGGTTTGCCGGAGATTCTGGGATGACACTGTCTAATGTGGGATTAATTGTTCTTGGTCTAAAAGGTTCCATTGTGCCAGATTGCCACATTGTAAAGCCTATATTTTCAGGAATATCTATTATTTCACTATTACCCGAATTATGTTGAACTTCAATCTCTTTTACCGTTCTTAAAAACAAATGTTTGTTTATATCAAGAACATTAAAAGGCTCAATACCATCAACCTTTAAAATTTTATCTCCATCCTCAAAACCTAAATCCTTAAAATCATCCGTTACAGAAAATCCATTTTTCACATCGTTTACACTTACATAATCTTCTCCCCATGCAGTGAACATCATTACATAAATTAATATCCCCAGTAAAAAGTTTACGGTTACTCCACCTAACATAATAATTAATCTTTGCCACGCAGGTTTCGAACGAAATTCCCATGGTTTAGGAGGTTGTAACATTTGCTCTTTATCCATGCTTTCATCAATCATTCCAGCAATTTTTACATAACCCCCGAGTGGAATCCAACCAATACCATAGGTTGTATCTCCAATTTTCTTCTTGAATAAGGAAAATTTATAATCAAAAAATAAATAAAATTTTTCTACTTTGGTTTTAAATATTTTGGCAGGAATAAAATGCCCTAACTCATGAAGAATGATCAATAAAGATAAACTCAATAAGAACTGTGCTATTTTTATATACGTATCCATTAATTTTTTTCTGAATTTTTAAATCGTGCAAATGTAAGGTTAATGATTAATAATAAGAAATAAGAAATACTAAAATCTATGTTAAAAATATCTATTTTTTTAGCAAGGTCTTATGAATTGAACCTTTATCAGTGTCAATTTTCACAAGATGTATTCCAAATTTTAACTTATTTAAAGAAATTTTAGAATCAGGATTATTTTCCACCATCACAATACCTCCAAGAACATTATAAATAGTTATTTTTTTTATCAATGCATAACTATTATTAGCTATTGATAAGGTGCTTTCCACCGGATTTGGAAAAATGGTAATATCATTTTGTAATTTTTCTATATCAACTCCTAAGACGATAGTGTTATTTCTGCTAATTAATTGTTTTTCAGGGTCAATTTCAATAGATACGATATCAAATGGAATTTCCGTATTAAAAGTTTGGGCATTTTCAGAGACTTCCAGTCGAATTATTTCAGCTTCGCCACCAGTACCATTCACTTTCACGGGCAAGGGCATTTCAAAAAAGGAGACGGAGGAATGCGATTGGGTCTGATTGACATTAAATCTTACAATTTTATTAGCAGGGTTTTGATGCCAGTTGACCTCGTAAGATGGATATCCTTCACCATAATACCAATCATCAAAAAACTCCTTTAAACCTAAGCCACTTGCCTCTTCCAGGTGAGCGATCAAGTTATTTGTTTTGGCATAGCCAAACGCTAAATTTTTGTCAGTGAGATAATTTTTAATAGCCTGGAAAAAAATTTCATCTCCGAGTTTATATCTCAGCATATTCAAGATCATTGCCCCTTTTCGATAGGTTAATCTACCTGAAAATATTCTACTAACATTGGTTGTATCACTGACAAAGGTTGATCCATCAGTTTGAGAGGTTATATCTTGTACCAAAGCGGCTTTCCAATTTATAAAAGCACCTTCTCCATCAAAATTTTCACGTACCAAGCCATCAAGATAAGTAGCAAATCCTTCATTTAACCAAATATCTTCCCAGCTTCCACAAGTTATTTTATTTCCAAACCACTGATGTGCCAATTCATGAGCTATTAAACTGCGACCCCAGCTTCCCATGAAGGTCATGGTAGTATGTTCCATACCTCCTCCCCAGCCAAATTGAGCATGACCATATTTTTCATCGGAGTAAGGATATGGTTCGAACAGGCTTCCAAACAGATCCATAATTGCTGGCGTTACGGCTGTCCCCGCTTTTGCAGTGTCTAAATTTTCCGGATAGACATAATTGATAACGTCAAAATTACCACTATCAACATGATCGTTATAAACAGAATAATTGGTTACCGCAATAGCGATTAAATAGGCAGGTATAGGGTACCTATGTTTCCAATGTGTAGTTATTTCTGAGCCATTTATTATTTCAGATTGTAATAACCCGTTGGAAGCAGATCTGTAACTATCAGAATGCTTGATAAATACATCAATGGAATCAATTTTATCAATTAGATCTTGTTTACAAGGCCACCATCCTTTGGCTCCATAAGGTTCCGATAGTGTCCATAAGATTGGTACAGACAAAGGGCCATGAACATTGGTTTCAAAGGACCCAAATCCTGAACTAACAGGATTTCCACCGTATACTACTGTTAGGGAATCCAGAGTGCCTTTATTTTGTGTTGAGGCTAAATTAATGATTAATTCATCGTTGGAGTTTTGCGAAAAATTTAAATCACTTCCCCGCTGGGTAACTTTAGAAACAATCATATTATCTGCCAGATCAAAGACAATGCTGTTTAGATTTTCTCCTGCAACAAAATACGAGGTAACGCTGCCGTTAATTTTGTCTGCCCCGGGATCGACGGTCCATTCTAATCGATGATATTTTAAGTCGTAATTAGTAGTGTTTGGATTTGCTTTAAAATTAAGTTTTTTTGCCGCTCGAGATTTTTCAAAATGAACTATCTCATCTAAAAAACCTGAAGTTTTTTTTTCCTTTTCCTGACCAAAGGACAGGAAAGAAAATAAAACAAAAAACCCGTATAATAAATTCCGCATATATACTAAATTTGTATTTTTTGAAGCAATTTTTTGTGAGAGCGTACAAATATAGGAATAATGTATTTAATAGATTTTTTTAAGAAGTCAAAGTCCACCCTAATATTTATTTTCTTTTTTACCTTGATAGTGTTTCCGGTAATCTATTTTATGGTAAAACCTAAAAGTCAGTTACCTGTTTACAATCCTGTAGATGTAAATCCTCGTCTAGTTGATGATGCCGTGCGTCATATAAGTAGAGATCATAAGGTAGGGACTTTTAATTTGACCAATCAAAATGGTATTGAGGTGACCGAGGATGATTTTATCGGTAAAATTTATATTGCGGATTTTTTCTTTACACGATGCCAAACCATTTGTCCGATTATGGCTTTGAACATGTCAGATTTGCAAGAATATTTTCTTGATGATGACGAAATAAAGTTCTTGTCTCATTCTGTTACACCCGTTATGGATAGCGTACCGGTATTAAGAGCTTATGCAGATAAAAATGGAGCAGTTGATGGAAAATGGGAGATTACAACCGGAGATAAAAAACATATTTATGCGCTAGCCAGAAAATCCTATTTCGCTGTTTTGGATGAAGGTGATGGGGGAGAACAGGATTTTATACATACAGAACAATTTATTTTGATCGATAAGAAAGGACAAATAAGAGGATTCTATGATGGAACGGATAAGCAGGAGATGGACAGGATCTATAAGGATATTGAAATTTTGAAGAAAGAATAATAAAAGACTTTCAATTAGAAAAATCTTTCGGGTCAACAAACAGGTTCTTACTTTATCGCGTGAAAAAATTGCATCATTAATTGATTTTTATCATATTATTAAGATTAATTTTGCGTAATTTCGCAGAGTATTTATAATCAATCTAAATAAAAATTGAATACAACGATAGCTAATTTGGCAGTAGGTGAGCAAGGAGTGATAAAGGAAATATCTCTTGAAAGTATTCCTTTGGCCTTGTTAGAAATGGGATGCCTTCCAGGAGAAGATGTTGAATTGATCCAAATAGCGCCTCTTAGCGATCCACTCTATATTCGTGTTAACGGAAGTCATCTTGCTATTAGAAAAAGCACCGCCAGTCAAATTTTGATCACCAAAAAATAGGTCAAATGTCGAATTTTGGTGCAATAAAAGTAGCTTTGGTTGGTAACCCAAATACAGGCAAAACTTCGATATTTAATGAACTTACCGGATTAAAACAAAAAGTAGGAAATTACCCCGGTATCACCGTTGAAAAAAAAGTTGGGGTAACTAATCTTGCTAAAGGGAAAAGCGCCACAATAATTGACCTTCCGGGTACTTACAGCATTAATCCAAATTCTTTAGATGAGAATATAGTTTTAAACACCCTATTAAATACAGCTCATGATGATTTTCCGGAAGTAATAATAGTTGTTGCTGATATTGAAAATATCAAGAGAAATCTATTGTTGTTTTCACAGGTAAAAGATCTGGGTATTCCTACCATTTTGGTCATCAATATGATGGACGTCATGAAGAAAAGAGGAATAAAAATAGATATAGATTTATTAAAGAGAGAACTGGATGCTGAAGTTATTTTGGTAAGTGCTCGTAAAAGATATGGAATCGAAGAGCTTAAGAATGCAATTCTAAATTATAAAAATTTAAATACTAATTCTTTAGCGGACATTTCAAATAAAATTGATAGGGTCTATTTTAAGCAAATAAAAGAGTCTTTTCCGAATTTACCTTTATATAGATCTTGGTTATATATTACCCAGGCTGAAAATTTTGATAATTTAGATAAAGCCCAGATTGAATCTATTAAGAACTATAGAAAAGAAGAGGAAAAATTAAAAAAATATAAGCATAAAGAGACTATTTACCGATATCAACAGATTAATAGTATCTTAAAGAAAACTTACCATGTAGATATTGAGAAAGCAACAGATTTACGTAGTAAGTTAGATAAAATATTAACACATAGAATTTTTGGCTATGTAATTTTTGGATTGATTTTAATGCTTATTTTTCAGTCTATTTTTGATTGGGCCAGCATACCAATGGACTTAATAGATGAGTTCTTCGCATATCTTAGTACAAAGACAAAAGAGGTTTTACCATCAGGGATGTTTACAAATTTGATAAGTGAAGGTATAATTCCGGGTATTGGGGGTATTGTAATATTTATACCTCAGATCGCCATTCTATTTTTGTTTGTGGCAATTCTAGAAGAAACTGGCTATATGAGTCGTGTGGTATTTTTAATGGATAAAGTTATGCGTCGTTTTGGAATGAGCGGAAAAAGTGTTGTGCCTTTAATTTCGGGAACTGCATGTGCTATTCCGGCGATCATGGCAGCAAGAAATATTAGTGGTTGGAAAGATCGACTGATTACTATTCTAGTTGTGCCATTCACAACTTGTTCTGCAAGGCTGCCTGTCTATGCCATAATAATAGCATTGATAATTCCTCAAGATCGCGTATTAGGTATTTTTAGCTTACAAGGATTAACGTTATTGGCCTTATATTTTTTAGGTTTTGGATCAGCATTAGTCTCTGGTTATCTATTACATCACATATTAAAAGATAAAAACAAAAGTTTCTTTGTAATTGAAATGCCAAACTATAAAATACCATCCTTTAAGAATGTTATTTATACTGTTATTGAAAAAACAAAAGCCTTTGTTTTTGGAGCGGGAAAAATAATATTGGCAATCTCCATTATACTTTGGTTTTTGGCATCTAACGGGCCAAGTGATTTTGATAATTCTGAAGAAATATTTGGTAGCCATGCAGGAAATACAGATCTAAGTGAAGAAGAATATGATGAACAATTAGCTTCGTATAAATTAGAGCAATCTTATATAGGTATTATGGGGAAATCTATTGAACCGGCAATAAAACCTCTGGGTTATGACTGGAAAATTGGAATTGCTCTGATCTCTTCATTTGCGGCAAGGGAAGTTTTTGTAGGTACCCTGGCAACAATTTACAGTGTTGGTAATGATGATGAGAATAATACGACTATCAAGCAGAGGATGGGAGCTGAGATCAATCAGGAAACAGGTGAAAAGTTATTCAATTTTCCTGTGGGTATGTCCTTATTGGTTTTTTATGCTTTTGCCATGCAATGTGTAAGTACGCTAGCCATAGTTAAGCGGGAAACCAACAGCTGGAAGTGGCCGATATTGCAATTATTAGGTATGGGTGCTTTGGCCTATCTGGCTGCTTTCATTACCTATTCAGCTTTAATCTAAATAATACATGCAAGAGATCTTAGTATATATCGCATTATTTTTAGCCCTGTTCTTCTTGATCAAAAAATATTTTTTTAAATCAAAAAAGAATAAGGCAAATTGTGATGACGATTGTAAATGTTGATTTTTAGGAAAATCAGAATTTATTCTTGCTGTCAATTATTATTGTTACGGGCCCGTCATTTGTTAGTTCAACTTTCATATCTGCTCCAAAGACTCCGGAACCAACTTTTTTATTCATATCTGCCTCTATTTGTGCAATAAATTTTTCGTAAAGTGGAATGGCAATCTCTGGTTTTGCCGCTTTGATATATGATGGGCGATTGCCTTTTTTTGTACTTGCCATTAAGGTGAATTGACTCACAACAATAACATCACCACTAATATCTATAAGCGATTTATTCATTACCTCATTTTCATCATTAAAAATACGAAGATTCGCAATTTTATTTGATAACCAAAGAATATCTTCACTCGTGTCATTATCTGAAATACCTAACAAAATTAAGATACCTTCAGAAATTTGACTGTTGATTGTACCGTTAATCAAAACTGAAGCTTTGGATACTCTTTGAACTACTGCTTTCATTTAGTTGATAATTCTATAATTTTGATTAGTTACTATTCAAATACGCTAAGTCTATAATTCTCATCTTCACCTGCTAAAAGCTGTAAGTAACTTTTATATCTAGATGGAGCAATTTCACCTTTTAGCAGTGCTTCTTTAACAGCACATTCAGGTTCATTAACATGCAGGCAATTGTTAAATTTACATAAATGTTTTAAAGCAAAGAATTCTCTAAAGAAATCACCAATTTCATTTTGCTCAAAATCTACCACACCAAAGCCTTTAATTCCGGGTGTATCGATGATGTAACCACCAAAAGGTAGCTCAAACATTTCAGCAAAAGTAGTTGTATGTTGCCCTTGTTTATGTTGCGTGGAAATTTGAGCAATCTTTAAATTTAGATCGGTTGCAATTACATTTATTAGGGAGGATTTGCCAACACCTGAATGACCGGCGAAGATGTTTACTTTATCTTTCATTAATTTTTCAACCTCTGTGATATTAATTTTTTCTGTGACAGAAATCTCAATGCATTGGTAACCAATTTTTTTGTAAATTTTTATAAGATCATTCTTTTTAATATTAAGCTTTTCATCGTACAGATCAACTTTATTGAATAATAAAACAGTTTCAATATTGTAAGCTTCAGCCGTTGCCAAAAATCGATCTATAAAAGATGGAAAGGTTGGAGGATGGTCTATGGTTACAAGTAAGAAAGCCTGGTCAATATTTGCAGCGAGTATATGAGTTTGTTTGGATAGATTGACCGATTTCCTAATGATATAGTTTTTTCTTTCGTGTATATTGGTAATAATGCCCGTTTTGCCATCTTTTTCTAATTCAAAATCCACATGATCACCAACCGTAACCGGGCTGGTACTTTTTATTCCTTTAATTCGGAATTTACCCCTTATACGGCATTTATATCGTTTAGAGTTCTCATCTCTAACGATATACCAGCTTCCGGTTGATTTTGTTATGACTCCAGTCATTAATTCTCATTAGGCAATGTAGTGTACAGTTTTGCGTATTCCAACATTTGAATTGCAAAAGATTCCGGTTGAATTACAGAAATATTTATAATTTCTCCACTTTCATTCATTGATGGCAGCAACACAGGATTGATAAATCCACTATAGGGTGCCGATTTAAATTTGTTGTTTCTTTCTAAAACTTCTTTGTGTATATCTTGGTCTACTTTAACGCCGTAATTTTCAACTAAATTTTTTCCCGCTTCATAGTCGCCTTCTGATTTTATTCTTTGTATCTCACGCAAGAGATCTCCAAATAAAGTTCTCAATTGATCATAATCATTTATTACAAAATACGTTTTTCCATCTTTGGTGACTTTTTCAATGACGTTGTCCTTCGCACCTTTTTCCATCGCCCAAGATGCTACCAACTGACGATTTCGCATATGAGGCTCTTCGATGTCATCTCCCAGATTTAATCGAATTAATTGAACCATTAAACCATTTCTAATATAGCCATCAAAAGCTGCTTTCCCTATGCCTTTTGCGTTAGAAGAAATTCCTATTTCAACTAATTTTTCATCGGGTAAATAATACAGACCAACTAAATCCGCCCGGGCTTCTTCCAGTGTTGAAGCATAGCTTTTTAAGCTTTCTTTTGGAGTTCCAACTCCTTCGTTAAGTTGCCCGCTGGCATGACCAATTACTTCATGCAAGGCAGTATGCAATTTATCTGCTGTCTGACCGTATTTTTCCTCGTATTCAACTTCCTCATCATTATATGCAAATTCGGCCAATCTACCGCTTCCAGCTGAATTATTATATGCTCCTATAATATTTCCTAAAGAAACTGATTTTGATCCGTGTTGTTCTCTAATCCAATTGTTGTTTGGTAAATTAATTCCTATTGGAGTGGAGGGGGAAGAATCTCCTGCCTCACCGGCAATATTTACAGTATTATAGGTTACACCAACAACATTTTTCTTTTTATGTTCCTCCATTAAGGTAGAATTATCTTCAAACCATTGGGCGTTGTTTGCCACTACCGCCATTTTTTTCGACATATCAAAATCTTTGATCTGAACAACAGATTCATAAGATCCTTTGTACCCTTTAGGGTCGTTATAAACTTCGATAAAACCATTGATATAGTCAATATCTCCATCGATAGATTTGGCCCAGACAATATTGTATTCATCCCATACTTTTAGATCACCGGTTTGATAATATTTTATCAATAGATCCAGTCCTTTGGCTTGTTCTTTATTTTCGGTTACATCTTTGGCTTTTTCTAACCAATAAATGATTTTATCGATGGAAGCACCGTACATACCACCACTTTTCCAAACCTCTTCTTTAAGTTCGCCATTTTCTTTAACCAATTTGGAATTTAATCCTATTTCTATAGGTGTTTTTTTATCGACCTCCATTTTTGAATAATAGTAATCAACGTCTTTTGCAGTAACGTTAGGAGCGTAAAAATTAACGGCAGACCCTTTTACCAATCCTGTTTCAGGATCTAAATTCACCTTTTTGGCATCGACATTATTAAAAATAACATCAAATTCTTCACCGTTCAACTCAGTGTTTGTTTCACTTAATAGTTTGTTCAAATATTCTTGCGAGAATTGGGGCTTGAATTTACCATTCGAATAATGATGATGAATACCATTAGCAAACCAGATTTGCTTTAAATAGATTTCGAAATTTTTCCAATCGTTGTTATTTTTATCTCCCCGATAATTTTGATAGATGTTTTCTAAGCTTCTACGTATAGTTAAATTATGACGATAATTTTGATCGTAAATAATATCACGTCCTGCCATTCCAGCCTGAGTTAAATAATAAACATATTTTTTTTGTTGTATGGAAAGCTGATCGAAACCAGGAATTTGGTACCGTAAGATCTTTATGTCAGCAAACTGCTCGGCCAGATAAATAAATTCATTTTGAGCCTCAATTACCTCAATAACTTCAGGGGTATTTTTTTTAGTTTCTGAACAAGAATATAATAAAAGGACAAGTACAATAGCACTTAATAACTGTTTAAATTTCATGGGATATCTATTTTTATTTTAACGTCAAAAATAATCATAAACATTCTGCTTACCAAGAGTTAAGACCATTTAAAAATGGAAATAACAAATAAGTTTTTATCTATTATTTACCTATATTTGATATATATAATAAAAATCAACTCAAAATGAAAACTGTAAAATATATTTTTTTAATTCTGTTAATTGCTGTCATCATAGGAGCTGTTTATTTAGCAACATTAGATGGAGATTATGACGTGAAAAGATCAAGAATTATCAGGGCAAATCCTGAAGTTATTTTTAACGATTTAAATGATTACAAAAACTGGAAGGATTGGGGGCCGTGGTATGAACAGGATTCAACTTTAGTAGCAATTTACTCAGAGAATACAGCTGGTGTTGGAGGCTCCTATTCCTGGACCAGTGAGCAAGATGGAGATGGATCTATGACCACCTTAAGAACAGAAAAGCCAAAAAGTTTAGATCAGGAAATATTATTTAAAACCCCTTTTGGGGATATGAAATCTGAGGTGTACTGGAGATTGGAAAAAATTGATGAAGGAACTAATGTTACTTGGGGCATGAGGGGTACAATTAGTTTCTTTTTTCGATATATGACAAAGGGTATGGAAAAAGATTTGGGAGCTATGCAAGAAAGAGGTTTAGAACTTTTAGACGAGAGCATTCAAAATAAAATGAAAGTGTTTGACATTACAAATCAAGGTATTGTTGATCATAGCGGTGGATTTTATTTATACCTCACAACTTCTACTAAAATTAATGAAATGAATTCTAAATTTCCTGGGATGATGGCGGAAGTTGGCGGTTTTGTAGCGTCAAATAATGTTCGTACTTCGGGAAGCCCGTTTACTATATACCACAAATTTGATGTAGAAAACGGAACTACTATGTTTTCTGTTTGTTATCCAATTCCTGAGAGGATGATAACACCAAAAGGGACAGATATATTAACTGGTTTTATGGAAAGAGGCAGTTATTTTAAATCCACTTTAAAAGGAAGTTATGAAAACTCGAACAAAGCGTGGGAAAAAGCGATGATCGAAGTTGAAAATCTTTTAGATTACATTGTGATTGAAGATGGTGAACCTTTTGAAGTTTATGTTAATAATAGTTTGACAACACCAAACCCTGCGGATTTAATTACGGAAATTTATATACCTGTCAAAAAGGTTAAACCAATTGAGCATTAAACTCATTTCATTAAACTTCCTGATGTCTGAAACAACTCATAACATGGTCGTTTACCATTCCGGTAGCTTGCATATGAGCATAAATTACTGTAGAGCCAACAAATTTAAAGCCGCGTTTTTTTAGGTCTTTGGAAAGTTTGTCAGAGAGTTCTGTTGTTGCAGGAATTTCCTGCATACTTTTCCAATTGTTGCTAATAGGTTTATGGTTTACAAAACCCCAAATATATTTTGAAAAAGAACCAAATTCTTTTTGAATATTTATGAATGCTTGAGCATTGCTAATCGTTGCACGTATTTTTAATTTATTTCTAATAATTCCAGCGTTATTTATAAGTTCTTCGAATTTGTTTTGGTCGTATTTGACTATTTTTATAAAATCAAAATTATCAAAGGCCTTCCTGAAATTTTCTCGTTTACGAAGTACGGTTATCCAGCTTAGTCCGGCCTGAAAAGTTTCCAGAATGAGAAACTCGAAGAGTTTATTATCATCATAAACAGGTACTCCCCATTCGTTATCGTGGTATTCAACATATAAGGGATCTTTAGCAGGCCATGCACATCTTGTTCTATCCATTCTTAACGGTTCTTGTTTTTTTATAAATAACATCTCTTTCCTTTAAATAGTTGAGTATGAACTCAAAGCATGCTTTCTGTTTCCCAATAAATTCCGGAGGGAAAACGCCTTTTTCATTAAATAAATTCTCAATGATAAGATTGACAGCTGCAGTCGCAGTATAGCCTGTTGTTCTTGCCATTGAGGAAGTTTGTGTGGCATCATTATATCCATCGTAAAGGCTGTAAATAACTTCTTCTGTATTACCATCAGTATTGATCCCTTTGATAGAAATTTTCATAACGGTCAGTTCTTCTTCAGTTTCTCCAAGTTTCCATTCGTTAAAAAGTATTTTACTCGTGAATTCTAATGGAGAAATTGGTATGCCTTTAATTTCTATACTTTTTTCATCGAAAAAGCCACTTTCTTTTAGCACCTGGATAAATTCTACATGGCCTGGGTAACGCAAGGTTTTTTCTTTCATATTTGGAATATGCGGCATGGTAAAAATTAATGATCGCAAACCATCTGAATTGAAAGATTCTAAAGTGCCAACTTTTTCAAATTCCACTAATTCCACATCACTTAGCGCTTCTCGTATAATCACTTTTCCATTTTCAATATATCTCGCCGGTCGCGTATATTCTTCAATAACATCTACAGGTGAAAATGGTGCCTTATAATTGAAAGGCCATTTTTTTGTTTTTGGCAATCCACCAACCAAACACTCAAATGAAGACACTTTTAAAAGTTCATTATAACGGCCTATCATAATGTTACTCATTCCCGGGGCAACTCCGCAATCTACAATTGCTGTAACATTATTTTGTATTGCTAATGTATTTAATTCCAAGGCATTTTCCGGAAAGAAAGAAATATCAACCACATCTTTTTTAGCTTCGATGATAGTTTTTAATGTTTGATATCCCAGAAATCCGGGAACAGCACAAACCACTAGATCAAAGACAACAATTGCATTTTTCAATTCACTTTTATTGGTGACGTCAATAAGAAGCACCTTTAAATCATTGTTCTTTTCTTGTATTTTATTTAGTGCATTTTGATTGATATCAGAAACAGTAATATTGTGGTTTTTAGATAAATCTATGGCCATTGCACTTCCAACCATTCCACTGCCTAGAACAATAATATTTTTCATAAAAATTTTTAAATCGGTTTTTCAATGTACAAAAAAATTACGGTATTTTTAAGGCAGAATTGTAAAACCATGGATAAAATAAAAGAGGAATTAATTCTACAATGTAAGAAATTTGTGGATGATAGATTTCAAACGGTAAAAACTATAATGATGTCAAATCAGGCGGCGTTGCAATCCGAAACAAAGAGTTCGGCTGGAGATAAACATGAAACCGGAAGAGCGATGCTGCAATTGGAAATGGAAAAAACATCCACACAATTGAATGCATTAAATCAAATGAAATTAACCTTGAATAAAATTGATATTTCGGGCAATTCGAAGATCGCCAGGCTGGGAAGCCTGGTTATTACTTCAAATGCAAATTATTTTTTATCTGTATCTGCCGGTAAAATGGAAATGGCAAAGCAGGTCTATTTTGCTGTTTCATTATCATCTCCAATTGGAAAACTACTGTTAGGAAGAAAGGAGGATGATCAACTCAATTTCAATGGGAAAAGGCTTAAGGTTCTACATATTTACTAAATCTTCAAATTCCTCCTGTCAGGCAGGTATTATAAAACTAGTTTTTAATATTTGTGTGCAGGTCTTTATATCCCATATTATAAAGTGTAAAACTAAAAATATCTGTATAAAGATCTATGGTTTTTGAAACAGGAGTACCGGCTCCATGACCCGCATTTGTTTCAATCCTTATTAAAACAGGGTTTTCACCCGTCTGTTTCTCTTGCAACTCCGCTGCAAATTTAAATGAATGAGCGGGAACCACTCGATCATCATGATCTCCTGTGGTAACGAAAGTGGCAGGGTACTGCACTCCTTCTTTTACATTATGCAAAGGAGAATACCCCTTTAAATAGTCAAACATCTCTTTGCTTTGCTCCGAGGTCCCATAATCATATGCCCATCCGGCACCGGAGGTAAACGTATGGTATCTTAACATATCCAAAACCCCTACAGCAGGAATTGCAACTTTTGCTAAATCGGGTCTTTGCGTCATTGTTGCGCCTACTAATAAACCTCCATTTGACCCTCCAAAAATAGCCAAATACTCACTTGAGGTATATTTTTTTTCGATTAAATACTCTCCGGCGGCTATAAAATCGTCAAAAACATTTTGTTTCTTCATCTGTGTTCCTGCATCGTGCCAGTCTTTTCCATATTCTCCACCACCACGTAAATTTGCAACGGCATAGATACCTCCTTGTTCTAACCAAACAGCCGTTCTAATGCTAAAAGAAGGGGTTAAGCTAATATTAAACCCACCATATCCGTATAAAATGGTGGGAGTTTTTCCGTTGAATTTAGTTTCTTTTTTATAACTAATGAACATAGGAATTTTTGTCCCATCTTTGGAAGTATAAAATACTTGTTTCGTTTCGTAATCTTCAGAATTAAAATCGATCTCAGATTTTTTATAAAGTAATGAGACACCTTTTTTTGGATCAAAACTATAAATACTCGAAGGTGTTGTATAGTTAGAAAAAGTGAAATACAACGTTTTATCTTCTCTTTTACCACTAAAACCGCTTGCAGTTCCTATACCGGGAAGTTCTATTTCACGGACCAACTTACCACTTTTGTCATATTGCTTCACCTGTGAAATAGCATCCTTCATATATTTTGCAAAGAAGAAATCAGATCCAGTTGTAATACTTAGAACATTTTCAGTTTCAGGAATAAAATCCACCCAATTTTCAGGGTTTAAATTTTTAAGATGAACCTTTACAATTTTTTTGTTGGGAGCATTTAAATTAGTAGAAATATATAATACACTCTCATTGGCATCGATTACAGAATTATCGCTATCAAAATTATCTACAACTGTTATTAATTCACTATATGCATTCGATAAATCTTTTATATACAGCTCATTGCCAGATGTTGAGGTGGCTGCGGTAACGACTAAAAATTTTTGGTTTTCGGTAACATAACCTCCTACATATCGTCTCTTATTCTCCAATCCAAAAACAACTTTATCTTCACTTTGACTTGTCCCTAAACGGTGATAATACAATTTATGCTGATCTGTTTTTGCGGAAAGTTCACTTCCCTTAGGTTTGTCATAGCTTGAATAATAAAAACCTTCATTTTTATACCAAGATATACCACTAAATTTTACATCCTTAATAGTGTCTTCCATGATCTCTTTACTATCGACATCTAATAGAATAATTTTTCTCCAATCTGAACCTGCTTCTGAGATGGAATAGGCAACTTTAGATCCGTTCTTACTGAAAGAAACAGCACCTAACGAAGTTGTCCCTTCCTTAGAAAAATTGTTAGGATCTAAAAATATCTCTGGCTCTTCGTTTCCTTCTTGTCGATACAAAACATATTGATTCTGCAAGCCATCGTTCTTATAAAAATAGGTGTATTTACCCCTTTTAAAAGGAGCAGAGTACTTTTCATAGTTCCATAATTCTGTCAATCTATTTTTGAATTTATCTCTAAAGGGAATTTTCTCTAAATAATCAAAAGTAACATCATTTTCACTCTTAACCCATGCTTCAGTTTCTTTAGACCTGTCATCTTCCAGCCATCGATAGGGATCTTTTACACTGGTTTCAAAATAGATATCAATGCTGTCAACTTTTTTCGTTTCAGGATATTTCAAGTTCATTTCTATTTTTTGAGCATTAGCCTGTTGAAGAATAAATATTGCGATTAGAAGAGTTGTTTTTAATGGTGATAAATTATTCATAAATTTATTATTTAGTAAAATAAGAGCTATGAAAAATTTCTGAATTCAATTTTGAATTTTAGTTCAAGGCATTTACACTTTCAATTTTACCAGGTAAAAAATGCTTTAAAGTAGCCTCGATTCCATTCTTTAAAGTCATGGTAGATGAGGGACATCCGTTACAGGCACCCTGTAAAATAACGTTTACTTCTTTAGTGTCTTTTATATAAGATAGAAATTGAATATTTCCGCCATCACCGGCAACAGCAGGTTTGATATGCTCTTCCAGAATGGCAATAATTTGCTTTGAGATATCATCATTAGTTTGTTGATACTCTTTTGAATTGTTAGTGCTCACTACTTTATTCTGGTAATTTTCTGAAACAACTCTTCTGTCACTTTGTAAATATTCTTTGATAAAATCCCGAATATCTGTGTTGACCTCAAACCAATCTATATTTTCATTTTTCATAATGGATATATAATTGCTCGAAATAAACACTTCCTTAACGAAAGGGAATTCAAAAAGTTCTAGAGCTAGGGGAACATCCTTGGCATCATTGCGATTCAAAACTTCAATATTTTGAGAAGTGAGCAATTTATTTGTTACGAATTTTTGAACATTTGGGTTAGGTGTACCTTCCGCATATACTTCGATTACGACCTTGGTACTTACTGCATTAAAGATAGATTTATTTGTACTGGTATAAATCACCAACATCTCTCTTATTTCTTCTTGCACCTCTTCCCATTCCAGAATATCAAATTTTTCAATGGCTATAAAGTTTGCCGTAATAAACACTTTTTTTACAAATGGAAATTGAAACAACTGTTGCACCAATTCTGAATTAGCGGCATCATCTATGGAATTGTATTCAAAGCTGCTCTGAGTGAGTATTTTTTCAAATACAAATTTTATAATAGCCCCATTACTCGTTTTTTCTATTCTAATATCTGACATGATAAATGATTTATTGTTTGGCAAATTTACGAAAGAATATTGTCTATTTTTGAATTTAGAATAAATATAAAAGTTGCATATTATGATCATTAAAGAATTAAATGGAATAAAACCACAATTTGGAGAGGAATGTTTTTTTGCTGATAATGTTGTTGTAGTTGGGGATGTCTCTATGGGGAGTCAATGTAGTGTTTGGTATAATGCCGTTATAAGAGGCGATGTCCATTATATTAGAATGGGAAATAAAGTAAATGTACAAGACGGGGCTGTTATTCATGCAACCTATAAAACTTCTCCAACCAATATTGGGAATAATGTTTCCATTGGTCATAATGCAATTGTTCATGGATGTACAATACATGATAATGTGCTGATTGGAATGGGTGCCATTATTATGGATGACTGTATCGTGGAAAGCAACAGCATCATAGCTGCCGGGGCCGTAGTGACGAAAAATACGATCGTAGAATCAGGTTCTGTTTATGCAGGAACTCCTGCAAAAAAATTAAAAGATATAAGTAAGGACCTAATCTCCGGAGAAATTGAAAGAATTGCAAATAATTACATAAAATATGCAAACTGGTACAGATAGAATACTCTTCAATTCGCAAGATAAAAAAAACCAATCTGGATAAGATTGGTTTTTTATGAGAGAGAAACTTCTTTTATTATTGTAGGCCAAGTTTCGCTTTTACTGCACCTAATAAATCTTCGCCTTCGAATACTATTAGTCCCTTACCGGGTGATGAATCCAAAACATATTGGATACCTTTTTCTGCTGCAACATCTTTTACTGCCTGTTGTGCTTTTTCAACAATTGGTTTTAAAAGATCAAATTGCTTTTTTTGAATTTCTTGCTGTGCAGTTTGACCATATTTTTCAATTTTTTGCTGTAAACCTTGAACTTCCTGTTGTCTTTCTTGATTTTTTATATCAGTTTGCGTTGGAGCTTCAGCATCATATTTTTTTAATTTTGCCTGGAGTGAAGCCATTTGCCCATTGTACTCATCTGCATAGGTCTGCTGTACTTTTTTCAATTCATCCTCCATTGCTTTTGTTTCTGGCATTGCCAATAATAACTGCTCACTGTCAATATGTGCAAATTTTTGAGCTTGTATTGTATTGAAAGCTGAAAAAAGTATGATTGCTACGAATAATTTTCTTAATGATTTCATTTTCTTAATAATTTGTTTAAATAATTTTTTTGTTTTTATTCTCTTTTAGTTGTTGTTTTCTATCTGTGCTTCCCGTGCTTTTTTACGGTCTTCGATTTCCTTTAATTTTGCTGCTCTTTGTTCATCTGCAACTTTTCTCAAGGAATCTCTTTTACGAATTCTAGTTTCTTGTTGTGCCTTGATTTTTGCTTTAAGAGCTTCTCTTTTAGCAAATCGATCATCGATTTTTTGTTGTTCTTTAGTTTTTTGTTCCGATACAGGTTCTCCCTCTGATTCCACTTCAACATTCTTTTCAAGCGTATTTTCTGCATCAATATTCTGAGTTTTCGCATTTTCTTCGGTTCCTCCAGCTACCGTTGCTAATCGTTCATTTTTTCTGTCGTCTACGGCTTTTCTTTTTCTATTCTTTACAATACTATTTAAAACCAGTTCAGAAATATCAAACTTACTATTAGTGTACAACATTATTAAATCGGATGATTTATCAAAAACAACATCATATCTTTTATTTGCACTTATTGTTTGTATTGAATTGTACACTTGATCCTGTATAGGTTTAGCCAACTGCTTCCTCATTTGAAATAAATCGCCGGTTGGACCAAAATAAGCAACTTGTAATCTTTTTAATTCTTTTTCCTTTATTAAAATATCTTCTTCACGTTCTTGAATCAATTCATGTGTGAGCAGTGGTTTTTCGTTACTTAAATCTGTTTTAAGCGTGTTTATTTCATTCGAAAGAACATCTAATTTTAATTGCCAACCCTTAACTTTTGCATCGAGTCTGGATTGCGCTGCAACATATTCAGGTATATTCTCAAGAATATAATTCATATCTACATAAGCAATTCTCTGTCCTTTTTGAGAAAAAGAACTACAACTGATAAAAATTAATATTACTATTAGAACTCTCTTCATTTTTTCATCATCCGATATTAAAAAATCACTACCCTTTAATTTTGAGACAAATATACTAATTTAGCTTAGAATTGTTGCCCAATAATAAAATGTGTTTGCCAACCAGAAATTTGAAAAGTTCCGGGTATCGTGTCAAATCCGTATCCAAAGTCAACACCCAATAATCCAAATGCCGGCATAAAAACTCTTGCCCCAACTCCTGCTGCTCTCTTTAGATCAAAAGGATTATAATTTTTAAATTCCTGCCAAGAATTACCTCCTTCAACAAAAGTAAGAGCATAGATAGAAGCAGATGGTTTTAAGGAAATTGGATATCGCAATTCAAAAGAAACTTTATTATATATTGTACCTCCTGTAATTGGTGATAAACTCGAATTAGGATATCCTCTAAGAGCAATAACCGTTCTACCATCGAATTGTCCATTTGCTAATCCATCACCTCCAACATAAAAACGCTCAAAAGGAGGAGCACCTATATCATCATTGTATGCTCCTAAGTACCCCATTTCTCCTAATGTCATTAATGTTAATTTTCCTATGACCGACGTGTACCATTTACCCGAAAAATTAACCTTATAGAACTCGAGCCATTCATATTTTTCCTCATCCGGTAAATTAGTATAATCTTTGTCATTGAAATAAGAGTAAGGTGGAGTAAATTTTAATCCAATGCTAAACTGAGATCCCTGTTGCGGGAAAATTGGATTTGGTCCTGCACTACTTCTGCCTAAAACTACAGAAAAATTAAAATTATTGGAAACACCATTACTAAATGAAAATGAAGGCAAAAAATAATTTTTCAAATTGAATTGCTGGTAATTCATCGATGTGGTCAATGTAAAGAAATCATCAGGCCATTTAAGTCTTTGACTCAACCCTACCGAAGCTCCAATAACATTCAAACGCTGGTCCCTATCAACATCTCTGGTAAGATAATTATAACGAAATTGACTCGAATAATAAATAGAAAAATTAAACCCTTTTGGTTTTTTTCCACCCATCCAAGGTTCTGCAAAATTTATGCTGTAAGTTTTTGAGTATTTACTAACTTGTAATCGCAGTCCAACCGTTTGACCGTCTCCTCTAGGTACCGGTTTATATTCTTTTAATTTAAATAGATTTTTAACAGAAAAGTTATTGAATGACAATCCTAATGTTCCAATAAATGTACCTCCACCATAACCTCCCTGAAGTTCAATTTGACTAGATCCTTTTTCCGCTAAGCTATATTCTATATCAACGGTTTTGTCTGAATGATTTGGTCTTACATCAGGGACAATTGCTTCGGGGTCAATATATCCTAACTGACCAAGTTCTCTAATTGTACGTACTATATCTTTTTTACTGAACAAGTCCCCCGGCTTAGTTCTAATTTCTCTGAATAATACATGATCGTTGGTCACATCATTCCCAACTACAGTAATTTTTCTAAACGTTGCAGCTTCATCTTCTACAATTCTTATTTCCAGGTCAATGATATTATTATCTGTGCTGGTCTCGACAAGATTAACAGAAGAAAATAAGTATCCATTATTATAATAAGTATTAGATATGTCCTCTGAATCCGGTGAACCATCTCCATTTACCCTTTCATTCAACAGCTTTCCATTATAAATTACCCCTTCATCAATTCTTAAAATGCTCTGTAGTTGTTGATCCGTAAATACAGTGTTGCCCAAGAAAGTGATAGAACCAAATTTATACCGATCTCCTTCATTTACGGTAATGTCTAAATTAATTGTATTATCATCATTCCAAGAGATGGAATCCTTTACAATAAGTGCATCTCTAAATCCTTTTTCTTGAAATTTTCCAACTACTCCTTTGAGTTCTTCTTCATATACATCTTTTACAAATTTTGAAGAAGTGAATAAACTAAGTATTCCTTTTTTTGTAATAGATTTCTCCTTCGTTTTCTTCAGGATTTTTTTTAATTTTTTATCGGATATGGCTCTGTTATTATGAAAAGTTATATTCTTAATTTTAATTTTACTTCCCTTATCAATTAAGATTAACGCATCTTGAGTGTTTACTTGAGATGTGTCTGGTTTTGTTGATATAGTAACTTTGGTTTTTAAAAATCCTTTTTCTCTGAATTTATTTACTATTTGATTTTTAGTAGTAGTTATAAGGTTTTCGGTAAGCATTGATCCACTTTGAAATTCTATTTCTTTTTGAATTTCTTCAACTTTTGACTTTTTAACACCTTTAATAGTCAATGTACCAACTCGATCTAATTCAGTTACATTGATCTCTATATAAATAGAATTTCCATCAATTTTCGTAACGTAAACATCAACATTACTAAAAAGCTTGGAGCCCCATAACTTTTTTATTGCAGCCGATAATTTATCTCCTGGAATTTTTATTAATTGTCCGGTGCTCAAACCTGAAAATATTAATATAGACTGCTCTGAAATTGTCTGTATACCATCAACTGAGATTCCTCCCAAAATATATTTTTTATTTTTATCAATCTTAATCGGTCCTGATACTTTGGGAGTTTCCGGAACTGTGTCCAATACTCTTACAACTGGGGGTAAAGTATCTCTATATTTTTCATTTTTTGGCGTTGAAATCATATCCTGATTTACAGGAAAGATAGTATCCGTTTTTTGATTGGTTTTTGGTATGCTATCGGAGACCTGATTAGTCGAATATATCGAATCAGTTGCTGTTTCATCTTTGGGTTCGGCAAACATATCTCGATTTACCGGAAAGATCGTGTCTGTAGCCTTGTTTTCACCGGGAGAATTATCTTTAGCTCTTTTTACTACAGTAGAATCTTGAGTTTTCGCATCTTCAGAAGTGTTTTCTTGTGCATTTGCGGTGACTAAAGATAAGATTAAAATAAGTGATAAAATGCAGATTTTCAACTTATTGAATATTGTTATCAATTTGTTCACTTGTTTTTCCAAATCGTCTTTCTCTTCTTTGATAATTTAATATTGCTTCGTAAAAATCTTCTTTTCTAAAATCGGGCCATAATACATCAGTAAAATACAATTCAGCATATGCAATTTGCCATAAAAGGAAATTGCTAATACGCTTTTCACCACTCGTTCGTATCAAAAAATCAACGACGGGCAAAGTAAATGTATATAAATGACTATTAATAACTTTTTCGTCGATTTCTTCGATTTTGAATTCATTATTAACAATTTTTTTAGAAATAATTTTAACGGCATTAACAATTTCTTCTTTGGCACCATAATTTAGCGCTAAAGTCAGTGTTAAACCACCATTATTAATTGTATTTCCTATAACTTCTTTAAGCTCTTTTTGGGCTCTGGACGGAAGGCCGTCGATATTTCCAATTGTCTGTAATTTGACATCATTTTTTTGAAGAGTCTTTAGTTCTTTTTTTAAAGACGTTACCAGTAAGCTCATTAGTACATTTACTTCAGATTTGGGTCTGTTCCAATTTTCCGTGGAAAAAGTATATAATGTTAAAGCATGGATACCAAGCTCGGCAGCCGCTTCGACCGTTTCTCTTACCGCTTTAACTCCCTTTTTATGACCGTTAATTCTGGATAAGCCGCGTTTTTTAGCCCATCTACCATTACCATCCATAATAATGGCAACATGTCTAGGCAAACAATTTGTATTTATTTCGGCTTTTAAACTCATTACTTTATTAAAATTTCCCGGTATAACATCCCTCTCTTCCAAATGCAAAAACCAAAGTTATTCCCGTGAACACATACCAATCATTATCGTTAGGGTTTATTTGAATATTTGCACTATTTTCATCATATGGATATCCGTCGATATTATCTTTAAATGTATATCTGAACGAAGTCTCAAACCCAATTCCAATATTATGAGCTAATTTCATTTTATATCCTACACCAAATGGCATGGTAAAATTATAAGTGCGACCAGAAGCAAAAGTACCATAATTAACCACGCCTGCTTCTAATAAAATGTAAGGGGTATTCGTATAACCAATTTTGGATAAACTGTATTTAAAAAAGTGATACTCAATTCCAACTACCAATTCATGAATGCTATTTGAAAAATTTAAATCTCTGTATTTTCTAAATGAATTATTAGACTGAGCATCATCACCTATAATTTTAGAATAGGTGTAATTTGCTCTGATAGAATACCTCGGATGCATGTTCCATTTGTAAACAGCCCCAACGGCATAACTATTTGGGTAAATCCAGTTTGTCCTCCCTATGTCACCAATATAATTACTTCCTCCTAAAAACACGCCAGCCTCATTTATTTGGCCTCTAGATATACCAGTAAATAAAATAAATATTATTACTAATAACTTTTTATTCATCATAAAAAAATAATTTGCAAATATAAAAAAATACCTCCGCATTCAAATGAATTGAATGTCCTTTTTTGATTAACAGATTTTTAAGTGTAAAATTGTGCTATTCTATGAGTATTTAATTACGTTTATCCTCACCCCAGAACAATTTTTCTCGAAGTGTTTTTATAAATGATTGGTCATTCAACTGTACGGTTTTTATAGTGAAATCGCATTTTTCAATATAAATTTCATCCTCATTCGATACAGTAGTTTGTCTGGAGTCCAAGGAGAGAAGTGCCTCATGTTCTCTGCTATCCACTTTTAATACAATTTTTGTTTCATCAGGAATAACCAAAGGACGAGCAATTAAACTGTGTGGTGCAATTGGTGTAATTACAAGATTTTTAGAAGAAGGCGTTATTACCGGCCCCCCGCAACTTAATGAGTATCCTGTTGATCCGGTTGGTGTTGCAATGATTAGTCCATCGGCAAAATATGTTGTCAGATATTCACCATCCAGTATTGTAGTAATGGCGATCATCGACGCAGTATTTTTTCTAATAATCGTAATTTCATTCAATGCAAAGTGTAATTCTTCCAGATCCTTGTTCTTATTTTTGGTGGTTGCACTTATAAGTGTGCGCTCTTTGATTATATACTCTTTATTTAAAATTAACTTTATTGAATCAGATAATTTTTCCGTTTGAATAGTAGCCAAAAAACCCAATCTCCCTGTATTTATTCCAATAATTGGGATATCCAGATCACGAACGAACGAAATAGATCGTAAAAAAGTACCATCTCCACCTACACTAAAAAACAGGTCATAGGAACTATCCAAATCTTCGTAAGATTCAAAAGTATCGTGATTTATTTTTGGATTGGATTCAATATAGAAATCAAAGAACTTTTTTTCAAAATAAATTTTTATTTTATTTTCATGTAAAATATCAACCAATAAATTGATATATTTTTTAGTAGTCTCATTATTAGACTGTCCGTAAACTCCAACCTTCATATTAAAAGTTCAAAATCTTAAATGTTTAGGTATTTTTTTAAATAATTTGATCGATCATTTAGTTCTTCCAAATATTTATCTTTCTCAAACTCATTCAAAATAGTATAATTATATCTTCTAAATGAATTCAAAGTATTATTAATGTCATGCAGACTTAATTTTAAAGTAATTTGGACAACATCATTTTCGATTTTCGACACAAATGCACCAAACAATGTGGCTTTATTCGATTCAATTATTTGAGATATTTCACTAAAGGAATATTCATTAATATTTTTTGAGATCACAAAAATAACACCTTCTTCATGTATAAAAGGGGTGCATTTAAAAATATTTAAAAAATCATCCAATTCATAATATCCCAGATATCTATTATTGGAATTCAGAACTGGAATCAAGTTTGTATTATAAGTGGCGAATTTTTCCAAAACTTCAAACCAATTTACCGACTCTGATGTGTAAAATGGTTGTAGTTGATTTTTTAAATTGCTTAATATTTTATTATCAAATTCAATATACTCTATATCTTGCCTTGCAATAGACCCACAAAGAGTGTTGTTATTAACAACAGGAATATGAGAATGAGGACATTTTGAGAAAATCTGTTTTACATGGGTAATAGTATCTTTTAACCTTAGAGGTTTGATGTCATTAGATATGTAATTAGTGGTTTGCATAAAACTGTTTAACCGCGGTAAAATGAGCTTATAAAATTGTAATTTTGTTACTCGGTATTAATTTTCTTTTGGTAAAGATATAATATCTTTTTTATAATTTATTGGTTCTGTAAGTTCAATAATTAAAAATCTAATACTACTATAAAGTATGACAAAGTTAAGTGTAAATATTAACAAAATTGCAACTTTAAGAAATGCAAGAGGAGGTAATACTCCAAATTTAGTGCAGGCAGCAATTGATATTCAGGAATATGGTGCTCAGGGAATTACTATACATCCGCGACCTGATGAAAGACATATCAAATATCAGGATGCATTTGATTTAAAGCCAATAGTGAAAACGGAATACAATATCGAGGGGAATCCAATTAAGAAATTTATGGATTTAGTGATTGAAATTCAGCCAACTCAAGTAACTTTGGTACCGGATGCCATTGATGCGATAACTTCGAATGCAGGATGGGATACAAGAAAAAATCAAAGTTACTTGCGAGAAATAGTTGGAGAATTTCATCGTCATAATATAAGAACGTCTATTTTTATGGATCCTGATTTAGAATTAATAGAATACGCTGCTAAAACGGGTACAGATAGGATAGAGTTGTATACTGAGGCCTATGCAGTTGGATATGGTCTTGGAAACAAAGATTGTGTAAAGCCTTATATTGAAGCTGCAAAATTAGCACATAAATTAGACTTGGGTATAAATGCGGGCCATGATCTTAGTTTGGAGAACTTAAATTATTTTGCAAAAGAAATACCAAATTTATTAGAAGTATCTATTGGTCATGCATTAATTTGCGAATCTATTTATTTAGGATTGGAGAATGTTGTAAGTATGTATCGGAGGAAATTAGAATAATGAAAATACTACATTCCTTAATTTTAGGTAAAGGGAAACCTCTGATAATATTACATGGCTATATGGGCATGGGCGATAATTGGAAAACTCTCGCGAATAAATTTGCTGAAAATTATGAAGTACATATAGTTGATCAAAGAAATCATGGCAGAAGTTTCCATAGCTATGATTTTAACTATGACCTAATGATGGAAGATTTGGCGGTTTATCTGCGCGAACATCAATTAAAAAAAGTTTTTCTTTTAGGGCATTCTATGGGGGGTAAAACAGCCATGTTTTTTTCGGTTACCTTTCCGGAGATTGTTGAGAAATTGATTGTTGCAGATATTGCACCAAGATATTATCCTCCCCACCACGAGTTAATTCTTAAGGCACTTAATTCGGTCGATTTTTCAGTAGTGAATTCCCGAAATGATATTGATTTAATTATAAAAAAATATATTCCTGATGTTGGGATTCGGCAATTCTTGTTGAAAAATGTTTATCCTAAATCAAAGAACGAATTCGCGTTTAGATTTAACCTTGAAAGCTTGACGGATAACAATGACGATATTGGAGATGGCTTGCCGCGATTTACTGAATACCTAGGAGAAACCTTATTTTTAAAAGGAGAAAATTCAGGTTATATATCGACCAATGATAAAAGCCTCATTGCCTTGCATTTCCCTAACAGTGAAATAGTTACAATTCGTGATGCCGGTCACTGGCTACATGCTGAAAATCCAAATGAATTCTATAGAAGTGTTGTAGAGTTCCTCAGAAAGGTTTAACTTGGCTTTGAAAAACATAAATCTATTATCATGAAATTTATTTTAAGAATTCTTCTTACAGCCGCGGCGGTTTTATTAATTGCAAATTTTCTAAGTGGTGTGCACGTAGAAAATTACACAGTTGCGCTACTTGTTGCATTAGTTATAGGCTTTTTATTTGCTTTTTTAAGACCAATTATAGTAGTACTCACCCTTCCAATTACTATTGTTACTTTGGGCTTGTTTTTATTAGTAATTAATACTTCGCTTATATTACTTGCAGACAAAGTGGTTCCTGGTTTTAGTGTAGATGGATTCTGGATCGCTATGCTATTTAGCATTTTATTGTCCATTGCTCAATCATTATTATACTCCTTAATGGATGAAAAATAGTAATTTATCCAATTAAAAAGAACAATTTGAGCGTTGTCTAAGGTGTTTTAACAAACATTAACTTTAGAAGGAAATGATTTGGTATAATGATTGTTATAATGTGATACAAAATGATTAATTTTGCACCCTTAATTTTTTTTTAAAGTCAAATTACAAATAATGAAAATATCAAAAAAAGACATTGATTCCCTAAACTCGATTGTTACAATTGATATCAAGGCTGAAGATTATCAAAACAAAGTTGATCAAGAACTAAATAACTATAGAAAGAAAGCTAATATTCCAGGCTTTAGAAGAGGGCATGTTCCAATGAGTTTGGTTAAAAAGCAATATGGAAAATCCGTGATGATTGATGAAGTAAATAAACTGATTCAAGAATCTTTAAATAGTTTTTTAATAGAAGAGAAATTAGACGTATTGGGTAATCCATTACCAAAACCTAAAGAAAATTTTTCGTGGGAAACCAATGATTTTACTTTTGAATTTGAACTTGGACTCACTCCTGAGTTTGAAGTTAATTTAAAACCTAAAAAAGCTATAACATCCTATAAAATCATAGCTGATGATAAAATGTTAGATGATCAGATTGGGAATATAAGAGAACAATACGGCAAGATAGTTACTCAAGATGTTGTGGGTGAAGAATCTAATATTACAGGGACCTTTGTGAATGAAGAAAAAGAAATTGAAAAAAAATCTAATTTCAAATTCAACAAAATTAATGGGAAATCTAATATTAAAAAGTTTACTGGTAAAAAAGTTGGAGATATTATAGATCTGAAATCGAAGAAGTTATTTTCCGATGATCATCTGTTAATGAATATTTTGGGAATTTCCCATGACGAGGCACATGATTTTGATGAACCTTTGGTCTTTACTATTGAAGAGGTTTCAAAAACGGAACTTGCTGAAATGAATCAGGAGTTTTTTGACAAAATATTTGGAAAAGATGTTGTTAAGAGTGAAGTGGAACTTAAAGAGAAGTTGAAAGAAGATGCCGAAAAGCAATTTACAACCCAGGCGGACCAACAATTGTTGAATGCGGTGACTGAGAGTTTAATTGAAAACACAAAATTTGATCTACCGGCTGAATTTTTACAAAAATGGTTGGAAGTAGCAGGTGAAAAACCTTTAACCTCGGAGCAAGCAATTGAGGAGTATAAAAGATCTGAAAAAGGATTGCGTTATCAATTAATAGAAAGTAAAATTAGTAAAGAGAATGATCTTAAAGTAAGTTACGAGGATCTAAAGACCTTTGCGAAGAGTTTTATTAAAACTCAAATGGTACAATATGGCAATCCGAACCCTGAAGAAAAAGAATTGGATGAAATAGCAAATCGTGTATTGTCGAATCAGGAAGAGTCAAAAAGGCTGTCAGACCAATTGATGAAAGAAAAATTGTTAACTTTTTTTAAGGAAAATATGAAATTGAAAGAAAAGAAAGTTACCTATGATGAATTTATTAAAGAGGTATATAAATAAAACGAATTTCGATCTGGAAAATATTGACCTCATTAATTATAAAATTAATGAGGTTTTTTTGTTTGCGAAGAACTCTTAAATTTTGAATTTATATTGAATTCCTGGAGTGTCATATATAGCAAATAATAAATTAAAAAGGAGTATATTTACAAACTTAATCATAAAACATTTTTCATGAATCACCTTAATGAATTTAAAAAATTCGCGGTTAAAGATCAGGGCTTTAATAGCCTCTATGTTGATAAGATAATTAGCAGTGTAACGCCATATATTATAGAAGAACGTCAATTGAACGTAGCACAAATGGATGTGTTTTCGCGTTTGATGATGGATAGGATTATTTTTTTAGGAACTGCAATAAATGATCAAGTAGCAAATATAATTCAAGCTCAATTATTATTTTTGGAAAGTGTAGATTCTTCTAAGGATATTTCTATATATATTAATTCACCCGGAGGTAGTGTTTATGCTGGTCTAGGAATGTATGATACCATGCAATTTATTAAACCGGAAATAGCAACTATCTGTACAGGTATGGCGGCTTCGATGGGAGCTGTACTAATGTGTGCCGGACAGAAAGGTAAACGTTCTGCCCTGCCTCACTCTCGTATAATGATCCATCAACCAATGGGTGGTGCACAAGGTCAGGCATCTGATATAGAAATAACAGCAAGAGAAATATTGAAGCTTAAGGATGAACTTTATCAAATTATTGCCAAGCATTCCGGGCAAAAGGTAGATAAGGTGCATAATGATTCAGACAGAGATTACTGGATGAAAGCCGATGAGGCCTTGAAATATGGAATGATTGATGAGATATTGGTAAGAAAATAATAAAAAATCGGGTATAGGTTTTAAGTAAAAAATGTTGCCTGGATCTATGTATTGTTTGAAATTTTAGTTTAAATTACTATCTTTGAGTGATTTAAGACATTTTGACCAGAATTAAAACAGAAATTATGTCAAAAAAAGAGGAGTTAGAATGCTCATTTTGCAAGCGTAAGAAAGAAGAAACTAATTTGTTAATTGCCGGAGTAGATGCACATATTTGTGATAAGTGTATTGAACAAGCTCATGGCATTGTCATTGAAGAAACTATTAGTGAACAAAATGATAAGGCCGCTTCCGAATTTTTGATTAAAAAGCCTATTGAAATAAAGGATTTCTTGGATGAATATATTATTGGTCAAAATCATGCAAAGAGAGTAATGGCTGTTGCCGTATATAATCATTATAAGCGATTATTACAAAGCCCGAATACGTCAAAGGGAGAAGATATTGAAATTGAGAAGAGTAATATTGTTTTAGTAGGTGAAACTGGTACTGGGAAGACTTTAATTGCCAGGACAATAGCGAGGATGTTGAATGTGCCATTTGCTATAGTTGATGCTACAGTGCTTACCGAGGCGGGATATGTGGGTGAAGATGTTGAAACAATATTAACAAGATTGTTACAAGCCGCAGATTACAAAGTTGATAAAGCCGAAAGAGGTATTGTTTTTATAGATGAAATAGATAAAATTGCAAGGAAAAGCGATAACCCGTCAATAACACGCGATGTGTCTGGTGAAGGAGTTCAACAGGCTTTATTGAAGTTGCTGGAAGGTACAATTGTAAATGTTCCGCCAAAAGGAGGAAGAAAGCATCCGGATCAAAAATTTGTAGAAGTAGATACCAAAAATATATTATTTGTTGCAGCAGGGGCGTTTAGCGGGATTGATAAAGTAATAAGTAAGAGGTTGAATATGCAGGCGGTTGGTTATAGTGCGTCTATTTCAGATGATAAAATTGATGAAGAAAATTTATTGCAATATATTCTTCCAACAGATCTAAAAACCTTTGGTTTGATCCCTGAAATCATCGGTAGATTGCCAGCTCTAACCTTTATGAAACCTTTGGATAAAAAGACCCTGCGTTCTATCCTTACGGAACCCAAAAATGCCATTATTAAACAATACAAAAAATTGTTTGAAATGGATGGAATTGATTTCACAATAGATAACAAAGCATTAGATTTTATAGTAGATAAAGCTATTGAATACAGATTAGGTGCTCGTGGATTACGATCACTTTGTGAAGAAATATTGAATGATGCCATGTTTGAAATGCCCAGTAGTGATGAAACTAAATTAAGGGTGTCCTTGAAATATGCTCAAGATAAGCTTACAAAATCTACTATAAAAAAATTAAAAGCTGTTTCCTAAATGGTTAAAAGCTTGAAAGGAAGAATTTCAATTTGTACCAACCCATTTTAAAAAATTAATTTATATCTAACTTTCCGTCTTAGGAAATATTTGTATATCAAGGGAGCCTATGATTTCAAGAGAAACTATCGATAAAGTTTTTGAAACTGTACGTGTTGAGGAGGTGATAGGTGATTATATCAACTTAAAAAAAGCAGGTGCGAACTTTAAAGGTTTGAGCCCTTTTGCTGATGAGAAAACACCATCGTTTATGGTGTCCCCGGTCAAGCAAATTTGGAAAGATTTCAGCTCTGGAAAAGGAGGTAATGCGATTACTTTTTTAATGGAGCATGAACATTATTCGTACCCTGAAGCGATCCGATTTCTTGCCAAAAAATACAATATCGAAATTGAAGAAACCCAACAATCTGACGAGCAAAAAGAACAAGCTAACGAGAGAGAGAGTATGTATTTGGTTTCTGAATTCGCAAAAAACTATTTTCACGAAATACTGCTGAATTCTGAAAAAGGGAAAGCAATTGGGCTTTCTTATTTTTATGAAAGAGGATTCACCGATGAAACAATCAAAAAATTTGAATTAGGCTACTCTCTTGATCAGTGGACCGCATTTACTGATACAGCGATAGCTAAAAAGTATACACTGGAATATCTTGAAAAAACAGGATTAACTATAGTTAAGCATGCTGATCAAGATATTAAGAAGGAAACTAAATTTGATCGTTTCAAAGGCCGTATCATGTTTCCAATTCACAGTATGAGTGGTAGGGTTTTAGGTTTTGGTGGAAGAACTTTACTTACAGATAAAAAAGTAGCGAAATATGTAAATTCCCCTGAAAGTGAAATCTACCATAAAAGCAAAGTTTTATATGGTCTATACCAGGCTAAACAAGTAATTGCAAAAGAAAATAATTGCTATTTGGTTGAAGGGTACACAGATGTCATATCCTTAGTTCAGGCAGGTGTAAAGAATGTTGTTGCCTCTTCCGGTACAGCTTTAACATCTGATCAGATAAGGCTGATAAATAGATTGACACCTAATATCACGGTTCTATTTGATGGAGATGCAGCAGGTATTAGAGCTTCAATAAGAGGAATTGATTTAATTTTAGAGCAAGGATTGAACGTTAAAGTTGTGGCCTTTCCAGAAGGCGATGACCCCGATAGTTTTTCAAAGAATAAGTCGCATGATGAATTATTGAATTATCTTACAGAGAACGCCAAGGACTTCATTCAGTTCAAGACTTCTCTCCTGTTGGAAGAGACTAAAAATGATCCAATAAAAAAGGCGGAGTTGATCAGAAGTATTGTTTACAGTATTTCTAAGATCCCAAATAATATCCAGAGAGAAATTTATATACAAGAATGTGCCATGTTGATGGGCATTTCTGAGGAGGTATTATTTAATGAGCTCTCTCAAAATAGAAAAAGAGAACAGCGTGAATCATCTAAAAATCAAAGAACATTGCACAGTTCTTTTACGGGTGTTAAAAAGGAAACTAAAGTAGTTGAAAAGGTAGACCAATTATTTACCCTTGAAAAAAAATTAATTGAAATCTTGTTATTATATGGAAATCAAGAGGTAGATTTTGAGGATTATACTAGCGTTGTTGATGAAGAGGGAAATAAAACAATGCAGAAAGACAATTATACTTCCTTGATATCTAACGAGATATATGTTCATCTACAAGATGACGAAATAGAATTTACTAATCCAATATTCTTAAAAATTTATAATGAAATCATACATTATTTAAATCAGGATCAAAGCATCAATATTGAATCCTTTACTAACCATCAAAATATTGAAATTGCCACAACTGTCTCGAATATTTTAATGGATGAGGATAAACACATTCTGAGCAATTGGGAACGAAAGAACATTGTAGTTAAGGGTAAAGATAAGCATTTATCAAAACTCGTGACTGATGTAATATACAATTTAAGAAGACACCTAATTGAACAGAAAATAGCATCATTATTAAAAGATTTGTCCCCTTCAGACTCAAGTATTGAAGTTGAAGAGAATGCTCGTCAATCCAATTTGGAAATGGTAGTAAATTATACCGCATTAAAAAAGTTGTTGTTTGAAAAATTAAATAGAGTTTTATAAAGGGTCTATTTTTTTGTAATATTAACTAATGACAATTTATAGTTTTTAAAATGAAATACTATACCAAATAGTGAAATCATAGCTGTAATAATAGAGAATATTAATCCGATAGTCACCGCAAAAGAACTGTCAATTTCCAAAAGTATGGAAGCTTCATAAAAGATATATTCTCTAATTCCAATTCCGGAAAATGAAAATATTGAAAGCACAGATGATATTAAAAATATTAAGATATAGTTTAAATAATTATCGTGGCTGCCTAAACTCATAATAATAAAAATTACAGATGCTATTTGAAGCAACTGAACTAAAATTGAAATTCCCAAGGTTTTGTAAAATATGTTAAGAAATTTCAAAAAGAAGTGTTTAAGAATAAAATAGGCTACAATAATTATTAAGACTATTGCAATTGGAATGAGCCATATCAGGAATTTATAAGGTAATAAATTATAACTAAGCAGGCTAATTAAAATGCCAATGGCAGTTAAACCGGTAAAGCGGTCTACAAATACTGCAGAAGTTAATGTTTTAACCTCCCACTTGAATTTTTTATTCAAAACGTATATTTTGTAGGCATCGCCCCCAATTCCACCAGGAATAAAAAAGTTATAGAACATTCCAATTAAATATAGAATATTATTGGAGTCATTGGAAAGATTATATCCAACATTATGTAATATTATTAAAAGCCTTTTGGCAGAAATCCATTGAGATAGTAAAAAAAACAGAATAGATAATATTAGAAAATATGGTTTTACACCTCTTAGAGTTTCTAAAATTTGAGCAAAGGAGATCTTCGTAAAAACAAAGTATAATAGAAAAACACTCAATCCTATTTTAAAAAATGTAGACAGTAATTTTTTTCTACCCGTTTTCAATAGTAGTTATTTTTCTTATGTTATATGGTTTTTTATTCTGTGATTCATAGTAGGTCCTCATTAATAAATCTGCTACAATCCCAATGGTAAACAACTGAATACCAACCAATATTAGAAGCATACCGAGAATGAGTAATGGTCTGCTTCCAATGTCGTTACCTAATATTTTTAAAATAAGTAGGTAGATGTTTATTAGAACTCCCAATGTAAAAAATAAGATTCCAATATTACCAAACAGATAAATAGGTTTTTGAAGATATTTACGTTGAAATAATATTAATAATAGATCATTAATTACCTTGAAAGTTCTACCCAGCCCATATTTTGATACCCCAAATTTTCTAGAATGATGTTTTACTTTAACATCGGTTATTCTGGCTCCGTTTATATGGGCAATTAATGTAATAAATCTGTGTAATTCGCCATAAAGGTTTAGTTCTTTTGCAGTCTCTCTTGTAAATATCTTTAAAGCACAACCATGATCTTGAATGTCTAATTTTGTCGTTTTTCGTATAATATAATTGGCAATTTTTGAAGGAAAAGTTCTAATCAAAGAATCCTTTCTCTTTTGCCTGATACCTGTTACTACATCCCAATCCCCTTCAATTAACAAATCTAACATCATTGGAATATCGCTTGGGTCATTTTGCATATCCCCATCCATAGTTATAATATAGTCTCCTTTTGCATATTCAATTCCGGCTTGTAAGGCAGAACTTTGGCCATAATTTTTTTTCATCTCGATCAATACCACCTTCGGATTTTTCATCTCCTTAATTTCATTTCTGGTGTTATCGCTAGAATAATCATCTATAAAAATGATTTCATATTTGTATTCCTTAATCGCATCTTCAATAACATTTGTTAGTAAGTCAACATTGCCTTGTTCATTGTAAACAGGAATAATAATGGAAAGTAATTTGGTAGAACTCATAATTAAATTAAATTTCAAAATTAGTGTAATTATTTAGATTATAAATTTTATAATATTAAATAACTGTATTTTTACCCAAAATAATAGGGTTCATTAAATATTTGATCTTTAGTATGGATTTATTTTTGTCAAAAAGGAATGTTATTTTATTATATGCACTGCTTGCTTTAGTTTATATATCAGGCCTGTTTATCCCTTTAATGGAGCATGATTCAGCTGCTCACGCCATAATTGCCATGCGAATGTATTTGGAAAATGATTTTATTCATTTGTATAAAGGTGTTGAAGAATATTTAGATAAACCACATATGCATTTTTGGCTCTCGGCCTTATCTTTTAAAATATTTGGATTAACACCATGGGCGTATCGAATTCCTGCTTTAATTTTCACCTTAATTGGTGCTTATTCTTGTTATAATTTAGCAAAGGAATTATACGGATCAAATGCTGGACATATCTCTTCCTTAATTTTTCTTTCTGCTCAAGCTATTATTTTAGCGAATCATGATGTTCGTACCGATGCTGTTTTGACAGGAGCTAGTATTTACACCATTTGGCAATTGGTGGTATATATAAATCACGGGAAATTATTGAATGCTGTTCTAGGATCTATAGGATTGGGTGTTGCGTTTAGCACAAAAGGACAACTTGCAATTCTAATGATTGGATCTGCACTTTTATGTTATGTTTTGTACAGTAGAAAATGGAAAGCAGTATGGAGTTGGAAAGTACTGGTAGGGATAATAACTTTTTTAATAGCCTCAACTCCGATGCTTTATGCATATTATCTTCAGTTTGATATCTATCCGGAGAAGTTGGTATATGGTCAGAAAAATGTTTCAGGAATTAAATTTATTTTTTGGGATCAGAGCTTTTCCAGATTAACCGGTGAAGGATTTAACAGTAACAACACCGATTATTTATTCTTTTTTCACACTTTATTGTGGGCCTTTTTACCCTGGGCCTTAATAACCTATATTGCCATTTTCGATAGGTCTAAAGAACTTATTAAAATTAGGTTTAAGTATAAGAAAGGAATAGAATTTTTAACTCTTGGAGGATTTTGGTTGGTAATGATCATAATTAATTTGTCAAAATCAAAACTACCTCACTATATGAATAGTTTATTTCCCGTTTTATCTGTTTTATTGTCGGGTTACCTGATTTATTTGTATGATACCTCAAAATTCAAAAAACTTAGAACTTTATTATACGTTCAATATTTTGTAATTATCGTTGGTAGTATTATCGTAATAATACTAGTGACATTCGTATTCCCGGCGTCCTATTTATTGCTATTTGTCTATGCAATCCTATTTATTACCTTAGTTTATTATTTAGTCAGGAAAATGGAATTAATACCAAAAATTATAATTGTATCGGTACTATTCGCGGTATTTGTAAATTTCAGTTTAAATACACAATTTTATCCTAGTTTATTAAAATATCAAGCGGGTCTTAATATGATCGATATTATTGATCAGGAAAATATTAATGTGAATGATATTTACATTTACGATGATCGAAATAGTTGGTCTCTGAATTTTTATACTAAAAGACATGCACCTGCTATAGATCTATCTCAAGTAAATGAAAATAAAGGAAAATGGCTTTTTGTTTACGATAAGGATATGGATAAGTTAAAATCAGAAAATGTAACTTGGGACGACAGTTACGTTGTGCCTCACTACAGAATAACAATGTTAAAATTACCTTTTTTAAATCCTGCAACTAGAAATAAAGAATTGAGTAAGGCTTATCTGTTACACTTGAATTAAGATTATTTTTTGATACTCTCAGGAATTGCACAAACAGGAATTGCAACCATTTTATGTTTATTTGCAAGATGTAGCTTATTGTATATTTTAAAAACTTCCTCTTCACGGCCTACGAAATCATTTGCTGATTTACCTTTATCCATTTGTTGCATAGCCCATTCCAATTCAGGGTAAGAGGCGCCAATTTGATCTTCATCCGTTCTGTCATCACCCCATAGTCCATCTGTTGGAGGAGCCACGAGAATGTCATTATTTATTTTTATATGTTTTGAAAGTTCGTAAACCTCTGTTTTTAATAAATCTGCAATGGGGCTCAAATCTACACCACCATCACCATACTTTGTGTAAAAACCAATGCCAAAATCTTCCACCTTATTTCCTGTACCAACTACCAAATAACCATTTAAGGCAGCGAAATAATATAAAGACGTCATACGTAATCTTGCTCTGGTGTTTACCAACGACATAAAACGATCTTCTTCATTTTCAACATCAGGAAAAGTCATAACAAGGCTATCAAATGCGGGAGTTAAATCAACTTTGGTCGTACTTACATTTGAAAAAACCTTCTTTAACCATTCTATATGACTTTGTGCTCTGTTAACTTCGCTATCTGCCTGATGTATCGGCATCTCTAAACATAGGGTAGGGAAACCCGTCATAGCACAAAGTGTTGAAGTAAGTGCTGAATCGATTCCACCTGAAACGCCAATAACGAAACCTTTTACCTTTGCTTTTACAGCATAGTTCTTTAACCAGCCCACAATGTGATTTGTTACTTTTTCTGCATTCATATTAAAAGTAATTTTTTAAATTTGCCTGCCACAAAAATATTAAAATTAAAACTAAAATAATTGTTTAACACAATATTGTAATTGATAATCAATGAAATTTAATATTTATACTATTTTGCTCCTTTTGATTGTGTTCAGTTGCACAAAAGAAGAAAAGTCATTTATTGATGTTAGTAATATACAAACAGAGACAATTGTTAAACGATTTGATCAAGAATTTTATACTGTTCAACCTGAAAATTTAAATGAGCTAAAATCTGAATTTCCATTTTTGTTTCCTCAACCTAATCCGGATAGTGTGTGGGTAAACAAAATGCAAGATAAAGATGAACTTGCTCTATTTGAAGAATCTCAAAAATTATACGCAGATTTTTCGATGGAGGAGGAGCAATTGAACAATTTGTTTAAGCATATAAAGTATTACTATCCTCAATTTAATGAACCTAAAACCATTACTATTCTTAGCAATGTGGATTATGAGAATAACGTGGTGTTAGCCGATAGTTTATTATTTATTTCTTTAGATCTTTTTTTAGGAAAGGACAGTAAAATATATGATGATTTCCCTGATTATATAAAACAAAATTACACTAAAGATCACCTTATTGTGGCTGTTGCCGAAAAATTTGTGGCGCGTTTTATACCTCCTTCATCAAATAATAATTTGATTGCAAGAATGGTCCAGCAAGGAAAAAAGTTAGTATTAGCAAATGCTTTTCTACCAGGTGTTTCTGAGCGTGAAATAATAGGATATACAGAAGATCAATTGGTGTGGGCGGATTTGAGTGAAACGGAGATCTGGAAATATTTTGTACAAAATGAAATGCTCTATAATTCAGACACCCAGTTGGCAGAACGTTTTATAGATGAAGCTCCATTTTCGAAGTTTTATTTAGAAATTGATCAGGAATCGCCAGGAAGAATTGGTGTTTGGTTTGGGTGGCAAATCGTTAAGTCCTATCTTAAGAACAACAAGGTACCCTTACAAAAGGTAATGCTTATGGATAATGAAGAGGTCTTTAATAATTCCAAATATAAACCAAAGAAATAGAGGAATTAGGAATAAATTAGTACTCTGACACATTTTTTATATGGACGTAGGGTAATCTAAATATGGAATTTCTTAATTACTCTTTTTAGAAATATTCGAAAATTTAAAATTATGGCAATTAAACATAGTTCTAAGATTAAAATTGAAGTTGGTCTGGACGAAAATAGAATTCCAGAACTGATGAAGTGGTCTGCAGATGATGGGGGAATAAGTGATAAGGAGTCGAAGGCACTTTTGCTTTCCGTTTGGGATAGTAAAGAAAAAGAAACCTACAAGATAAATTTATGGACCAAAGACATGCCTGTAGATGAGATGAAGCAATTTTTCCATCAAACCTTGGTATCGATGGCAGATTCTTTTCAATTAGCAACAAATGACGACAAAATGAGTGCTACCATGCGCGATTTTTGTGATTATTTCGCGGAAAAGTTAGAGTTGAAAGGGTAATTCAATAGATAGATATTTAGGTAGTTAAGAAGTCTATTGATTGCCTTTGAATTCTGAAATAGAATTGATAATAGTTTGATAGTCATCTTTTTTATTCACAAAATCTAATTCCGACACATCAATAATTAAAGTATTTAAATGCTCTCGGGTCTTAATAAAATTGAGATAGCCTTTATGAATTTTATTTAAATATTCGGCTTGGATATTTTGCTCGTATTCACGACCACGATTTTTAATATTCTCTAGTAATCTATCGGTATTTTGATATAGATAAACATAAATATCCGGTTTAGAAATTTCTTTGTACAAGATATCAAACATTTTTCGATATAAATTATATTCTTCTTTAGCTAAGGTGACCTGTGCAAAAATGAGCGATTTAAATATAAAATAATCAGAAACTATGAAGTTCTTAAATAAATCAAATTGGGCAATTCCATCTGAAAGTTGATGATATCTATCTGCTAAAAAACTCATTTCCAGTGTAAAAGCATAGCGTTCATTATCTTGATAGAACTTTGGTAAGAAAGCGTTGTCCGCGAAACGCTCCAAAACTAATTTTGCATTAAAATCATCGCCAATTTTTCTGGCAAGTGATGTTTTTCCTGACCCGATATTTCCTTCTATGGCAATAAAATTAAATTTTTCAACTAAAGAAATTGGTCTTTCTATTTTTAATTCCGTCAGTACAATGGTTCCCGGGTCAGTACAATTTTTTAAGCAGGAGGAGATCCTTTTCTTTGCAATAGGATGAATAATGGAGCTGGCTATTTCGTCTAAAGGAACCAAAACAAATTTCCTCTCCAACATTTTTGGATGAGGTACTTTCAGGTCGTTATAAAATATTATTTCATTATCAAATAACAAGATATCTATATCAATTTTCCGATCCTCATAATGATTTGCATTTTTTCTTACCCTACCCAGTTGTTTCTCAATTTCTAATACTTTTTTTATTAAATTTTCAGGATTTAGGTTTGTCGTTAGTTTAATACAAATATTCAAAAAATCGTCACCTTCGAAACCCCATGATTTGGTTTTATAAACAGAGGAAATAGATTTGATATGTCCTATTTTCTCTCCAATTAAATCTACCGCTTTTTGCAGGTTAATTAGCTTTTCACCGGCATTAGTTCCTAAAGATAAATATGTTGTTCTTACTATTCTCATCAATTGGTACAAAGAAAATAAAACAAAAGGATAAAAGTTTATATTTATTCCCCTATTTTTATAAATTGTAACAATTGCATAATATCAACGTCAAATCAGAAAATATATTTATATGACATTTTTAAGGGAATTATTGGCGGTAATTTTAGGTGTTTTTATTTCGTTTTTTATCATGTTTATGGTGATGATAGCTATTGGAACCGCAATAGGATCTTCATTTGGTGACGGGGAAGATATAAAAGTAAAACAGAACACAATTCTCACATTTAAATTGGATGAAATAATAAAGGACTACGCCCCAAAAAGCAATGATCCATTTGAAGAAATTCTTGGAATTGGTGAAAAAAAAATGGGTTTGAATAGTATAATAAATGCGATTGAAAATGCAAAATATGATGACAATATTATCGGAATTAGTATTGAGATCAATCAAATAAATTCTGGAATTGCCCAAACTCAATCTATTCGGGACAAATTGAATGAATTCAAGGAATCGGGTAAATTTGTCACCGCATATGCAGATTTTTTTGATCAAAAAAACTATTACTTAAGTTCTGTTGCCGATTCGATATATGTGAATCCCGTTGGAAGTATTGATCTGAGAGGACTCAGAGCTGAAATGTTATATTTTAAGGATTTTCAGGATAAGTATGGAGTAAAAATGGAGGTAATACGTCATGGAAAATATAAAAGTGCGGTGGAACCTTTTTTAAGCAATAAAATGAGTGAGGCTAATAGAGAACAGACATCAGAATTTTTGAACTCTATCTGGGGAGAACTAGTAGATGACATGGCAGAGAGTAGAAATAAGACAAATTTTGAGATTAATCAAATTGCAGATGATCTATTGGCCAGAAATCCGGATCTAGCTTTAGATAACAATATGATAACCAAAAAGTTATATAGAGATCAATACGATAAAATTCTAAAGGATCTGTCAGGAATTTTAAATGACGGTAAACTGAATAAAATGAAACTAAAGGATTATATAAGTTCTGGAAAGGGGAGAATTCGTTCTACCTCAAAAAATAGAATTGCCGTTGTATATGCTCAAGGAGAAATTAAATATGGTAAAGGAGATGAAGATTATATTGGACAAGAACTTATAATAAAAGCATTAAAAAAAGCTCGAAGCTCGAGCAATGTTAAGGCAATTGTTTTTAGAGTCAACTCACCTGGTGGTAGTGCGCTGGCATCTGATCTAATTTGGCGTGAGATCGAATTGACCAAAGAAGAAAAACCTGTTATTGTCTCTATGGGAAATATGGCAGCATCGGGGGGTTATTATATCTCCTGTAATGCGGACAGAATTTTTGCCGAGCCAACAACCATTACAGGTAGTATAGGTGTATTTGGAATATTATTGAATTTTAGTGATCTGTCTAATAGAATTGGAATTAATTCTGAACAAATAGGTACAAACAAACAATCAATCGGATACACTCCTTTTGAGCCCATAACCGATGAATTTTATGATGTAACCAAAGAAGGTGTAGAAGCAGTTTACACAACCTTTGTAAAAAGGGTGGCTAAAGGCAGGGATATGACATTTGAAGAAATTGATAGCATAGCACAAGGAAGGGTTTGGACGGGAAAAGAAGCAGTAGAGAACGGATTGGTAGATGAACTAGGTAATTTAGAGGATGCCATTAGAACTGCTGCAGAAATGGCAAACGTTGAAAATTATAGAATAAGGAACTATCCGGAATATGAAAAGGATTTATCAGATTTATTCAAATCGTCGTCTTTTATTAATGCTAAAAAAGAAAGTTTATTAAAAGAAGAATTGGGTGAAACCAACTATAGTATTTACTCTAGTTTGAAAGAGATATATCAATTTAAAGGTGTTCAAGCGAGATTGCCATATCTATTGGAGATAAAATAAAAGAAGACAACATAGAGGGTCCCTATATTTTTTACATACTCATAGATTTTTTTATGTCAAAACCGTTCGGATCTATCATGGAGAGCAGGTTATTATTGAGTGAGAAGCTGTTTTACTTCATTTCGATATTTTAAAGGGCTTTTTCCCGTAATTTTCTTAAATAGCTTGCTAAAGTGTGAAAAGTTATTGAATCCACTTTCAAGGCAAACGTCTGTAATATTGGAGTGCGTTTCCAATAGTAGCTTTGTTGAATGCACAATTCTGAATTCATTAACAAATTGAGTAAAGGTCTTTCCTGTTGCATTTTTGTAATATCTGCAAAATGCAGGTACGGTCATACTTACCGTATCAGCTACTTCCTCTAGTGCGATAGGGCGATAAAAATTTTCTCTAACAAGCTTAAAAATTATGTCAATTCGTTCATTGTCTTGCTGTTTAACTTCAAAGGCATAACCATCAACATTTAATAAAGTATAATCTTTTGAAAGAGATAATTCTTTCAAAAGGTCAAGAAAATGGGTGATACGGTCTATTCCCTCTAATTTAACAAGAGTTTTGATTTTAGGTCCCAATAACAGCTTGGTGTCTTTGCCAAACAAAATTCCCATTTTAGCCCTTTCAAATAAATTTTTTATGAGAATCATTTCAGGAATATCAAAAAAACTTTCACCTAGAAAATCTTCTTTAAATTGAATAACGGTTTCTGTACCATTGGATGTAAATCTATCTACAAAACCATTATGGGGTAAATTTGCACCAATTAAAATTAATTGGCTATTATTGAAATAGGAAAGATGATTTCCAATATGTCTTTTACCTTTCGCTTTATTTACATAAACCAGTTCCATTTCCGGATGAAAATGCCAAAAAGGAAGTTTTCCTTCTACTTGATCGTTATGAAGCCTTATTGACAAGGAGCTCCCAAATTTTGGTAAAATCTTCTCAAATGTAGGTTTGTTACCAGTCATTTGTACACGTGATTTGTTTGTTTTGAAGAATCTGTATTAAAGAACAAAAATATGTTATTTTAACATCTTAATATCAAAAAGTTATTAATTATTGTTAATACAACATATAAAATGATATTTCTTTATATGTAGTATTATTGATTTGACGTACTACAAAAAGGATTCTTTTTTAGTTACTTTTCATAAGTAACAAAACTATAATCATACTTATTCATCTCATCAGCTTTAAATTTTTCCCGAGATTTCTCCTTCCAGATGGAGGTGTCAATTTCTGGAAAAAAAGCATCCGCTTCAAATTCATGATGGACAATTGTCAGGTCTAATTTGTCGGCTATTGGCATTGCTAATTTGTAAATTTCGGCTCCACCAAGAATAAAAGGATTTTTATCTTGCTTAGCATTTTTCAAAGCTTCATCGAGAGAATTTACTACTATACAATTGTTGGCTTTATAGTTTTTATTTCGAGTGATAATGATTGTTGTTCGATTAGGTAAGGGATTGCTCAGGGATTCAAAGGTCTTTCTGCCCATAATTACATGATGGCCATTTGTAACTCTTTTAAATCGTTTCAAATCTTCCGGAAGATGCCAAATTAACTTGTTATTTATGCCAAGCGCGTTATTGTTGGCAATTGCTGCAATAATTGTAATCATCAAATTAAGAATTAATATCTTCCTCGGAATTATCGGGAGTGAAGGCTCCTTTTTTTTCTAGACTTTTTTCTAGATTGTCCAATTTTATTTGATGCTTCTCTATTAACAATGCTGTTTGAATTCTAATCCATTCTTTGCCGAAGAATCGATTCATAACAAAAACATTCACAAAGTGAATTGTAAGAATAAATAACCAAATAAAAATGGCCCAAACGAACCAGTCATGTTCGGGTTTATATTTTATTATTTTATTTAGAACAACAAAAAAAACAGATCCAACCAAAAACAGTATAAAATGAAAATATAATCGTTTTTTTTGTTTGGTACTTTTCCTGGCTTTTTCGTAAACTTCGTATTGTTCGTTATCTTTCAATATTTATTAATTTAATGTTTTTTCAAAAAATACTATCATTAATTGGGTAAATAAACAGTCTACTAAATTAAAGTCTTTATGCTTAAAATCAAAGGATTTTTTTCTTGCTTGGCCAATTAATTAATAAATATCTAAGTAATTGATTACCTAGTGTTTATATTTTATTACTGTAAACACAATCGGTATTGTATACCTTACGTTAACGACTTTTTCTCTTTGCATTCCTGGAGTAGAATACTGTGGTACCGAATTAATTAGCCTTATTGCTTCATTTACAAAAGGAGTGTAATCACTTCCTTTTGTTTTAACATTTGTTACTAATCCTTGTTTATCGACTATAAAAATTACTGTTAGTTCATAATTTCCGGCCTCCAGATCGGTGTTAGTTGAAACAGAAGTATCAAAATTCTTATCAATATGTTCCGTCAATTTTTTATTCGAGCAAATACTTTTACTTGAAGTTAATTTGTACCCTTCACAACCCTTGTAAACAGGAGGGTTTTGTACCATAATAAATTCCACTGGTTTCTCATTATTAGGGATGTCTTTTTCCTGAGAAAATGCCATTGTTGCGAATAAAAATATGACCAATAATAGAGTATTTTTCATTTAAAAATATTAAACGGATACCAATCCTTTAATATGAGGGTATGGATCATAGTCAGCCAATTCAAAATCGTCAAAGTTAAAATCAAATATATTCTTAACAGAAGGGTTCAATTTCATTTTGGGTAGAGGTCTTGGCTCTCTGGATAACTGTAAATCAATTTGCTCCAAATGATTATTATATATATGAGCATCTCCAAAAGTATGTACAAAATCACCATATTCTAGTCCCGTAACCTGAGCAATCATCATAGTTAGTAAGGCATATGAGGCTATATTAAAAGGTACTCCTAGAAATATATCAGCACTTCGTTGGTATAATTGACAGGATAATTTTCCATCAGCCACATAAAATTGAAAAAATGCATGGCATGGAGGAAGAGCAGCTTTATTATTTTTAACATTTTCGGCAAAAGAAATTGAAGTATCAGGCAGTACACTTGGATTCCATGCCGAAACTAGCATACGTCTGCTATCAGGATTTGACTTTAATGTATCAATTAGTTCAGAAATTTGATCAATACCATCCCCATTCCAATTGCGCCATTGAAAACCATAGACCGGCCCAAGATCTCCATTCTCATCGGCCCAAGCATCCCATATTTTTACACCATTTTCCTTTAAGTAAGCAATATTTGTATCACCCTTTAAGAACCAAAGAAGCTCATAAATTATTGATTTTAGATGTAATTTTTTAGTGGTAACCATGGGGAAACCATCCGCCAGATTAAATCTCATTTGATGGCCAAAAATACTTTTCGTTCCGGTTCCTGTCCTGTCTGTTTTTTCTATTCCGTTATCTCTAACTTCTTTTATTAAATCTAAGTATTGCTTCATTTTTGGATTAAAGATTAAAATACTTCGGTCAATTTTTAGATCAACTATATCAAACTAAAATACTTTCGCGCAAAAGTTGTTTTTTCTGTGGCCAAAGATAAATTATTATCTAGTAAATTATAAAAAAGACCTATTAATCTTTAAGAAGTTATTAACCTAGATAAGCTGAATTTTTTTAGGAATTCAACCAATGATCATCCCAGCGATAGTTGCAGATAGAAGCGAAGCAATAGAACCACCAATCAACGCTTTCATTCCAAATTCAGACAATGTTTTCCTTTGTCCGGGGGCCAGAGAGCCAATTCCTCCAATCTGAATTCCGATGGATGCAAAATTGGCAAAACCGCACAGCATATAAGTGGCCATTATGATTGACTTTTCATAGGATAAATGAATGCTATTTGCTGTATTTTTTAATTCGGCAAGTTGTATATAACCAACAAATTCACTTGCTGCCAATTTGATGCCTAGCAGCTGTCCCATGAGCATCATATCTTCCTTTGCTACCCCGATTAACCACATTAACGGAGCAAATATAGTGCCCAATATAGATTCTAATGTGAGTTTTGGGTAGGGAGTATTTGTTGCCATCCACTCATTAAAGTAGGTTATATCTCCAACCCATCCTAAAATTCCGTTTATCATGGCAATAAATGCCACAAAAACTAACAACATAGCACCAACATTGACTGCTAATTTTAGTCCTTCCGTAGTACCGTTTGATATAGCATCTAAAATATTTGTTCCAATTTTTTCGGAAGAAACATTTATATTGGTTTTTACTTTTTCAGTTTGAGGATACAATATTTTAGATATTACAATTGCTCCAGGAGCAGCCATAACCGATGCGGCTAAAAGATGCTTGGCAAATTTTAATCTAAGAATTGGATCATCACCTCCAAGAAACCCAATATAGGCAGCCAATACAGCTCCTGCAACGGTAGCCATTCCTCCAATCATAACCAAAAGCATTTCAGATTTATTCATCTTTTCTAAGTATGCTTTTATAAGTAAAGGGGCTTCAGTTTGTCCCAAAAATATATTTCCAGCTACACTCAAACTCTCTGCACCTGAAATCTTTAGTGTTTTGGATAGTAACCAAGCCAATCCTTTTACAATTTTCTGAATAAGCCCCATATAGAACAAGACCGAGGTTAAAGCTGAAAAAAATATGATAGTTGGCAACACCTGAAATGCAAAAATAAATCCAAAAGTATCCATATCAACAACTAGTCCTTCAAAAAGAAACTTGCTTCCCGCTCTGGTATAATCTAATACACTGACAAATATTTTACCTACTGCTTCAAATGCCGCTTGAATAATCGAAATTTTCAGAACACCAATAGCTATCAATAATTGAAAAGTCAACCCGATTCCCGCAGTTTTCCAATTTATGGCTTTTTTATTAGAGCTAAAAAGATAGGCTATAAAGACGAGTGCGATCATCCCTAAAATACCTCTCCAAATTGAGGTAAATGTAGAGCCTTCACTTAAGATAATTCCATTAGTGATTTCTTGTGCTTGTCCAGAAAAATAATTAAAAAATAAAAAAGCTATAAGAATTAGTTTTTTCATTTTAATTATTATTTTCTCTTTTTGAGATTTCGTCTCTTAATTTGGCGGCCAATTCGTAGTCTTCATTTGCTACCGCTTTTTCCAATTTATTTTGTAATTCTTTTAGTGATTCATCTTTATATGAAGTGGTCTCCTCAACAACATCTGCCACCAGATCTTCCATTTTAAATTTAGATTGTAAGATTTTGGTTTCATCTTTTATTTTGAGGATAACTCCGGCTTTGTCTAAAATATTTTCGAAAGTGAAAATGGGTGCGTTAAACCTCGTTGCTAGTGCAATAGCATCGGAGGTTCTGGCATCTATAATTTCTTCAATTTTATCATATTCACATATCAAACTAGAATAGAATACGCCGTCTACTAATTTATGAATGATTACCTGTTTTACAATGATGTTAAATCTATCGGCAAAGCTTTTGAATAAATCATGGGTAAGAGGCCGAGGAGGTTTAATTTCCTTCTCCAAGGCAATTGCAATTGACTGAGCTTCAAAGGCTCCAATTATAATTGGCAATGTTCGTTCTCCATCTACTTCACTTAAAACTAGTGCGTAAGCCCCACTTTGTGTTTGGCTATAGGAGATGCCTTTAATATTTAAACGTACTAAACTCACTATTTAAGATACAATTTGTTTATAATTTTAATAGTAATAATAAAGATAAGCAAATGGAAATAAATTCTTATCAAGAAGGCCTTCAAAATTAAGGAATTATTTCATCCAAAAATTCAGATCGCCTTTATTTGGCACAATTTAATAAAATTAAGTGATTTTATTGATTACTTTTAAATTCTTTTAATTTTTCTGTCAATGCAGGAACGACTTCAAAGGCATCTCCTACAATACCGTAATCAGCAGCTTTAAAAAATGGAGCTTCGGGGTCAATATTAATAACAACCTTAACTTTTGAGGCATTTACACCTGCCAAATGTTGGATGGCTCCGGATATGCCTATAGCAACATATAAGTTGGAGGAGACGGGTTTTCCGGTTTGTCCCACGTGTTCACTATGTGGTCTCCACTCCATATCCGAAACTGGTTTCGAACAAGCCGTAGCAGCTCCTAAAACTTCTGCAAGATCTTCAATAATAGCCCAATTCTCCGGTCCCTTTAAGCCTCTACCACCTGATACTACTATATCAGCATCCGCAATTGTAACCTTTCCGGTTGTTTTATCAATAGAATTAGAACTTACCCCACTTTCAATCAGAGATGGAGCATATTCTTCAACATTTCCGTCTACCTTGGCTTCTTTTAAACCAAAGGAGTTTTTAGCTAATCCAACTACTTTTATTTCGGTCTTTATTTCGGAGAAATTGAAACATTTGTTGGAAAATGCATTTCTTTTAACAACAAATGGGCTGCTGCTAACAGGCAAAGCCACAACGTTAGATGCATAACCAGCATTTAAATTCACTGCTACCAAAGGGGCTATACTCAACCCATCAGCGCTAGAGTCAATAACCACCACAGATGCACTTTCCTTAGCTGTAGCTTGTTGAATGATATTGGCTATGATTTTAGGATTTAAGCTTTTTATAGATTCGTTTTTCATAGCTAGAACCTTTTCAGCACCATATGTATATAATTCCGAGGGGTCAACTGCATTCATGGTTAGAACAACTAGATTTGTTCCTAATTGTTCGGCTAAGTTTTTCCCATAGGAGGTAACTTCTAAGGCAACTTTTTTAAATTTTCCGTCCGAGGATTCGGCATATACTAAAACTGACATATATATGTTTTTAATTTTTTCCCTGAGATTATTTCAGGACATGTTTAAATTTTTATTCTTTTAAGATTCCGATTTGAGTTTGGAATTATTTAGTCGCAAACTAAATCACCTTTGCTTCATTATGTAGCAACGAGATTAATTCATCCAGATTCTCTTTATCTATTATTTTACAAGTACCTTTTGGTTCGGGTTTTTCAAATTTAATGGATTCGGTTGTTGGATCAAAATCGATTGGACTGACAACTTCTAATGGTTTTTTACGAGCCATCATGATTCCTCTCATATTTGGAATTCGCAAATCTTTTTCTTCCACCAATCCTTTTTGACCTCCAATAACCAAAGGAAGGTCAGCAGATAAAACTTCCTTACCTCCATCAATCTCACGGGTTATTGTAGCAGTCGTTCCTTCAATTTCAAGTCCAACACAGGCATTGACAAAATTATAGTCTAAGATAGCTGAAATCATTCCTGGAACCATACCTCCATTATAATCAATGGACTCTTTGCCAGCTAATACCAGATCAAAATCACCATTTTTAACAACTTGTGCTATCTGTTTAGCAACAAAAAAACCATCAACTGGGTCGGCGTCAACTCTGATAGCATTATCTGCTCCAATAGCAAGTGTTTTACGTAGTGTGGGCTCAGTAGTATTGAGTCCAACAGTAATAACGGTAACTGTTGCACCTTGTTTTTCTTTAAACCACATGGCTCGAGTAAGTGCAAATTCGTCGTAAGGATTAATTACGAATTGGACCCCATTGCTGTCAAACTTACTGTCATTGTCCTTAAAATTTATTTTTGACGTGGTGTCTGGAACATGACTGATACAAACTAAAATCTTCATTTTTATAAGTTAAATTAGTTAATCTATTTTCTGTATGCGAAGTTAATAAATAAATTCAATATACTATGCGCGCATAATATATTTTTTGCTGAATTGAGTTATTTATAAAAGAAACTTGGCAAATATATTTAACTTGGATTAAAATAGTATAAAAAATCTATTATATCTATAATATAAAATTCAAGTAAAATATTTATTTTTGCATACCTTTAAAATTGCTTATTAAACGGATGCACTAAAAGTTGCACTTTTAAGTAATTGATTATTGGCGAACATAATGTAACCCTAAAAAACAATAAATAGTAGCACATGAAAGTAATACAATTTAGAGAAGCGATAGTTGAAGCAATGAGTGAAGAGATGCGAAGAGATGAATCTGTTTTCTTGATGGGTGAAGAAGTGGCTGAATACAACGGTGCCTATAAAGCATCTAAAGGTATGTTGGACGAATTTGGTGCTAAACGCGTTATTGATACTCCAATTTCTGAGTTAGGATTCTCGGGTATTGCTGTGGGTTCTGCCATGAATGGAAATAGACCAATAGTTGAGTATATGACATTTAATTTTTCCTTGGTTGGTATTGATCAAATTATTAATAATGCGGCAAAAATTCGTCAAATGTCAGGTGGTCAATTTAATTGCCCTATTGTCTTTAGAGGTCCAACTGGTTCTGCAGGTCAGTTAGGCGCAACGCATTCGCAATCATTTGAAAACTGGTTTGCAAATACACCCGGATTGAAAGTAATTGTTCCGTCAAACCCATATGACGCTAAAGGTCTGCTTAAAGCGGCAATACGTGATGATGATCCAGTAATATTTATGGAGTCTGAACAAATGTATGGTGATAAAGGCGAAGTACCGGAAGGTGAATATGTTTTACCAATAGGCGTAGCCGACATTAAACGAGAGGGCTCTGATGTAACTGTAGTTTCATTTGGAAAAATTATAAAGGAGGCATACAAGGCGGCAGATATATTAGAAAAAGAAGGAATATCTATCGAAATAATTGATCTACGAACTGTAAAACCTATGGATCACGAGGCAATATTAAATTCGGTTAAAAAAACAAATAGACTTGTTATTTTGGAAGAAGCATGGCCTTTTGCCAGTGTGGCCTCGGAAATAACCTATCAGGTTCAGGACCAAGCATTTGATTATTTGGATGCGCCAATTCAGAGAATCACTACCGCTGATACTCCGGCTCCATTTTCGCCTGTCCTGTTGGAAGAGTGGTTGCCTAATGCAAATGATGTTATTAATGCAGTAAAGAAAGTTATGTATATTTAATAGTTCTAAATATTTCTATCATGGAGAGCTGTTTGAAAATATCAAACGGCTTTTTTTGTGGTAAATATTTTTATTTGAGATTCTAGATTTAAAATATATCGACAAAAATATTTCACAAAAATAAAATTAAAAACTTATATTTACGAAATAAGTAATTGTATTTAGTGAGTTTATATTAGATTTCTAATAATTATCTACTTTGTAATATGAAAAAAAATGTCGACATAAATTGGCATCAGGAAACTACGATTGAAGATGGGTTCTTTATCTTAAAATGCAATAACCAGACAGAAGATACGAAGAGAATTAACAGAGATGTTAGTCGAAATTATATTCAGCTGCACTTTTGTATTAAAAACTCTATCAAACTTTTTTTTAATAAGGGAGGCTATGCCCTTGAAGTTATAGAAAACAATTCCTTATTACTTTATAATCCTAAGCAGGACTTGCCAATAAATGTTGATATTGCTCCTAAAAGTAAGTGGATAAGCCTGTTGATTAGTATTGAAAAATTTCATACTTTTTTCACGAGGGAGGCTGGGTTAATTCATTTTTTAAAAGATGAAAACATTGATAAGAAATATTATTATGATAAACTTTTGATACCAGCAGAGATTATAGTTTTAAATCAGATGTTTAATTATGGATTACACTCTTCACTAGAAATATTATACACCAAAGGGAAGGTTTATGAGCTGTTGAGTTTATTTTTTCATAAGACAGACAATGATAATGCACAAAATTGTCCCTTTTTGGAAAATGAAGAAAATGTAGAAAAAATAAGAAATTCGAAGAATTTTCTTATTGATAATATGACTGACCCTCCTTCTTTAAATGAACTGGCGGATCATGTAAAACTGCCTTTACAACATTTAAAAGATGGGTTTAAACAAATATACGGAGAAACAGTGTTTACTTTTTTATTCAATTATAAAATGGAATTTGCACGAAAATTATTGGCTACTAAAAAGTACAATGTCACTGAGGTAAGTTTTGAAGTAGGGTATAGTACTCCAAGCCATTTTATAGCTGCTTTCAAGAAAAAATTTGGAGCAACCCCTAAAAAGTACTTAAGTAATTTTTAATTTTAAAAGCTCGATTAAATCTAAAGTAATAAATTTGCAATGCCTATAATATCAATTGCATTGATAGAATTACTTATGGTTTTTAAATATGCTAAAAAAACTTCTACTTACTATAATTTCATTTTTTTGTTTGCTTTATCTGAATGCTCAGGTGAAGGTTAGTGGTATTGTGGTTGATAGAGATAGTAAGCCTATACCTTTTTCTAATATAATATTTAAGGGATCTACTCTGGGAACGATCTCTGATGAAAATGGTAAATTTTATCTACAGTCAGATGTATCTTATAAACAACTTGAAGTATCATTTGTGGGATATGAAACAAATGTGATACCATTAAAAAAGGAAAATTATGATTTGACAATTGTACTTAAAGAAACATTAGATCAATTAGGAGAGATAGTGGTTTATTCGGGAAAAATAAAGAAAAAAGGAAATCCCGCAATTGCCATATTGAAAAAGATCTGGAAGAATAAAAGGAAGAATGGTGTGTACATGTATGATAAATACCAATATGACAAGTATGAAAAAATAGAATTCGACCTTAATAATGTAGACGAACAAATAATGGAAGCGAAAATATTTGAAGGCATGGAATTCGCCTTCGCCCAAATTGACACTTCTGACATTACAGGTAAGGTCTATTTACCGGTATTTATAAACGAATCAGTTTCTAAGATTTATGGAAAAAACATCTACCCAAAGACTGAAAATACCAAATTATTGGCCAATAAAAATTCAGGTTATTCAAATAACCAAAGAATTATTTCTTTTATAAAGCAGCTATATGTTGAATATAATATATATGATAATAATCTATTATTTTTCGATAAAAAGTTTGCCAGCCCTTTGTCAAGAGTTGGTCCCGAAATATATAACTATGTTCTAACCGACAGTGCATTTATTGACAATAAATGGTGCTTTAATATCTTGTTCTATCCGAGGAGAAAGAATGAATTGACCTTTAAAGGTGATTTCTGGGTTAATGACACGACCTTCGCGATAAAAGAAATTCAGATGTATGCTACAAAGGGGGCGAACATAAATTGGGTAAAGGATATATATATTGAACAAGAATTCAATGTGTTAAACGATTCTGTTTTTTTACTTAAAAGGGATTATCTAATGACAGATTTTTCCTGGAACAGAAAAGATGAATCGAAGGGTATTTATGGAAGACGTACCACGTTATTTGACAACTACATATTTAACCTGGATCAACCGGACCTTGTTTATAAAAAGTATGTACATGAAGAAGATATAGTCTATAAACGATCGGATGAATATTGGCAAAAAAATCGACAAGAAGCATTAACTGAAAATGAACTTGGGATTTATGAAATGTTAGATTCTTTACAAGATGTAAAGAGGTTTAAACAAATAAATAGGTTGGGTGAAATGCTGGCCTCCGGATATTGGAATTTTACACCCGGGTTCTCTTTTGGGCACCTGTCTTCAACATTCGGGTATAATGACGTTGAAGGATTTAGATTAAGACTGGGCGCGAGAACATTTTATACGAATGAAGACAAATGGCGCGTGAAGGGGTATATTGCTTATGGGTTTAAAGATCAGAAATTTAAGCATGGAATTGAAGGGAATTGGTTATTAAAGAAAGAAAATCGACTTATATTATCAGCTGGTACCAGAAAAGATATTGAACAACTAGGAGTTAGTCTAACAACGGCAAATGACGTGTTGGAAAGAAGTTTTGCAACAACGTCAATTTTTACTTATGGTGATAACACTAAATTATCAAATATAAATCTCACTAATGTCAAGGCAACTCTTGAACCCATTAAAAATTTAACGTTTAGAATTAGTTCAACTTATAAAATACTGGAGTCTACAAACCCGGAGGTTTTTAATGTGGACTATTTCGATGAAAATGGAGATATTCAGTCTGTGATCAACCAAGTTGATGCTAGTTTTGCGGTTTTGTATAATTATAATCGGAGTACATCCGGACTAGGTGTTGAAAGAAGAATCGGAAATCAGGGTAGATATTCTACATTATTTTTTAGCTATACAAAAGGAATAAAGAACCTTTTTAACAGTGATTTTGATTACCACAAATTACAGTTTTTATATCAGCAACCGATACCAATTGGTGGATTGGGAAGGTTAACATCTACACTCGAAATTGGAAAAACCATTAATCCGGTTCCCCTGCTTTTATTGAGCATCGTCCCAGGAAATCAAACCTTTTTTACATCTAAAAAATTGTTTGATTTATTGGATTACTATGAATTTGTAACTGACCAATACATTGCTTTGCACTTGGAACATAATTTTAATGGTAGAATATTCTCAAGAATCCCTTTACTCAGAAAACTTCAATGGCGGGAAATTATAGGAATTAGAGGAGTTGTGGGTAGTATCTCGCAGCAAAATATTCTGTTGAATGCACCATCGAATGTTCCTTTGAATGCCCCTGAAGAGCTATATTGGGAATATCACTTCGGGATAGGTAATATATTTAAATTTATAAGAATTGATTTTGAATATAGAGGAAGTTATAGAGATGTTCCAAATGCCACTAAATTTGCTGTTAAAGGAGGTTTTGGATTTTATTTTTAGCTATTAAAAGTCAAAGTACCAATTGAATAGCTCAGATCTTATTCCTAGAGTGAACCAGGTCGTATTTTTAATAGGATCGACACTTGTCTGTTGAATTTGGTCAAAGCTACGATAAGTAAAGCCGGCAAAAACCTGTAAATTTGTTGCAGGGTTAATAACATAACCGCCTTGTAAATCCGTGATAAATATGTTCGTTGTGTTTCCTTGTCCAATTTCATTGCCATAATCTGAAGCTCTATCATCATCAGAGAGATAAATATTTCCTCCGTAGCTTATGTCTGATCCATCATAGTCAAATCCTTTCTCACCAACAATAAATTTTGCGCTTCCAAACCATCGATTTTTGTTATAACGAGTTATAAATATGGTCTCCCAAAAATTCCCACCCCAAAGATGACTTAAAGGCTGATTGAAATGTCCATAGTTCAGTCTAACCGTGTTATGTGGATAGGTATATGGTCTTATTCTGTTATATTCTAATTGTAACATTAAATTATCAACTTTGAACGCGTTAAAATATTTTAAACCAAGTTGAAAACCAAATTTATTGCCCCAATAACCATCTCCGGAAAACACTTCTCCTACCGTCATCTCATCAATTAATATTTGATCATAGAAAAATAGATTGTCTGTTAGTTGATATTTCATATCCAGGCCTATAAGTGCATTTCCTTCACGGGAACCATTGCTAAATTCTATAGCGCGATAGAAAATGATTGGATTAAAAAATTCAATATTGAATCCATCTTTGTCCGAATTGTCGGTAATAACAGCCTCAAAGAAACCTAAATTGAATCTTTTGGTTACGTTCCAGCTTAAATGGTGTATAGCGATATACTTTTGCAAGGTATTTCCATCCTCGTCTATATTAGGACGAACATCTTTGGCCCACATCCAAAGATTGGTATATTTTATTTTCCAAAAATTTGTAGAAATCTTCAGGTAGGTTGAAGGTGACGTTACATCGGATAAAAATAGTGATCGATACCCATCACCTATAAAATTCTTCCCATGTCCAAATTGAAAATTAAAAATTTCATTTGGTGTATAACTGATATAGCCTTCAGCAACGGGATAATCAAATCCATTATCATGAAATTGTTTTGCTCTACCTCTCCCGGGAACCAGACCAAAAGTATTCTCATTTGGCTTATGCGAAATTGCATACCTGTTTACATAATCGGCAAATCTACCCTGACTTTCATAGAATGAAGTAAAAAAACTAAATTTTTTATTTAATCCCCCCTGTATTTGCAGGGCTCTTGTATTGTTGTAGGTGTAATCGACGTCTGAATTATCCTTGCCCAATTGTAAATCCCATAAGAGATCAAGAGTAAACCAAAAATTCTCTCCCTGTACCTTCACGAGATGTTCATTAAATAACTTTCTACCTCCCCAACTACTCTTATCCAACATCAAATCCATTCTTTGTGCATTTAAGTCAACATAAGGTTTTACTTCATTATATATATATGGTTTGAAGGCGCTATGTGTATTTTCTGCTTTACTTATATTATAAACTATATTGTCATAACTTCTGTGCGTGAAAGGAATATTCAATTCGCTCTCAAATTCAGGAAACAGGATGTTGTTAGTTGCAATAATATCCTGAATATCATCCTGCAAAACAGGGACTTCAGGACTCTGAGGGGCAATTTCTTCCGTTATTTTTTTTTGGTCTAGGGGAATGGAGATTGGAATAACATACCTAGTATCTACACCTCTACCATTATAGGTTGCCGGCTCAATTGTTGGTAAATGTTCAAATACGCGTTTTACTTCATCTTTGAGTTCATTATAAATAGCGTTGATGTATAAAATTTCGAATTCACCATTTTTGTTCACTATAAAAACAACCGTAATTTGCCCTTTATAGTTTTCCTTAAATACTATTTCAGGTACGTTGAAATCTTCTAAAATATCTGAAGTTAAGGATTTGTTGAAGCAAGCCTCTAAGTTTTCAATATCCTCATTTTCACAACCTTTATAGGTTGGAGGTTTTTCAATTTGCGCAGCTATAGGTAAGAAAAAAAACAGGAATGTAAAAAGTAATAATAATTCTTTCATAGATATTTCAATCAATATTTTTTTTATTAAGGTACAACCGTCTAATTTGAATTAACATCGCAAATCTAATTTATTTTAGTTACAAGATCATTTTTTAATTGGTATTTTTCATTGCTTTCGGGGCAAATCGCAATTCCCTTGATGTCAAAATGCAAGCGATGTCCAAATTCACTGATCCAGCCAATTTGTTTAGCAGGATTGCCAACAATTAGCGCATAAGGTTTTACAGATTTAGTGACAACACTTCCGGCGCCTATCAAAGCAAATTCACCAATATCATTTCCACAAACAATTGTTGCGTTTGCACCTATTGTAGCACCTTTTTTTACAGTGGTTTTCATGTACTCCTCTCTCCTTATAACAGCACTTCTTGGATTTATTACATTCGTAAATACCATTGATGGTCCAAGAAAGACATCATCTTCACAAATTACTCCGGTATATATAGAAACATTATTTTGTACTTTTACATTATTCCCTAAAATTACTTTGGGTGAAACAACAACATTTTGACCAATATTACACCCTGTGCCAATGGTGCAATTGGACATTATGTGACTAAAATGCCATATTTTTGTTCCTTCATTGATGATACAATTTTCGTCTATTACCGCCGTTTCATGAGCAAAATATTTATTATTTTTCATATCTAAGTCATTCTTATTTTAACATAATAAAAGTTTCGTGTTTGAAGTGTATTTTTTATTGGTAGGTTTATACCGATGTTGGGTGCCAGGTCGTTTTTACTTCTAAGGTTTTTTCTATGAAATATGGCGATTGGCATTGCTCAATAGCCCAATCATTTTTTTTGTAAAACACTGTTCTTTTCAAATTATTGCTTGCTAATTCACTAATTGTTTTTATATCGTCATTATTTTTTCCACAAAATACGATTGCATTGACATCCATATGAGATGCCATGTGATTTAAAAGTTCTTCTTTACTGCCAGTTAAAATATTTACAACTCCGCCAGGAACATCAGAAGAATTTAAAACTTCGGCAAAAGATATTGATGTCATTGGCTGACTTTCTGATGCCAGAACCACCACTGTATTACCACTGACTATCGCTGGAGCAACAACGGAGATTAACCCTAACAGACTTGGATTTTCAGGAGCAACGATTGCAATAACACCAACAGGTTCTACATTTGAAAAATTAAAATAGGTACCGGAAACAGGATTTACCGCACTAAAAAATTGTTGAAATTTATCGCTCCAACCAGTATAATAAACTAGTCTGTCAATTGCCAACTCCACCTCGGTTTTAGCATCAATCATAGTCTCGCCTTGTTCCACTAATTCTATTATGAATTGCTCTTTTCTGCCCTCGAGCATTTCTGCGATCCGATATAATATTTGGCCCTTATTTAATGCAGAGGTATTTGACCAAGAACTTTGTGTTTTTCTGGCTATCACAATCGCATTTCTAAAATCTTTTCGTGAAGCTAAACACATATTAGCTATCAAATTTCCTTTCTTATTATTTATCGTATAATACCTGCCGGATTCTGTACGAGGAAATTTTCCACCAATATATAATTTATATGTTTTATTTATACCTAATCTACTCATATTCCTAAATTAAAAAATTTTAGTCAAATTTAACGTATGGCTTTAAGCCGTGTAAACCTCCTTCTCTCCCGAACCCACTTTCTTTATATCCTCCAAAGGGTGAAGTAGGATCAAATTTATTAAAAGTATTCGCCCATATTACACCAGCATTTAATTTTTGGGTCAAATGAAATATTTTTGACCCTTTTTGGGTCCAAACACCAGCCGATAATCCATAGGGGGTGTTGTTCGCCTTCTCTATCACTTCATCAATTGTGCGAAAAGTTTGAATAGCCAAAACAGGACCAAATATTTCTTCTTGAACTATTTTATGCGATTGAGACACATTTAAAAAAAGTGTCGGGGCACACCAATTTCCTTTTTTAGGTAGATTGATCTTAGTCTGATATATCTCTCCTCCTTCTTTCAATCCAATATTAATATAATTTTTAATTGTTTTTAGTTGTTTTTCAGAATTAATTGCCCCAATGTCAGTGTTTTTATCAAGTGGATCACCGAGAATCAAGGTTTCCATTCTATCTTTTAGTTTTTGTATAACAACATTGGCAACAGATTCTTGTACAAATAACCTCGAACCTGCACAGCATACATGGCCTTGGTTAAAAAATATTGCATTAATTATTCCTTCCACAGCCTGATCAATAGCCGCATCTTCAAAAATTATATTGGCTCCTTTACCTCCTAGTTCCAGAGTTAATTTTTTGCTAGTACCGGCAATAGCATTTTGTATATACTTTCCAACAGCTGTTGATCCGGTAAAGGCAATTTTATTTATATCAGGATGATTAACAATTTCTGCTCCAGTTTCTCCTGCTCCGGTAACTATATTAACTACCCCACTAGGTATTCCACTTTCTTGGATGATTTCAGCCAATTTCAATGCAGTTAAAGGAGTTGTCTCCGCGGGTTTAAGGACCACTGTATTTCCTGTTGCCAAAGCCGGAGCAATTTTCCATGCGGCCATTAATAATGGAAAATTCCACGGAATGATCTGACCTACTACTCCAAGTGGTTTAGGGTTTCTATTTGGAAAGGCATAAGACAGTTTATCAGCCCAACCGGCGTAATAGAAAAAATGGTTTGCTGCCAAAGGAATATCAATATCTCTGGACTCTCTTATCGGCTTCCCGCCGTCCAAACTTTCAATTACAGCAAATTCTTTCGCCCGTTCTTGAATTAACCTAGCGATTCTAAATATATATTTTCCCCTCTCCTTTCCGGTCAATTCGGACCAACTTTTAAAGGCCCTCCTTGCCGCCTTAACTGCCAAATCAACATCTTCAGATGTAGCTTCAGCTATTTTTGCTATTTTTTGATGATTTGATGGATTGATCGTATCAAAATATTTTCCTAGGCTTGGCTTTCTAAATTTTCCGTCTATATATAATTCATAATTCTTATTAATTTGAATATGATCTGTGCTCTCTAGTGCTTTATCATAGGACCATGACGCTTTAAACATTATTTTATTTCCTTTTTTTGTCATGATTAATCTTTTGAAAAATAATTTGATGATTGATATATTCCGGTTTCTATTTTTACCAATTGCATCAAAATATCATTTGCTAAACTGCTCGCACCAAACCGAAAGTATTTTTTATCCATCCACTCTTGCCCTAGCACTTCGTTTAACATTACCAGATATTGTAAGGCAATTTTTGAAGTTGAAATTCCTCCTGCTGGTTTCATACCAATCTTTCTACCTGTTTTCATGTAAAAATCTTTTATAGCATCTAACATAACATAGGTAACAGGCATGGTAGCAGCAGGTTGAATTTTCCCTGTTGAAGTTTTTATAAAATCTGCCCCTGCGAGCATTGCAATTTCACTGGCTCTTCTAATATTATCAAGAGTGTCTAGCTCTCCAGTTTCCAGGATTACTTTTAGATGAGATTTTCCACAGGCCTCTTTCACACTTGCAATTTCATCATAAACATATTGATAATTACCGGCAAGAAATTGCCCTCTTGAAATAACCATATCGATTTCATCTGCACCTTCGTCTACGGCATATTTTGTTTCTTCTAACTTTACATCCAAACTCGACTGACCGCTTGGAAAAGCTGTTGCAACTGAAGCAACGTGAATATCACTTCCCAGTAAAGCATTTTTAGCAGTTCGTACATAAGAAGGGTATACACAAATTGCAGCGACAGTGGGAATATTTTTTAGAGCATCATGCGGATGCATGGCCTTGTAACATAATTGTTCAACTTTCCCCTGGGTATCTTTACCTTCAAGAGTGGTCAAATCAATCATACTCAGTGCAAGTTTTAATCCTTCAATTTTGGATCCTTTCTTGATACTCCGCTTGCAAAATTTTTCAATTCGCTCATTAACACCAGTATTGTCATAAGTTGGGAGATTCATTAAACTTGTAAACATTTCGATAGATTAGTTTTCAAATTTACAAATTATATTATATTATTCTTCGAAATTTAAAAAGTGATTGAGTGATGTGTGCTATTAACAATTTGACATTAGAGGGGAAAATGTTGTTTGTTATTTTTATCAGTTTAAGAGCTCATATTCATAATGGTCAATAAATAAAAACCTTCTTTGATTTTATTTTTAAAATCACGATATTTGTTTATAATTAAATATTTAACTAAAATTTTACAAAAATTATGAAATTAAATAAGATATTATTATTGTTTGCCGTTATTAGTGCAATAACATTTTCATGTAAAGAAACCAAAAAAGAGCAAGTAGATGACGAAATGGAAGTCGTTGAAGAAACTGTTGAAGTTGCTGAAGTAGAAGGAGATGATGAAAGTACAGAAGTTGTGGAAGTTGTTGTGGTAGAGGAATCTGCAGCACCTGCAGAAGCAGTAGAAGCATCGTCTGTCGGATTAGAGGAAACGGTAGTTGCAGGTGTAATGGTTGAAGCCATGGCTGATACACCTGTGATTTATCCTGGTTGTGAAGGAACCGCAGAAGAAATCAGAGCTTGTTCACGAAAAGAATTCATTGCGTTTTTAAAAAAGAACTTCAATTCTGATCTTGGCGCAGATCTTGGTTTAAGATCTGGTGACCATAAAATTAGAGCACTGGTAAAAATAGATGAAACCGGTAAAGTATCTGTCTTGAAAGTTGACGGTCCTCACAAGGCTTTAGAAAAAGAGATGGTAAGAGTTATTGATAAATTACCACAAATGACTGGCGCTACTGAAGAGGGTCAACCAGTAAGTGTTTCTTTTATTTTACCGATCACTTTTGCGGTAGATTAAGAATTATAAATACAGTGGAATATTGACAATTTTAATGGTATTCCACTAATAAATTAACTAAAACTAGTGAAGTTCATTTTCACTAGTTTTTTTTTGTACATTACTTATATATTAGCGATAACTACCTGTAAATAAGTAATATATATACATTTTTAAAATTGAGTTACAATTATTAATGTGTTGTTTTTTTGATTTATAAACTATAAATTACGTTATTTGTCCACTATAAATTTTTAACTAAAAATAAATAACTATGAAATTAATTAAGGGGGTATTGGCAATTGCTATAATTAGTTTAATTGCTGTTTCATGTAATGAAACAAAAAAAGATGTTCAAAAAGACGCTCAAGAAGTTGTAGATGATTCTCAGGAAGCAGTGAGTGTTGCTATGGATGACGCAAGTGCAGCAATTGAATCAGATGAGGCTGAGGTGGAAAAAGTAATTGATTCTACCAAGGCAATGGCTGAAGGAACGGCTAAAAAATGTGAAGGGAAGTGTTCTAAAGATGGTAAGTCATGCGACGGTAGTTGCAAAGCTTAACTTTATTAAACACATTACTATTATAATAAAACTACCATTCAGGTAGTTTTTTTTATGCCTTGTGTAGATGCTTTTTTCGAAGAGAAAAGAATAAGAATAGCAAACTCAATAAAAATAATATACCTGTCAATTGATGCATAATAGCATAAAACAAAGGTATTTTGGTTTTTATATTTATTAAAATTAAAATTCCCAATAGAACCTGAACATACACTAAGGTATATGTAGTTGTCAGCCATTTTATTGCTCTTGTGTACATTGTATTTCTTTTTTTAAAATAAAAATAAACTGTAAGTACTAAAATTACATAAGCTAACAATCTGTGAATAAACTGAACCAGGGCTGGGGCAAAATCAAAATTGTCATAATTGGTCATATTATTCCAATTCCAATTAGATAGATCCAGCAATACACCTGGCACAACTTTTCCATTCATGGAAGGCCAAGAAGGATAATAAAGCCCAGCTTTCATACCAGACATCAATCCCGCAAAAATCATTTGGATAAAAGTTAAAGCTATTAAGAGACCAACAAATTTGTTTTTATTTCTTTGACTTCTGTTTTCTAAACGGTAAACATCCGATAAGACCCAAGCCATTGCTCCGAGAGTTATAATTGCAAGAATAAAATGGAGGGTTAATTTATAAGCATTTACCCATGGACGATCCACCAATCCACTCATCACCATTATCCAACCGGCTGAGGCAGTTAGCCCAGTCAGAAAAATAACTATTAATAGTCTTTTTACTAAGAAAAAATTAATTTTTTTACGTATCAGGAAAATGATAAACGGGATCAAAAATATAAGGCCTAGAATTCTTACCCATAAGCGATGTAGATACTCCCAAAAATAAATAAATTTAAAGTCACTTAATGTAAAAGCTGAATTAATTTTATGGTATTGAGGTGTTTTTTTATATAATTCAAATGCTTCAAGCCATTGCTGTTTGCCTATTGGAGGAAATATGCCTGTTATAATGTCCCAGCTCGTAATGGACAAACCAGAGCCTGTTAATCGAGTAATTCCTCCAAGCACAACCTGTCCTATTAACATGAGCAAGCCAATTATAAGCCATATTCTAACAGTTTTCGTATATCTATATGCTTGTTTCACTTTATAATCTGTTTATTTTGAGGTTTCCATTCCAGAGTTTCCATCAAATGGATTATATCCTTGTGTAGATATTTTATCGCTGGAATAATAGAATCGTAATTCGGTTGTACGTTGAAATAAACAGCTCCGGTTATGAAATTATTAGTGCTATCGGTAATATGAAATTGCAAAGGTGAAGCAGCATTTCCGGTTACTTCATAAATGGCACCATATTTTTGTTTAGCCTTATTCATATAAGGTACCGAAGTAATTCCATCTGCTCTTATGGCGTGGTTAAATGTTAATTTTTCCGATTCAAGAAATAGCTCCTTCAGGTTATTTTCAATTGGTCTGTAGGTTAAATTTATGGATGCATTTAGTTTAGGGTATTCAATATTCATCCAGCATTTTTTATTTGTTATGGGAAAAGATTCTGTAGAAAACTCAAATTGATAAGGACAATCTGTCTTTGTTAAAGAATATACTGGGTTGACATATTCTAGCCTCAATTGTGCTTTTGGTTTAGGCAAAACATCCTCTTTACAAGAAAAAAAGAATAGCCCGATAATTGTTAAAAAAAGATATGCTATCCGAGGTCCAATAAAATCCATCTTCATTTACTTAGGTAATGTTACTTTAATTTGTTTAATTCTCTTTTTGTCCATGGACTCTATTTTAAAGTTAATTCCATGAAATGAAATTGACTCGTTCTTTTTTGGAAACTTTCCGGTAATTTCTAATATAAACCCCGCTAAGGTTTCAGCTTCCTCCTTGTTATTTTCAAATTTACTTTCGTCAACAGGAAGCACTTTATAAAAATCTTTGAGTACAGTTTTTCCTTCAAAAACGTAGTTGTATTCATCAATTTTCGAGTAAGATATATCATCTTGGTCAAATTCATCAGATATGTCGCCCACAATTTCTTCAATAATATCTTCCAGAGTTATCAATCCGGAAGTACCTCCGTACTCATCTACAACAATAGCTAAATGATTCTTCATATCCTGAAATTCTTTTAATAAATCATCTAATTTTTTATTTTCAGGAACAAAAAATGCCTCTCTGATAATTTTATTCCACTGAAAACTTTTTTTGTGAATATACGGGATTAAATCTTTTGCGTATAGAACGCCCACTATATCGTCGATATTTTCATTATAAACCGGAATACGCGAATGTCTTGATTTAACTATTTTCTTCAATACCTCTTTGTAATCCTCATCCATAGGAAGTGCGAAAATATCTATTCTAGGACACATTACTTGTGTTGTTTCTGTATTTCCAAAATTAACGATGCCCTGGAGTATTTTTTTCTCTGCAGAAGTTGTGGCACCTGTTGAAGTCAATTCTAGAGCCTGTGACAGTACTTCGACTGAAAACTCTGATTGTTTTTTGCTTAACCTCTTTTCCACTATGCTTGTCAATTTCAGTAGTGGTAAACTTAAAAATGATAAAAATGAATTTAAAAACGATATTGGCCTTGCCACCCTAGATGCAAATTCAAAAGAATTTCTGTTAGCGTAAACCTTGGGTAAAACTTCTCCAAATAATAAAATTAAAAAAGTGACTAAAATAATTTCAACTATGAATTTTAAAATAGGTGAGGAGATGCTAACAAAAAACTGGTCACCTAAATAAGCAAATAAAAGAATGAAGAGGATATTAATAAAATTATTCGCTATTAGAATTGTAGCCAGTAATTTCTTTGGACTATCAAGTAATTCCATAATAATTACTTTTTTTTCATCTGAATCTCGTTCTTCCAATTCAGATTTTGAAAGCGAAAAAAAAGCAACTTCAGTACCAGAGATAATTGCTGATAAAATCAATAATCCAACCAATGAAAAAATGCCTATAATGGACGACCAATCTATATTTGAAATGAATAAAGTACTCGCGGGTTCAGGATCCAATGATAATTAATTTAGTTTATATTTAGAATGGTAGATCATCAGAATCGTTTTCATTGCTACCACTATTTTGAATTACTTCATCAGGACTTGGAGTTGTTTGGGTAATTGAGGGATTGTTTAAATCTTTTTTAGTGGTTAAAAAATTCATTTCAGTGGCATATATTTCGGTAGTATACCTCTTAACCCCATCTTGCTCCCATTGTCTCGTTTTAATTCTTCCTTCAATGTACACTCTATCACCTTTACTCAAATATTTTTCACATATTTCAGCTAATTTATTGCGAACTACCACGTTATGCCATTCTGTAGTTGTTATTCTCTCACCAGTTTGTTTATTGGTGTAGCTTTCGTTGGTTGCAACCGGGAATCTTCCAATAGAATTTCCACCTTCAAAATAATGCATTTTTACTTCGTCACCCAAGTGACCAATTAACATTGCCTTGTTTAAAGAATTTGCCATAAAAAAAATTGTTTAAAATCAAATATACTATAAAAAATAATCACTTTTTTTATAATTGTCAATAAAGTTTTGCATTAAAGTAGGAACGGCAAATTTATTCAAATTTTCCCAGGCAATAGATCTGTCGTTATCCAGAATAGTATCGATTATCCAAAATGTACAATAGAGATGTTGGTGCGTAAGTTTATGCCTTATAGGTTTAGGGTTATATTTAGAAATGTGATATGCTTTGTTTGATAAGAGCAATTGAAAAGTGTCATCGGCTATTAGATCTTTGAAATCGATCTCTGATTTAGATTCTATTAATGGAAATTCATACAAGTTTTTCCAAATGTCATTGCCATTTCTTTGCCTTATTACCGTTCTATTACTCTCAGTGCGCAAGACCAAATAGTTGAAATGTCTTTTTTTAATTTTTATTTTATTAGTTTTTTGAGGTAATTCTTCTACGACCTGATTATTTATCCCATGACAGCTTTTGCTAAATGGACATTCATTGCACTTAGGATTTTTGGGTGTACAAATAAGCGCTCCAAATTCCATCAGGGCCTGATTGTGGTTTCCGGGATTGTTCTTATCCAGTAAAGTTTGGGCCAGACTTTTAAATTCTTTAAAACCCACCATAGAGTTTATAGCTGTATATATGCCAAATTGCCTCGATAAGAATCTAAAAACATTTCCATCAACTGTAGCGCTAGCCTCGTTGAAACAAATTGATGCAATTGCCGATGCGGTATAATCACCAACCCCATTTAGTTTTATGAGCTCAATATAATTATTGGGAAAAACACCCTTACATTTCTCAGAAATATGGATTGCAGTTTTATGCATATTTCTTGCTCGTGAATAATAACCCAGCCCCTGCCAAAGTTTTAGTACTTCTTCCTCACTTGCCCTTGCCAATGAATTTACATCGGAATATTTTTTACTTATTTTTAAGAAGTAAGTTGTGCCTTGCGAAACTTTTGTTTGTTGAAGTATAATTTCGGATAACCAAATTATATAGGGATCTCTTGTCTTTCGCCATGGTAAATCTCGTTTATTTTTTAAATACCAGATATTTAATGTTTTAGTGAAAGTGTCATTTCTGCTCATTTTGCAATAGTACAATAATTTTATCTAATTAAATTTTAATCATTTAGCTTTTTGAAATTGATTAATTGTATTATATTTGCCGACTCAAATAATGAGTAAATAACATATTAAATTTATAAAAATGACAAAAGCAGAAATAGTAGCGAGCATTTCAGAAAAATCAGGTATTGAGAAAGGTGATGTTTTAAGAGTAGTAGAAGATTTAATGGTAGAAGTAAAAGATTCTTTAAATCAAGGTAATAATGTATATTTAAGAGGTTTTGGAAGCTTTATTGTAAAGAAAAGAGCGGAAAAAACAGGTAGAAATATTTCTAAAAACACAACAATTAAAATTCCTGCACACCACATACCGGCATTTAAACCAGCTAAAGTATTTGTTGAGAGTATTAAAAAAAATGTTCCTGTAACATAATAAAAATCAAATAATTCTGTTTAATTATGCCAAGTGGTAAAAAAAGAAAACGAAGTAAAATTTCTACGCATAAGCGTAAGAAAAGAAGTAGACAAAACAGACATAAAAAGAATAAATAAATAGGTGAATTTAACCTATTTATTTTACACTTTAAGTTGGTAAGTTCTTTGACATAGAAATTTGTGTAAAAAGCAAATTTTATTGGTTATTATCACGATAATAACCTGTGGTAAATTATTAATCTATCCCACGATAAAATGAAACTATTGTTAGTTTAACATGTTTGGTGGGAGTAAAAACATTACAGAGTGAAAACAGAATTAATTATTAGATCGAATTCCTCTGATATAGATTTTGCCTTATTAAAGGATGGAAGACTTGTTGAATTACATAATGAAACAATAGACAATAAATTTTCAGTTGGAGATATTTTTCTAGCTAAAATTAAGAAAACATTGTCAGGGTTAAATGCCTCATTTGTAAATGTAGGAAGTGAGAAGGATGCTTTTTTGCATTATCATGATTTAGGACCTCAATTGTCATCATTAAAAAAATTCACACAACAAATAAGCACAGGTAAAAGAAAAGAATTCACTTTAAAAAATTTCCGTTTTGAGAAAGATATAGATAAAAATGGAAAAATTGACGACGTATTAAAAGCAGGTCAAAATTTATTGGTTCAAGTTGTAAAAGAACCAATATCAACCAAAGGACCACGTATTAGTTCAGAGCTTTCAATTGCTGGAAGATATTTGGTTTTGGTTCCTTTTTCAGATCGTGTTTCCGTATCACAAAAAATCACGAATACGCGGGAGAAAGAACGATTAAAAAGACTTGCGAAAAGCATTAAACCGAAGGGCTTTGGCGTTATCTTAAGAACAGTAGCAAAAGATATAAAAGTTGCTGAGCTGGATAAAGATTTGCAAAATTCATTGCAAATTTGGTTGAATATGTGCAAGCAAATTAAAAATGCACAGGCGCCTCAAAAAGTTCTGTCAGAAATGAACAGAGCTTCCTCAATATTAAGAGATGTTTTTAATAGTTCATTTACAGGTATAGTTACTAATGATCTATCTCTACATCAAGAAATTAAAGAATATTTACAAAGAATTGCGCCGGATAAGGAGTCCATTGCAAAATATTATAAATCAAGATTACCAATTTTTGATTATTATGGTATTGAAAAGCAAATAAAATCTTCTTTTGGTAAGGCTGTTTCTATGAGAAAAGGAGCCTATTTAATTATCGAACATACTGAAGCATTACATGTAATTGATGTGAACAGTGGAAATCGATCGAATAAGGCCAATTCTCAGGCAGATACTGCTTTACAAGTTAACTTAATTGCGGCTACTGAGATTGCTCGTCAATTGCAATTGCGTGACATGGGCGGGATAATAGTTGTTGATTTTATAGATATGCATTTGGCAGATCACAGAAAACAACTTTATGAACACTTGAGAAATGAAATGAAATCGTCACGGACAAAACATAAGATTTTGCCTCCTAGTAAATTTGGGTTAGTTCAAATCACTCGCCAAAGAGTGAGACCAGAACGAGTTATTAAAACAAGCGAAGAAAACCCAAACGGGAAGGGAGAAGTAGAACCGCCAATTCTATTAATTGATAAAATAGAATCTGATTTAGATAAGATAATGATGAAGAATAATACAAATGGTGTTACGTTACATGTGCATACATTTATAGCTTCTCATCTTACTAAAGGGGATTAAATCTATTCAATTTGAATGGTTTTTGAAAAATAAAAAGTGGATTAAAATAATACCTAGAGATGCTTTTCCATATTTAAAATATCAATTTTATAATAAAGATGATAAATTAATAAGGTAAGTATTATATCATATAAGCCTGCTAAAAATTTTTAGCAGGCTTTTTTTTGTGCTAAAAAAAAAGAATTAATTTATATATCTAGATGCTCAATATTCAATAATTATTAGGGTAATTGGCAAGGTATAGGACACACTTACAGACCTTCCTCTTTGTTTACCCGGTGTCATTTTAGGAATAAGGTTTACAACCCTAATTGCTTCTTTTTCCAATCTTTTATGAGGACCTCTTGCCCTGGCCTTAGTAACATTTCCGTTTTTATCGATTTTAAATTGAACAAATACTTTTTTCTTTCCCGGGGTCAATCCCAGTTCTTGGGCAAGTTCCGTGTTGTAAGTTTTATTTACGTGTATTCTTATTTTATCTTGTAAACATTGCCGTTTTTGTTCCTTAGTTCCTCTACAACCCGGATATACAGGAACTTCTTCCACAATTGCAAAGGGTATATTTTCGACAATTTCCTCTTCTTCAACCTCTTCTATGTTTTCAATTTCAACTATTTCAACTGCCTCAGATTCGTCAGTCTCTGTAGTTTCCAATACTGTTTCTTCAATCTCTTCTAGATCAGCAACAATTTGAATTTTTTCAGGAGCCGGTGGAGGTGGAGGTGGTGGTTTTATTTCAATAATTCTCTCTGTAATTGGAATATCTTCGATCTCTTCGTCTTGAAAATTCACCATATTCAGTTCACTGACATATCTATCAAAGCTCTTCCACTCAATTGATAGGTAAACAACAAGTAAAGCCAAAACAAGTCCCAGTTGGAAGAAAATTTTACTGTAGCTTTCTATCCTAGCTTTTTTTGATTTATTAACTAACATGACTAAATGGTTTAAATTAAACTAAAGTTACGACTCAACTTAATTTAAAACAATGACATTTGTCATTAAAATTATTTGCTAAATATTTTTGGGTAAAGGTGATATAAAATAAAAAAATCCAATCAACTGACTGGATTTTTTTATTTTATAATAGATATTTATTCAACAATTAAGGTTATAGGTAATGTATATTTCACCCCAACGGATCTGCCACGTTGCTTACCAGGTGTCATCGTTGGAAGTAATGATATTACTCTAACTGCTTCTTTTTCCAAACGGGCATGTGGTCCTCTGGCCCTTACATCAACAATCTTGCCTGTTTTGTCAATTTTAAACATAACAAATACTCTTTTTTTACCTGGTGCTAAGCCTAAATCTCCAGCCAAACCAGTATTGTATTTTTTATTTACGTGCTTTTGTATATTGGCAGAAAAACATTTTTTCTTTTCCGCATTGGTACCTTTACAACCTGGATAAATAGGAACTTCTTCAATAATTGCAAAAGGAACGTCATCCATTTCTTCTTCTTCTTCAATCTCTACAATTTCTTCAACCTCAACCGCTTCGGATTCATCTGTTTCAGTAGATTCAAGAACCGTTTCTTCTATTTCTTCTTCATCCTCAACTATTTCAATTTTTTCAGGAGCTGGTGGAGGTGGAGGTGGAGGTTTAATCTCTTTGATTCTCTCCGTAATAGGAATTTCTATCTCTTCTTCATCTTCTAGATTGGCCAAGCCAAGATCAGCAATATTTCTATCGAATGTTTTCCATTCAATACCAATATAAATTACTAATAAGGCAAGTGCCAAACCAAGTAACATGAATTGCTTATTGTGATTTTCTAGATTTGCTTTGGGGTTTTTTTTGACTTCCATGATAGTAAATTTTTAGAAATGCTAATTTAACGAATAAATTCGTACAAAAACAAGTATTAATTTTTAAAATGCTTTAAACCAGCTTATGAATTTATTGATTAGCAATACAGCGAGTAAAACACCTATGGTATTGGCGATAACATCGTAAAAATCTCCCGTGCGATAATTTGTTATTCCACCTTGCAAAACTTCAAGAATAATGCCATAAATTATAAGAGTAATAATTAGGAAGAATCTAGAATAAAGATTGCTCATTTTTTTTTGTAACGCTAAAAACCATACCGTACTCAAAGTAAAATAAGCCAAAATATGTAAGATTTTATCACTTGACTTTAGCTCCAAACCAAAATTAATTTTAGGAATCGCAGTCAAACTGAGAATAGCAATAATTATTGTAGCAATAACTGCAAGAGTTATTAAATTATGCTCCAATAATTTCTTTATACGCTGCAGCATCTAATAAGCCTTCAATTTGTGAATTATCCGTCATTTGAATTTTAATCATCCATCCTTTTTCATATGGATCACTATTTACTGTTTCTGGGGCCTCTTCAAGAAATTCATTAAATTCGATTATTTCACCACTTAGAGGCATAAATAAATCCGATACAGTTTTTACGGCCTCAACACTGCCAAATATTTCATTTTGATCTATGTTTTCATCAACTGTATCAATATCGACATAAACAATATCGCCAAGTTCAGATTGTGCAAAATCTGTAACGCCTACCGTTGCAATATTATTTTCAATTTTAATCCATTCATGATCTTTTGTGTATTTCAAACCTTCTGGTATGTTCATTTTTTTTAATTTAAAGTTAATTTCCTATTATATACCGAACACTTAATCCCGTATTTATTGATCTCCGAGGATAAGTAGTAGAGATTGCAAAATTAGACTTATTATAGTCAAAGTAAAAGGAAGTAAGTAAATTTTTGTTTAAAGAATAATCTACTAGAAATTTAACTGAAATTAAATTTTGACCGCCCGTTACTTGGTCGTTCTCCAGGTCATCCGTAATTGCATAAGTTCGAATAACAGTTAAATTTTTGCGTATTCCTACGTCAGCTTTAAAATTAATGTCCCCTCTAAAAGTTGTTTTTTTATTTCCGGTATTAAATTTCATACTCACATTTTTCAATCTGTAACCCATTCCAAAAACAAGTTCTCTACCTGATATTTCCGTTATGGAATTGTTAGATACATTTAAATTCGTGGCTTTATCCTTATTGTAAGCAGCACGCAAAGAAAAAGAATTTTTCATTCTTAGGTCTACTTTTAATAAAGGCGAAAATTCCTCTATAAGATTTACACCAGTGTATAATTGTTTGGAGTTGAAGTTATCTTGAATATCTCTATTAGCATCTCCATAGGGGTCATTTGAGTCATAATCCAAATTATTTGAAAAAGAAAGTATGGAATAAATAGATCGATAGCTATGTTCTAGGCTGAAGCTTCGAAAATTCGCCTTAATAAAGGGAATTGAAATTAAGCCTTGATAGGTAATTCTCCAATTCGGTATAGGTGTTTTTCTAAAGGCGGATAAACTAACGCTATTCACATTTCTACCTGAGTATGCAGCTATAAAGGATGGCACTACCACATTTTGACTTGTACTGCCAAAACCATCAATATTTCCACCGGTTTCATCCGCTAATCTTTGAGAAATTAGTGGTCTGTACTCTTTAAATTTATCAAAACTATTGTTCTCTCCCAATAACGATGTTCCAAACATAAAATAAGAGATGCTAAAATTACCGATTTCATTTATTGGTGTATCGCTGAATAAATTGTCAATAATATCGAGTTGGCGCGTGAAGCTATTAGTAAAAGTTCTGTTACCAAAAAGTTCGATATCAAGGTAACGAGCAGGCTTTAGACTCATGGAATAATCCAATTTATCATAATGAGATTCACTATAGTTTTTAGCATAATAGTTGTCGCTAACATCCCTTGATAGCAACCACCCGTTTTCAAGAGCTCGATTCAATATATTCGCCTGACTACCAAAAACAAACCCAAAAGTAGGGGCGAAACTTCCTGAATAATCATTCAATCCTAAAAAACCGGATTCAGGTATATAACCCGGCAAAAAAGTTCCGTTATTTTCGGAATAAGAAAGCCTGATATTTTTGACCATAGTAATTATATCAATGCCGACCTTGCCAATTTTTTGCCCCGTAGAATTGTTTTTCGGAACTTTTTTCTTAGTATCTTTTACTTCATCAGTATTTGGAGCGTTTGGAGTATTTTTCTTTTTAGTGAATAATTTATCAAAACCAATATATCGGTAAAGTAAGTCCATATTCATGTCTGCAGTGAAGGTATGAGTATTTGCATTTTGAATGGTATTTCCAATTGAATTTATATTTGATAGAGAAGGAGCCTGCCAGTCGTAATCAGCCGTATAATTGTACGAGCCGTTGATAAAAGTCAATACCGGAAATTTATCAAAGGGAATATTGTAGGTTACATTAAAAGTTTGATGATAATGTTCCGGTCTTCCAATGCTAAAAAAGTTTTCGTGCAGTTGAATATTTTGACCATCCAAGTCATCATTAACATAAGTATTAAGTGCTCTAAAAGTAAATTGTATTGATTTCGTAATATTATATGCTAACAAATAATCCCAATCAAACATATAATTTCTTTGTGTCAGGGTAGGAAGTTGTGGTAGATCTGCCACTAAGGGACGAGCCAACTGCTCATTGTAATTTCTGATAATATTTGAGTTAATTGATAAGGAAGTAGGAACAAAATTAATATTGAAATCTTTTACAAATTGCAAGTAAGGTTTATCAGAGAGGGATTGAGAATTTTTAAAAGGTTCCAGAGATTTTGGTTGAAATGAATAATTATAGTTGGCAGAAGCTCGTACTTTTTGATCTATAAACTTTTGTATATTATAGTCTCTATGGTATAGTTCACTGTATAGATAAGATACAGAGAAATTTTCAATACCATAAAAATGTGGTGCTTTGTCGAATTGTGTTTTGTTTTTTCTGACATTTATTAAATTGATGCTTTTCCTCTTTGTATAATCAAGTGCCGCTTCTTTATCGCTTTTTTCTTTGTCAAAAAGCACATCTTGATATTGTGGATCATATTTTGGCAAACTAAATGATTCTCCATAACTAAAATTTATTGGGATATTTACACTCGCCTTCCTTGGTAATAACTGTCCGATATTAATATTTGAGATAATGTCATATTGTTTTTTTTCATCCTGACTTCGTTCGTTGACCATTTCATTTAAAGATCCAAATCCAATGGTATGCATACTTCCGGCTACAGAAACATCGGCAAAATCGGCAAAATTTAAGTCGGCATTGGCCACTGCGGCCCAGCTTGATTTATCATCAAAATTAGCAACTCTCAATTCATTATACCAAATTTCCATAGTTTTTGGAGAGTTAGTTATGTTTTTTACCCCTAACATGATCGTTCGAATATTTGATAAATTCGGATTCCCTTTAACTCTAATTCTGTATTCAGCAGGTTCTCCGGGTTGGGGTTTGGGGAAAATTTCATTGGCAGGTAAACCCAGCTCAGATCTTTCTAATTTGAGTTGCCCAAAATCTTTTATTGCTGCATCGATATTATTTTCTTCAGGCCAGATTTCTTCTGCAGTAGTGGAACCAAAAGGTGTAATTTTTAAAGGCACCTCTATTTGGTAATAATTATCATCAGGATCACTACCTAATCTAACAATAGCCAATAATTCATCATCTCTCACTTCAACATAATTTATAACACTCTCTGCATGAAGAAACATTTTTAAGTTCTTATACATTCTTATATCGAAATTCGTATTTTTAAAAATAGCTCTGGTGTCACCAGGTCCTAGATCTATTATTTTGGTTGAGACAGACTGTTCATTTTGTTGTTGTATTGTAGTACTTCCTTGCAGTCGCTCCCGAGTAATTCCCGGAGGCAGACGATATGGTATAGGTTCTTTATCTTCATTTTCTTCAATATTAACCACACCGGCCTGGAAATTTTGGTTATCAATTTGTGTCAGATCCTGTGGGGGACTGATAGCGTCATTCAACGTTCGCCCATATCTTCTCCAATCTCCTCTGACTAATTCCAGTTCTCCAAAACGCAATACAACTGGAATGCTAAATTTCGTTAAGAACATTCGCATAAATCTTATTGATGTAAACCCGGACATACCATTAATTATATTATCAGGATCCTCTGGTGTGGTAATAGGAATTCTAAATTGATACCAAGTGGAATTCTGTGTGGTTCCATCGGCTAAGGTTACGGTTGTTTCTCTTTTATCGAAAATATAATTTTCTCCAACAATAAAATCCTCCTGATTAAGCGATACTTTATATTGGTAATAAATTTCACTATCATTCATGGACTGATCTTTGTTAAGATCTTCTACATCTGGAAATGAAGTTGATGATGTAGGATAACTCTCTGTTGAATTATTAAGAGTCGGGGAATTACCTTGAGTAAGATTAAATTCTTTATATCTCGTTAAAATACTGGGCATCTTGTGCGTCAAAGTCTGAACCTCTGAAAAAATGATAATTATCTGCGGATGGATCAGAACCAAAATCTGCTCCAAATTGCTCATATTTGCTACTTTCGTCCTCATCATTGATTCCATCTAATCCCAGATCCTGATTAATCCTGGCCTCATCACTTTCTGTAAAGGCATAGATTAATGATTGGTCGACAGGGAACAGATGACCAAGGTGTAATATTCACATTGACCCCGGAAATTTGATTACCGTCAATTGGCAATCCATTTTCAAACATTTTTCTTTCATCATCCAGGACATCTTCCGAAATATTCCCAAAATTAAAATACAGTTCACCTTTAAAATCATTACTGCTGGGTGGAATTATTGGAGCACCTTCTTCAGGGGTTATGGAGTAATTTTCATAGGGATCCATTAACCAAAATTGCACGTACTCAATATTTGCCTGTTGGAAATTTGTAGTTGTAAGTGCTCGTGTAATTCCTCCCCACCTTTCTTCAGGATTGGGATATTTACCTTCATTATTAAAACTGTCGTCATAATTGTTAGACCCTCTTTCCGACGGGTAATATGCTAAATCAAAAGTTCGTATGATATTTGACTGTGTCACATCAAGATCAACTTCCGGAAATAATTCGCTATATAACACCTCTCTAACCTCGGCCCTGGACAATTCTTCACTGTCAATATTTTCAGGCCGTAGCGAGGAGCCATAAAATATTCTATCAATATTATACCAGGCGAGTCTTGATCTTTTCGCACCGGATCTCAATTCATTTGGCAAGCCCGGGGCTAAATTACCATTGTTAAAATCCAGATCACCAGTTTGTCCTTGTGGTGTACCAGACATAAACCACTGTTTTGGGGCTTTCATGTCTAAGGGTATTTGAGCTCCCTCAAAATCATCTATATAAGATGTAGCCTCACCTCCTTGATCTATTCCGGATGGTGTACCGGGTAGCAAATAGGCAATGTCAGAACGCACAGAAAAATAGGAACCGGTATCTGTATCTATATTGGGTAGCTTATTTATCCATTTCGTTAGTTTTGGCACTTCTGTCCTATAGTTCAAATATGCACCAAATATTGTATTGTTCACAGGCTCATTGCCATATTGAGCTTTCTGTGTCAGGGGTTTTTCGTTCATATTGATGATGCTACCACCAACTGCTAATTTGTCGGAAAAAACGTGTAGTACATCAACACCCATATATCTACGTCTCTGTTGATTAAATCCAATATTATTTTCAACAGACACCTGAACAGGTACATCTGAGTCCAGTAAAGCAGGATTAATTATTTGAACATTTCCAATATTATAATCAACTACATAATCAACTCCCTCTATCAATTCTCTTCCCCCCGAAGTAACAACCACCGAACCTCTAGGAATATTAAATGCTCCTAACGGAATACCGGATGCACCCTCAGATTTAAAATAACCTTTTATAAAATATTTATCTTTTTGTTGGAATTGATTTTGTGCTTCCGATAATGTTCGATCATATAATTCATTAAAAACGTAAATATCATCTTCAGGTAAAAGTTGATCATCCAAATCTTTACCAAATGGTTCAATAGTTGGGAAAATCATATATCCCTTTTGAGGTCTTATTGTAATACCTTCAACATAATCAAAATAACCATCCCCTTCGATTGAGATATTGTTGTTTTGATCCAACCTATCCAATCGCATCAAATTTAGGATCGTTCTGTCATTAATACCAGGCGTTTTAGCGTTTTGAAGCATATTTAAGGCTTCCCCGGTTTCATCATCCTGATAGAGTAAAGCCAGACGAAAACCTTCTTTCTGAATTTGAAAGGCTCCGGGAATTTGATAAACATTTTTCATCATCAAATTCCATAGTGGAATATCAGTAATTATAATTTCACTTCTTAGTAATTTCACTACTAAATTGTCAGGTGCAACTATACCATCGCTTGAAAACTCACCAACTTTATACACTTCTGATCCTTCGGTATATTCGTAAGCAACGGCCAGAACATCACTCTCTGCCAATCTCCGATTCATAGAGATATATCCTAATTGTGCATTCATTGTAAAATCTACTCCCTCGACGAGCTTGATCGCATTCTCGAGCACAGCGTAATCCCTGCCTTGTCTCATGTTATATGGCGCTAAGGCTTGTTTTACCGTTGAGATGTCTCGTATCGGATTATCAAGAGTTAGTAGGTCATTTAAATTATTTGCTTCATTAGATGGATCTTGTTCCCCGGGATTTGGAATTACATTAGTGGGTCCAATATTTATAGGATTATTTTCTGCTAAATCAGCCAGGGCAACAATATTTCTTGTATTTTGAGTAGTAGCGTTTCTATTGACAACCCAAATTTCGATCTGTGAAATGTTAGATGAACTGTTTATGAGTGGAAAATTGACCAAGGCATTATTATAGTTGTCTCTAAATTTCTGCGCTAAAAAATAGTGTCTGTTTGGGTCATAATTGCTTGCTCTGAAATCAAATTCAGTAATGCCAGAGCCTCCCTGAGCGGCAACTGTTCTAACTTCAGAGCGTTGTTGAGAGAATATTCCGGTTACCGATGTTTTACCAAATTGCAGTTCTACCTTAGCCCCAAATAAGTTTTGAGCCCCTGAAATCAATGAATTTCTTAGTGGCATAGAAACGTTACCAATTTCAATTTTACGAATGATATCGTCTTCGGTGGGTGTATATTCGATTTTGACCATATTTTGAAAATTAAATGTGGATTGGGTGTCAAAATTTGCCGAGACATTTAATCTTTGTCCAATTTTCGCGTTTAAACTAACACTAATTTCCTGGTCAAAATCGAAAGTAGTGCTTTGTCTGTTTTTCTCAGATAGTTGTGGGTTTTCCACTCTTTGACTAATGATTCCCATTTTAATCAAAATAGACCCTTGCGGATTTACGTCAATTGTATTTCCTCCAAAAATACTTTCAAAAAAATTAGAATTTACATAGTAGGTTGGTAATAAGTTTTTTTGCTCGTCGATACTATTTTTAGTTTTTCCACTGATTGCATCTAATTTTAATTTCGAATACTCCAACATATCACGTTGTAACCGATAGTCTTTGTATTCTTCCGGAGTCATATGGATAGGATGTTTTATATAATAATCTCCAACTTTTTCATGGAGTATATAATTACCGGTTTCCGGGTCGTAAATAACTTCGAGATTTGAAAAATTCTTCAAAAAAAGACCTCCGGATTGAGAGTTATTAAAAGAGTAAGGTAAAGGCTGAATTGTGTCTTTTGAGCTAGAACTAATTGATGTACTGACAGTTGTATTGGTATTGGTAGTATTTATTTGAGCTGAGAGTACAGTTGTACAAAATAAGAGTACAACGAATATAAAGGGAAGTTTATATTTGCTTTGATTGCTATTTATCAAATTTTACAAGTTTTTAAGCGCTCTTTTTATTAATTCTTCCAATTTTATATTCGGAGAATCTTGTAAAATAACTTGTATGATATTATCTACTTTTTTTCTTGTAAATCCTAACACTTCTAATGCAGATAACGCTTCATTTTTAATAGTATTGTTAGAAATAGATAATTCTTCTGATATATCGTAAGTTTTTAAAATTTTATCTTTTAAATCCACTATAACTCGTTGGGCTGTTTTAATCCCAATTCCTTTTACAGATTTAATTTTTTCGACATCTTCTGATGCGATTGCATGTTGTATTTCTTCACTATTCATAGAGGATAACATGGTAATGGCCGTACTGGGACCAACTCCCGAGACAGAGATTAATAATTTGAAAATTTCTCTCTCCTTTACCTCCCAAAACCCATATAAAATATGTGCGTCCTCGCGAATAATTAAATGTGTATGTAGCTTTATATTTTCTCTGTCAGGAATATTTGAAAAAGTTTGTAATGAAATTGGAAGTATATATCCTATTCCATTACATTCAACAATAACATTATTTGGATTTTTTTCAACTAATTTTCCTCTGATGTGTGTGATCATGAATTATGTGATAATATTAATGTACGGGCTAATGTTTTTTAATTTTTTTTCTTTCTTGTGCATCGACAACTGCAATACATACCATGTTAACCATTTCGTCAACACTTGCGCCGAGTTGCAATAAATGAACCGGTTTGTTTAAGCCCATAATTATTGGTCCGATAGATTCAGTTCCATTTAATTCTTTTAATAATTTGTAGCTAATATTTGCAGATTCTAAATTTGGATAAATTAAACCATTGACTTTTTTGTCCTTCAATTTTGAAAAAGGGAATTTTTCCATTCTCATTTTTGTATTTAGAGCGAAATCAACCTGCAGTTCACCATCAATATTTATTTCAGGAAAATAAGTATGTAAATATTTTATTACCTCTCCAATTTTTTTGGAGTTCTTTGATGCAGATGATCCAAAATTTGAAAATGAAACCATGGCCAGATTAGGAGTTACCCCAAACATTTTCATAGTTTTATTAGTCATTCTAACTATTTCCGCAAGTTCTTTCGAATTTGGCTCGATATTCATTGCAGTATCACTTAAAAAGAGAGGGCCTCTTTTTGTAAGCATTAAATTGGTTGCAGCCACTTTTTCTATCCCTTTAATTTTTCCAATAAGATCGATTATTGGTTTCGCAACTACCGGATAATTTCTCGTATAGCCTGTAACTAATGCATCTGCATAATTTTCATTTACCATCATGGCTGCAAAATAATTGCGTTCCCTCATCCATTTTTGAGCTTCGAGCAATGTTATTCCCGCGCGTTGTTTTTTTTGCCAATAGACTTCAGCAAATTTATTTCTTCTTTTTTCTTCTGCGGGAGCTTTTGGATCGATTATTTGAATTTTGGCATCAAATTGAATTTCCTTCATTAAGCGTTTAATTTCGACTTTGTTGCCTAGCAAAATTGGTATAGCAATGCCTTCATCATACGCTATTTGAGCTGCCTTTAAAACACTTAAATGATCTGCCTCCGCAAATACAACTTTCTTTGGGTCTGATTTGGCCCGACTTGTAACTAATCGCATCAATTTACTTCCTGAACCCAACCTCTCTTCTAATTCTTCCTTGTAAGCATCCCAGTCTTCTATTGGCTTTCTAGCTACGCCCGAATCCATCGCAGCTTTTGCTATAGCCGGAGGTATTTCCGATATTAAACGAGGATCAAATGGTTTGGGAATAATATAATCTTTTCCAAATTTTATATTTTTTTTGTTATAGGTTATATTCACTTGCTCCGGTACATTCTCTTTGGCAAGGTCGGCCAAAGCACATACTGCCGCCATCTTCATCTCTTCATTAATTTTAGTAGCTCTAACGTCGAGTGCTCCTCTAAAAATAAATGGAAATCCCAAGACATTATTTACCTGGTTTGGGTGATCTGATCTTCCCGTTGCCATGATAATATCATTTCTGGTTTTAACGGCCAGATCATATGCAATTTCTGGGGTTGGATTGGCCATGGCAAATACAATTGGATTTTTTGCCATGGTTTTGATCATTTCAGGACTAACAATATTACCTAATGACAAGCCGATGAAAACATCTGACCCTATCATTGCCTCTTCCAATGTGTTCAGGTCTTTATCTGTAGCGAATTGTGACTTTTCAGGACTAAGAACTTCTCTGTCTTTTCGGATCACTCCTTTACTGTCTGTCATTACAATATTAGAGAGCTTAGCGCCAAGCTTCATATATAATTTAGTACACGATATAGCTGCAGCTCCGGCACCACTAACGACAATCTGTACCTTTGAGATGTCTTTTTTTACAACTTCACATGCATTCTTTAATGCAGCAGCAGAAATAATGGCCGTTCCATGTTGATCATCATGCATTACCGGTATATTGAGCTCTTCTTTCAACCTTCGCTCAATTTCAAATGCTTCAGGAGCCTTTATATCCTCTAAATTTATTCCTCCAAAAGTTGGTGATATAGCCTTTACGGTTTCTACAAATTTGTCAATATCGGTAGCGTCTACTTCAATATCGAAAACATCAATATCTGCAAAAATTTTAAACAACAGACCTTTACCTTCCATTACTGGTTTAGAGGCCAATGGTCCTATGTTTCCGAGTCCTAAAACTGCAGTTCCATTGGAAATTACAGCAACTAAATTGCCTTTTGCGGTATACCTGTATACGTCTTCCTCATTTTTGGCTATTTCTAAGCATGGTTCTGCTACTCCCGGAGAGTAAGCCAGTGATAAATCGCGTTGCGTACTGTGTTTTTTGGTTGGGCTAACCTTGATTTTTCCCGGCGTTGGCAATTCGTGATATTCAAGCGCTTCACCTTTCTTTATTTTTGAACTCATAAATTTTTGGAACTGTTAAAGATTTAACGAACAAAGGTATAATTTTTTAAATTTTATGTTCCAAAATTGAGATATTTTATAAATTATTTTAGAAAACTGATATTTCTTCTTAATCCCTTGTAATTGGTACGCTTTACTGCAGATTTTTTGAATAATTTTTTGAATGCATCTTCTGTTATTTCTTCCCAATCTTTTTTTGACATATTTAACAGATCTGCTTGTGGATTAAATTTTGGTTCAAAATGAGGTAGTGAAAATCTATTCCAGGGACAGACATCCTGGCAGATATCGCACCCAAACACCCAATCTTCGAATTTCCCTTTTAGCGAACTCGGTATCTCATCTTTTAATTCGATAGTGAAATAGGATATACATTTGCTTCCATCAATAGTACTATTTGGTAGAATGGCTTCTGTTGGACATGCATCTATACATCTGCTACAATTTCCACAATGATCGGTCTTAAATTCTTGATCATATTCGAGTTTGAGGTCTAAGATAATTTCCGCCAAAAAAAAGAACGATCCTTTTTGTTTGGTTATCAGTAATGAGTGCTTACCAATCCATCCCAAGCCACTTTTTTTTGCCCATGTTCGTTCCATTACCGGTGCCGAATCAACAAAGACCCGCCCATTTATTTCACCAATATTATTTCTGATAAATTGAAATAACTGATAGATTTTATCCTTAATTACAGGATGATAGTCTTCGCCATAGGCATATTTTGAAATTTGGTAAGAATCTGATCTCTGTAATTCTGAAGGGAAATAATTGTATTGCAAGCTAATAACAGATTTTGCTCCAGGAACTAATTTTGTTGGATCCAATCTTTTGTCAAAATGGTTTTCCATATAATGCATTTTGCCTTGATAGCCATTTTCAAGCCAATGCTCTAATCTCGGAGCTTCTTCTTCTAAAAATTCTGCTTTGGCAATACCACATGAAGAAAAACCGAGGCGTAAGGCTTCGGTTTTTATAGATTTAGAAATAGATTTGCTCTTCAAATTCATGTGCTAAATCCAGAGATGCTCCACTTATAATGGATGCAGATTGTTATTAGCTAAGATATAAATTTATGACTGGTAAATTATAATATATCACAGAACTTATATATAAGACTTATTTTGCCGTTTCAGGACCTATCATAGTTGATACTTCACTGATTGAATTGGCAGGAAAGCCTCCTTTTGCAGCATGCTCTTTTAGGAGTTCTTTATTTTGAGCTTTGTAAACGCAATATATTTTGTCTTCTGTAACATAGCTATGTAGCCATTGTATATTTTCTGACCCCATTTGGTCTAAAACACCACAGGACTTCTGAGAAATTCCCTTTAGCTCATCCGGGGTGAAATTTCCTGCTTCCGGAATATCTCTTTCAATAACATAAGTTTTCATGATTCTGTCATTTGAAACTATATCATTATTTGAGATGTTTTGTGCTAAACTATTTTGAGCATTGGTTGTAAAGGTCCATAATAGTGTAAAAAACAATAGATTAGTAATTGTTTTAATTGGTTTCATATTTTTTAATTTTAAAATTTCCACTTCAAAAGTAGATAGTGTAAAACGAAAAGTCTACCACAAATAAATCTAATGTTAGTACATTTAGATCAAATAATAGTTAAGTGGCCACCGAATTTTTAAGGAAAGATGTTGGTTGAATACCAAATTTATTTTTAAAGCGTTTGGCAAAATATGAAGGGCTGCTAAAACCAGTTTGAAATGCGGTTTGAGATATATTGCTATCTGTCTTATTTAGTATTTCCAGAGATTTGATAAGGCGATAATCTCGTAATAGTGTGTTGATGGATACTCCTATAATTTTTTTGCAATTGCGGTAAAGATGTGATTTACTCATCGACATTTTTATGCTAAAATCGTTAATATCAAACTTGGAATTCTGCCAATTTTCAGTTAAAACATCCATAAGTTGTTCTAAAAATTTTCCTTCACACGGATGTAACCACCGAACACGGTCTGGATCATCCATAAAATTCATACCATTGTAATCGGTAAACAATTCATGAACTAATGATGATATTACTATTTGTTTATCAATGCCAAGCCAACTTAAGTACCTGGCAAATTTAATAATGTTATTTTGCGAAGCATTTGAATTCTTAGTTGGAACACCAGCATGAACTCCTATTTTAAAATTGATCAATTCAGCAATTTGGTTTAACTTTTCCTGAATGGAGTATGCACATTCAAGTGCTTGACATGATGAAGTAAAAGAAGCTATATATCCTTCTTCTTCTGACTCGATCTCGTGACCTCCAAATTCATGAACTTTTTTGAATATTATTTTTTCATGTTTTGATAATAATTTATATGTATTATAAATTCCTATTTTGTGCTGTAACAGTCTAGTGTTAGAAGTGTCAGTTACCAGATAAGCTCTATAATCAGGATGTTTGAATACCTTTATTTCTGACAAATCCGTATCACATGACAAATTAAAATCTTGATCGCTGTTTAAAAGAATTCTGGAAATATCATTATTTAATTGTACGATTTCATTTGGAATTAATCCATCAATCTGGTTATGAAATTTTATTATTGATTCTTTGTTAATAGCATCGATCAAAAAAAATACTTTATCTTTTTTTTCATCAAGCCACGAATTTAGGTATTTACAACTGTTATTTTTCTGACCAGAAATAATAGTACAATACTCTTCAATTATAGATTTGGCATTTTTGCCTATAATAATATGTGCATCCATAAATGTTGCCATAATCTAAGAGTGTATATTTTAGTATTAAAATAATAGTAATATCGCTAATTGAGTCGAATACAAAATGTGCGTACACAAATTGCCATATTTAGATTTGATTTTATCCATTAGCTAATTTAAAATTTTAGAAATTTTAAACTCAATAGCTGCTGGTAAAATGCTAATATATGACTTTTTTTACAAAATTAAATAGTATAGATCATGTAAGAAGGTAAAAATCAAAATGTTACATTGAGATGGTCATTTGATTTTAAAGATTCAATTATTTTTTTTAAAATAATCTGACAATATAAATTAAAACAATTCACCTGCCGATCTCCCTTTAGTTTTGCCCAAATGTTTATAGGCCAACTCGGTTACTTCTCTACCCCGGGGAGTTCGCATAATAAATCCTTCCTGGATTAAAAAGGGTTCGTACACCTCTTCAATGGTTTCGGTGTTTTCACCAACAGCGACTGCAAGCGTGCTTATACCAACCGGACCACCTTTAAATTTATCGATAATGGTGTGCAAAATTTTGTTATCCATCTCATCCAGACCATGGGTGTCTACATTTAAAGCGTTCAAGGCATATTTTGCAATTTTGATGTCAATGTTCCCATCTCCTTTGATCTGAGCAAAATCTCGAACTCTTCTCAACAAAGCATTAGCAATCCGAGGTGTTCCTCTACTCCTTCCAGCAATTTCAATTGCCGCCTCCATTGAATTGGATACGTTTAGAATATTTGAACTTCGCTGAACGATATGGGTAAGCAATTCTGTATTGTAATACTGCAAGCGGCTGCTTATTCCAAATCTGGCTCTCATCGGGGCTGTCAATAATCCTGATCGTGTAGTTGCACCAATTAAGGTAAAAGGTTCTAAATTTATCTGTACGCTTCTGGCATTTGGTCCCGATTCGATCATAATGTCAATTTTGTAATCCTCCATGGCGGAATAAAGATATTCCTCAATAACAGGACTTAACCTGTGAATTTCATCAATAAATAAAACATCTCTTGTGCCTAAGTTGGTTAATAATCCCGCCAAATCACCAGGTTTGTCTAAAACAGGACCAGAAGTTACCTTGATATTTGTATTTAATTCATTCGCAAGTATATGGGCTAAAGTCGTTTTTCCTAAGCCGGGTGGGCCATGAAAGAGTGTGTGGTCAAGAGCTTCGTCTCTTAAATTAGCCGCTTCAACAAATATTTTTAAATTTTCCAGAATCTGTTCTTGGCCTGTAAAATCATCAAATGATAAGGGGCGTAATTTTTTTTCTACATCTAAATCTTCACTATTAAAATTTTTATCTGTTGCGTCCAAGTTTTGATTCATAAAAACAAAGGTATAGAAAATGTAATATTAGAGTAGAAATATTTCTTCCAATTTTTAAAAATCAATTTCTGTTGCAAATATGATGGCATTAGGAAAATCTATTTTGATCTCGACCTGGGCATTATCGGCTTCCAGTCTTGTTTTATAATTACCAACTTGCACTTTCCATTCGGGAGAACTAAAAATAATTTTGGTAGAAATTTTTGGGAAGATCGCTTTAAATTCATCTTTCACGTCATACGCATCCTTCTCATTACCATAGAATAATTGAATTTTATATCCCTTTATGGTTCCTAAACTTTTATTATAATCTTTTTTTTGAGAAATCATTTCATCAATCTCCGTACTGCTTTCAATTTTAACAGTACCCTTAGTTTGCTGCGCGAAGCTTTGAATGCTCAGTAATATGCAAAAGGACATGATAAACTTTGAAAAGTATTTAAATTTCGAATTCATTTGTTTTAAATTTTTACAAATCTAAAATAATGTTTTAAATTTGTACTTATTTTTCTTTATTTAGAATGATTATAAATTATTCTATAATGATAGAATACCCTTTGACAAAAATATTTAAATGTATTTTTGCAATCATAATTTTTAGCAAATATGATAATTGTCATATTTTTGAAATTTTTTTGAGTACTCTACACTGTAATAATGTCTGGTGTAATTATTTAGATTCCAAAATCAATCATAAAATAACACAAATGAATATTGTGACGTTAAACTTTTCATTAAAAAGATTGTTACCAAGTCTTACTTTATTTTTAGTATTTTCTTTAAACTTAATGGCTCAGGAAGGTGATCCTGCAAATGGTAAAAAACTATTTAATACCAATTGTGCCGCTTGTCATAAATTGGATAAAAAATTAATTGGTCCACCACTTAAAGGAATTAGTGAGAAAAGGAGCAATGAGTGGCTGCAAGCCTGGATTAAAGATAATAATGCACTAAGAGCAAGTGGTGATCAAGATGCAATAGATATATTTGAAGAGTACCAGGGAATGCCTATGATTGCCTATCCTCAACTATCGGAACAAGACATTAATGACATTATAGCTTTTACTGATGATAAACCTGTAGAGGCTGCAGTTGCAGATGCATCCGAAGCCCCTCAGAAAGTAGACCCAATGGTTGCCGTGGGTAAAAAGCTATTTCAGACGAACTGTGCGGCTTGTCACAAATTAGATAAAAAATTAATTGGTCCGGCATTAGGAAATATAGCAGATAAAAGAACTGAAGAATGGTTGAGAGTATGGATCAAAGATAACAATGCTCTGAGAGCTAGTGGAGATCAACAGGCCATAGATATTTTTAAGGAATATAATGGAATGCCTATGACTGCATTCCCTCAGTTATCAGATGAAGATATTTCGGCAATTATTGCATATACAACAGCAGGAGATGCAAAGAAAGTTGCTATAGTAAGCGCCGACGATGGACTTGCAAAACCAATTACATCCAGTGACTGGGTGTCTTATATAGTTGCAGTAGTTGTTTTAATATTGATCGTATGGGTCTTTGTGGCCAGCAATAACGGATTTTTAAAAGTTGTCTCCACAATTTTTCTTTTACTTTTAGTTGGTTATGTATTGTTTGACACTCTAATGGAAATAGGGATTGACCAAGATTACCAACCCATACAGCCCATAGCATTTTCTCATAAAATTCATGCTGGAGATAATAAAATTGATTGTCAATATTGTCATTCATCAGCGAAGCACAGTAAGACTTCAGGAATACCATCGGTAAATGTCTGTATGAATTGTCATAAAAGTATTTCGGAATATAATGGAGTTACTTCTTCAGAAAAAGACAAAGCATTTTATGATGCTGAAATTCAAAAGATATATGAAGCCATAGGATGGGATTCTGAAAAATTAGTTTACATAGAGAATTATGAGCAAAAACCAATCAAATGGGTTAAGGTTCATAATCTACCGGATTTTGTCTATTATAATCACTCACAACATGTAACTGTTGCAGGGTTAGAATGTCAAAAATGTCATGGACCTGTTGAAGAAATGGATGAATTATATCAATTTTCACCCCTGACAATGAGTTGGTGTTTAGACTGTCACAAAGAGACTAACGTGGATTTGAAAGGTAATGATTACTACGCAACAATTCACGATGAATTGGCTAAAAAGTACAACGTAGAAAAAGTTACCATTGCTCAGATAGGTGGTAAAGAATGTGGTAAATGTCACTACTAAGTGGTAAGAAGAAAGCAGTAAAAATTAAAAAGGTTTAAGATTAATCAATCTTTGAATCTTTCAATCATTAAATAAAAATTATAAATGGCATCAAACAAGAAATACTGGAAAAGTGTTGAAGAGCTAAACGAAAATAGTTCTATTGTTGAAAAGCTAAAACAAAAAGAATTTGTTGAAGATATACCTACGGATCAATTTTTAGGAGACGAACAATCTCTTGATAATAGTAATACTTCTCGCAGGGACTTTTTAAAATATGTTGGATTTTCTACAGCGGTTGCATCATTAGCTGCATGTGAAGGACCGGTGATCAATTCTATACCTTATGTTGTGAAGCCGGATGATTTTACACCCGGTGTAGCTGATTATTATGCTACTACAATGGCAGATGGTTATGATTTTGCAAATATTTTGGTAAAGGTGAGAGAAGGGCGTCCAATAAAAATCAATCCAAATAAAGAATCAGATAGTGGATTTACTAATGCAAGGGTACAGGCATCAGTTTTATCTCTATATGATAATAACCGTTTGAGAGGACCTCAAACAAAAGGAAAACCGACCGACTGGAAAACATTAGATAAGGAGTTGTTGCTAAGTTGAATGAACTAAAAGCTAAGGGTGAAGAAATTGTTTTTTTAACCGGGACGTTGGCCAGTCCATCAACTGAAAATTTAATAGCAAAATTCACGGAACAATATGGTAATGTAAAGCATGTTGTATATGATGCTGTTTCGGAAAGCGCCGCCTTGGATGCATTCGAAAAAATGTATGGAAACAGGGTTTTACCGGATTATGATTTTGGAAAGGCAGAGGTAATTGTATCTGTAGGAGCTGATTTTTTAGGTGATTGGCAAGGTGGAGGATTTGGAGTGGGATATTCCAAAGGAAGAGTTCCAAAAAACGGAAAAATGTCTCGCCATATCCAATTTGAGTCTAATATGACCCTAACTGGAGGAAATGCAGATAAAAGAATCATAGTAAGACCATCCGAACAAGTTTTGGTCTTGTCTAAATTGTACCAGGCAATTGTTTCTGGGATTTCTACTATGGAGGAATCTCCAATTAATACAGCTGTTCAAAAAGCCGCTGCACAAATCAAAAAAGCTGGTAAAAAGGCGGTTGTCATTACAGGTATTCAGAATGAAAATGCGCAATTATTGGCATTAGCTATTAACAAAGCTATTCAAAGTGAGGTAGTAGATCTAGTTAATACGAAGAACACAAGGCAAGGGAATGATGCTGAAGTTGCAGAGTTGATCTCTGCTATGAAGGCCGGAAGAGTTGGTGCTGTCATTATGAACGAAATAAACCCGGTTTATACATTGGCAAATGCAAATGAATTTACCGAAGCATTGAAAAAAGTTAAATTATCAGTTGCCTTTTCAATGACTCCAAATGAAACTGCCAATGTTTCACAATATGTTGCGGCTACTCCACATTATTTAGAATCCTGGGGAGATGTAACGATCAAAAAGGGCCAGTATAGTCTAATACAACCAACAATTAATAATTTATTTGATACGCGTCAGTTTCAAGACACCTTATTAAAATGGACAGGGACTAATGAAACCTACTATGATTATCTTAAAAATTCATGGGTGCAAAATATTTTGGAAGGTAAATCGTGGAATAAAACATTACATGATGGCACTTTCAATCTTGCAATAGGAAATGAAGAGATAGTAGCAAATGAAATTGATATTAATGCTGCTGGTGCAGCCTTGTCAAAAATAAAGGGAAGCGATTTAGAGCTTACAACTTATGTTAAAACAGGATTAGGAGATGGACAACAAGCCAACAATCCTTGGTTACAAGAATTGCCGGATCCGATTACCAGGACATCATGGGATAACTATTTATTAATTTCCCGAATGGATGCAGAGAAGTTTGGTTTGAAAAACTGGACAGTTGATAATGGAGCTTTAGATGGTGATTTGGTAAATGTTACAGCTAATGGTGTGGTAATAAATAATGTACCGGTCTATATTCAACCAGGTCAAGCGCCTGGTTCTGTTGCAATTGCAATAGGATATGGTAGAATAGCCGGTGTTCAAAAAGAAATGAGCATTGGTGTAAATGCCTATCCTTTGTCAAGTGGACATTTGCAGAATATAACTATTGAAAAGGTGGCTGGCGAACATAAGTTTGCTTGTGTACAGCTACAGCACACTATAATGGGAAGAGAAGGTGAAATTACTAAAGAAACTACCTTAGCTGATTTTGTTTCAAAACCAAAAAAGGAATGGAATCAAGCACCATTATTTTCGTTAGACCATCAAGAAGTTACTCAGGATAAAGTTGACCTATGGGAAAAATTCGATGATACTGTTGGTACAAGATTTAATTTATCTATTGATTTAGCTTCCTGTACCGGGTGTGCAGCTTGTATTATTGCCTGTCATACGGAAAATAATGTACCGGTTGTAGGAAAAGAAGAAATAAGAAAGAGTAGAGATATGCACTGGTTGCGTATTGACAGATATTATTCATCAGACATGACTACCGAGAGGGGTAAGGAAGAAGGAATATATGGAACTGGAGATTTCTTTGAAGCAGAGACCCATCCTTCTGATGCTCCGGAAGTTTCTTTCCAACCAGTAATGTGTCAACACTGTAGTCATGCACCATGTGAAACGGTTTGTCCGGTTGCTGCAACTTCTCATGGACGTCAAGGTCAAAACCAAATGGCATATAACCGATGTATCGGAACTCGTTACTGTGCAAATAACTGCCCTTATAGAGTTCGTAGGTTTAACTGGTTTAAATATGCAAATAATGATGAGTTTAACTATAACCTGAATAATGATTTAAGCAGAATGGTCTTAAATCCTGATGTGGTTGTTAGATCTCGTGGTGTGATGGAGAAATGCTCTATGTGTATTCAAATGACTCAAGCAACAATTTTAAAAGCTAAAAAAGAAGGTAGAGCGGTTGAAGATGGAGAATTCCAAACAGCTTGTTCTAATGCTTGTTCCACAGGGGCAATGGTATTTGGTGATGTGAATGATAAAAAGAGTAAAGTTGCAGATTTAGAAAAAGATGATAGAAGCTTTAAACTTTTGGATTTCGTAGGAACGAAACCAAACGTTATCTATCAGTTAAAGGTGAAAAATACAACAGAAGTTTAAAAGTGACCGGTGGTCGTGAATAAATTAAATAAAGAATAAATAAATATTAAATATAATTATGTCTCATTACGAAGCATCTATAAGAGAACCATTAATATTAGGAGATAAAAGTTATCACGATATTTCAAATGACATAGCTGCACCTATTGAAGGAAAAGCTAACAAATGGTGGTGGTCAGTTTTTATTATTGCCTTAATTGCCTTTTTATGGGGAATTGGTGCTATTATTTATACAATAGGTACTGGTATTGGCGTATGGGGTTTGAATAATAAGATCAATTGGGCTTGGGATATTACCAACTTTGTATGGTGGATTGGAATTGGTCATGCCGGAACTTTAATTTCAGCAGTACTACTGTTATTCCGTCAAAAATGGAGAATGGGTATTAATCGTTCGGCTGAAGCAATGACAATTTTTGCGGTATTTCAAGCAGGCTTATTCCCTATAATTCACATGGGTAGGGTATGGAATGGATATTGGACTATGCCAATACCTAATCAATTTGGTACTTTATGGACAAACTTTAACTCGCCTTTATTATGGGATGTATTTGCAATTTCAACTTATTTGTCTGTTTCCGTAGTATTTTGGTATACTGGATTACTTCCTGATTTTGCAATGATCAGAGATAGAGCTACAAAACCTTTTCAAAAGAAGATTTATAGTTTAGTTAGCTTTGGTTGGAGTGGAAGGGCTAAGGATTGGCAACGTTTTGAGGAAGTTTCTCTTGTATTGGCAGGTCTGGCTACACCTTTGGTACTTTCTGTACATACCATTGTATCCTTTGACTTTGCTACTTCGGTAATTCCGGGATGGCACAGTACGGTTTACCCTCCATATTTTGTGGCAGGAGCTGTATTTTCTGGTTTTGCTATGGTTCAAACATTATTGATCATCATGCGTAAGGTTTCTAATTTAGAAGATTATATTACCAGAGGTCATATCGAGAATATGAATAAAGTGATCTTAGTTACCGGTGGTATTGTAATGGCGGCCTATATGTCGGAGTTCTTTGTAGGATGGTATTCAGGAAGTTCTTATGAAGATTTCACCTACTTATCTGTTGGTGCGGCAACAGGACCTTACTGGTGGGCGTTTTGGGCCTTGATTTTATGTAATGGGGTTTTTCCACAATTATTATGGATTAAAAAATTACGTAGGAACTTTACATTTTCTTTTATAATGGCTGCTATTATAAATACAGGAATGTGGTTTGAACGTTTTGATATTATTGTAATTAACTTAAGTAGAGGTCATTTACCATCCACATGGACGCAATTTTCACCAACTTTTGTTGATATAGGAATTTTTGTAGGAACAATAGGATTTTTCTTTGTGCTATTTCTATTATATGCAAGAACATTCCCTGCTGTAGCACAGGCTGAAGTGAAATCTATCTTAAAGTCCTCTGGAAATAAATTTAAGAGAGAAAGAGACTCAAAATAAGATTCAAAAAATAAAAAATATAACAAGATGAGTAATAAAGTTATACATGCAATATACGACGATGACGATGTCCTATTAAAGGCGATTAAAGAAGTTCGTGAGGCAGAGCATCATATTGAAGAAGTATTTACTCCTTTTCCGGTTCATGGATTAGAAAAAGCTATGGGAATTGCGAATACAAGAATTGCCATCACAGCTTTTATATATGGATTGATGGGATTGGGATTTGCTGTTTGGATGATGAATTATATGATGATAGTGGACTGGCCTCAAAATATAGGTGGTAAACCAAGTTTTAGTTATGTAGAGAATATGCCGGCGTTTGTGCCAATTATGTTTGAACTGACAGTTTTCTTCTCAGCGCATTTAATGGTAATTACCTTTTATTTGAGGAGTAAAATTGGGCCTTTTGTGAAAGCACAAAACCCAGACCCCCGGACAACTGACAATATGTTCTTAATGGAAGTTGCTGTTGAAGGTGATGAAAATGAGTTGAGTGAATTTTTGACAAAAACCGGGGCTGTTGAAACTAAAATAGTGAATCAAATTAATTAAAATGTAGCAATTAGAATTGCTTTAAAAATATAAATTATAATGAAAAACATTTTACATATTACCTACTTAGGAATGTTTATATTGATGTTTGTCTCTTGTAGTGATAGTAAAAAACCAACGAGTAGAGATGTTCAGTATATGGCGGATATGGATATGTATACTTCTGTTCCTTATGATACATATTCCTCCAATCCTATTTTTAAAAATGGATTAAGTTCGCAAGATCCAGTGGCAGGAACTATAGCCAGAGGTCATGTGGTCTATGAGTATCCCAATACAGAAGAAGGGTATCAAATGGCTAAGGATTCTCTTCATACTCCTTTAGAATTGAATGATAAAAATATGGATAATGGTTCGAAGATGTATATTATCTATTGTGCAATTTGTCATGGTGACCTTGGAGACGGACAAGGGACTCTGGTTAAGAATGAGAAAATTTTAGGAGTGCCAAATTATAAGGATAGGGATATAACAGACGGGAGTATTTATCATGTAATAATGTATGGGAGGAACATGATGGGTTCGCATGCATCTCAATTGAATGATACAGAACGTTGGCAGGTGGTACAATATGCATCGAAGTTAAGAGAAGATTTGATTAAAGAATAAGTAAAAATAAATACAGATATAGAAATGTATACATTTTCAGGTAAATTAAAAACGTTTTCAATCGCATTAATGATTCTTGGTGCATTAGGTATGGGATACGGATTTTTGTCGACTCCTAAAACTACTGAGGAAGTTAAAGAGATATTGCAGCATGAAGGAGCTGCTCATGGTGAGAGCCTTGAAGCTTCTGGATCACATGAAGCAGTAAGCTCTGAAGGTCATAGTGCAGATGAAGAGCAAAGTCATTTAGTGCATGTTTTACATCAAATGCAAAATAGACCTTGGTCTGCATTTTTTATCGCAGCCTTTTTTGCTTTTTATATAACCTTATGTGTCTTGGTATTTTATGCAATTCAATGGGCTGCACAGGCAGGTTGGTCGATAGTATTATTTAGAGTTATGGAGGGTATAACAGCCTATCTTTTACCAGGATCTATTTTATTATTTGCTTTTTTATTAATTTCCGGATTACACGGAAACCATATCTATGTGTGGATGGCTCCTGAGGCTTTGCATGATGAAATCATCCAGGGAAAATCCTGGTGGTTGAATACTCCGGGTTGGTTAATCAGAGGGTTTGTTTACCTTTTAGTTTTCAATGGCTTTAGATTTCTTCTTAGGAGAAATTCGATTGCCTTAGACAAATCCGGTGATTTAAAAGTTTATCAGAGAAATTTTAATCTGGCAGTAGCATTTGTTGTCACCTTTGGAATTTTAGAATTGTTTATGTCCTTTGACTGGTTAATGTCTTTGGATCCGCACTGGTATAGTCAATTATACTCCTTCTATGTATTTGCAAGTATGTTGGTTTCCGGAATAACTGTGATTGCCTTAGTAACTATTTATTTGCGTAGTAAAGGGTTTTTACCATTCGTAAACGACAGTCATCTACATGATTTGGCCAAATATATGTTTGGATTCAGCATATTTTGGGCATACTTTTGGTTTGATCAATTTATGTTGCAATGGTATGCAAATATTCCTGAAGACACAGCATATTTCTATCCTAGATTAATTGGATCTTATCAATTGCCCTTTATTGGAATGTTGGTGCTGAATTTTGTACTCCCAATAACAATATTAATGAATAGTGATTTCAAACGGGTTCCCTGGTTTATTGTATTCATAGGTATTATTATTCTCATAGGTCATTATATTGATATATTCCAATTAATTTCACCTGCCACAGTTGGCGACAGATGGAGTATTGGAATACCTGAATTAGCATCAATTTCTTTCTTTGCAGGCTTATTTATTTTTACAGTATTTAGAGCAATTGGGAAAGTTCCTTTGTTTGCTAAGGGAAATCCTTTTATGAAAGAAAGCGAAATATATCATTATTAATATAGAAGGATTGGTTGTTAAAATTTGACACCCAACTGGCTAAAAACCAAAATAAAATTAATTTTTAATAAACAATATGTAGCTTAAGAATGACAAAAATTTAGGTAAATAATATTTTTATCTATATTTGCGGCATTATGAAAAACTACACTTAACATTCTTACGATTAATGAAAGCACTTTTTTATATTCTTATTTTTGTTGTAATTGCTACAGCCTTCTGGCAGTTTTTTAAATTATTGGGTTTATTCAAAAAAGACCAGGTAGCCTCCGAAGAGGAAAATAACATTAATGGATGGTTAATGTTAGGTCTGGGAGGATTTATTTATGGGTTGATGTTATATTCAATGGTTCAAGGGAAAATTGTTTTATTACCCAAACAATCGGCCTCTGTTGAAGGTGAGCACATTGACAATCTGTTTATTATAACAATGGGGCTTATTTTCGTTGTGCAATTTATTACTCAATTTTTAATCTACTATTTCACATTTAAGTATAGAGGTCTTAAAGGAACGAAAGCTACTTTTTATGCGGATAGTCATAAATTAGAGATGTGGTGGACAATTACACCCACGGTTGTATTATCAGTTTTAATTATATACGGCCTTTGGACATGGAACAATGTTCAGGACCTGTCTAATGCTGAAAACCCATTAATTATTGAAGTCTATGCGAAACAGTTCCAATGGGAAGCTCGTTATGCTGGAGAAGATAATCAATTGGGAATAGGTAATGTTAGATTTATTAAGGGAATAAACACTATGGGTGTGGATATGACTGACTTGAGTTCGGCAGATGATATACCTGTTAGAGAGTTATACCTGCCAAAAGGAAGAAAGGTAATATTTAAGTTTCGTTCTCAGGATGTTTTACATTCTGCATACATGCCCCATTTCAGAGCACAAATAAATTGCGTTCCTGGAATGATAACTTCCTTTGGTTTTACTCCTTCCGTTACAACACTAGAAATGAGGGATAACGAAGATACTAAGGCTAAATTTGATGCAATAAATGAATTAAGAGCTGAAAGAGATGAGGATTCTGTTGAGTTTGATTATCTGTTATTATGTAATAAAATTTGCGGATCATCTCATTATAACATGCAAATGAAAATTACCGTGGTTGAGGAAGAAGATTTCAACGGTTGGCTGAAAGATCAAAAAACCTTGGCTCAAGTAATAAATCAATAAAAAACGAATATTAAACTTCATATAGTAAAATGTCAGATCATCATCATAAAGAAACATTTGTAACTAAATATATTTTCAGTCAGGATCACAAAATGATTGCTAAGCAATACCTTATTACAGGTATGTTTATGGGAGTTATTGGCGTGTTTATGTCTATGTTATTCCGATTACAACTTGCTTATCCGGAACAAAGCTTTACTATTATTGAAGCTTTTTTAGGTAAAGGTGGTGAAGGTGGTCAAATGACGCCCGACATGTATTATGGTTTGGTTACCATCCATGGTACGATCATGGTTTTCTTTGTTTTAACCGCAGGGCTTAGTGGAACATTTAGTAATTTATTAATTCCATTACAAATTGGAGCTCGTGATATGGCCTCAGGATTTTTAAATATGATATCCTACTGGTTGTTTTTCTTATCAAGTGCTGTCATGTTCATTTCCATTTTTGTTCATACTGGTATGGCATCTGCGGGATGGACTATTTACCCTCCTTTAAGTGCACTTCCACAAGCAATGTCAGGTTCAGGTCTGGGAATGACTCTTTGGTTAACCTCAATGGCTATTTTTATTGCATCTTCTTTATTGGGATCTTTAAATTATATAGTGACGGTATTGAATTTAAGAACAAAAGGAATGAAAATGACCCGATTACCTTTAACTATATGGGCATTTTTAATTACAGCTATTATCGGAGTTGTTTCTTTTCCGGTTTTGTTATCAGCCGCGCTGTTATTATTGTTCGATCGTAGCTTAGGCACTTCATTTTTCTTGTCAGATATTTTTATTCAAGGAGAAGTATTACATTATAAAGGTGGTTCACCTATATTATTTGAGCACCTATTTTGGTTCTTAGGTCATCCTGAGGTATATATTATTTTGTTACCGGCATTAGGAATAACATCCGAGGTAATTTCTACAAATGCCAGAAAGCCAATTTTTGGATATCGTGCAATGATTGGTTCCATAATGGCAATTGCATTCTTATCTACAATTGTTTGGGGACATCATATGTTTGTTACCGGTATGAATCCATTTTTAGGTTCTGTCTTCACTTTTACAACCTTATTGATTGCGATTCCTTCAGCGGTGAAAGCTTTTAATTATATTACAACACTATGGAAAGGTAATTTGCAATTAAACCCTGCCATGTTATTTTCTATTGGGATGGTTTCAACATTTATTACCGGTGGTTTAACAGGTTTGATTTTAGGAGATAGTGCTCTGGATATCAATGTGCACGATACAATGTTTGTTGTTGCTCATTTCCATTTAGTAATGGGAATTTCAGCGCTGTTTGGAATGTTTGCAGGAGTTTACCATTGGTTCCCAAAAATGTATGGCAGAATGATGAGCAAGGATATGGGTTACTTACACTTTTGGATCACGGCAATTTCAGCTTACGGAGTATTCTTCCCAATGCATTTTATAGGATTGGCTGGATTACCACGTAGATATTATAGCAATACCGCTTTCCCTATCTTTGATGATCTGTTACATATAAACAAAGTGATCACTGTTTTTGCTATTATTGGAGGATTGGCTCAATTAATATTTTTGGCAAATTTTTTCTTTAGCATTAAGAAAGGAAAGAAAACAGTTCAGAACCCATGGAGAGGAAATACCTTAGAATGGACAGCCCCTATAAAACATATACATGGAAATTGGGAAGGAGATATTCCGGAAGTACACAGATGGGCCTATGATTATAGTAAAGTTGATGACAATGGAGATTTGTGGGGAGGACAAGATTTTACACCTCAAAATGTTCCAATACGAGACGGAGAAGAAGAATTCTAAAATGAAATAAAATAAAAAATGCCCCAATTTAATTGGGGCATTTTTTATTTTATTTCATTTATATTTACAATATTAAAAATAAATCAGATGCTCAAAAAGTTCTCGAAAGTAGTGCTTATTCTTGTTGTTTTGGTTGCTATAGGATTTTGGTTCTTTGTTCAAAATTCAAAACCAAAATATAGTGGAGAACTCCAACTCAACAATTTATATGATCAAGTCACCATATACTATGATGACGTTGGTGTGCCACATATATATGCTCAAAATCAACACGATGCATATCTGTCTCTTGGATATGTTCATGCGCAAGACAGACTATGGCAGATGGAACTGTTGCGAAGAATATCTGCGGGTAGACTTTCTGAGATCTTTGGTGAAGAAATGATTAAGACTGACAAGTTATTTTTGGGATTGGGAATTGAAGAGGCAGCAAAAAGGAGTATAAAAAAACTAGATACTACACAGCAATCGTATAAGTTAACACGAGCGTATTTAGAAGGAATCAATCAGTTTGTAGAAAATGGTACAACACCGATCGAATTCAGATTATTAGGTATAAAAAAAGAAAAATATAGCATTAAAGATATATATAATGTGGCAGGCTATATGGCATTCAGTTTTGCACAAGCTCATAAAACAGATCCATTGTTAACCAATATTCAGGAGGAACTAGGGGAACCCTATTTAAAGGATTTAGATATTAGTATTAACTCCAAGGCAACAAGGATCTACAATTATCCAAGGAATAACAAAAGATTAGCGAGTGATATATCTAAATCAGTAAATGAGATATTAGATCATTCACCAACACCATTATTTATAGGAAGTAATAGCTGGGTTATTGGTCCAAAAAAAACTAAAAGCAAAAAAGTCATTTTTGCCAACGATCCTCATATAGAATTTTCACAACCAGCCGTGTGGTATCAGTCCCATTTGATCACTCCCAACTATGAATTGTATGGTTTCAATTTAGGGCTTACACCTTTCCCTTTATTAGGCCACAATAGGAAATATGCATATGGCTTAACCATGTTCGAAAATGACGATATTGATTTTTATACGGAAGGTGATGATCAAGAATATACTGTCAGAAAAGAAACAATTAAAGTTAAAGATGGGGATGATGTAAATTTTGAAATTCGAGAAGGAAAACACGGCCCATTAATGAATGATTTTCTTGATATTTTGGATACTGATACACCTATAGCCATAGATTGGGTTTACACAAAACTAGATGCTGATCTAATAAATTTTTCTTACGAAATATCACATGCAAAATCATTATCACAATTTAAATCTGGCATAGCTAATTTACATGCTCCCGGTTTAAATGTAATGTACGGAGATGCTGAGAATAATATTGCGTGGTTTGCGGTTGGAAAATTATATACACGTTCAAATAATGCCAATTCAAAATTCATTTTAGATGGAACAAATGGCAAGGATGATCAATTAAATTATTTAAGTTTTTCACAAAATCCACAAGCAATAAATCCACCATGGAACTATGTTTATTCAGCTAATAATCAACCGGATTCGATAGCTGGTGTTCTATATCCTGGATATTATGTTCCGGAGGACAGAGCTAAAAGAATCGTGGAGATAATTAAACCTAAAAATGATTTTACAGTTGAGGACGTTCAAGTTATGATCAATGACGTGGAGTCATCAGTTGTTCCGGGTTTAATTCCGATAATAATCGAAAACATTTCAAAGGTCAATTTAAGTACAAATGAAAAACAAGCCATAGAAATTTTGCGGAACTGGAAAGGAGTGTTTAAAACTGATGAAATAGCTCCCACTATTTATATAAAATTTATATATCATTTTCTGCACAATACTTTTGCAGATGAAATGGGTGAAGAAGGCTTCCAGCAATTTCTTAAAACACATCTTTATAAACGACAGATAGCCAAACAAGTTAGATTAGGCAAATCTATTTGGTGGGATGATGTAAAAACCAAAGATATAAAGGAATTAAAAGATGAAATAATTACGAGATCTTTCCATCAAACCATTACTGAATTGGAGATCCAATTTGGAGATGACCCGGAAAAATGGACATGGGATAAGGCTTTGACCGTAACGCATAAACATGTCTTTGATAAAGTATCACTTTTGAAAAATTTCTTTAATGTTGGACCATTTGAAACAAATGGAACTTTTGCCGTATTGAACAATCAAGGATTTTTAATTAATGGGAATGGGATCTATAACGTGGACAGCGGCCCCTCAACGAGGAGAATAATAGATTTTAGTGATGTTGAAAATAGTGTCACCATAATTCCAACAGGACAATCAGGTAATGTTTTTAGTAAACATTATAAAAACCAGTCAAAGAAATATTTAGAGGGAGAGTTTGTAAAGATGATGTTGAATAAAGAAGAGATTCAAAGATCAAAAGATAAATTGGTATTAAAACCAATGGAAAAATAGAATTCTCAGTTTACTCATCCGATGATTAAATTCATCACGGCTGATAATCATCGAATGAGTAATTCAACTCTTTCGTTGTTTGTAAATTTCTTTACATTAGCGAAATTATGATACCTTAATTTTACTTTTTCAAAATTTTCTTCTCAGAAATATGGTTGTTACTTTTTATTGATAATATATATTCTCCTGAAGAAACACTGGATAGATCAAACTTGATAGTATGCCTGCCTATTGGTTTATTTATTTCTACTTCTTTGATCAATCGTCCTAACATATCATGAATTTCAATGAAATGTCGGTTTGTATTTGGAATGAAAAATTCTATCGAAAATATATCTTCTGTTGGATTTGGAAAAACTAAAATATTATAAATGTTATCTGCTTCGAGTGTTAATTCTTCAATGCCAAGAGTGATTTTATTAATGTAAACTTTAAATATTTGATCACTCGCACTACCATCATAAAAAGTAATCTTTTCCAATTAAATTAAAGTCAATTTATTCAAAAATAAATAAAATATACTGTTTACTATCTATGAATTTAAAGTAGTTTTTTAGGATGTATTAAATTGAAACACAAACAGCAATTATATGAACACTTCCCTTTTCAAAATTCTTTTTTTGGTTTCAATTTGGTCTCGGGATTATGATATACAAAAGAGTTTTTCGGAACTGACTTAGTTAGCCATACATTACCACCAATGGTACTATTAGCACCTATTGTCGTCTCTCCACCTAAAATAGTCGCATTTGCATAGATAATTACATTTTCTTCTACAGTAGGATGTCGTTTAGTGTCTTCCAGGCTTTTTAGAACCTGCAAAGCACCCAAAGTTACTCCCTGATAAATTTTTACATTTTCTTTGATGATACAGGTTTCACCAATAACAATTCCAGTGGCATGGTCAATAAAAAAGGAATCGCCAATTGTTGCTCCAGGATGTATATCAACACCGGTTAATCTGTGTGCATATTCACTCATTAGTCTCGGAATAAGAGGGATGTTAAGTAAATATAATTCATGACTGAACCGATATATAGAAATGGCGTAAAAACCGGGATATGCAATATAGACCTCCTCTAAACTTTTGCATGCTGGATCAAAATTTACACAGGATATGGCATCTAAATTTAATTTTTCTAAAAGATCGGGAAACTTATTTAAGAACTTTTCCCAGACATCATGGCATGGCTTGGTTTCATCGTAACAGGCTAAAGCATATATTTTAGTAAATTTTGCTTCCAATTTATCAATATTATCTCTAATGGAAGTTTTGGCATCAAAAAGTGTATAGAACAAATTGTCTGTAAAAATTTCAGTTTTCGTTTTTAAACTAAAATCTAATCTATGCTTTTTCTTATTAGCTTGAATACTTTGTATGACGTTATCTATGGACATTGTATATAAAATTAAAAAGTAAAAATAGTAGAAATAATTTGTTTATGAATCCAATAGGAACAACAAATTTTTATTTTCTTGTTCAAAAGTTGTATTTCCTTGGAGAATATTAGAACAAATGACTTTTCTTTCTTCAGAATTAGTCGAAGGAGAGGTTAATATTTACAAATTAATGGTATATCAAAATTTATAGATCGCAAAATCCTATATTTGAAAAAAACAATTTATGCTGTTTAGTCAGGAAGATTTTTATACTATTGTTTATATCTGGATTGCTCTTGCCATTGTTATTTTTCCCATTGCCTTATTTGTAACCGCTCCCTATGGTAGGCATACAAAAAAATTAGGCAAAATGATACCCAATAAAATGGGATGGATCTTGATGGAACTCCATCTCCCGTTTTATGCATTTATTTCTTTGTTTCAGGTACAGCAGATAAAACGATGTTTCATTATTTATTTGTGTCCTTATTTGTTTTACATTATTTGAACAGGACCTTTGTTTGGCCTCTTAGAACCAAGACAAAAGGAAAACAAATGCCATTAGTTATTGCTTTTGCTGCAATTTTTTTTAATTTAATAAATGGTTCTATTATTGGATATTACTTGGGAAATTTTGCATCTTATGAATCGTCATGGTTATTTGACCTTAGATTTATTATAGGAATGGTTCTGTTTCTATTAGGAGCTTATATCAATATTAATTCCGATAATACATTACTGAAATTAAGAAAACCAGGAGAGACCGGATATAAAATACCTCAAGGAGGAATGTTTAAGTATGCATCTGCCCCAAATTTGTTAGGAGAGATCATAGAATGGACAGGGTATGCCCTTGCTACCTGGTCTATACCTACTGCATCTTTTGCCATATGGACTTTCGCGAATTTAATACCACGTGGAATCGACCACCATAAATGGTACTTGAGAAATTTTAAAGATTACCCAAAAGAAAGAAAAGCGATTATTCCTAAGATTTTGTAAGATTATAGTTGTTGGTGCCTGCCTGTCGGCAGACAGGTTTTTTACCAACATTGGTTGAAACATTTACACCTTTTTTACTATTCCCACCTCTTGTAAACTTCTTTAAATGGAATTCTAAAACGATCTCCAAAAATACCTTCGGGAATTTGAATTCCACAGGAGATGACCATATTTATCTCTGCACCAGAAGGTAATTTTAAAGCCTTCTTGATCCTCAAAGTGTCAGTACCTTCCATTGGGCAAGTATCATATCCAATATTTGTCATGGCCAGCATAAAAGTCTGTGCTGCTAATCCAGCACTTTTGTGTGCAACTATTCTCATATCACTGTTTCTGGCTTGGCGATATATTGGCCGAAATAGCCCTATCATCCAGTAAATAAGATATTTTATCCATCCAAAAATTCCTAAGAAATCAAAATAGGTGATTGGTATAAGTTTCGTGTAATATGTATTTGCAAATTTTTCTCTCCTGTTATAATCTTTAGGATCTTTTCCGCCAGCAACTTTATTTATATGCGTTAAATTAGCCTTAGCTCTTTTGCGCCATAGATCTTTTCTAACAACCACTATAACAAGTTGCTGTGATGTTTCGGATGAGCTTTGATCGAAACAATATTTTGATATTTTTTTTAATAATTTTCGGTTTATTATATGATGAAATTCCCAAAGTTGCATATTACTACTATTGGGAGCGAGTATTGCTTGTTCAAGACATTGTTCTACAAGATTTGCATCTATAGGTTTTGTTTGGGTCATATTTCCTTACCGATCTTCTGGAATGAACTATTTCTTCAAAGGATTTGATGGTATTTGGCATTTATAGGGTTGTTTTGAAGAGTGAAACTTGGCGTTAAATAATCGTAGATTGTCCCAGATCAATGTTTTCAATATTGTAGAGTACACTTTTTTTATCAATTATATAATCCGAAATAAAATCGCCTACATCAGTTGTATGTGCGAATTTCTTGGTAGAATTTAAATCACGGGTTGTTATATTAAATTCTATTGATTGTTCGACTGCATTTCTCACAGCATCGGCCTCTTCATGGAGATTGAAATGTTCTAACAGCATTGCCGCTGATAAAATAGTAGCCAAAGGATTTGCTAAATTTTTTCCTTTGTATTTAGGATAGGAACCATGAATCGGCTCAAATAATACAAAATTTTCTCCAATTGATGCAGAAGCAGATAGCCCTATTGAACCTGAAATCACACTGGCTTCATCGGATAAGATATCTCCAAATAAATTCTCTGTTAGTATAACGTCAAATTTACGAGGATTAATTACCAGCTCCATAGCAGCTTTATCAATATGCAAGAAAAATACACTAACGTCCGGATATTCTTTAGCAATTTCTTTCACTCTAATTCGCCATAACCTGGAAGTTTCCAAAACATTTGATTTATCGACAAGGGTAAGTTTTTTCCTCCGGGACTTAGCTGATCGAAATGCAAAGTGTGTAATTCTGTCAATTTCATCTGTAGAATAATAACAAGTATCGGAGGCGAAACTTTCATCTTCCGCCACATTTTTATCACCATAGTAGATACCACTGCTCAATTCGCGAAAAATTATGAAATCGGTATTTGCAATTACTTTTTCCTTAATTGGAGATTTGTGAATTAAAGGTTTAAAGGTTTTTATCGGTCGAATATTTACGTACAAGCCTAAACTTTTTCTAAGCTTGAGTAGTCCTTGTTCCGGTCTATTCTTAATTTCTAGATGATCATATTTTGGATCTCCAATAGCGCCAAATAAAATAGCATCCGAATTTTCACATATTTCTATGGTTTCTATTGGAAGTGGATCGCCTGTTTTGTCTATAGCAATTCCTCCCACTAAAGCATTGCTAAATGTAAAACTATGCTTGAATTTTTGAGCAATAGCTTCCAAAACTTTTACTCCTTGCGCGGTAATTTCCGGACCGATGCCGTCTCCAGCCAGTACAGCTATATTTAATTTCATTTTTGTTAAAAATTAAGCTTCCACATTATTCGCAAACACTTTAGTTGTCTGAATTATTTCATGAATATCATCATTTTGGATTTCCTTCCTCACATCTGCAAATCGTAAGAATTCAGGATAGACAATATCTAATTGTATCTTCGTCAATTCATAACCCAATTTTTTCGCTCTATATGCTAAAGCGGCTCTACCACTTCGAGCAGTCAAAACTATTGATGATTCATTCACCCCAACCTCTTCAGGGTCCATTATTTCATAAGTTTTTCTATTTTTTATAACACCGTCCTGATGGATTCCGGAGCTATGAGCAAACGCATTGTCGCCAATCACAGCTTTGTTTGGTTGTACAACCAATCCCATATGTTGTTGCACCATTTTACTTGTGCTGTACAATAATTTAGTATTTATACCTGTAATCAGGTCCAAATAGGGGTGCTGCCTCATAATCATTACTACTTCTTCTAAAGCAGTATTTCCTGCTCTTTCACCAATGCCATTAATTGTACACTCAATTTGTCGTGCACCATTTTGAGCTCCCGCAATCGAATTTGCCGTTGCCAGCCCCAGATCATTATGACAATGACAAGAAAGAATAACATTTTCTATTCCTCTTACATTTTCCATTAGATATTTCATTTTAGCTCCATACTCTTCAGGTAAACAATAGCCTGTAGTGTCCGGAATATTTAATACCGTAGCCCCTGACTTGATTACCTCTTCGCACCTCTGGCCAAATATTCATTATCCGTTCTTCCGGCATCTTCCGCGTAAAATTCTACATCTTCAACATATTTTTTAGCGTATTTGACCGCATCTTTAGCTCTCTCAATAATTTTTTCGCGAGTTGATTTGAATTTATATTTAATATGTGATTCCGATGTGCCAATACCCGTATGAATTCTCGGTTTAATAGCATATTTCAATGCCTCGGCTGCAACATCAATATCTTTTTCATTAGCTCGTGTAAGACCACAAACAGTAGCATTTTTTACGATTTTTGATATTTGAACTACGGAGTTAAAATCGCCTGGACTTGAAATTGGAAATCCAGCTTCAATAATATCCACACCCAGTATGTCTAACCTTTCTGCAATGACTATTTTTTGTTCAGTATTTAATTTACAACCAGGGACCTGCTCTCCATCTCTAAGTGTAGTATCGAATATTTGGACTTTATTTTTGCTCATAATTAAATATTTTTTATCACTTTTGAATAATCAAATATAAATCGATGATACTTTAATAGGTGAATTGATTTTTATTGATTACTATATCCAAGTTGTTTTTGAATGACATAAAACGAACAAAAACAATTAGTTACAAACATTTTATTACGATGTCTATGGAAAAAAATGATGCACTTTTTTTACTGGTTAAATCCTTGTCCAAGTCCGAGAAGAGGCAATTTAAATTATATGCCGGAAGACTAGGGGGGAATTCTGAGAAAAATTTTATGGCATTATTTTCTGTTTTGGATAAAATGGAGGTATTTGATGAGCAAGTCATTTTAAAAAAAACCAATATAAAAAAGCAGCAAATCTCTAATTCAAAGGCGCATTTGTATAAACAAATTTTAGTTAGTTTACGTTTAAATCCTTTCCATCAAAATACAATAACACAAATTAGAGAACAGCTTGATTTTGCTACAATTCTTTACAATAAGGGATTGCATAAACAAAGTTTAAAAATTCTGGATAAAGCAAAGAGTTTAGCCATGTATCATGAGGAGAATACTTTGGCATATGAGATTGTAGAACTGGAGAAAATTATTGAATCTCAGTATATTACAAGAAGTATGATTACCCGTGCCGATGATTTGATCTCATTGTCGAAAGAATTGAGTAGTAGAAATTCACTTTTGAGTAAACTTTCAGACCTATCCTTGCAATTATATAGTATACTTCTTAAAAAGGGATATGTAAGATCGAATGAAGATTATTTAGAGATTAAAACATATTTTGAGTCTAATCTACCAAGTTACGATTTTAAGAAATTAGGTATCAAAGAAAAATTATTCCTTTATAAGGCGTATCTATGGTATAATTTTATTATTCAAGATTTTGTGGCCTGTTATAAATATTCTCAAAAATGGGTAGATCTTTTTTATTACAATCCTAAAATGAAAAATACCAATCCTGTTTTTTATTTGAAGGGAATTAATTATTTGCTGGAATCATTATTTTTAATAAGACATCTATCTAAATTTAAATCTACCTTAAATTATTTAGAGACAGAGATTGAGCAGCATAATTTTCTATTAAATGAGAATACGGAATCTTTGGCCTTTCTTAACCTCTACTTGAATAAAATAAACCTTTATTTCTTAGAAGGCGATTTTACAAAAGGTGTCGATTTTATCCCTGATGTTTTGGAACAATTGGAGCTTTATAAACATAAAATTGACGCCCATCACGTTATGGTCTTTTATTATAAAATTGCGAGTATGTACTTTGGCGCCTCCAATTATGAAAAATGTATATTTTATCTGGAGAAAATAATTAGGAACAAAGAATTAAAAATGCGTGAAGATCTCTTGTGTTTTTCCAGAATACTAAACCTTGTAGCGCATTATGAGGCAGGATTAGATCAAAATTTGGATGCTCTGATCAGATCAACTTATAAGTTTCTGATTAAAATGAATGAGCTCCATATCGTTCAGAAAAAAATAATTACTTTTCTCAGAAGTTTAAGCACTATTTTTCCGCACGATTTGAAAAATGCTTTTATTAGTTTGCACGATGATCTAGTGACTTATGAAAACCATCCTTATGAGAAACGATCTTTTATGTATTTGGATATTATTTCATGGCTGGAAAGCAATATTGAAAACATTTCGGTAGAATCGGTAATTAAAAGGAAATCCTTGTCTAATGATAAATAAGTTAATAATATTTACTTTTTAGTAAGTCTAATGGTATGTTTGAAAATAATTTTTATTACTATATTATCAACCAAATAATTATTTCATTTTGAAATTATAATGGAGAGGGTTGTTTGAATAAGACCAACCGGTTAAATCTTCCAAAAAGGAAGGTTTTTTTTTGGTTTAAACCTTGTAAATAATAAGTTTTAACATCTTGATATACAATAATATATCTAAAATATATATTTATTGGACGTTGTAAAAATATGTAGAATAGCAAAGCATTACGAGTGAGCTACTTTAAATTTGAAGAATCTTAAAAAAATTACGATAATTAATAAATATAATATAGCATCGATTTTTAATGAATGAATTGAATAAATATAGTAAAAATGTAACCCAAGATCCAACACAACCGGGCGCCCAGGCGATGTTGCATGCTATTGGATTAAGTGATGAGGATTTAAAAAAACCACTTATTGGAATTGCAAGTATGGGCTATGAGGGAAATCCCTGTAATATGCATCTCAATGAACTATCCACCTACGTTAAAAAAGGAACTCTGCAAGCTGATTTGATCGGGTTGATATTTAATACAATTGGTGTTAGCGATGGTATTTCTATGGGAACCCAAGGGATGCGTTTTTCATTACCGTCAAGAGATGTTATAGCAGATTCTATTGAAACCGTAGTACAAGCGATGAATTATGATGCTGTAATTACAGTTGTGGGATGTGATAAAAATATGCCCGGTGCCTTAATGTCGATGTTACGTTTGAACCGCCCATCGATAATGGTATATGGAGGTACAATTGCGGCAGGATGCCATAATGGAAAGAAACTAGACGTGGTATCGGCATTTGAGGCCTGGGGAGAAAAAGTTGCCGGAAAAATTGACGAAAAAGAATACAAAGAGGTTATTAGAAAAGCATGTCCGGGAGCAGGTGCCTGTGGAGGAATGTACACAGCAAATACTATGGCATCGGCAATTGAAGCCTTGGGAATGTCATTGCCATATAATTCATCAAACCCCGCTGTAAGTAATAGCAAAGAAGCAGAATGTATTTCTGCAGGAAGAGCATTGCGTTATTTGATGGAAAATGATATTAAACCTTCGGATATTGTTACTCGTAAATCTATAGAAAATGCCATTCGTTTGGTAATTATATTAGGAGGTTCAACTAATGCGGTAATACACTTTTTAGCCATTGCACAAGCTGCCCAAATAGAATTTACGCTGGAGGATTTTCAACAAATCAGCGAATCTACTCCTTTCATCGCTGATCTAAAACCAAGCGGGAAATATGTCATGGAAGATTTGCATGAAATAGGTGGCGTTCCGGGAGTATTAAAATATATGTTGGAAAATGGTTTGCTACATGGAGATTGTATGACGGTAACAGGAAAAACACTAGCTGAGAACTTAGGTGTTGCGAAAGATCTGAAAAAAGATCAGGATATTATACGTCCTCTAGAGAAACCAATAAAAGAAACTGGTCATTTGCGCAT
>PVMK01128790.1_pt1 | contig 118722 bp, 121 predicted proteins | sample 1853481 | NCBI WGS metagenome assembly PVMK01 (sample SAMN08533507, study PRJNA380276) | Marine sediment metagenome, whole genome shotgun sequencing project.
GCGCGACGCGCCAGCCTTCCGGAGCGGGCGATCACCCATGAACGGTGCTGAGATCGCGCACCAACGCCAGCTCCTCGACCAGATCGTCGGGGTCGAGGACCGGGAACGCTCCGTCGCGGATGAGTAGGTTGCAGCCCTCCGACGAGGCGCGGTCCACATCCCCGGGCATGGCGAACACCGCGATCCCGTACTCGGCGGCCTTGGCCGCGGTGATCAGCGCCCCACCGGTACGCGCCGCCTCAACGACGACCACGGCCGCCGACAAGCCGGCGATGATGCGATTGCGGGGCGGGAACCGCCACCCATCCGGCGGGGAACCCGGTGGATATTCGGTGACGATCGCGCCTCCGGCATCGAGGATCTGCTGGCCGAGACGCTTGTGCTCCCGCGGGTAGACAACGTCGATCCCGCAGCCGAGCACCACCACGCCGGTGCCTCCGACATCCACCATGCCGCGGTGGGCCTCGCCGTCGATGCCGCGGGCAAGACCGGAGACCACCGACCAGCCGGCCTCCGCCGCCGCCTGTCCATACGCCCGCGCCAGCTCCCGGCCGTAGGAGGTGCAGCGACGCGTCCCCACGATGGCGACTCCGGGTTGCAACGGCAGCTGGCCGCGCACGAACAGAAGGTCGGGGGCGTCTTCGTAACGGTCGAGATGAGCTGGATAGCCGGGACCGCCCCGGAACACCACCAACACACCGAGGGATTCGAGCTCGACACGTCTTGAATCGGCTTCGACCGTGGCCGCCGCTCGGACGTGCTCCGACGCCTTGACCCTCCCCCGCTCGATCGCCCGGAGCGCACCTGTTGCCCCATCGAACCGCTCCCGGAGCTCCAAGGCCCGGTCTGGATGGAGCCCGGCGAAGGCGAGCCGCAACCGATCGTCGCTCATAGCCTGGCGTCTCGAAGCATCGTCGCCTCTTCGATGTGGGCATCATCGACGGCATCGACTTCTGCCAGATCGGCAATGGTTCGGGCGATCTTGCGGACCCGATCCCAACCCCGGGCAGTCAACCCGTTGCGATCGGCGGCGTGGCGCAACGCTCGATCGGCACCGGCCGTCCATTCCAAGCCGTCGAGGTCGCCACGACCGAGATCCCGGTTGAGCCGACCCCGCTTCTCTCGTTGGCGGCGCCGAGCCGTTGCCACCCGCTGTGCGATGACGCCCGACGTCTCCCCTGGTGGACCGGTGAGCTCCGATATCCGCAGTCTCGGCACCCTGACCTGCACGTCGAGCCGGTCCAAGAGCGGACCGGAGAAGCGACGCCGATACCGTGACGTCGCTGCCTCGCCGCAGATGCACGCCTTGATGCGATCACCCTCGAATCCACACGGGCAGGGGTTGGTTGCCGCGACCACCTGCGCCCGGCACGGGAACTGGACCGATGCGCCCTTGCGCGCCACGACCACCGATCCGTCCTCGACGGGTGCTCGCAACGCGTCGAGGAGCTGCGGTGGAAACTCCCCAAGCTCGTCGAGGAACAGCACACCCCGATGCGCCAACACCACCTCACCGGGCACGGGCACACCGGAGCCTCCGCCGATGAGAGCAGCCATCGACGCCGAGTGGTGCGGGGAGCGAAACGGAGGAAGGGTCGGATCCGGCCGGTGCAGGCCGGCTGCGGCCCAGGCCAAAGCGACCTCGTGTGCCTCGTCGCCTTCGAGGGGTGGCAACAGTCCGGGAAGCGAGCGGGCGATCATCGTCTTACCGGCTCCCGGCGGACCAACGAGGAGGAGATGATGCCCTCCCGCCGCGGCCACCTCGAGGGCCCGCCGTGCCACCGGCTGGCCGCGCACGTCGGCGAGGTCGGGCACCTCGACCGTTGCCGCTGGCGGTGCGTCGAACGACTCGCCGGCTTGGTTTCCCATCGCCACCGCCACAGCCTGTGCGAGGGATGACACCGCTTCCACCCCGAGATCGTCGCGACCGGCAGTCTCGGCGGCGGACTGCCGCGGAAGCAGGCACCGTTTGCCAAGGCGCTTCGCCACCAAGGCAGCGCCGAGTCCCGCCGCGGGCCGGCTTGATCGAGCCATCGAGGCCAAGCTCGCCAAGTGCGACGACCTCCGTGACGCCGTCGCGAACTCGGGGGAGGCGGCGGCGAGCACCCCGAGCGCAATCGGTAGGTCATACGCGGAACCCACCTTGGGCAGATCCGCGGGTGACAGGTTGACCACGACCCTGCGGTTGGGGAAGCTCTGTCCGGCAGAGGCAAAGGCAGCGCGGACCCGCTCCTTGGCCTCGCGCACCGCGGTATCGGGTAACCCGACGACGATGAATACGGGCTTGCCCCCTCCTCCCGACGTGGGCTTCAACCTTGACCGGGCATGGTTCGACGCCGACAAGTGCACTCGAGATAATGGTGGCGTTCATGACGGCACCGTACGGGTCGAGTGCGACACGAATGTGCTGGCGGTCAACAGAGCGACTATCAGGCCAAGCGATCGGCTCATTGCCCAAAACCTACCGAGACGTCTCCGATCAAAGCGCTCACGCGATCAACATCACAACCCCGAATCGACAACAGTCTCCTGCGACGGTGGCGACCTACGCTGTTCGGCTTGCCGAGAGGCCACCACCCGCAATTATTTGAGGCTGAACGGTGGGTATTGGTCCGTGACCAGGAAGAAGGCATAGGCCTGCACTCGGAGTCCCCATCGGCCAACCCCCACCATGTAGTCGAAGAGTCCCCGTGGATAGCGGCCGGTGAAGAGAATGGCGAACCAGGCAATGACAGCCACCACGATCGCGGCGAGAAAGAGCACCATCAGCACGATGTAATGGGGGATTGCGAGAAACCATTTCACCAAAGGCAGCCAGCGATTGAGGTCCTGCTCGACGTCGGGATAGTCGAGGTCGAGATGCACCGACTGCTCCTCAACGGTTGAAGGATATTGATCGGTGAGGAGGACCAGGTAGGCGAAGACCCGCGTCGAGAAACGGGCAAATTCTCGTGCAAAGTCGAACCACCAGCGCGGATACCTTTGCCGGAAAAGGATCATCAACGCCGTACCAGTGAAGAGCCCGGCGGCGATCCCACCGCTGCTGCCCGTGATCGTCTCTCCAGTGTCGGTGACCACGGTCCAGCTCGTAGCTGCCGAGACCAGGGACAGGATGATCATGATCGGGATGATCCAGATCAATCGGAAAAAGGTCGTCAGCCGGTCAAGCTGCTCCGGGTAGTCGATTTCCAGGCGGGCTCCGTATGGCTGTTGCTGTGTGACCATGGTCTCTCTCCTCCTTTGGCACGGAACGGCCTAGCAGCCGGCTCGCACCCTGGTTCGTTCCACGACCACGGAACCGTATCAGTTCGCTTTTGCCGCCCAATTGCACGAGATCCAGCGGAGTCTGCGCACAGAGGGTGCCCCGGCGGGTCGGCCCCCCAAAGCTGGACTTGCGACTTGCGAATTGCGACTTCTCTCAGCCCGGCCACCAGGCGGTGTCGGGGAAGTTGGCATACCAGGCGAACCAAAAGGAGTGGCCGCTTTGTAGCCGAGCAAGCTCGGAGCCGTCGGCGAGAACCAGAGTGTCTTCGCCCGCCTCCTCCACGACCAGGACGAGGACCCCGCCGCCGTCGGGCTCACCGTAGAAACGCGCCCCGCCATTGGTGGGGACGGCAACCACCATTCGCCCGGCAACCGTGAAGGCCTGGGGTCCCGCCGCAGCCAGCGCATCAACACCGACGGCGAGCTGCTCGCTATCGAGGTCCAGGGTCGCCATCAGGTCCTTGTCGGCGAACACGTCCGGAACTTCGGCTGCCGGCCAAAATAGGTCTGGCGAGGCGTAGTACTCGGCGTAGGCGTCGCCGGGCTCATAGGAGTAGCCGCCGACGATCTCGTTCCTCTGGCGCGAGGCCGAGGTGCGCCCAGGGATGTCGAGGACCGCGGTGTCGGGGTGCTCGGCGATCCACTCCCCATAGGTGGTCACGGTGATCGGGAACCGGTCGAGCACGGTTCCCTTGAGGGACCCGGCGACGGCTTCTCCGGTGAGTTGGTTCCACAGGGTGTCGGTCTCGATATCGACCATCACCTTGTTCGAGTTCCACAACAGCCCCGAGCTCTGGAAGATGAGGATGCGCTCGCCAACGCGGCGAGAGAAGAGGATCCCGGTGCGACACAACGTGCAGTTGGCCAGAGCGACCGGCTCGCCGCCGAGGGTGTCGTTTGCCATCTCGTGGTGGTCGAGGATCCGATGCGGGTAGGCACGCGCCTGATCGTTGACGACGGCCCCGAAGGTGAGCTCGTCGTCGGTCATCCAGTCGGCTTCGGCCACCGAGACCGTGACCGGGGCGTTCAGCTCGGGAATCCCGCCTCGGAGCACCCCGCCCCATTGGATCTGCGAGGCGAGGACCGGGTCGTCGATCTGGAAGATGAGCTCGGCGAACGCCAGGTCGACCTGAGCGTAGAGCAGGCTCTTCCAAGCGATGTATCCCTGGCTACCCCCTGGCGGATCGTACGGGATCGGTTCTTCGGCGTGCAGCCACCGCCCGTAGGTGGCGTAGATCAACCTCACGTTGTCGGGGAGCGGCTCGCCGGTCAGGGTGGCGAGGCTGAGGGCGATCGGCTCCACCACTCCCCCGCCACCGTACATCCGGAGCATGTCGATGAGATACGCGACCCACGCCGGATCACCACTCTCGCCCATGGCGGCGGCGAGCGCAGCGACCGACTCGATGGTCGGAGCGCTGAGCACCTGGTTGGCCTGGGCAAAGATCTGCTCGTTGGTCGCAGAATCGGCGGCGGTCACGACCGTCGTGGTGGTCGGTGCCTCCGCCGTAGCAGTCGGTTCGTCGCCCGGTGTCGACACCACGGCCACGATGACAAGGGTTGCGGCCACCCCGAGGAATGCGATCACGACGGCAGCGGGTCTCATCCTGGCGTTGAACTGAATTCTGCGACGCGGAGTTCCGCGATCACCGGCCGTGGAACTCCGGAGGCCGGCCCTCGAAGAAGGCGGCCGCCCCTTCGATGAGATCGTCCGATCCGAGCAGGATGGTCTGGGACTGCTCCTCGAGGGCCAGCGCCTGTTCGAAGGTCATCGTCGACGAGCGGTCCATGGCGACCTTGATGAAGCGCTGGGCGAGCGGCGGTCCCGCGGCGAGCGCCTCGGCGATCTCGGATGCCGCTCCCTCAAGGTCGTCGGGTTCGACGACCTTGGAGGCGAGCCCGATCGCCTCGGCTTCGCCGGCGTCGACGATGCGCCCGGTGAGCGCCAATTCCCTGGCCTTGGCCAGGCCAACGATCCGGGGCAGCAACCAGGAGCCGCCAAAGTCAACGGTGAGGCCGCGCCGGACGAAGATCTCGGAGAAGCGAACTCGGGTGGTGGCGATCACGATGTCACAGCCGATGGCCAGGTTCATCCCGGCGCCAACGGCGACGCCGTCGACGGCGGCAACGGTTGGCTTGGACAGGCGATGCAACGCGGTGGCCGCGCGGTTTGGCCCCCGCATCCGCGTAGCGTTGGACGCCTTGGTGGCCGAAAGATCGCGACCCAGATCGGCGCCGGCACAGAAATCTCCTCCGTCCCCGATCACGACAAGAGCTCGCTGTTCCGAGGCATCGAAGGCGTCGAAGGCGTCGGCGAGCTCGTCCCATCCGCTCGTTGGAACCGCGTTCTTGGTCGCAGGCGCCGACATCGTCATCCAGCGCACCGAATCTCGATCCTCGGTCCTCACAAAACCCATGGGCGAGAAGCTACAAGTGGCAAGACGCAAGACGCAAGACACGAGTTCGTGTCACCGTCGGCTGGGAGGATGTTCAGGTGAAAACCGGTCGCATGGCACTTGGGAAAGTTGGCGAGGACATCGCCGCTGCCTTCCTCGAGCGAAGAGGTGCCATTGTGGTCGACCGGAACGTTCGGGTTGGGCGCGACGAAATCGACCTGCTGGTTTCGGTGGACGGGCGGCGGGTTGCCGTTGAGGTGAAGACTGCCCGTCACGAACAGGACCGACCGGAAGAGAACTTCGATCGGTTCAAGGAACAGCGCGTGCGCCGGGCGGCCGGCGCGGTCGGGGCGACCCGCGTCGATCTGATCACGGTGGTCTTCGACGCGGCAGGGGCAAAGGTGCGGTGGCTATCCGACGTCGGGTAGGACGCCACGACGGCGTAGCTCCTTGTACCAGCAGCCATGGTGCCAGTGGCGGCGGAGATCGGGGGCCTCCTCGGGGACGACAACGAGGTGACCGGTGCCCGATTCGATCTGCTGTTCACAACCCGGGCACAGATAGGTCTTACGCGCCTGGTATGGCTGCACCGGCTCAACGAGCTCGGGACCGAACGTCATCCGAAAAAGGCCCACCCGACGACCACCGCTGTGATGATGACGAACAGCACGACAACGACGACGTCGAACGTCGTCCGGTCATGGTCGCGAAACGGGTTGAGCCCCATAAGAGGAAAAGTAGTCAGTTGAAAGTTATGAGTTGCCAGTTACCAGTTGCCAGTTGCCAGTTGCCAGTTGCCAGTTTTGGAGAACCACTGCGTCTTGCCGTACTCAGGACTGGTAACTGGAAGCGAGCGAACTGGGAACTGGAAGCGAGCGCAGCGAGCGACTCAGCTCAGGTCGGACGGGACGTCGACCTCTTCGATGTTGACGTCCCGGAAGGTGGTCACCCGAACCCGCTTGACGAACCGGGCCGGCCGGTACATGTCCCACACCCAGGCGTCCTTGAGCTCGAGCTCGAAGAACACGGCTCCGTTGAGAGTCTTGGTTTTCATCTCGACCTCGTTCGCCAAGTAGAAACGGCGCTCGGTCTCGACCACGTACCGGAACATTGGGAGCACGTCGCGGTACTCGCGGTAGATCTGCAACTCGACGTCAGTCTCGAACCGCTCGAGGTCCTCGTCACCCATCCGCCGATGCCTCCCGTGCCTATCCGTTTGCGATGCTACCTGGCCGTCGAGGCCTAACGCGGCCTAGAACGATCCGCTTCGGGCCCTGGGCTCAAAGCCATGACCATCGATCTGCCGGCCACATGATCACGAACGCTTTTCCCACGATGGTGTCGATGGGCACCGTCCCGAAGACCCGGCTGTCCTGGCTCCTGCTGCGATTGTCTCCCATCACGAACATTTCGCCTTCGGGGACGATGAGGGGATCCATGTCCGGCATCGCCGATCCGGGTTTGACATACGGCTCATCGATCGGCTGGCCGTTGATGAGGACATGATTGTCTCGAATCTCGATGCGCTCTCCGGGACGGCCAATGATCCTTTTGATGAACTCGGAGCGGGGCACCGAGATCCCGACCGACTCTCCTACGTTTCGCCGTATCGATTCGAACAACGACTCCTGCGGTAGCGCGGTACCACGCGGGTCGTCGAACACCACGATGTCGCCGCGCTGTAGGTCGCCGAACTGATAGGCCAGTTTGTTGACCATCACCCGGTCGTTGAGTTGAAGCGTGTTCTCCATCGACCCAGACGGGATATAGAACGCCTGGATGAGAAAGGTCTTGATAACGACCGCCACGACCAGAGCGGCGAGCACCAGGAGGGGCAGCTCGATCCAGAACGGGAGCGCGTGCTTTCTCTTCTCTTTCGTCTCGGGCTGATCGCCGTCTGGAAGGTCCGGCGCGGTTTCGTCGGTTTCGGGACCGGTCACCCCGGGCACCCTACTGGAGGGCCGGGCGAACTGGATCACCGCCGAGGTAGTCGTGCCACAGCATCCGGGCGGCCACCGCCCGATACGGGCTCCAGCCTGCGGCGACGCCATCTGCTGCGTTGCGTTCAGGGACTTCACCAAGGCCAAAGACGCTTGCCATCGACACGTAGAGTGCCCGGTCCCCCGACGGCCAAGCGTCGGGGCGGCGAAGCACGAACAGCAGATAGCAGCTCGCGGTCCACGGCCCTATGCCGCGGATCGCCTCCAGCGCCGCGGTCACCTCATCGTCCGGCTGCTCACCGAACCCGTCGAGGGCGATGGAACCTTCAACGAGCCCGTCGGCCAGGCCGCGGGCATACCCGGCCTTCTGTCTCGAGAAACCGATCTCGCGGAGCCGCTCGTTGCCGAGTGTCAGGAACGCTTGTGGCGACACCTCATCGATCGCCTCAGCAAGACGTGCATACGCGGCGTCAGCCGAAGCAAGCGACACCTGCTGTTCCAAAATGAACCGCACCATGGTGGCGAATCCTGGATCTCGCTCCCACAACGGTGGTATTCCGTTCCGGTCCCTGAGGACAGCGAAGGCGGGCTCGATCTTGGCGAGATGAGCAACGCCGCCGGCCAGGGAGTTTGCATCCATCACGTCGAAAGGCGAGGCGTGCGGGCGGCCACGCTGGGTCAGTCCCGCTTCTCCTTGATGCGAGTTGCCTTGCCGACTCGGTCGCGAAGGAAGTAGAGCTTGGCTCGCCTCACGTCGCCGCGCCTGAGGATCTCGATCTTGTCGATGATCGGAGCGTGCACAGGAAAGATGCGCTCCACGCCAACACCGAAACTGATCTTACGAACGGTGAAGGTCTCCCGGATACCGCCCCCCTTGCGAGCGATGACCACACCCTCGAAGGCCTGCGTCCGCTCCCTGCCACCCTCGGCAACGCGAACGTCGACGCGGACGGTATCACCCGGGTTGAAATCCGGGATGTCGTCGCGCAGCTGCGCGGCCTCGATGTCATCGAGCGTATTCACGGGATCCTCCAAGAGGGGGAAGCGAGCGGGAATGGTAGCGGAAGGGAGGAGTAGTCGCGAGTCACGAGCCAGCCGTCGCGAGAGGCCAGTGACCAGTTACCAGTTACCAGCCACGAGTTGGGTCGATGTTGGCCGACCACTGCGAGCAGAACCGGAAACTGGCAACTGGGAACTGGGAACTGGCAACTCAGTCTTCCATCAAATCCGGCCTACGCTCCCTCGTCCTCTTCTCCCGTTGCTCCGCCCGCCACTCGTCGACCTTGCCGTGGTCTCCGGACAGCAGTACCTCTGGCACCACCCACCCCCGGAACTCAGCGGGACGGGTGTAGTGGGGCTCTTCGAGCAGTCCGTCGCGGAAGCTTTCGCTCGCAAGCGACTCCGGGTTCCCAACGACACCAGGCAACAGTCGGGTGACTCCCTCGATGATGGCGAGGGCGGCCACCTCGCCACCGAGGAGAACGTAGTCGCCGATTGAGACCTCCTCATCCACGAGGTGCTCGGCCACCCGCTCGTCGATGCCCTCGTAGCGGCCGCACACCAGGGTGAGCTCCTCGAGCCCCGCCCACCGGTCGAGTGTCTCTTGCTCGAGTGGCCTGCCTCCAGGGGTCAGCAGCACCCGGTGGCCGGACTCGAGTGGATCGAGAGCGTCGGCGAGCGGCTCGATCATCATCACCATCCCGGCTCCACCGCCGAACGGTGCGTCGTCGACCTGACGATGGGCCCCCTTGCCATGGTCGCGAAGATCGTGGAGGACGATCTCGAGCAAGCCGTCTGCCTGGGCCCGGCCTACCAGGCTGGCCGCCAGCGGCGAGGTGAAGTACTCGGGGAAGATGGTGACGACGTTGATCCTCATCGTCGCTGAGGCTATCGGCTCAGCCCATTGACCAGGAAACCGGCGGTGGCGTCTGCGATGGGGTGCACGTGTTGTTTGGGATCCTCGAAGCTCATTACGACCTTCCCGCCACACATCATCGTCTCCTGAATGAGGCGACCGGCGAGGCTCGGATCGAGATCGACGAAGACGCCGGCATCGATCCCTTCCCGGTAGATCTCCATGATCTCGGTCGACAACCTGCGGTGGGTGGCGGCGATGGCGACCTGAGAATCGAGCGACAGCCGCGGCACCTCGGTATGGAGGATGAGGCCGAGGTGGTCCGTCCCGACGAACTCGACAAAGCGAATCGTGAGCTCGCTCATCCGGACATCTGGCGGGAGGTCGGAGGCGACAGAGTCAAGGATCTCGTCGATCAACGCCGGCAGGTCGCGTTCGACCAGCTGGACGAGCAGATCTTCCTTGGAGGCGAAGTGCTCGTAGAACGTGGTACGTCCGATCTTGGCCTCGGCAGAGATGTCGGCGTGCGACGTCCTGGTGTATCCCAACTCGGCGAATAGGTGCTTCGCCGCCTCGAGCAGCGCATCTCTCGTTTGCAGCGATGGGACCGCCATGGGCGAATGCTAGACGTGGAATGGCGTCAGCCGCGCGTCCTAGCCTCGACCGGTGCGTACAAGGTTGAGCGTTGCTGGGGTACACGGCCGACGGATCTGATCGCTGCCTCGAAGTCCTCTGGCAAGGTCTCGGTGCCGTGCGACGCACCGGCGGCGGCCGAGATGAGCTCGCCCATCAGCGTCCCCCCGAGGTCGTTGCACCCGGCATCGAGCAGCTTGGTTCCCCCATCCAGCCCGAGCTTGACCCACGATCCCTGAATGTTCTCTATCAGGCCGTCTACTGCGATCCGAGACACGGCATGGATGAGCACGATCTCGTCCCAGGTGGGGCCTGGTCGCGACCGGCCGCGAAGATAGATCGGGGCACCCATGTGCACGAAAGGAAGCGGCACGATTTCAGTGAAGCCCCCAGTCCGTTCCTGGATCGTTCGTAACACTTCGAGGTGGTTCGCCCAGGATGCGGCGTCGTCGATGTGGCCGAACATGATGGTGGACGTCGACCGCAGCCCGAGCTCATGGGCGGTGAGCATCACCTCCGCCCATTGCGACGTCCGGATCTTGTCGGGGCAGAGGTGGGCGCGCACCCTGTCGTCAAGGATTTCGGCGGCAGTTCCGGGGAGGGTGCCCAGCCCTGCATCGCGCAGCATGATGAGGAAATCGCGTACCGGCATCCCCAGTGTGTCGGCACCCTGCCACACCTCGAGCGGAGTGAAGCCGTGGATGTGCATATCGGGCAGCACCGCCTTGATGGCTTCGACCACGGTCACGTAGAACTCGCCGGTGAACTCGGGGTGGATGCCTCCCTGGAGGCACACCTCGGTAGCCCCCTTGCCCCATGCCTCGACGGATCGCTCGACCACCTGGGGGATCGTCAGCAGGTAGGGGTCCTCGCGCAGGTTGAGCGACCGCGGGCCCTTGGAGAAGGCACAGAACCCACACTTGAAATAGCACTGGTTGGTGTAGTTGATGTTGCGGTTGACGACGTAGGTGACCGTGTCGCCGTTGGTGCGTTGCCGCAGAGTGTCGGCGACGCCGGCGATGGCGTCGACCTCGGCGCCCCGGGCCAGGAACAGTCGTTCCAGCTCGTCCCGAGTCGGCCTGGCGCCTCCGAGCGACCGTTCCAGGATGAGGCGAACCTCGTGGGAGGCGCCCTGGATCCCCTGGCTCGTCGCGTTGAGCCATTCCGCGTCTGGCCACTGGTTAGAGAACCGTGCCGGCGGGTGAGGGCTTGGAAGGTCCTTGCCCGGTGCCCATTCGGTTCGTGGCCTGGCGGTTCCTGCGCCGTCGATCTGGTCGAGCCACGCCTTGAACAGGTCCCGATCCAGTCGCTCCCGAGCCTCGTCGATGGGAACGCCCGGCGGCAGGGCGGTCCGCTCCACGAACGAGTAGCCGGATAGCGCATCGCGAAGCTGGGCAAGCGATTCAGTGTCCCAGGCGCGAAGCAGCAAGTCGGTGGCTCCGGCTTCGGCCGCGACAACCGCGTCCTCGACCGTGTCGACGAACACGGAGACACTGGTGTCGATACCGGGAAGAATCGCCAGCTCTACGCCCCATGCGACCCGGCGCCGTCCCACCCGCAGATATGCGGCCCCCGTCCTGGCAATGGCATCGAGGGTAGCTTCTCGATCGTCGGTGGCGGCGACGGTGATACGCCAGCCGGGAACCCCCTCGGACAACAGTTGAATGGCTTCCGCCGGATCGACGACGTAGCCGGCCGGCGACGATCCGCCGGTGCCAGCGGTCACCGGAAGCAGGCCGCCGGCGAGGACGGAGCTGCGGTCGGCATCGGTGAGGTCGTCTACCTCCACCGTGGTCGAACCTTCGCGGTGTCGCGCCGCAGCCCACTTCTCTGAAGGGTGATCGGCCGGTCGCAGCCGTAGGAAGGTGACGGTGGTCATGCAGATGCCCGCTGTGCCGTGGCGGCGTACCCATCGGCGTCCGTAGCCGAGCGCACCTGCTCGATGAGGCCGGGATCGATCCATTCCTCGGTGATGAATTCTGGGTACACAGGGAGGCGCTGTCTCAGCTCAAACCCTCTCGCCTCGGTCGCCGACTCTAGCTTGTCGAGATGCGGCCAAGGGGCCTCCGGGTTCACCCAGTCGATGGTGAGCGGTGAAACCCCGCCCCAGTCGTTGATGCCGGCGTCGAGGTAGATGCCGAAATCGGCGGTCAGGTTTGGTGGCACCTGGAGGTTCATCTCCGGGCCGAAGATCCACCTGGCAACCGCCACCACCTTGGCGAAGTAGTCGACGCTTGGCGCCGGGTCGTTCCGCATCAGGGTGTCGGCCTTCGGCTGGAAGTTCTGGACGATGATCTCCTGGATGTTCCCCAACCGCCTGCTGAGCTCTTCGAGCACGAACAGGCTGTCAACGACCTCGGTAGGCGTCTCTCCGATCCCAACCAGGATCCCGGTGGTGAATGGCACCTTCGCCCTTCCCCCCGCCTCGATGGTGGCGATCCGAGCGGAAGGCTCCTTGTCGGGACAGTTGTGATGCGGCATGCCCGGCTCCATGAGCCGCGGCGACGAGTTCTCCAGCATGAGCCCCATCGACGGATTGGACGGTCGCAGTGCTCGCTGGGCGCCTTCGCTCATGAGCCCGGGGTTGGCGTGTGGGAACAGCGCGGTTTCGGCGACCACGCGTTCGGTCATCGCCTGGACGTAGTCGAGCGTTGTGTCGTGACCACGATCGGCGAGGAAACTGCGGGCGGTCTCCCAACGTTCCTCCGGCTGGTCACCGAGAGTGAACAGCGCCTCGGTGCAGCCATGGGACTGACCGGCGGCCACGATCGCCATGACGTCCTCCGGGGTGAGGTACTCGCCACCGGCGCCGGGCGGCTTGGCGAAAGTGCAATAGGTGCAGGTGTCCCGGCACAAGGTCGTCAGTGGGACGAAGACTTTCTTGCTGAAGGTGACGGTTCTTCCCTTGCCTTCGTCGCGGAGGCGGCTTGCTTCAGCGAAGAGCGCCTCGGCGGGCAGATCGCCGTCGAGAAGGCGTAAGGCGTAGTCGGGCTCTGGTGCCGGGAAGGGCATCGAGCGAAGCTATCACACTACGAGTATCTCGGTGACGTCGCCTCACCAAGAAAGACTGCGAAAACCCTTGCACCGGTAGGCTCGCCGCCATGAATTGGACCTCCGCCGTAGTGGTCGTTGCGGTCACCCTGACCGCATGCACCCCTACACCGCAGGCCGACTCACCGACGACGACCGCCCAGGAGCCGACGTCGACAACCGTTGCACCAGCCTCGGTACCGGACTGTCTCGCCGGGACCCTCCCCTTCGCCGCGCAAGGCATCGTCGCCGCCCTGGACAGCCCGCGACCGGACGCCACCACAATCGGTGGAATCCGTTGGCAGCGGGAGGAGGAGTGCGAACGCATCGTGATCGAGTTCCTCGCCGACGGCGGATCACCGGCCACACGCCTCGGCCCGGTCGGGGTGACCCTTGCGCCGGATTCCGGCATCGTGCGCATCTCGCTGCCCGACGAGGTGGAGGCGTCCGCCATCGGCGACAGCGTCATCACCGGGTCCCTGGCCGACCGGATCTATGTTGTCGAGGGCATCGAAGACGGCCTTGTGGTCGACGTGCACCTTGCGGCGCGGGCCGCAGCGCGCGCGTTCACGACCTCCTCCCCTTCGCGGCTCGTCGTCGATCTCCGACCGATATCTGACGACCCGCTTGGGAGCGCACCCGACGCAGGAAACGGCGTCGTGGTTGCCAGTCCGCTCCCAGGGCCCGGTCTGTACCCGGTCCAGGTCATGGGGTACGCCGCTCCCGGCGTAGCAGCCGTTTCCGTGACACTGAGCGATGGGGGCGGAGTGGCCGTGTCCCGGTCGGTGTCGACCGCGACCGACCAGTACGTGTGGCGCGCCTTTGCGATGACGATCTCCGACGGGCCATCGGGGACCGTTGAGCTTCGCGTCATCGCCGACGGTGCCGATGACGACGGCGTCCTCATCGAACTCGACTTGCCATAGGAGTCGCTCGCTGCGCTCGCTCTAGTTACCAGTTCGCTCGCTGCGTTCGCTTCCAGTTCCCAGTGGTCAGTTCGGAATCGGGACTGGTAACTGGCAACTGGTAACTGGTAACTGGTAACCGTCGGCCTCCGTCGCGTGCCTCGTTATCGTGCCCCGACCCCCAAAGAAGGTTCCGCTGATGCAGTTGAAGGAAGGGTTTGTCGACGGGAGCAAGGCAGTCTGGCCACTGCTGATCGGCGTCGTTCCCTTCGGGCTGGTGCTCGGCATCGTCGCCGCCGATTCATCGATCGGGCCTGCGCTCGGATATGCAACCTCGATCGTGATCTTCGGCGGGGCCGCCCAGCTGGCCACCATCCAGCTTCTCGATGAAGGCGTGGTGGCAGCAGTGGTGATCGCGACCGCGCTCGTCATCGGCTCCAGGCATGTGATGTACAGCGCGGCGCTGGCTCCACACTTCGCCGAGTTCCCGCGTTGGGCGCGGTACGCCCTTCCCTATGTGCTGACCGACCAGGCGTTTGCGGTGTCGATCGTTCGATATCAAGACGTGACCGAGCCGGTGTACAAGCGGCGGTTCTTCACCGGAGCCGCCCTCACCCTGTGGGGGTCGTGGCAGCTCGCCACCCTGACCGGCATCGTTGTCGGGGGCCAACTCCCGCAATCGTTGTCGCTCGAGTTCGCCATCCCGCTGGTGTTCGTGGCCTTGCTGGTGCTGACGGTGCGCAGTCGGCCCGAGTTCGTCGCCGCCATCGTCGGTGGGGTGGTAGCAGTGCTCGCGATTTCGGCTCCCTACGGGCTCGGCCTCATCATCGGCGCACTGAGCGGCGTTGCCGCCGGCGTGCTGGCCAACAGGATCATGCGATGAGCGCGGCCATGGTCATCCTCATCATCGGGATTGGCACATACCTGCTGCGCTTTTCGCTGATAGGGTTCGTCGGCGAGGGTGCGGTTCCCGAGTGGGCGCTGCTTCCGCTCCGCTACGTCCCTCCTGCCGTGTTCGCCGCCCTCGTCGCCCCTGCGGTGTTGCTGCAAGACGGAGATCTCGTCCTCCTACCGGCAGCGAACCCACGCGCTCTGGCCACCGTGATCGCACTGGCGGTGGCGTGGCGCCTCAGGAGCGTGGCGGCCACCATCGTGGCCGGGATGGGTGCGCTATGGCTGCTCCAGGCCGTGCTCTGAGAAGAAGTCGGGTGCTGGCTCCAGTGGGGGGACATCGATGTCCCACAAGTCCCCGGCCAGGGCGATGGCCTCGAGCGCCCGCGGTGCCACCGACGGGCCGATCGGGTTCCGCTCCGGGTCGAGGCGCATGATGATGATGGAGCCGTAGGCGCCGGGGCCGATCTGCATGGTGGCGTCGCTTGGCTCGTCGACGTCGACTGCTACTGCCCCGCTCCCAGTGAACACGACACCGGTCTCTGCGGCCTCGTACTCTCCGGCGAGCAGGTACAACGTGCCCCCGCCCCGCTTGGTTTCGGCGACCGATGTCACCATCTCCTCGAGCTCGGCGGCGGCGATGTCGAGGTCACCGGCAAACAGCAGCCGCTCCATGCCGGCCAGCGGCACCTCGGCTGCTCTGGCCTGGATCCAGTGCCCGATCGAGATCCGAGGATTCAACTCGGTGGGGCGGAACCCGTGTCGAGTCGCTACGCCGTCGATGCCGAATCCACCGAGATAGCCGACCCGCTGGGCGAGCAGCGCACCCATGTCCCGTGCTGCCCGGCGCATCTCGTCCCGGATGGTCCCTGGCGGGTTCCAGAAGTTCGCCGCCCGCGCATAGATGAGCTCCGACGCCTCGGCGTGGCGGAAGATGATCAACTCCACCGGGAGAAAGACTGCGGTTCCGTCTCGCGTGTTGAACCCGTGGATCGAACACGGGATCCCGTCGAGGAAGGGCATCACCCGCACGGTCTCTGCGTGCGCGGAGAGCCATTCGACCGCCGGCTTGACATCGGCGGCGCCACGTACCCACCGCACATACTCCCCTCCGCCGTGCCAGCCCTCGGTGTTGTCGGCGGCCCAGACCGTGCCGAGGTCCCCGGCAAGGCGCTTCGCCGCGTCGGGAGCGCCGGCGACCGGCACGATCTCCGAGGGCGCCCTGGTGATCCCTGCGGTGTCCCACAGCTCGTCGATGATCATCTTGTCCTCGAGCGCGGCCCACGCCGCCGGCCGACGGCCGTAGACGGCTCTCCCGAACAACTCGGGCTGATGGCTGAAACCCGTACGGAGGATCATCGCCTCGGCATCGGGATCGAAGGCGTCGACGGCAGCGAGCAGTTCCTTCGACGGGTGCTCGATCGAGTCGACAAAGGCGCGGATTGCCTCCATGACCGTGTCGCCGCCGGTGCGGGTGTAATGGATTCGTTCGACCTCCGGTAGCTCGCCAACCCCCTCGGTCGCCGCCACCACCATCAGCGGCCCGGACTCCCACTCTCGAAGGTCCTCCACCATGGGCGTGGCCGAGCCGGCGGCATCCGGTGTGAGGATCCACTTCCTGTCGCGGTGGACCTCGGCGATCCGCGCGTTGATCTCATCCAGGTCCATGGGGCGGGAGGTTACGGAGTCGCACCCGCCCGAACCGCCCTACATGTTCCGCCGGTACCGGCCCCCGACGGCGTACAAGGCATGGGAGAGCTGCCCAAGCGACGCCACCTTGGTGGCGTCCATCAAAGCTTCGAAGGTGTTGGCGCCCTCGAGAGCCGTCTTCTGCAGCTGGTCGAGTGCTGCTTCGGCTTCCTTGGCGTTGCGCTGCTGGAAGGAGTGCACCGCCTCGATCAGACGCTGCTTGTCCTGGTCTGTCGAGCGGATGATGGTGTCGGGAATGACAAACGGGGAACCCTCCGGCGAGAGGAAGGTGTTCACCCCGATGAGGGGAAGCTCACCCGACATTTTCATTCGCTCGTACAGCAGCGACTCTTCTTGGATCTTCGACCGTTGGTACATGCGCTCCATGGCCCCGAGCACACCGCCGCGGTCGGTCAGTCGATCGAACTCAGCGAGCACCGCCTCTTCGACGAGGTCGGTGAGCAATTCGATGATGAAGCTCCCCTGCAACGGGTTCTCGTTCTTGGTAAGCCCGAGCTCGCGGTTGACGACGAGTTGGATCGCCATTGCCCTCCGAACCGACTCCTCGGTGGGAGTGGTGACCGCCTCGTCGTAGGCATTGGTGTGTAGCGAGTTGGCGTTGTCGTACACCGCATACAGGGCCTGGAGGGTGGTTCTGATGTCGTTGAACGAGATCTCCTGGGCGTGCAACGACCGACCAGAGGTCTGGATGTGGTACTTGAGCTTCTGCGATCGTTCGTCGGCGCCGTAATGATCGCGCATCGCCTTGGCCCAGATCCTCCTCGACACCCTCCCGATCACCGCATACTCAGCATCGACCCCGTTGGAGAAGAAGAACGACAGGTTCGGAGCGAATGAGTCGATCGGCATATCGCGGGAGAGGAAGTACTCAACGAAGGTGAACCCGTTGGCCAGCGTGAACGCCAGCTGGGTGATCGGGTTGGCCCCGGCTTCTGCCATGTGGTAGCCGGAGATCGACATCGAGTAGAAGTTGCGTATCCGGTGACTGTTGAAGTACTCCTGGATGTCGCCCTGCATCCGCAGCCCGAACTCGGTGGAGAAGATGCTGGTGTTCTGCGCCTGGTCCTCCTTGAGGATGTCGGCCTGCACCGTCCCCCGGACCCGTGACAGGACGTCGGCCTTGATCCGCTCGTATGCGTCCGGCGGCAGCACCTCGTCGCCGAGCATGCCGAGCAGCATCAGCCCCCTCCCGTCATGACCCTGCGGAAGGTCGCCGTGGTAGCGGGGCCGCTCCAGACCCCGGTCTTCGTACTTGGCGCGCATGGCTGCCTCGACGTCGTCGGCGAGCCCGTGCTCGACGATGTATCGCTCGCATTGTTGGTCGATGGCCGCATTGAGAAAGAAGGCCAGGATCATCGGGGCCGGACCGTTGATCGTCATCGACACCGAGGTAGCGGGATCGAGCAGGTCGAAGCCGCTGTACAGCTTCTTGGCATCGTCGAGGGTGGCCACCGAAACCCCCGAGTTCCCCACCTTGCCGTGGATGTCTGGCCTGACGTCAGGATCCTGCCCGTACAGCGTCACCGAGTCGAACGCCGTAGACAACCGGATCGCCGCCATCCCCGCAGACAGGTAGTGGAAGCGACGGTTGGTCTGCTCCGGGCCTCCCTCGCCGGCGAACATCCTTGTGGGATCTTCCTCGGTGCGCTTGAACGGGAAGACCCCCGCGGTGAACGGGAAGCGGCCCGGAAGGTTCTCCTGCATCCCCCACCGGACTCGATCGCCCCATCCCGAGAACCGAGGATGGATCACCTTGGGAATCTCGGTGCCGGACAGCGTGGTCGAAGTGGCTTCGACGTCGACGGTGTCGCCGCGGACCTCGTAAGAGGCGCTGGCTCCGCGGTACGCCTCGACGTCGGTGTCCCAGCGATCGAGCAGCCCGGCGGCTTCGGGGTCGAGTTGGGCAAGGACACGATCTCGCGCCTCGTGCACCGCAGGCTCGTCGACCTCCTCGCCAGCGATGGTCAGCGCCTGTGCCTGCACAGCCAACTCCGCCTGTTCTGTGACCTTGGCGTTGTAGTCGCGCACCATCTGCGAGATCTCAGACAGGTAACGGACCCGATCCTTGGGCACGATCGAGCGAACCCCACCCATATCGGTAGGCAGGTCTTGAGACGGAACAAGGTCATCGCCGGTGAGCTTGGCGACTGCCGCCACCAACACCTGATAGAAGCGGTTGGTCCCTGCGTCGTTGAAGTGCGAGGCGATCGTCGTGTACACCGGGAGGTCCTCATCGGCGACCTCGAACGCCTCGTGGTTCCGCTTGTACTGCTTACGCACCTCACGCAAGGCATCTTCGGCTCCGCGGCGGTCGGCTTTGTTGATGACGATCAGATCGGCGAAGTCGAGCATGTCGATCTTCTCCAGCTGGCTGGCCGCTCCGTATTCGGGAGTCATCACGTACACGGAGAGGTCGGAATGGTCGACGATCTCGGTGTCGGCCTGCCCGATGCCAGACGTTTCCAGGATGATCAGATCGAACCCTGCGGCCTTGACCAGATCGATCGCAGACGCGACATACGGGGAGAGGGCCAGGTTGGCCTGGCGGGTGGCCAGCGACCGCATGAACGCCCGTTCGTCGACGATCGAGTTCATCCGGATCCGGTCGCCGAGGAGGGCACCACCGGATCGGCGCCGCGAAGGGTCGACAGAGATGATCGCCAACGTGCGATCGGGGAAATCGGCGAGGAAGCGCAGAACCACCTCGTCGACGAGCGAGCTCTTGCCCGCTCCCCCGGTGCCGGTAATGCCGACCACCGGGGTGTTGCGCCGCGAAGCCGCCAGGCGAGCCTCCGCCACAAGCGAGCCATCGGGGTTGTGCTCCACGGCGGAGATCATCCTTCCCAGCAGCCGCGGCGTCGCCGTGGTCAGGGTGGCGACGTCAAGGTCGGCGCCTGGGTCTACAACCGCGAAGTCGGCCTGCTCGACCAGGTCGTCGATCATGCCCTGAAGGCCGAGGGTGCGCCCATCATCGGGTGAGTAGATCCTGGTGATCCCGGATCGCTCGAGCTCCTCGCCTTCGGAGGGGAGGATGGTCCCTCCGCCGCCTCCGAAGATCTTGACGCTGGTGGCGCCGCCTTCGTCGAGCAGCTGGCGCACATAGCGGAAGAACTCCATGTGACCGCCCTGGTAGGAGGTGATGGCGACGGCCTGGGCGTCCTCGTCGATGGCGGCCTTGACGATGTCGGCGGCCGACCGATCGTGGCCAAGGTGGATCACTTCGACGCCGGTCGCCTGCAGGATCCGGCGCATGATGTTGATCGTGGCGTCGTGCCCATCGAACAACGAGGTTGCCGTCACAATCCGAAGGTGATGGTTCGGTTGATAGGCCATGTAGTCAAAGGATACGACGCGTTGGTTGGTTCAGCGGGACGCATCTTGCCGCAAAGCGCCACCCACATGAGTGGCACCCGGATCAGGGACGGACGGCGGAGATCAGATAGCGCACCAGCAGACCGTCGTGCACTGCGGCCAGCTCTTGGCGGCGGCTGGTCTGACCTTCGGCGAACTCGTCGGCGCCGAGGAGGTCCTCTAGCTCGGCTGATTCGGTGTCTCTGGCCCGAATCGAGTCCGAGAGCGTCGCCGTGTACTCGTCGGTAACCTCGACGAGCTCGACGTTGTTGAACCCGGCCGCCGTCATGAGGGACATGTAACCCGACTCGGCATCGATGTATTCGGGCCCTGCCTCGATGTCTCGGGCAGAGACGCCGTCAGCGACGGTGACGACGAAGAACGCCAGCGGTGCACCGGGCTTGAGGACCCTGCCGCAGGCTCTCAGCACGGAGAGCTTGGCGGGCAGTCAACACATGACGTCCGAGCTCGTCGCCGCATCGAACACTTGGTCCCGGATCGGTAGCAAAGCTGCAGTGGCGGCGATCACGGCGCCTCGCACTCCTTCGTCCCGCATGCGGCGTTCGGCCTTGCGCAGGCCTTCCAGCGGCAGGTCGGTGAGCACGACATCGCATCCGGTGGAGCGGGCGAGATGGATCCCAGGCCACCCCGCCCCGCTCCCGAAGTCGAGCAGAATCTTCCCGGGCGTGAGGTCGAGCAGGTCGGCGAGCCGGTCCGCTTGCTCGCCTGTCGTGTAGCTGGTCGCCCCGTAATCGGATCCTGTCACGGCGCGCTCGATACGGCGCATCACCGGCTCTTCAATGATGCGGTAGCGGGCGTCGAACTCCGCGACCAGGTCTCTGGATTCTTCGGACATCGGCTCAGTATCGGCGACGAAGCGGAGCTTGGTCAATCAAAGCCTCGTTAACCTCGGCGCCAAGATGAGCGACCAAGACATGACCCAGCGCGCTTTCACCACGATCCTCGCCCGCTTGGTAGCAGCCGGCCGGGCACCGCACTACACCGAACTGGCCGACACCCTCGACGTCGATCTGGACACGGCGCGGGAGTTGCAGCGAGATGCGGCGGCCGCGGCGCCAGCGGCCACCTGCTGGCTGGCTCACGACACCGACCTCATCGAGTCCTGGGCCCCCTTCAGCAATATCCCGACGCACTATCTGGTCAGCGTCGACGGGGTGCAGCAGTGGTACGGCCAGTGAGGCATGGAAGTGCTAGCCGTGCGCTGGCTATTTCCCGGCCAAGAGGTCCAAGTCGAGACCCGCTGTCTCGATTGTGGGGAACCGATCCGGGTCGTGACTCGCGATGAGAAGATCATCGACATCGACCCCGAAACCGCGGTCGGCTACATGCCCTCCCCGTTCGCCAGATCGCGAGCAGGTTCTGGCGCCTTCAACTGAAGTCGGATGAATCTCTTCCGGTCGGAAGAACATGCCAGGAGATGGACCCTCTACCACCGCGACGTCGACGACTACATCATGCCGGTCTCCGACTGGGGCACCGTGTTCAGCGCCTCCATGTTCCAGAATCGGCTCGAAACCGACTACCTGGCCCATTCAACGGAGTACCTCGCCGACTACCGGAGCGCGTTGCAGGCAATGGGCAAGTCCATCCCCGCCGCGGAGCGATTCCTGTCGACGATTCTGTTCACCGACATCGTCGACTCGACGGCCCGAGCCGCGGCCCTGCGGGACGCTGAATGGAGGTCGCTCCTGGAACGACACGACACCATTGTGCGCACCCAGCTCGAACACTTCTCAGGTACCGAGGTCAAGCACACCGGTGACGGGATCATGGCCACGTTCGACAGCCCGGCACGAGCAATCCAGTGTGCGGTCGCCATCACCGAGCTCATACGCGGCATCGGCCTGCAGGTGCGCGCCGGCATTCACGCCGGAGAGATCGAGGTTTTCGACCACGGCCTCGGCGGTATCGCCATCCACATCGGAGCGCGGGTTGCGGCCGCAGCCGGACCGAGCGAGGTCCTGGTATCGAGAACCGTCAAGGATGCGGTCATCGGGTCGAGTATCGACTTCGAGGATCGAGGCGTGCATCAGCTCAAGGGCGTACCCGGGCAGTGGGAGCTCTACGCCGCCTTGCTACCGAGCTCGTAAACCCCGCGGAGCTGACGCAATGCTACGTCGACCGGTCCGCAGCTCGGCGATTTCCCGCCCCGCAAGTCGGCGTGCCGCTACATGCGCTTCCGGCACCGCCGATCGTTCACCAAATGCGCCGCTAGGTACGGGCGGCCGAGTTTTCCAGAATGGTCTTGAGATTCTCGGCGAAGCCGGCGTTGCGTCTGTTGGCCGCTCCGGTGACTTTCATGATCGCACCGACGAGTCGGAACATGCCCTCGGTGGGAATGCTCACCGAACGGGTGTAGATGGCCGAGCCGTTCTGCTGTTCGAAGCTATGGGTGAGCGTCGGCTTGAGTGGCCCTTCTCGCGTCTTGATCCGGATGAGGTGCGGGGGGTCGAACGCTGTGACCTCGCTGATGTATTGCTTCACGCCCATGAACTTCACCGTCCAGGTGACCGTGCTCCCCAGCTTGATCGGCGCCTTCGGCTCCGCCTCCAGAACATCCGTGTGCCATTTCGGCTCGTTTCGCTGATCGCTGACGTAGTCAAAGACTTCGGACGCGGGTCGGTCGATCTCGACCGTGTGGGTGGCCTTGATCATCGCTCCTCCTCCTTCCGGCGCCACACGTTGGTTGACGCTGTGTAAACCTACTCTATGTGATAGATTTACACGGTGTCAAGTGCAGCCCCCTACGGCGACCCCGAAACCCGGCAGCGCATTCTGGCCAAGGCGTGGGAACTGCTTGAAAAGAGCGGCTCCGAGGTGACCCTCGCGGAGATCGCCAATGGAGCCGGGGTGTCGCGGCAGGCGCTCTACCTCCACTTCGGGGACCGCTCCGGCCTGTTCGTTGCCCTGGTCGAGCACGTCGACCTGAGCCTCGAGTCGACAGAGATCCGCGCCCACGTCTTTGGCGCACCCAGCGGAGCCGAGACGCTGCGGCGTTGGGTGGAAGCGTTGAGTTGGTACACCGGCAAGATCGACCGGCTCACCCAGATCTTGGAGTGGGGCCAGTACGAGGACGAAGCGCTGGCGGCGGGCTGGCGCAACCGTATGAATCGCCGGAGAGACATGATCCTTGGCGTCGCCGAACGGATCGCCGACGAGGGCCGACTCGCTGAAGGTTGGACGACCGCCGAAGCAGCGGATCTCATCTATGCCATCACCATGCCGGGACCTTGGCGAGAACTCACCCGTGAGGTCGGCTGGAGCGAGGAAGAGTATGCAGAACGGGTGTGGAGGCTGCTACAGAGCTCGCTGCTGACCACATCCGATGAGTGACACGGGAGGACGTCATGGCCGAGCCGCTGATCTACGTCGGAACACATGCAATCAAGCCGGGAATGCTGGACACTGCGAAAGCGGCGTCGCGCGAGCTAGTCGAGTTCATCGAACAAAACCATCCACGCATGATCCACTTCGAGATCGACATCGATGACGATGCCTGTGAAATGACGGTCGTCCAGGTGCATCCGGACGCAGAGTCGCTGCTCTTCCACATCCGATTGGCTGCCGAACGAATCAAGGCTGCATACGAATTCCTCGAAGCCACCACCAAGATCGAGATCTACGGGGTGCCCAGCGATGAGCTCGTCGAGTTGATCGATCAGATGCGGATGGAAGCCCCAGTTCGGTTCAACACGGCGGTGGCCCGCTTTAGCCGACTCGGCTGACGCGGCGATCCGAAAAGGCTCCTACACCAGAGCGACTTCGGAAAACCGCACGCTATTACCGGTTCTGGTGTGGTTCGAGTCTCTGCCGGGTGCCATCCAGCCAGTAACGCCCACTCCGAAGACTCCGCTAGAACTACACCTAGGAGTGCGTTTCGCAGGTGCCGGCGCTAGTGGTAACCCCTCAATAGGCTCCGAGGATGCCCGCCCACTGGTTGCGCCGCTTCGCGATGGTGTTGGCCCTGGCCGTCGCAGTCGTTGCACTCGCCGCGGTTGGGTCACCCGGGGCTACCTACCGGACCAACACGTCTTTCGCCACGTGTATCGAAGAGGCACCCGCCGCCTCGGATGAGGAAGACTTCGACGTCTTTGTGGAGTGCTCGGTGATGCACTGTCCCGAGAACGATCCGTCTCGCGTCGCGACGATCGGTCTGTGGCTATACGTGCGCATCAACCCCGATGCGCCTTCCTGTCACGAGTCGCCGGAGTTGATCGACGTCATCAGCCCCTGACCCCGGTGTGCTAGATCGGCACCCCTGGAATGTGGATGTGCCTCTGGATTGTGTCACCGGGATAGTGTATGATCGAACGTATGTTCGATAGAGGGTATGAACCGATCCCGACGATATTGGGCGACCTGGAACCTGGCGCTGAGCTTGGGGGAATCCTGGCTTGTATCGACGTCACCGAAGTGTCACCCCACGACCGGATCACCGTGCTCCAAGCCCACCAAAGGCAACGGTCCTACTACGACGCACACATGTACCGCGATATGGCAGCGGTCGTCGACGTCATGGAAGACACCAACCCGCAATGGGCCGCAGAATCTGCCGCTGCTGAAATCAGGGCCGCGTTGCGTTTGACCCGCCGCGCCACCGACACCGAACTGTCGTTTGCGTTGGAACTACGCCAGCGCCTCCCCCGAGTGTGGGACGCGTTGGTCGCCGGGAACATCGACATCCGAAGAGCCAAGACGTTCAGCTACGCCACCACCCACCTCTCCGACGCGACGACCCGACGGGTGGTGGACCGTGTCGTCGATGCCGCCGGACTGCTCACCACCGGTGAGCTGAAGGCCCGCCTCGACCGCATAGCCATCGAAGCCGACCCCGACGGGGCACAGCAACGGTATGAAGAGGCAGTCAAAGGCCGCCGCCTCGTCGTCGAACCCACCACGTCGGGGACCGCCAACCTGATGGGATTCGAGCTGCCGCCACATCGAGTCAGCGCCGTGTCGCGACGGATCAACCACCTCGCCCGCAGCTTGAACACCAAAGACGACCCCAGATCGATGGATCAACTCCGCGCCGACGTGTATTTAGATCTCCTCACCGGCACCGCTGACAGCTCAGCCGGCGGGGTCCATATCCAAACCGACCTCGACACCCTGACCGGGCTTGCCGAACATCCCGGCGAACTCGCCGGCTACGGCCCGGTCATCGCCGACATTGCCAGACAAGTCACCGAACGACAACAAGACACCAAATGGCGCTGGACGGTCACCGACCCCGCCACCGGCCAGGCCCTATACAACGGCACCACCCGCCGCCGCCCCACCACCTCACAACGCCGAACCGTCGAAGCCAGGAACCAAACCTGCATCTTCCCCGGATGTCGCATGCCAGCCACCGACTGCGACCTCGACCACACAACCCGCTGGGCAGACGGCGGAGAAACCACCACCGACAACCTCACACCCCTATGCCGCCACGACCACCGCATCAGACACCAAGCCGGATGGACCCACCAACCCCTCCCCAACGGCGACCACCAATGGACCACCAAACTCGGACACACCTACACCACCAGCGGCCAACCCCCCTAACCCCTCGCGAGACTCGGAACGGCGAACCAACAGCTCAGAACAACCCGTCGGGTGGGGTAACGGTGATCACTCGTGCCTCGAGGTCGACCGCAGGCACGATGGCGGGGACGAACGGGACTTCGATGCCGGGACCCATCGGCGGTCTCGATGACCAATCGATCCTGCGCCTCGCCGAACTCCACACCGGTCACGGTACCCAGGGTCTGCCCTTCGGGCCCCAATGCAGTGGCACCGATCAGATCGTCCGGCCAGAACTCCGTATCACCGAGAGGGCGACGGTCGGTGGCCGGTATCTGGAAGACTGTGCCGCGGAGGGCGTCGGCGGCATCTCGATCGTCGATCCCAGCGAAGCGTACGAGCAGATCGTCATGGTGCGGGCGCACCGCGGTCGCTTCGAGGGTCCGAGGTGGAGATTCGTCCGTGATGAACGTGGCTCCAGCCACCCAGCGCTCGGGGTCGTCGGTCTGCGGTCTAACAAGGACTTCGCCGCCGATCCCGTGAGCGCGGCGGGCATAGCCGACGTCGACGAGATCCACGTCAGTCGAGGAACTCCACGTCGACGGACAGCCCTTCCTCCTCACCGGCGATACTCGCCACCGATCGAATGGCACGAGCGACTCGCCCGCGGCGACCGATGACGCGGCCCATATCGGATTTGGCGGTGCGAACCTCAGCGACGACGGAGTCGTCGCCATCCGACACGATCTCGACCTTTACCGATTCTGGATCGTCGACGATCTCGGTGACCAGATACGTGACGACCTTCTCGACGATCTCGCCCTGCTTCATGCGTCCTCCGAGTTCTCTTCCTCGGCCACGTCAGCTGCCTCGTCTTCGGAACCGGCAGCTGGTAACTCGTCGCTGACTACTTCCTCTGCAACTTCTTCTGCAGCTTCCTCTTCGGAACCGGCGGCTGGCAACTCGTCGCTGGCTGCTTCCTCTTCGGAACTGGCAACTGGCAACTGGTCACTGGTTACTTCCTCAGCAGCTTCCTCTTCGGAACTGGCAACTGGCAACTGGTCACTGGCTACTTCCTCTGCCTTCTCCGGATACGCCGCTGGCGTATGTTCGCCGACGGTGTGAATCTCGCCCTTGTCGACGCGGAACTGCGCCCAGGCCCCGGATATCTCGAGCAGTTTCTTAGCACGCTCGGTGGGCTGGGCTCCCTTGTGCAGCCAGTCGAGGGCGCGCTCATTGTTGATCTCGATGAGGGACGGTTCCTGGCGGGCGTCGTAGCGCCCGATTTGTTCAATGTACCTGCCGTCACGGGGCTTGCGTGAGTCCATTACGACGACGCGGTACGAGGGCTGCTTTTTCTTGCCCACCCTGGTCAGGCGGATCTTCACCGGCATCGTTACCTCTTTTGGTTCCTGCCCATCTCAGGCAGGGACAACCCTGGGATGGGGCTTTTCCCGCCTGCGATGTCCTTCATCATCTTCTGCATCTCGGCGAACTGTTTGAGCAGGATGTTGACATCCTGCGGCCGAGTCCCCGAGCCCGACGCGATCCGGCGTTTGCGGCTTCCGTTGAGGAGCTTCGGATCCCGCCGCTCTGCCTGCGTCATCGACCGGATGATCGCTTCGACCCGACCGAGGTGACGGTCGTCGATCTCGACGTCGCGTAACGCCGTTCCAGCGCCGGGGAGCATACCAACCAGTTGCTGCAATGGCCCCATCTTCTTGATCTGCTGGAACTGATCCAGGAAATCCTCGAGGTCGAATGACGCATCAAGCATCTTCTCCGCGGCCAGCTCCGCCTCTTCCTCGTCGTAGATGGTTTCTGCCTTCTCGATGAGGCTCAGGACGTCCCCCATGCCCAAGATCCTCGAGGCCATCCGCTCCGGATAGAAGGCGTCGAGGTCGTCGATACCCTCCCCAACCCCGACGAACTTGATCGGCCGGCCCGTCGCCTCCCTCGCTGATATGGCCGCACCACCCCGGGCGTCGCCGTCGAGTTTGGTGAGGATCAAGCCGGTCAGCTCGATGTAGTCGAGGAAGCCATTGGCAACATTGACCGCCTCCTGGCCCGTCATGGCATCGAGGATCAGCAGTACCTCGTCGGGATCCGCCGCCTTGCGAACCGCGGCAAGCTCCTTCATCAGGTCTTCGTCGATCTGGAGCCGGCCCGCGGTGTCGATGATGACCACGTTCAAGGAATCGCTTCGTGCCGCCTTCAGCGCTCCCTTCACCAGCTTGGGTGCCTTGGCGCCGCGGTCCGTGTACACAGGAACGCCGATGCTCACACCCAGCTTCTCCAGCTGATCGATGGCGGCCGGCCGCTGTAGGTCGGCGGCGACCAGCATCGGCCGCCTTCCCTTCGATTTCAGGTGCCTGGCAAGTTTGGCTGCGGTCGTTGTCTTGCCAGACCCTTGCAGACCGGCAATGAGGATCACCAGCGGCGGCGCCTCCGGTCTCGCCAACGGCGCCTCATCCCCACCGAGGGTGACGATCAGCTCTTCATGAACGATCTTGATCAACTGCTGGGCCGGGGTAAGGCTCTTCATCACCTCAGCGCCTACCGCTCGCTGTTTGACCCTCGCCAACATCGACTTGACCACCGAGACATTCACGTCTGCCTCGAGCAGGGCGATACGAACCTCTCTGAGGGCGGCGTCGACGTCGGCTTCGCTGAGCCTGCCCTTGCCACGCAGACGAGCGAAGGTGTCATTCAACTGGTCGGAAAGCGCCTCGAACATCGAGCCTAGAGCTTACGGGTCACCTGCGGTCTCTCGATCTGCAGGGGCTCATGTCCTATCCACCCCTCGGCATCGACGGCGCCGACAGCAATCACCGCCGCGGCCACCGCACAGATGAGCAACACCGCGGGCGCAGCGTTGAACCCCGCGCCAAAGGCTTCCAGCTGATACAGGAGCAAGAACGGAGAGAAGATGGTGGTGAGCAGAAGAGCGACGCCCATGGATGCCCACGCCACGCGGTGCTGGGGAAGCCGCTGCCACACGAGCACCCCGGCAATGAGTAGCAGCGTCCAGTCGTGAACGACCAGGTGGGCGGCGGCGATCAGACCAACGACGACCGCCCCCGCGTAGGCCAGTGGCAAATCGTCGCGCACGCGTCTGACGAACCACACCAGTGCCAGCCCGGCGCCGATCGTGAGTGCAAGGGACAGGCCCGAGATGAAGGTTGGATTGGCTGGGCCGTCGGTGACGACCAGATTCCACATCGCGAACTCGTAGTAGGGGGAATCCCCAAAGGCGTACAGCTCGGGCAGCTTCCTTGCCGCCTCGAAAAAGCTAACCCAGGCGAAGGGAAGCAGGATCAGCGAGACTGCAATCAAGGTGCCACCAGTGGCGAAGGCACCCACTATGGCGGGTCGCATCGTGCGCCATCGGCTCAGCCACCAGAACACGAACCCGACGAGCAGTTGCGGTTTGAACACCACCAGGCCGAGCACCGCCCCAGCAGCGCGGAACCGGCCGCTTCGCAGCGCCGCGTATCCCAGGGACATCAGCATGAAGACAAGCAGCGAGGTCTGCCCGAGACGAAGGGCGAAAAAGACCGGGACCGTGAGCAAGGCGGCGCCAGTTGCCAACGGCCAGGACGGTACATCGAGGGCACGGAAGCCGATTGCCATCGCACCAACCGAGATGACGGTCCACACCACCCAGGCAGGAACGACACCCATGGCGACAAACGGCAGAAACAGAATGGCCGTGAACGGAGGATTCGCGAACGGTGGCCCGTCCAGGTCCGCCGGCCATGCCAAGTCGTACATAGCGGTGGTCTCTCCCCGGCTCAGCAAGGTTGCCGCGCTGTGGAAGGCGCGAAAGTCCCAGCCGACCGGGGTACCGGATTGATCGACGCCGGACGGAATGATGGCAATGAACCAAAGGACCCACACGATCAGCACGATGACCCCGGCAACGGCGAAGCCGATCACCAACAGCTTCCCGTGGGGCTCGAGCGGGTTCTGTCTATCGCGACGAGCAGGATTGGACATCGGTTGGGCCTCAGCGTCCATCGTTGCGACCATACCCGGGGGGTGGCGGAAGACCATTGGTTCCTGCGAGACTCGGGGACATGAACCTCACTGTTATCGACCATCCGCTGGCCCGGCATTACCTAACCATTCTGCGCGACGAAAATACGCAGCCCGAGGCGTTTCGATCGGCGGCGCGAAGTCTCACCTACGCTCTCGTCCTCGAGGCGACCAAGACCCTTCCGGTCGACGAGGTCGATGTGACCACTCCGATGGAACAGACGACCGGCCACCGCATCCACGATGTCGTTGCCATCGCGGTCCTCCGAGCTGGACTCGGCATGCTCGATGCGGTTCTCGACCTGATCCCCGGATGCAAGGTGGGTTTCGCCGGGGTCCAACGAGACGAGTCGACGGCCACGCCGATGGAGTACTACGCCAAGCTCCCCGACCTCGGGGACGCAACGGTCCTGGTGCTCGAACCCATGCTGGCTACCGGTGGTTCCCTCTCCTGGGCAGTGGAGAAGGCCAAATCATCAGGGGCGAGAGATATCACTGCCCTGTGCGTCGTCACCGCACCCGAAGGAGTCGCACGCATGGGCGAGGAGCACCCGGACGTATCCATCGTCGCCGCAGCTCTCGACCGCGACCTCAACGACAAGTGGTATATCCAGCCAGGACTTGGCGACATGGGCGACCGTCTGTTCGGCACGCCATGACCCACCCGACCCTCGATGAGATCAAGGACGGGTTAGTCCGCTACTACGACGCCGATGCGACCGCGAGAGATGACCGCGGGGAACCGGGATGGAGGGACGAGCACCGCGCTTCGTTCGCCGGCTTGCTCCGCAGCGAAGGCAAGAGCCGATTGCTCGAGATCGGTGCTGGTTCGGGGTACAGCTCGGCGTATTTCGCCGAGCAGGGCCTCGACGTAATCGCCACCGACCTGTCGGCAGCCAACGTGGAGCGTGCCCGAGCCAAAGGACTCGATGCCGATGTTGCCGATTTCTACGACCTTCGCTACGAGGACGGATCGTTCGATGCCGTTTGGGCAATGAGCTGTCTGGTGCACGTGCCGGACGACGACCTTCCCTCCGTGCTCGAGGGGTTGGCACGCGTGCTCATCGCAGGAGGCCTGATGCAGGTGGGCCTGTGGGAGGGACACAATGAGGAAGGCCCTTGGGGCAACGACCCGGTCGGCATCTCCAACAGCGGGGACGATCTGCGCAGGTTCTTTTCCCGCAGATCCGAGGAGCGAGTACGCGAGCTCTTCGGCGCCGTCTTCTCCATCGAGTCGTTCGCCTCGTTCGTTCCCGAAGAGAGCGACACCACCTACCAGCTGCTGCGACTGCGGAAGCCATGACGGACTTCACAGGGGCGGTGAGCGATGTGCTGGAGAACCTGGGCCCAGGCGACGTCATGTCGTACGGCGAGATAGCCGAGGAGGCCGGATACCCGGGCGCGGCACGAGCGGTCGGCAACCTTCTGGCCGTCACCCCTGGTTTGCCGTGGTGGCGCGTGGTCGCCCAGTCGGGGCGTCTGGCCCCGGGCCACGAGCTGCGCCAAACAGAGTTGTTGCGATCAGAAGGCGTGAGAGTGCGCCGGGGGCGTGTGATCGATCGGGCGGAACGATGACCTTCCGAATGACAGAGCTGATCGCCGCCAAGCGCGAGGGGAAGGCGCTCACCCAAGAACAGCTCTTCTGGATCATCGACTCGTACACCGATGACAAACTCCCCGACTATCAGATGTCCTCCTTTCTGATGGCGGTGTTGTTCCAGGGGATGGACGACGTCGAGCTGGGGTGCTGGACCGACGCGATGCTCGCCTCCGGCGCGGTGCTCGACCTCTCAGGTTCGCCGTTGCCGAAGGTCGGCAAGCACTCGACGGGAGGCGTCGGCGACAAGACCAGCATGGCGCTGGCTCCGCTGGTAGCGGCGTGCGGAGTCGCCGTCCCAAAGATTTCCGGACGCGGGCTGGGGCACTCCGGAGGCACCCTGGACAAGCTCGAGTCGATCCCCGGGTTTACGACCGAGCTCGATCTGGGAAGGTTCACTCGTCAGCTCGAGGACATTGGCATCGTGCTCGCCAGCCAGTCCGAGGAGTTGGTTCCTGCCGACCGTCGCATCTACTCCCTGAGGGATGCCACAGGAACGGTCCCGTCGCTCGCGCTGATCGCGTCATCGATCATGTCCAAGAAACTCGCAGAAGACCTCGACGCGCTGGTCCTCGACGTCAAGGTCGGCTCCGGTGCGTTCACGAAGGATGTCGAAGAAGCACGAGGCCTCGCCGCCACCATGGTCTCGATCGGGCGCTCCTACGGCACACCGGTGGTGGTGTTGCTCACCTCGATGGAGCAGCCGCTCGGGGTCGAGGTCGGCAACGCCAACGAGGTTGCCGAATCGATTGCCATCCTCCGCGGCGAAGGCCCGGCCGATATCGTCGAGCTGACGATGGCCCTTGGCGTCGAGATGCTCATGGCTGCAGGGATCGGGGATGCCGAGCAGGCCGTTGGACTGCTCGAGGCCGCCCTGGCCTCCGGAGCGGCGCTGGAGAAATTCGGTGAGCTCATTGCCGCCCAGGGCGGTGATCGTGCGGTCCTGGACGACCCGACCCTGTTGCCGGCCGCACCCCAAACTACCGAAATAGCCTCACCGATGGCGGGCATCATCGCCAGTTGCGATGCGCTCACCATCGGCAGGGCTGCGGTGCGACTGGGAGCCGGTCGTGAGACGAAGGAGGACGAGATCGATCACGGCGTCGGCATCACGCTCCATGCCAAGGTAGGCGACGAGGTCAGCGCAGGCGCCCCTCTTGCCACGGTTCGCTACCGCGACCGCGAGCATCTGACAGCTTCGCTCGACATACTCGACGGCGCCTGGGGCTTCTCCTCGGAACCGCAGGAACCGGTGCCGCTGATCCTGGGAGAGGTGCGATGAACTACGACGCAGTGAAAAAAGCCGCCGACGCCATCGCCACCGCCACCGGGCGCAGCAGCCACGACACCGGCGTTGTGCTGGGATCGGGCCTCGGTGGCTATGCAAGCGAGCTGGAAGGCACCATCGCGATCCCTTACGCCGACATCCCCGGCTTCCCGACACCGTCGGTCGCGGGTCACGGCGGGACGTTGTATTCGGTTGCAGCGGGTGACGGCGCCGCGCTCCTCTACGCGGGCAGGGTTCACGCCTACGAAGGCTTCACGCTCGATGAGGTGGTCTTCGCTGTTCGCACCGCCGCCCTCAGCGGGTGCAGGACCGTCCTGCTCACCAACGCCGCAGGAGGAGTGGCCGAGAGTCTGGCTCCAGGCGATCTGGTCGCCATCACCGACCATCTCAACCTGACAGCCAAGACCCCACTCGCCGGCGCGAACGACGATCGGCTCGGCCCTCGATTCCCCGACATGAGCGAGGTATACAGCGCCGGGCTGCGCCTGATGGTTCGCGCCTCCTTCGACGAGGCCGGGTCGGCATATCACGAAGGGGTCTATGCGTGGTTCCTCGGACCGAGCTACGAGACGCCTGCCGAAGTGCAGATGGCGCGGCGAGCCGGGGCCGACCTGGTCGGCATGTCGACCGTGCCCGAGGCCGTCGCCCTCCGTCACATGGGGGTGGAGGTGGCAGCGATCTCGCTGGTGACCAACTACGCAGCGGGGATCGCCGACCACAAGCTGTCCCACGACGAGGTGACCGAGACCGCAAACGCCGCCATGGGGCGTTTCGCCGCCGTTCTCGAGTCGCTGATCCCGCGGCTGGCATCGGCCTGACTTTGTGGGTCGACAAACTCCTAACATCCCGCGTCCCGGATAAGGAGCAGAGAACACATGAGGATCGCGGTCTGTGTGAAGCAGATTCCAGACCCGGCCACCCCGTACGAGCTCGACGCCGACAACCACCTTGTCGTCCGCACCCAGGATCAGGTCCTCGACGATACCGACCGCTACGGAGTCGAGGTCGGTCTACAACTGGCCGAGGCGAACGAGGGCACGGTCACGCTGTTCTCCATGTCCCCATCGGGCTCGCTCCAGGGCATCCGCCAAGCCCTGGCGATGGGTGCCGACAAGGCGGTGGTCATCGACGACGAGGCCCTCAGAGGATCCGGTGCTCTCACCACGGCGCGTGTTCTCGCCGCCGCCATCGAGCGGGAGGGCTTCGATCTTGTGATCACAGGCACCGAGTCGACCGACGGCTACACCGGGGTGGTTCCGCAACAGATCGCCGAGATACTCGATGTGCCCGCGCTGAGCTTCGCCAGGCGGGTCGAGGCCGGGGATGGAAAGGTGAGGGTCGAGCGGCAGACCGCAACCGGATACGAAGTCGTCGAGTCGCCACTCCCCGCCGTGCTCGCCGTCACCGCCGGATCGGTGGAGCCCCGCTATCCCACGTTCAAGGGGATCATGCAGGCGAAGCAAAAGCCCATCGACAACCTCACCGCAGGAGATCTGGGCTTCGGCGAAGATGACGTCGGGATCGCCGGCTCGGGCCAGAGCATCATCGCGGTAGCACCCATCGCAGGGCGACAGGCCGGCGAGGTCATTGAGGACGACGGGGAGGCACACCTGCGGATCGTCGCCCTCCTCGAAGAAACAACGGTGATCTGATGGCCATCCTGGTATTCAGCGAGGAGACCGACGGCCATGCCTCCGCATCCGCCCTCGAGCTCACTTCCAAGGCGGCAGAGCTCGGAGAGGTCACCGTGTTCCATGTTGGTGAGGGATCGGCAGCAGCCCTGGCCGAGCTCGGCGCTCATGGCGCTACCTCGGTCCACCACATGGATCCGGGGGACGGTCTCCCTGCCCCCACCGCCGCCGCCGCGATCGCCGACCTCATTGGGGGCGATGCACCTGCCGCCGTCTTGTTCGGCATGAGCAACACCGACCGCGATGTCGCAGGACGCTTGTCGGCCCGCCTCGGGAGACCGGTGCTTGCGGCAGCCGTCGACCTCTCGATCGACCCGGTGCGGGTGACTTCCGAGATCCTCGGCGGCACGCAGCAGGTCATCACCGAGGCCACCGCCCAGCCCCCTGCCCTGGTTATCGCCCGCCCGAAGGCCTTTGCTGCCAACGACACCGGGGGGCCGGCACCTTCGACCACCACCCTCGCCGCTCCCGACGTCGGACGGTCAGGGTCCGCGGTTGTGGTTGAACGCCACGTCGAGGAGCAGGAGGGCCCGGACCTCGAGGCGGCCAACGTGGTCGTGTCCGGAGGCCGCGGCTTGGGAGGGCCCGACAACTGGCACCTCGTCGAAGAGCTTGCCGCTGAGCTCAAAGGGGCGGTCGGCGCAACGCGTGCGGTGGTCGACGCAGGTTGGGTGCCGTACAGCCTGCAGGTGGGACAGACGGGCAAGACCGTGAAACCGTCGGTGTATATCGCCACCGGGATTTCGGGGGCTATGCAGCACATGGTCGGGATGAAGGACTCGGGGACGATCATCGCCATCAACAAGGACGGAGATGCTCCGATCTTCGGCATCGCCGACCTCGGTGTCGTCGGCGACGTCCATCAGATAGTGCCGAAGCTCATCGAGGCCCTGAAGGCAAGGTCTTGAGTCCGCGAGTCGCGACTACGCGAGTGACTCGGGGCCGAACGAGTACGGAAGCAGGTCCTCCAGGGTGTACTCGCCCTTCTCGGTGATGAGCCGCTGCACGTCGAACTCTCGCATCACCTGGAGACAGTTCCCGCACGGAAAACACTCGTCGTCCTCGAGGCAAGTCACGGCGACGGTGGAGATCGACCGCGCACCGCTGGCCACCGCGGTCGTGATGGCGGTGACCTCTGCGCACACCGACGATCCGTAGGCGGCGTTCTCCACGTTGCACCCGGAGAAGATCGTGCCGTCGGCGGTCACCACCACTGCGCCGACCCGGAACTTGGAGTACGGCGCATAGGCGGCCGCTGCGGCCCGGCGTGCTTGCTCGAGGAGATCTGACGCGTCGGTCATGGCTCGAGCAACGCTTCGATGAATTCGGTCGGGTCAAACGGGATGAGGTCGTCGACTCCCTCGCCAACGCCGATGAACTTGACCGGGATCCCCAGGTCGTGCTCGACCGCCACCGCGATCCCCCCGCGCGCCGTCCCGTCGAGTTTGGTCATCACAATTCCCGTCACTCCGACCGCTTCGGCGAAGCTCCTCGCCTGCCCGATACTGTTCTGGCCCGTGGTTCCATCGAGGACCAAGAGTACTTCACCGATTTCCCCCGCCTCCCGACGCAGCACCCTGGCCACCTTGCCAAGCTCATCCATGAGGTTCGATTTCGATTGCAGCCTGCCCGCAGTGTCGACGATCACGGTGTCGTAACCGTCGGCGGCTGCTCGCTGATACGTCTCATAGGCAACGGCGGCAGGATCGGAACCGGATTCGCCGGTCACGACCTCGACACCGACGCGATCCGCCCAGACTCGCAGCTGGTCATCCGCGGCGGCGCGGAAGGTGTCGGCGGCGGCGAGTATGACGCGGCGTTGGTCGAGGCGCATCCGCGCCGCGAGCTTGGCGATCGAGGTGGTCTTGCCCGTCCCGTTCACGCCAACCACGAGCACGACGGCGGGGTCGCCGATGAGTCGCAACGAGCGGTCTTCATCCGACATGGCGCCGACGAGGGCGCCTTCGAGGGCAGCGCGAGCTGCCGCTCCGTCCTCCGGGTGGCGGCTCCTCGTCTCCTCGGTCACCGCCGCGGCCGTGGTGACCCCGACGTCTGCGGCAATGAGCGTCTCCTCGAGGTCGTCCCAAAACGAGTCGTCGAGGCGGTCGCTCCGCATGAGCGAGCCGAGGCGGCTCCCGAACGCGGCACGGGTCCGGGACAACTTCTCCTTCAGGTCCGAAGGAGCTTGCGCAACCGGAGCCACGACATCACGACTCGTCCCATCGCGAGCACGGCTCCGCACGATGAGCGCGACAACGACCGCAGCGATGGCGACCGCGGCGACGGCAATCAGGATGAGGATGAGATCCACGGATGCTCCTCGTGGGCCCGGTCAGACCGGCGACGTCGACATCCGCTTGGCCAGGATCTTTGACGACTCCCCGGGCTCCATGGTTACGCCGTACAGCATATCTGCGGCCTGCATGGTCTGTTGTTGATGAGTGATGATCACCAACTGTGCCGAGGTGCGCAACTGGTCGACCAGGCGCAGGAAGCGGTGCAGATTGGAGTCGTCGAGGGCTGCCTCGACCTCGTCGAGCACGTAGAACGGGCTTGGCCTCGCCCGGAACACGGCGAAGAGGAAGGCGAGCGCAGCGAGCGCCCTCTCTCCGCCGGACAGAAGGGTCAGCCTGCCCACCTTCTTCCCGTGTGGTTGCGCCTCCACCTCGACGCCGGACCGCAAAGGGTCATTCGGGTCCAGCAGGCGGAGCCGTCCGCGACCTCCAGGGAACACCAGCGCAAAGTTCTCTTCATACAACGCGGAAATCTCTTCGAAGGCGCCGAGGAAGAGGCCGGTCATCTCCTCATCGAGCACATCGATGACCTTGACGACCTCGCGCCGTGAACCATCGAGGTCCTCCAGTTGCTCGTCGAGCAACGCCACCTCGGCTGCGAGCTCCTCGTACTCGGTGGCAGCGAGTGGATTGATCAGCCCCATGCGGCGCAGATCGGCTTCGAGCGCCTCGAGACGCTCGGTCGGGTCAACGTCGTCTTCGATCACCGGTCGCGATGCGTCGAGTGCCTCCTGCTCGGTCGAGTCCGCATCACGACGGATCCGCTCCACAGCCGCCTCCCGCCGCACCCGGAGCTCGGCGAGCTCCACGGCCAGTACCGCCAGCCGATCCTTACCGTCGGTGATGTTCAGCGCCAACGCCTCGCGGCGCTCCTCAGCGGCACGATGAGCATGATCGACGTCCCCGACTGCTTCACGGATCTCGCGCTGCCGGTCGCGGAGCACCCCGATGTGGCCGTGGACGACTCCGACCAGCCGGCTTGCCTGCGTTTCGACGTGGCGAAGTGACTCGATCCTCGGATCAACGTCCGGGAGGTGTGCTAGCTCACTTAGCTCGGCACCGATCTGCTCGATCCTCCGCTCCAGCAAACTTTTGCGTTCGGTGGCCCCGGCGAGTGCGACCGTCGACTCTTCGCGTAGCCGCCGCGCTTCGTCGCGACGCTCCGTCACCTCCTCCTTGCGGTGACCCAACGCCTCCCATGCTTCCTGGCGGGTTGCCTCTTCGCCTTCGAACTCACCAACGCGGAGGTGCAGATCGGCGATCCGTGCCGCACGCGCTCCCTTTGCTCCCTCGATCGCGCTCACCCGATCGTCGAGCCGGGCCAGCTCTGCTTCGCCTTCGGCTCTGGCGCGGGCGATGATGGCGAGCGCCTCGGTGTGCCCGGCGATGCGGGCCTCGACCTCTTCGAGTTCCTCGAGTGCCACACGCTCGTGGTCCATGGCGGACTCAAAAACCGCCCTGCTCGCGGTTATTTGGCCATCGAGGCGGGCTCGCTCGGTCTCGGTGACCTCGAGCGCCACCCTGGCTGCATCAAGGGCAGCGTGCCCTGCACCATCCGGCTCGGCGACCTGCATCCCGACCGACGATATGACATCCCCTTCGGGCGTCACCGCGCGCACTCCGTCGAACCGCTCAACGATCTGCCAGCCGAGCTCCCACCCGGCGACGAACACGATATCGCCAAGGAGGCGCTCGGCAAGAGCGCGGTCTGCTTGCTGGCCGAGCAAATCGACGAGGGCGTCGGCACCGAACGCTTGTGCGGCCGCCCTGGCGGGCACCGCGCCGCCGCCCGCCGCCTTCACCAGCGAGACTCCACCCAGCCCACGCTGTTTGAGGGCCTTGGCGAGGCGGTGCACCCCGGATCCTTCGTCGACGACGTAGGCATCGCGCCATGTTCCAAGCCCGCCATCGACGGCCGCAGCCAGGTCGTCTGGCACGTCGAGCGCGGTGGCAACGAGGGCGGTCACGCCGTCTCCGGCTTCTGTCATCGTGCGCGCCTCCGGGTCCCCCAGCCCGGCCAACGCCGCTTCCAGCGCCTCGATCCGCGCCTCTGCCGCCGCTACCGCTAACCGCACATCGCCGAGCTCGCGATCGTCGCGCTCGAAGTCGTGGTGGGCTCTTTCTCGCTCGGTCCTCGTGACCTCATATGTTCGCTCGGCTTTTCTGCTGCGCCCATCGGCCTCCTGAATCCCCCGATTCAGGGAACCCGCCTCTGCTGTTTCCTCTTCGAGGCGGGCCAGCACCACTTCGCGGCGCGACCCGATCGCATCCAGCTCTCTGGCGTCACGCTGCTCCGCGACCTCGAGGGCGCGCAGGTCACCGCGTAGGTTGGCGACGACTCCTTCGGCCGGAAGCTGCAGCTGCTCACCAAGCGCACGTTCTTCGTCCTCGAGCGTGTCGAGGGCGATGCCATGCCGCTCGGCGTCGGCAGCCACCCGCTGTGACTCCGCGACCACCGCGACCAGCTCCTCGGTGAGCTCAGAAGCCTCCGATTCGAGGTCGGCCCTCCGCTCGCCGGCGCCTGCGAGGCGGCCTTCTATGGAGACTCTGCGCTCGCGCGCCACCACGCCGTGGCGCCGCAACCGCTCGGTGACGGTCTCCAGTCGTGCGGCGGCGGCCGTGTCGCGTTCGAGCGACGCACCGGCGTCACCTGCGGAGGCCCGCAGCTCCTTCAGCTGAGCGACCACCTGGGCGAGTTGCTTGGTCTCGTTCTCGACCGAACCGTCGTGGTCGGCCTGCTCCTTGGTGACGGCCGTCGTGCGCGCCTCGAGGTGGCGGAAATCTTCGCCACCAAGCCACAGGCGGAGGGACTTGGCCAGGGCCTTGACGTCGCCATGGCGGGCCGCAGCGTTGGCCTGGCGCTTCAGCGGGCGCAGAGCGCGACGTTTCTCGGTCAGGATGTCGTTGAGCCGCGCCACGTCCAGTTCGGTTGCCTCGAGGCGGCGAACGGCACGATCGCGTCTATTCCGATGCTTGGTGATTCCTGCGGCCTCTTCGATCACCGCCCGGTGCTCGTCGGTGCTGGCCGTCAGGATCCCTCCTATTTGTCCTTGCGACACCAGAACGTGCTGGTGCCTGCCCACGCCACCGTCTGAAAGCAATTCCTGGATGTCGAGGAGGCGGCACGGCGTTCGATTGAGCTCGTATTCGGACGTCCCATCTCGGTGCAGGCGCCTGGTGATGGTGATCTCGGACAGATCGACTGGCAGAAAACCATCGCTGTTGTCGAAGGTGAGAGAAACCTCGGTGCGGGCAACCGCCGGTCGCGTAGCCGTCCCGGCAAACACGACGTCGTCCATTTTCTCGGTTCGCAGGGATTTGGTGGCTTGAGTGCCCATCACCCAGGCGATGGCGTCGAGCAGGTTCGACTTCCCCGATCCGTTTGGCCCAACCACGATGTTTACCCCGGCGTCGAATTCGAGCCGGGTCCGGTCGGCGAACGACTTGAAGCCGACGAGCGTAAGCCTCTTCAGCAGCACGGTCCGGCGAGCTTACCAGTGAGAATTACAACGGTGTGAGTACTAAAGCGCTCGCTCCGCTCGCTCGAGTACCAAGTACCAAGTAGCAAGTAACAAGTATCAGGAGTCTTGGCGCTGGACCTTGTTCAGGGCCAGGCGGGCTGCATTTTGTTCGGCGCGTTTCTTCGAGCTGCCATGCCCCGTAGCCAGCTCCTCGCCCGCCGAGACCGCAATCGCGGTGAACTCCTTGGCATGCTCAGGTCCGGTGTCGGTCACAACGTACGAGACATCCGTGCCCCCGGCTACCAGTACCTCCTGGAGCCGGGTCTTGTAGTCGCGGCGTCCGGGCTCGGCCGTGAGATCATCGACCAGTACCGCCCAGTGGCGGAGCACGATCTCCTCGGCGGCTGCGAACCCGGCGTCGAGGTAGACGGCGCCGAGCAGGGATTCGACCACATCGGATACGATCGACTCCTTGTCGCGCCCTCCGGTCAGCGTCTCGCCGCGGCCCAGCCGAACCGCATCGGGCACGCCCCATGCCCGGCCCATCGCCGCCAACGCCGGTTCGGCGACGACCCCGGCGCGGACCAACGTCATGTCACCCTCGGGGGCTCCGGGCATGGCGGAATACACGTAGCGGGTCACGGCCATTTGGAGCACGGCATCGCCGAGGAATTCGAGACGCTCGTAGTTTGGAGCCATCGCATGCTCTGCTGCGAAGGACGGATGGGTCAGCGCTTCGTCGCGCATCGCCGGATCCTGGAATCGGTACCCCATCGCCTCCTCCAACGCAGCGATGGGGTCGTCTGCAGTGCCGGTCACTGACCAGCGCCGTCGAGCCCGTTGGCGATTCGCTCCACCAGGCCGCGGTCGACGCCCTCGGCCGCCATCCGGATCGCATTGTCGACTGCGCGGTGCGAGCTCCCCCCATGGGCGATGACAACAACCCCCTCCGTGCCCACCAGGTGTGCTCCCCCAGTCGTCTCTGGGTCGATCCGTTCCCGGAGTTCGATGAATGCAGGGCTCAGAGTGGCAAGCGCCCTTTGATACTCATCCGCCTGCATCGCCTCCAGCAGCATGCGGTAGATCGCCCGCGCCGTCCCCTCGCCGGTCTTGAGAAGGATGTTTCCGGTGTAGCCGTCTGTGACGAACACGTCGGCTGTGTCGCGGCCCAGATCTCTCCCCTCCACATTGCCGACGAAGTGGATCGTCTCCGCTTTCTCCAGCAGCTCGAAGGCAACCCTCTCCAGCGGCCGGCCCTTGCCGGGCTCCTCCCCGATGTTGAGCAGGCCAACGCGCGGCTCATCGAGATCGAGATACACCTGGGCCACCGCGCTGCCCATGATGGCGAACTGAACGAGATGCTCCGGTCGAACCTCGAGGTTGGCGCCGATATCGACAACCACCTCCCTCGTCGGGAAGATCGAGGCAATCGCCGGGCGCGACACCCCGGCGAGCCTCCCGATGATGAAAGCTCCCGCAACCAGCGTTGCCCCGGTGGAGCCTGCGGAGACCAGCCCTGCGGCCTGTCCATCATCCACTAGGCGAGCCGCGACCAGCACCGACGCGTCCCTTTTCTCACGGAGCGCTCGAGAAGGGTCCTGATGCATGTCGATGACTTCACCGGCATGCACGATGGGGAGGTCGGCGTCGAATCGGTCGAGGATGGGTCGAATCGCGGGCTCATCGCCTACCAGCACCACGTCGATGCCGTGGCGGGAGGCATCGACCGAGCCGCGGACGATTTCCAGGGGTGCATGATCGCCACCCATCGCGTCCACGGCGATTCTGGCCATGGTTGCGTCAGACTTCGGTGACGACGCGGCCGTTGTAGCTACCGCACTCCGCGCACACGCGGTGCGGGATGTGCTTGGCGCCGCATTGCTGACAGGTCGCAAGCGTCGGCGGGGCCACCTTCCAGTGGGCCTTACGCCGCCGCGTCCTGGACCGCGACATCTTCTTCTTCGGGACGGCCATCGTCGGAACCTCGCTTCGTCACTCCCCGGGCGGCAACAAGTCTCGCAGCGCCGCGAACGGCGAGTCGACCTCGGTCGCCTGGTCCGGGAGATCGGTATTCAAGTCCGTTTCTGGTGTAGTCACAACCGTGGCACACCCATCGGGGCACTCGGGAAGCAGAGGAAGGGCCAGCAACGCCTCATCCCTGAGGAACGGTTCGAGGTCGATCTCGACACCGTCGATCGGATACGCCTCCGCGTCCGGATCCACCTCGAACAGCCCGGTGACGTGATGGCTGGCCTCTTCGTGGTAGTTGGTGAGGCACCGTCGGCAGGTGTGCTCGACGTGAAAGCGCAATGTGCCCCTGACCAGAATCCCGCTGGGGAGATGCGACAAGACCAGGTCGGCGGTCAGCGGTGGATCCGATTGAATCCTGCTCAACTCGACGCCCCAGTCGACAGGGGCTTCGATGTGCGCTTCTCGGGCCGGGGCATCGCGCCCGACAAGATCGGCGACGTTCATGGTGAACCGAGAGGAAGTCATCGGCACCCTCTACTCGCTGATCGGGGGTTCCGGGGCCGGGGGCAGCGCCTGGTGGAGCTCGGCTCGGGCTTCGCGCACGTAGCGCAGCAGTTCCCCAAGCACCTGTTCGGCCTCGGCCAGGTGCCGCTCGGCGAAGTCCTCGGACTCCAGCCGTATGCGACGGGCCTCCCCCTCGGCGTTGCGCACCAGCGCGTTCGCCTCCTCGACGGCCTCCTGGACGATGTAAGACTCGGAGACCAGCTCGTCCGAGCGCTTTTTGGCCTCGGCAAAAACACCACGTGCGGTCTCATTCGTCCTCGCGATGTATGCCTCGCGCTCACGGACCATCCAGCGCGCCGCCCGCAGCTCCTCTGGCAGCTCCTTCTGGATCCTGGAAAGGTTGTCGAGCACCTCCTCCTGGCTGACCATGACGCTGTTGGACAGCGGGACTTGGCGGGCATTCTCGACGTCGATCATCAGCTGTTCGAGCATGTCGAGCACCTTGCCGGGCAGTGGCGGCGCCGGCTGATCGTGCTCGGGGGGTTCGACGGTCACCCCGCTCGCTCCTTCAATGCCGTGGCGACCACCTCGGGCACGAGGGAGTCGACCGAGCCACCCAAGCTGGAAACATCCTTGACCAGGGACGATGAAAGGTACCCGTACTCGGGTTTGGTGGCCACGAACATCGTATCGATCCCGGATAGATGACGATTCATTTGGGACATCTGGAGCTCGTAGTCGAAGTCGGTGACGGCTCGGAGCCCCTTGACGATCACGTCGGCGCCGACCTCCTCGGCGTAGTCGACGAGCAGTCCGCCGAAGACGCCGATAGTGACGTTGTCCCAGCGGGAGGTGACCGTGACCAGCAGCTCGATGCGCTCGACCTCGGTGAACAGGGGTTGCTTGGACGGGTTCTTGATCACGGCTACGACGACCTCATCGAATAAGCCCGCGCATCGTTCGATAACGTCGAGATGGCCGTTGGTCGGGGGGTCGAAGCTCCCCGGAATGAGGGCGACGGTCACCCTTCCTCCTTCTGGTACAGCCACAGCTCACTGTCACCGTACCGTCGCTGGTCTCTGAGTCGTAGGTTATCCGATGCCGGCTGCCTGCCACCCGCGCGGCGGTGAACGATGGCGGTGCCCCCATCGTCTATCCGGTCGGCAACGAGCCCGAGAATGCCGTCGACGATGGCGTCGTCAAGCAGGAATGGAGGGTCGACGAAAACGACGTCGAAGCGGTCTTCGGACCCGCTGAGGAAATCTGCGACGTCGGATTGTTCAGCCCGACCGCCAAGCGCCGTGGTGGCGATGTTGCCCTCGAGCGCGGCAACGGCGTCGCGGTCATGCTCGACGAAAACCGCGGAGGCGGCGCCGCGGCTGAGCGCCTCGAGCCCGAACGATCCTGACCCTGCGTACAGATCGAGCACGGAGGCGTCGGTGACGGTGTCGGCGAGTATGGAAAACAGCGCCTCGCGGACCAATCCGGTGAGCGGCCGGGTGCCGGTAGGCGGCGTAACCAGGCGACGCCCCTTGGCGGAGCCGGCAATGATCCGCATCAGGACCGCTGCAGCCACTCGTCAGCTTCGCCGAGGAGCAGCCGCACCTCCTCGGCGAGATCGGGGTGCGCGTCGAGCTTGGGGTCTTGCTGCACCAGCGCCAATGCTTCCCGTCTGGCGGTGACCAGGACGTCGAGGTCCCGCAGCAGGTCGGCAAGCTTCAGGTCGGTCATCCCGGACTGGCGGGCCCCGAACACCGTGCCCTGACCGCGTATGCGCAAATCTTCTTCGGCGAGCCGGAACCCGTCGTTGGTGGCGACCATCGCCTCGATGCGCGCCGCGCCTTCTGGCGTGGTGGGATCGGCGACCAGGATGCAGAACGCGGGAAGCTCTCCATCTGGGTGGGGGCGCCCAACACGGCCTCGCAACTGGTGGAGCTGGTTGAGCCCGAATCGGTCGGCATCTTCGATCACCATGACGGTGGCATTTGGCACATCGATCCCAACCTCGATCACCGTGGTGGCGACGAGCACGTCGATCTCCCCGACGCGGAACCGGCGCATCACGTCGTCCTTCTCCGCCGGTCGCATCTGGCCGTGCAGCAGCCCGAGAGTCAGGTCCGGGTAGACCCCCATGAGCCGCTCGTACTCTGCGGTCGCCGACTTGGCCTGCAGCTTGTCGGAGTCTTCGACCAGGGGGCACACGATGAACGCCTGGTGGCCGGCAGCGACCTCTGATCTGATCAGATCATGCACCGATGTGTCGTCGGGGCCGACACGGCGAGTGGGCACATCCATATGGCCGGGTGGCATCTCGTCGAGCACCGACACGTCGAGGTCCCCGTACAACGTCATGGCCAGGGTGCGCGGGATCGGGGTGGCGGTCATGATCAAGAGGTCCGGGTCGTAGTCCTGTGCCTTCTCCCGAAGCTGAACCCGCTGGTGCACGCCGAATCGGTGCTGTTCGTCGACGACGGCGACGCCGAGCCTGGCGAACTCGACACCTTCTTGGATGAGCGAATGGGTGCCGACGACGAGGTCGATGTCGCCCCCGGCAATGAGCGCGAGGAGATCGGCGCGGCTGTGCTCTGACGCGACGTTGCTTATTGCCTGATTGGCGGTGAGCAACGCAACACGTACCTCGGGCGAGTCCCCCTTCTCGAACAGATTGGCGGTTCCGGCGGCGCCGTCCACTCCTGCCGGGGCCAACTCGGCGTCCTCGATGGCCGCCACGGTCGACAGATAGTGCTGGTCGGCGAGCACCTCCGTCGGAGCCATGATCGCCGCCTGATATCCGGCCTCGACACCGACGAGCAGAGCAGCCAGGGCCACGACCGTCTTGCCCGAACCGACTTCCCCTTGGAGCAGGCGGTGCATCGGATGCTCGGACGCCAGATCGGCGCGGATGTCGTCGATGACGGTTTGCTGTCCGCCGGTCAAGTCGAAGGGTAAGGAGTCGACGAACATCGACATCAGCTCTCCTTCGACGTCGAGGCTGACCCCGCGCGCCTCGTCGATCTGCCGACGCTTGCGCAAAGCCAAGGCCAACTGGAGCCGGAACAACTCATCGAAAACGAGCCGGGCCCGCGCCCGGTCGGCGTCGGCCCGTTCCTCTGGGAAGTGAACCGCATAGATGGCCTGGTCGCGGCCAATGACGCCGAGTCGTTCGATCATGTCCGCGGGGAGCACCTCGGTGATCGGCCTCGCCCGGCTCAGCGCGTTGTCCATCGACTGGCGAACCTTGAATGGGGTGAGCCCGCCGACTCTGGGATGCACCGGCACCACCCGGCCGGTGACCAGCGAATCGTCTTCGTCGAGCCGATCCAGATCGGGCGCCTTCATCTGAAGGCGGCCCCGAAACAGTTCCGCCTTCCCCGATAGGGCCACCTCCTCACCCACCGCAAGCTTGATGTAGGGGTTGAACCAGACGGCATGTAACACGCTGGTACCGTCTGAGATGTCTGCTTCGATCATGGTCCGGTTGCGTGAGATGCGGCGGCGGTTCACCTTGTCCACGGTTCCGCCGACGGTGACCTCTTCACCAACCGGGACGTTCGAAAGGTCGAACATCTGGGAGCGGTCCAGGTAGCGGCGGGGTACGTGCAACAGCAGATCGGCTATCGAGTTGATCCCCGCCTCGCCAAGCTTCTTCGCCGTCCGCGGCCCAATGCCTTTCACCATATCGACTGGCAGCGTGGCGAGATAGGCGAGGGATCGGCCTGTCTGCTCGGTGGGCGGTGCGGTCATGGGGTCATGATGGTCGATAGCGACCAGTGACCTGCGGCTCGCCACTCGGGACTCTTCGCGACTTACGACTTGCGACTTGCGACTCGCATTCAATTGTCCTATCCCCACTGCTACTCTCCCGGGCGCCTCAGGAGGATTTCCCACGATGTCATATCGCTGCGAAGTGTGCGGCAAGGAACCGTGGTTCGGGAAGCAGGTCAGCTTCTCCCACAAACGGTCGAGCCGCCGCTGGCTGCCCAACATTCAGCGGGTACGCGTCAAGCACGGCAGCAATTCGAAGCGGATCCGCGTTTGCACGTCCTGCATCAAGGCCGGCAAGATCGAAAAGGTCTGAGCCGTGCAGGGAGTCGTCAAGGTGTACGACCCTATCACCGGCGTCGGTTCGATTCTGCTCGATGACAGGACCGAGGCTCAACTTCGCCCGGGCTCCCTCGAGGGGTCCATGTTCCGGATGTTGCGGCAGGGCCAACGGATCCTGTTCGAGGTCGACGAGGAGGACGGCGAGCGATATGCCCGCGACCTCCGCTTCGGCTCCGACGGCTATTAGGTCGCAAGACACAGCTCACACGTCGCGAGTGGGCCCGGTACACTGAACTTCTAGGCGATGAGGAGGAGTTTTTGGTACGCGCCTACGTCCTGATCCAGACCGATTCCGGCAAGGCCGCTGATGTTGCCAACGGTATCCGTGCGATCGGTGGCGTGATGTCAACCGAGGCGGTGACCGGACCGTATGACGTCATCGTGTTTGTGGAAGCCGAAGATGTCGATGCCCTCGGTCAGCTCGTCGTCACCGCGATCCAGCCAGTCGAGGGCATCGTGCGCACGCTCACCTGCCCGGTAATCAACCTCTAACGATGCTGAGGCGTGCGCTCGTAACGGCTCTTGCCGGCGTCGTTGGCTCGGCGGTTGGTTTCGCCGTCCACCAGGCGATTGGGGCCGATGAGGTACCTGGCGAAGAGCCTGCGGGACCCGAGATCACGATGTCGGCGCCGCTCACCAACGCCGCGGTGGCGTTCGTCGCCGGAATCCTCACCGGGCGCCGCGCTCCGTTCACCGCATTCGTCGTCGGGGCGGTTATCAGCGCTCTGTTCGGCACCGAACTCGACCGCATGCTCCCGATCGGGAGTCAGTCGCGAAGCGCCAGCGCGACCAACTCGTTGCATAGCTCGGCGTAGGTCATCCCAGAAGCCATCCACATCTTGGGGAACCCCGAGATCGGGGTGAATCCTGGCATGGTGTTGACCTCGTTGACGAGAAACCCGCGCCCTCCGTCTTCCAGGAAGAAGTCAACCCTTGCTAGGCCACGGCATTCGACGGCGGTGAACGCTTGGGCGGCAAGCGCCTGCACCTCAGCGGTTCGTTGCTGCGACAGCCTGGCCGGCACCTCGAAGATGCTGTCTTCGTCGTTGTATTTGGCGTCGTAGTCGTACCATTCGTTCGCCGAGTGCACCTCGCCTGGAAGTGCTGCCCTTGGCCCTTCCAGGATGGCTACCTCGATCTCTCTGCCGTCGATGAACTCGTCGACGATCACCCTGTCGCCATGATGCAGCGCCTCGTCGATGGCATCCTTGATCTCGGCAGGAGTCCGCGCCTTGGCCACACCCACCGAGGAACCGAGGGCGACGGGCTTGACGAACACCGTCTTGCCCAGGGAACGCCCGATCCGCTCTACGGTCCCTGTGGGATCGTCGGCAAAATCGCCGCGGCGCACCACCTCCCAGCGCGGTGTAGGCAGGCCGGCTGCTTCAAGCAACCGTTTAGCCACGTCTTTGTCCATGGCGATCGCCGAGCCGAGGACTCCGCTCCCCACGTAGGGTTTGCCTGCGATCTCGAACATGCCCTGGATGGTGCCGTCTTCGCCGAACGGCCCGTGGAGGACGGGGAACACCACGTCGAAGTCGACCTCGTCTCGTGCGACGACAAGGGTTCCGTCCGGCACCCGGAGGGACGTCGGCCGCCCGGTGGCGTGGAAGGGCCGCTGCGCCGCGTCGACAACGTACCACCGACCGTCACGGCCGATCCCGACCGGAATGACACTATGGCCGCCCTCGACGAGGGCGTCATGGATGGCGACGGCCGAAACGCACGACACCTCGTGCTCGGCGGACCGGCCGCCGAATAGCAGGAGCACTCGGCTCATGACGAAAGGCTACCGATGCGGCGTGGCAGGAAGGGCATCTGTATCCGCACTACCGGGCATCAAGCACTACTCCACATGACGCTCCATGGCGACGGCATGGAAGCCACCGTCGACGTGAACCACCTCGCCGGTGGTCGCCGGCGTCCAGTCCGACAGCAGGACACAGACCATCTGCGCGATCGGCTCCGGATCCTCGATGTCCCATTGCAGCGGAGCACGCTCGCCCCACACTTCGACGAATTCCTCGATGCCCGGGATCGATCGAGCCGCGATGGTGGATATCGGACCCGCGGCCACGGCGTTGGCCCGGATGTTGTCGGCTCCGAGGTAGCGCGCCAGATACCGCGTTACCGACTGCAGCGCCGCCTTGGAAACCCCCATCCAGTCATAGCCGGGCCATGCCCAGGTGTTGTCGAAGTCGAGCGCGACCAGGGAGCCGCCGCCTGCCCTTTGCATCAGAGGGCGTAGACCCGCAGCCAGGGTCTTGAACGAGAAGGCCGAGGTGATGAACGCGGTTGCCGCCGATTCCGCGGGGGTCGACAGAAACAATCCACCGAGGGCATCTTCCGGGGCATAGGCAATAGCATGCAGAGCTCCGTCGACGGTTCCCCAACGCTCGTCGAGGTCAGCGACCAGCGCCTCCATGTGGGCCGGTTCGGTGATGTCGAGCTCCAAGACCGGCGGAGGGTCGGGGAGTCGTTGTGCCGATCGCTCGGTGAGACGCATTGCTCTGCCGAATCCGGTGACGACGATGCTCGCTCCCTGTTCCTGGGCGAGACGCGCCACATGCCAGGCGATCGATCCGTCGGTCAGCACGCCGGTTACGACGATGCGTTTCCCCTTGAGCAATAGCGCTCCTCTCGGTCGTGAGACCATTTTAGGGGCGTCAGATGCTGAGCCACGCCCGAATGCCGAGACCCATCACGAACAGCAGCAGGATCCCGTAGGCGAGCGCAGGCCGTTTCGCCAACTGCGCCCGGTATACGTACGCAATCGAGAAGGTGACCGCGATCACCACGCCGTAGAACACGTGGAACGCAGCCGGACGCATCCCCATGAGGTAGAGGGTGACACCGGCCACTACCTGGATGAGCATCGCAGAGATGGCAATCGCCACGGCGATGCCGAACGCTCTGGCGGGGGGCCGACGAAATAGAGCAAGCCCGACACCCCACACACCAACGACACCGGTGGTAACAACGGCGACAAAGAACCAGTTCTGGTGAAACCACAGAACCGCATCCACGACGCCTCCCTTGTGTTGCCGCCGCGGGATGCTACCGGGTGGCAGCCTTGGACACGGCGGCGGTTTCTGCGCCGGCGGCGCTGATCAGATCGTCGGCGTCCAGGTGGATCGCCACCCCCGATGTCCCCGATCCGACTGAGACCTCACCCATGTCCCGCGCCGACGCGTCGACGATCACCGGCCATCCACCGCTTGCCCCGAACGGGGTGATGGTGCCGCGTCGGTACCCGGTGGCGGCGTACGCCTCCTCGGCGTCGGCCAACGAAAGCCTCCGAACGCCGAGATAGGCGCGGAGCGCCTTCCAATCGATTACGCGATCCCCGGGGACCAGCACCAGCGCATACCGGCCCTCCTCGACGCGTACCACCATGGTTTTGAGGATCCGGTCGACGGTGGTGCCTCTGCGTTCCGCAGCGCCCACGATGTCGGGCGCCGGTTCGTACTCGACAAGGCGGTGGTCGACAGCTTCGAGCGCTTCGAACGTCGGGAGTTCCATGCAAGTGAGCGTAATGAGACTCGCAGGTCGCATGACTCAACCAGAGTCCAAAATCCGACTTGCGACTTAGCTGACCGCGATAGGTCCCTCGATACCGGACACGACCCAGCCGGCGTCCGACGATGTGACCCGATAGGTGAACCAGGTGCCGCAGAGACCGCCACACCACATGGACATGGGCACGAGGGCTCCCTGGTCATCGAAGGTGATTGCCCCGACGCCGAGGATCGCCGAGCCTGGGATGACCGGCATCAAATCGTCCGTCCGCCACTCGTCGGCGTCTTCGATCCAGCGAATCGGCGCCAGCGTGCTGAGCGCTGCCTCGATAGCGTTGCGCTCTTCGGCGGTGAGAGGCCGAACCTGTTGTGGCTCAGGTGCTCCCCCCCGGAAGGTCGCATCTCCGGCGCTCGGATCCAGGCTGGCGAGCACCAGCAGCTCTGACCACGGGTTGCCCTCGCCGCCGAAGGCGTTGTCGACGGTAACCAGTTGGTTGAGGGCGACGGCGTAGATAGCGGCGCTGTCTGGAGAGGAGCCTTCGGGCGGAACGGTGGACGTGGACCCTGCTGAGCCACACGCGGCAGCAAGCACCCCGAACAAAGCGACCGTGGCGAAAAGCCTCATGGGGGGGCTGAAGCGAACTGGTCGGCCAGCAGCTCCCAATGCTGGCGGAAGGCGACAACGATGTCCTCGTCGTCGGTGAGTCCATCTTCCGGCCACGGCATGCGGGGATCCTACGCAGCGCGTCGACCTGGTCCCAGACGCGAGAAACCCCGAGGAAGCCGAAACCCCCTCGGGGTGTTCTCGATGCGGACGGTCTTGCGACTACCCGCCCACCTTCCGGCCGAAACCGGTTGGCGTGTCGTTCCTGTCGACTCCGGCCCTCAGACCGGACCCGGTTGCTCCTTGCGGAGCCGATGCGATCCCCTTCCGAGGAACATCCAGGTCGTACTTCCTCGGGCCCTTTCGGATTCCGAGCCGACCCCGAGAGGCCGGTTGTCGCCGGTTCGGTTGCCCGCTTCCTTCGACGTTGGAGAAGGTATCTGATGCCGCGACCAATTGCCACTCATATGACTAGTTCGTTTTCGCGAACCAGCGGCAAGTTTCGCGCGTAGGTTTCGCGCCCCTAGGGAACCATTTTCGCGCCTCGAATCGGCGCTCTCGCGCGTTGCAGCCGACGCGTCGTCCCTGTTCAGACGGTGTCGAGTTCTCTCTCAGGAAGCGCTCGGGCGATCGGCGTCGAGGTAGTCAGAGGTCAGGTGTTCCATGTATGACTCGGGCCGAAATGCTCGCGGTGGCTGAGCTGATGGAGAGCCTGCGTGCAACGCGGTGACATCTTCAGCCTCCGCATGCCCAGAGGCACTGGAAACGAACAACAAGGAAAACGCTTCGGTGTCGTCGTCCAGTCGGACGCTTTCCTCCCCCGGTCCGTTGTGTTGATTGCGCCGACCTCGACGAACGCCAGACCAGCGTCGTTCCGTCCCGAGATCGACCTCGAGGACACCGCGACGAAGGTGCTCGTCGAACAAGTTGGAGCAGTCGACGTCGGTCGACTCGGCGACCTCTCCGGTCGTCTCACCGCCGACGAGCAGTGGATCGTCGACGAGGCGTTGCTCACCGTTCTCGGCCTGAACTGACCGCTCCCGCCAATGGGAACCCCTCGAGTCGGCATCTGAGACTCCAGGTCGGGATCGAAACTCGCTGCTCGTGAACTCCCGACTCCGAACGCGAGAAGCCCCGAGGGAGATCGGCTTTCGCCTCACCCTCTCGGGGCTCTCAATGAAGTGTTTTACCACTTCGATGCCTTCGTACCCGACTTGCGTCGTTTCCTTAGGCTGGTCCGGTCGAAACCTGGGCTGTTCCATCCGGACCCGGAGGTCACTCCGAGGAGTGGATCCTCCCGTTCGTAGCCTGGGCCAAAGCCCTCTTTACGAACCCCCTTCCGACCCGCTTCCCCGACGGCGAACCGCCGAAGATCGGTAGCCCGAAGGCCCGTCTTCCGGGTGCTCTGCGGACCGAAGCCCGCCGAGCACGCGGAAACCTACGCGACCTACGCGGTCAACGTCAATTCAGATCCATGATCCCTTTTCGCGTGTTATCAAAGATTTTGTCAGTCGCAAGTCGCAAGACGCAGGACGCAAGACCGAAGTGCACCATCATCCTTCTTGAGACTTGGGGACTTGAGACCTGTGACTCGAGAGTTACATATGTGTGGTTCGTGTCACACCCCTCCCGTATAGTTCGGGTATGACCGCTGACACCGCGACCGAGCTCGCAGACGAATATTCGCTCACCTCGCTGTCGCCCAGCCGGGCCAGCGACTTCAAGCGCTGTCCGCAGCTGTTCAAGTTCAGCGCGATCGACCGGATCGAGACTCCACCCAACGTGTATCAGGCGCGGGGCACGACCGCCCACCTCGCACTGGAGCGGTTGTTCGACCTGCCCGCCGAGGATCGCACCGCGGAGCGGCTCTACGACCTGTTCCGCGAGGCCTGGCAGGAGTTGAAGCCGGCCGAGTACCCCGAGCTTTTCGAGAACGAGGCCGAAGAGCGCCAATGGGGCATTGAGAGCCTGGAGATCCTCGCCAACTACCTCAAGGTGGAGGACCCGACCAGCTTCGACCCACTGGCCAAAGAGCTCGACATGACCCAGGACGTGGGGGCGATGACGATCCGCGGCATCCTCGACCGCATGGAAGAGAGCCCAGACGGCCTGGTGATCACGGACTACAAGACCGGCAAGGCCCCCCCCGGAGCGGTACGCGCTCCCAGCGTTCTTCGCGCTGAAGATCTACGCGCTGCTCATCCGAATCCGTGAGGGTCGCACCCCGGCCACCCTCAAGCTGATCTATCTCAACGGGCCGACGGTGTACGAAATCCCGGTCAACGATCACCAGCTCGACGCCATCGAGCGTCAGCTCACCGCGCTGTGGACCGCCATCGAGCGCGCAATCGAAAACGACCGGTTCCCAACCCGCACCGGCCCGCTATGCGACTACTGCGCCTACCAGGACATCTGCCCGGCGTTCGCTTCGGAGGATTGACCTGGCAACCACGGTGTGGACCATTGGACACGGGGCAGGATCGTTCACCGACCTCGAGCAGCGCGCCTCTCCCCACGGGATTTCGATGATCGTCGACGTCCGGTCCCAGCCGTACTCGCGACATGCCCCCGACTTCACCAGGCCCGCGCTCGAACTGTTGTGCGATGAAGCGGAGATCGGCTACCGATGGCTGGGAACCACCCTCGGCGGCAAACCGGACCAGGGCCCGGTTGGGCCGGAGCGCCCTGGCTTCGATGAGTCGATCGACGAGCTGGTCGAGCGCGCCGGCTCGACCCCAACCGTGATCCTGTGTGCCGAGCTCGAACCGGGCGGCTGTCATCGCTCGACCATCGTCGGTGCCGCCCTCCATGAGCGCGGCGTGGAAGTGATCCACATCCTTGGCGACGGCTCTACCCGCCGCCACGAGCCCCCGCTGCCGTTCTCGTGACTGCGGAAACAGAAATCCGCATCGCGCCTGATGAATGGCCCGCGCACATCGCCAACACCGACGGTCCCCAGCTCATCGTGGGTGGCCCGGGGACGGGCAAAACCGAGTTCCTGGTGAGGCGGGCCGGGACGCTCATCGATGCCGGACACGGCGGCAACCTCCTCATCGTCACCTTCTCGCGTCGCGGTGCCGCCGACCTCGACGGCAGGATCAGCGAAGCCGTCGCCCGCTCGATGCCTGCGGTCGACGTCACCACCTACCACTCCTTCGCCCGCCGCCTGCTCGAGACACACGCCGCCCTCCGTGGATGGGATTCTGCACCCGAGGTGCTGCCGGGGCCCGACCAGAAAAGGCTCATCGCCCTCCTCCTGTCCGAAGAGGACCCGTCGGCATGGGCCCACACCTACCGCAACCTCTTGAACACCAGCACCTTCGCCGACGAGGTGACCGACTTCGTGCTCCGCTGTCGTGAGCAGCTCGTCGAGCCCGACGATCTCGCCAAACTCGATCGCGACGACTGGCGCGGCCTCGCTCCGTTTCTCAAACGATACGACGACGCCCTTCGCGATCGGTTGGCCATCGACTACGGCACGCTGCTCTCCGAAGCTGCCGCCCTGGTTGCCGACGACGAGGTGATGGACGCTCTCGATCGCCAATACCGCTACGTGCTCGTCGACGAGTACCAGGACACCACACACGCCCAGGCAACGTTCCTGCAACGTCTCACCCGGCGTCATCGCAATATCACTGCGGCAGCCGACCCGTACCAATCGATCTACAGCTTCCGCGGGGCCGAGCTGGAGAACGTGGCCCGGTTCCCAGAACAATTCCCAAACGCCGGCGGCGAGCCGGCCACACGCATCGTGCTCACCACGTCGCATCGGGTCCCGCAGCCGATTCTGGACGCCGCAGTGCGGGTGACCTCCCACGAGCTTCCCGGCGCCGCAGGCAAGGTCATCGCCACGCGCCAGGACGGATCGGTCGAGACCTACCGGTTCGAACAGCAGGTCGAAGAGGCAGAGTGGATCTCGTCCGAGATCGAGCGCCTCCATCTCGAACAGCAGATCCCCTACAGCCGGATGGCTGTCTTCACCCGATCAAAACGTCGCTTCCTCGGACCACTGTCGCGGGCGTTGGAGCGGCGGGACATACCGCACGACCGACCCGACGCCAGGCTCATCGACCAGCCGGCGGTGCGCTTCACCCTCGACGTGGTGATCGCGGCCACCGGGGTCCCCTCCGACGCCGACCTGGCGCTACGAAGGATCCTGCTCGGGCCCTTGTTCCGAACCCCGCTCGCCCGGCTACGTGAGATCGAACGAGAACGCCTTCGCCAAGGCATGTCCTGGCCCGCCGCGCTCCGGCTGCTCGTCCCGGGTGGCCAAACCCTCGCCGGGTTCATCGAGGATCCGGGGTGGGCAACTCGGCGCCCGGCATCGGTTGGGCTGTGGGAACTGTGGTCGACGCTGCCACAGATCCATGCGATCGTGGCCGACCCTGTCGCCACCGAACATCGGGCCGCATGGTCGTCGTTGTCGCAGGTGCTGGTCCGGTGGAACGACCGGGAACCGACCGGGACGCTCGACGACTACCGCCGGTTCGCCGAGGCAGACGAGTTCGAGGCCAGCCCCCTGCTCGCCTATCAGGGCAGCGACGGGGATCGGGTGACGCTCACCACTCTGCACCAGTCAAAGGGCCTCGAGTTCGACGTGGTGTTCATCGCCGACGCCGTCGAAGGCGTCTTCCCCGACCTGCGCACCCGCGACTCGTTGCTCAACACCAGGCATCTCCAGCCTTCGCTGCCGACGGACACCACCGGCTATCTCCGGTTCCGGCTCGACGAGGAGCGCCGCCTGGCCTACACCGCGATGACCAGGGCGACGCGACGGGTGGTGTGGACGGCGACCGATTCGGGGTACAGCGAGGGAATTGGTATCCCCAGCCGGTTCCTTGCCCTCGCTGCCGGCACCGACACGGTGGACGAAGCAGCCAAGCGGCCCCCGAGACACACCCGCCCGATCACCCCGCGTGAGGCGGAGAGCGCCCTGCGTCGCGTGCTCGCCGACCCACACCAAACCCCCGCCAAGCGGATCGGCGCCGCCGCCGTGCTCGCCGCCGGGCCCCAGCACGGTCTGCGTCATCCCGATGAGTTCTCGGGGTATCTCGAGCCAGGGCCTGACGACAACGTCATCGGCGACTCGATGCACCTTTCCCCAAGCCAGGCGGATGCCTACGAAACCTGTCCTCGGCGCTATGTGCTGGAGCGGCGACTCGGCATTGGTGGCGGTGACAGCGTGTACGCCGAGTTCGGCACATTGATCCACGACGTGCTCGAGACCGTCGAATCAGCGGCCACCGAACGCGGGGACCAGCATGCCACCCTCGACGAGGCGGTCGACGAGCTCGACCGCCAGCTGTACAACGGTCGCTTCGGTGGCGGCGCCTTCGACGCGGCCTGGCGAGAGCGCGGCCGCATGGGACTCACCGCCCTGTACGAGGCCTGGCCGTCAACCGGCCGGCCGGTGGCCCATGAGCACGAACTGCACCTCACCCACGGGGAAACGGAATGGATCGGGCGGGCGGACCGCATCGAGGCCCGCGACGGCGGTCTCGCCGTAGTCGACTACAAGACGCCGAAGACCGCGATGGCCGTCGGCGACGCCGAGGGGTCGCTCCAGCTCGGTTTCTATGTCCTCGCCTCCCGCAACGACGAGAGGCTCGCCGAGGTCGGCATCGCTGATCAGGCCGAGCTGTGGTACCCGCTCGCCATCCTGAAGAGCGGTATCACCGTTCGGCCATTCGACGTCGACCGTCTCCCCGAGGTGGACGAACGCATGCGAGCGGTCGCCAACGGCATCCGCAACGAACGCTGGGACCCGCACCCGAACCGGGGTTGTCCGAAATGCCCGGTGCGGTCCGTTTGCCCGGCACGGCCCGAGGGAAGAGAGGCGTTTGCCGGATGAGCATGACCCTCACACCCGAGCAGCGGGCAATCGTCGTCCATCCTCTCGAGCCGCTCCGGGTCTCGGCCGGGGCGGGCACGGGAAAGACCACGACGATCGTGCTCCGCCTCGCCGCTCTCATCGAAGGCGGAATCGACCCAGAACAGACGCTCGGCATCACGTTCACCAACAAGGCCGCCGAGGAGTTGGCCGATCACCTGCGGGGACAGCTCCCCGAGCTGGCCGCGACCGGGCGCGAGGTCGAGGTGACCACCTACCACGGCTTTGCCTACGGGATCCTTCAGGAGTTCGGTGCCCTGGTTGGGATGGAGCGTGGTGCCGATGTCATCGGACCCGGCTTCCAGCGCCAGCTCCTCGAAGAGGGTCTCGTCGCAGGGGATTACGACTCGCTCGATCTCACCGCTCCTGCGCACCGGGTCGACGAGTCCGCTGCCCTGACCCGGCAGCTCGGCGACAACCTGCTCACCACAGCCGACCTCACTTCCGCGGCGCCCGATTCGCTTGATTCCGTGTGGGAAAAGCGACTCGAACTGGCCTCGGTGGCGGAGGCCTATGCCGAGGCGAAAAACCGCGTCGGGGTGGTCGACTACGCCGACCTCGTCCGTCTCGCCCACCGGGTGGTCACCGAGTACCCGGAGCTCGCCGGGCGCATCCGGGATCGGTATCGAGCGGTGCTGCTCGATGAGTATCAGGATTCCGATCCGGCCCAGCGCCTGCTCATGGTTGCGGTATTTGGTGACGGCTTCCCGGTCACCGCCGTCGGGGACGCCGATCAGACCATCTACGAATGGCGGGGCGCTTCGCTGGAAAACTTCGAAGGATTCCCCAACCATTTCCCCACCGCTGACGGCAAGCCGGCTGCGACGCTTCCGCTGACCGAAAACCGTCGATCGGATCGGGTCATCCTCGATCTCGCCAACCGGCTCCGCGCCGAGATCCATGGACCAGGCGGCTTCGACCCGCTGATCCCAGTAGATGCGGCGGCATCGGGGGAAATCGAGGTGGCATGGCTGCGCACCGAAGCCGACGAAGCCAACTGGATCGCCAACCGTGTCATCCAGGCGAGAGAGGCAGGGACTCCGTGGAGCGAGATCGCCGCCCTCTTCAGGAAGAACAAACACATCGGAACGGTACGAGACGCCCTCCTCGACGCCGGGGTGCCGGTGCAGGTCGTGTCGCTCGGCGGGCTGCTAGACGTACCCGAGGTGGCCGACCTTCATGCCTGGCTCCGGGCCCTTCACGATCCTGAAGACTCGGCGGCGCTGGCTCGCATCCTGCTCGGCGGCAAGTTCCGTCTCGGGCTGGGTGACCTGGCTCCCGTCGCCGGGTGGGTGAAGGGCCATCGCCGCCATACCGAGACCGACGATGCCGCACCCCTGGCCCTCATCGAGGCTATCGATCGCATCGAGGAGGTCGACGGATTGGCCGCGCCGGCGCTTCGCCGACTACAACGGTTCCGCGACATCTACCGCGAGCTGCTGGTCACCGCCCAGGGCGTGTCGCTCGTCGAGTTGTCCCGGCAGATTCTCAGCGCCCTCGAAGCATGGACCGAGATCGACGCCATGGACGATCACGCGGCACTCAGCGCCCGTTTGAACCTGTACCGGTTCCTCGATCTCACCGAGTCGTGGAGCCCGCTGGAAGGCCGACCGTCGCTCGGCGCCTTCCTCGGCTACCTCGAAATGTTGAGTATCGATGGTGTCGTCGACGAGCTCGATACCGCGGGGATCTCCACCGAGGAGGCCGTTTCCCTGCTGACCGTGCATCGGGCCAAGGGCCTGGAATGGGACACGGTGGTGCTGCCCACGGTGACCAAGGGCACCTTTCCTTCCGGATCCGGGGGGTATGACAATCCGATCGATTTTGCGAGATATGTGCCATACGAGCTGCGCATCGACGCAAAGGCCCTCCCCGATCTGTCCGACACGAAAAACAAGGTAGAGCGCACCGAGATCCTGCGGGAGCATCACCGCGCCAGTGAGTGGCGCATCGGATACGTGGCGGCAACCAGGGCACGCCACGAGCTGATCGTCACCGGGTCCTTCTGGAGCGACGGCAAGAAACCCCGCGAACCGTCCGAGCTGTGGTCCATGGCGCGCGAGCTTGCAGCAACCGAGACGATCATCGACGAGCCAGGAGAACCCCCGACCCCGGTCGGCGATGTCCGCGGCACACCGGGACCCGACCCGCTGTTCGGGGAGGGGGGCTGGCCCTCGGCGCTGCGTGCTGCGGTCGCCGATCCCGACTGGCTCCAAAGCCATGGTGCCCTGGCATCGGCCGCCGCCGAAGAAGCAGCACAGCTCCGACTCGAGCTTGGAGCCCTCCCGCAGCCGCCCGAGCCCCTCCCCGATCCCGTGCCTGTGACCTCGGTCACCGGTCTGGTCACGCTGGCGCGGTGCCCGCAGCGTTTCAAATGGGGGGTGGTCGAGCGGCTCCCGATCCGACCGTCGGCGGCGCGGCGCCGCGGCGTTGACTTCCACCGCAACGTCGAGCTGCACAACATTGGCAAGGTCCCCCTCACCGACCTCGACCTTGACACCTACGACCTCACCGTCGGCTCCGGCGCCGTGGCACCAGCCGGCGACCCGTTCACGGTGTTCCTCGGCTCGCGGTTCGCCGATCAGAAACCGCGATTCGCCGAGGTGCCGGTGGATCTTCGTGTCGGCGAAGCACACATCAGGGGACGAATCGATGCCGTGTACGAACCGGAACCGGACACCTGGGAGATCGTCGACTACAAATCCGGTCGACTCTCCGACAACGAGGCACTGGATGTGCAGCTCCAGGCCTATGCCCTGGCTGCCGCGGATGGGGCGATCGCTCCCGACATACCCGAGCGGCTCACCGTGACCTTCGCCTTCTTCGGTGGGGATGAGTTCGCCGAGCGCTCGTTCGTCGTCGATGAGGCGTGGTTGGCTGCGGCGCGAGATCGTGTCGAGAGCCTCGTCGAGTTGATGGTGGCCGCCGATCTGAACCCGACTCCCTCCGAGGACTGTCACCGCTGCGACTTCCTCGCCTTCTGCGCCGCTGGGCAAGAATACGTGGAGGCGCACCCCCTTCCCTCCCCCGTCGGCAAAGGTCGATAGCCCCCTCCCCGCCCGTTTCCTCCCCTCTTGGGGGAGGTGGCCGAGGCCGAGGGCCGAGGACGGAGGGGGCTTCACTGGAACCTCGTTCCAGAAGGCTGAGAAACGAGACCCTCACACGACCTTGCCGTCAACGACGTCGATCACGATCGTGACCGGGCCGTCGTTGGTCAGCGATACGTCCATCATCGCCCCGAACCGGCCCTGCTCCACCTCGACTCCTTCGGCCTCGATGGCGGCGGCGAACGTGGCAAGCAGCGGCTCGGCGATCTCCGGCGGCGCCGCCCCGTTGAAGGCCGGCCTGCGACCCTTGCGAAGGTCGGCGAGCAGTGTGAACTGGCTGATCAGCAGCATCGACCCTCCGACGTCGACGATGCTGCGGTTCATCTTCCGGTCGTCGTCGTCGGGGAATATGCGCAGACCGACGAGCTTGGTGGCCAGCGTTATGGCGTCTTGCTCGGTGTCCTCGGTGGCGACCCCGACCAGCACAACCAGGCCGGCGCCAATAGCCGCGATCATCTCGCCTTCGACGGAAACGTCGGCCTCGCTCACTCGTTGGATCACGGCTCGCATCGTTTCGGAACCGTAGCCGCCGTTAGGCTCCGCCGATGGCCGCCGACCCCCGCGTCACCGCAGCAATGGATTCGGCCGGAGTCGCCTACGAGACCATGGACATCGACCCCGACCTCGCCGATACCGCAGCGTTTTGCGAAGCGTATGGGATACCCCTCGAAAACTCCGCAAACGCCATCCTGGTGGCGTCGCGGAAACCGGAAGGCCACAACGCCGTCTGCCTGGTCCTGGCGCACACCCGACTCGACGTCAACGGCGTCGTCCGCAAGAAGCTCGGCGTCCGCAAGGTGAGTTTCGCCCCTGCCAAGTTGACCGTGGACCTCACCGGCCAGGAAATCGGCGGGGTGACCGTATTCGGCTTGCCGGACGGGCTCCCCGTGTGGGTGGACGCCGGCGTGCTCGACCGCGACTGGGTGATCGTCGGTGCCGGCTCGAGGTCGGCCAAGTTCAAGCTGGATCCTTCCCAGTTCAGAGAACTCCCGGGGTTCGAAATCGTCGAAGGCCTCGCCAAGGTACCGGAGACCGGGTGAAGTAGAGGCTTCAGGACCCGGCCTGGGACCCGATCCACCTTCCGTGCCCACCCCACTCCCTACAATTCCATCCGTGCTTCGCGAGATCCCGTTCTCCATCGTCCGTGGTTTCCTCATGGGCGCAGCCGACATCGTGCCCGGCGTCTCCGGCGGGACCATTGCGCTGGTCCTCGGCATCTACGAACGGCTGGTGGCGTCGATCCGGGCCGGTAGCTCGGCACTCGGAAGCCTGGTTCGGCTTGATTTCGATGAGACCAAAACCAGGTTGGGCGAAGTGGAGTGGGGCTTCATCCTGCCGCTTGGAACCGGCATCCTGATCGCCATCGTTTCGCTGGCTTCGGCCCTGCAGCGACTCCTCCACGACTATCCCGAAGTGATGGCGGCCTTGTTCCTTGGGCTCGTTGCCGGGTCCGCGTTGATCGCGTGGAAGTTGCTCACCGTCCGGGACACCAAGCGAATCGCGATCATGTTCGGCGTCGGCCTCGCCGTTTTTCTTCTGCTCGGTCTGACCGAGAGCACGTCGGCCGAGACCGCATCACAGATCGGGGAACCGGCGCTGTGGGCGTTCTTCGCCGCCGGAGCGATTGCCATCTGCGCCATGATCCTGCCGGGGATCAGCGGCTCCTTCATCCTCGTCATGCTCGGCATGTATGCAGCGGTGCTCGCATCGGTGACCGACCGCGACTTCCTTTCCCTCGGGGTGTTCACCCTCGGCGCCATCGTCGGGCTTGCCCTTTTCGCCCAAATCCTCCACAGGGCGCTCCGTGATCACTACAACACGGTGATGGCAGCCCTGATCGGTCTGATGATCGGGTCGCTGCGCGTGCTGTGGCCATGGCCGCTCGGTGTCGACAGCACTGCGCTGGAGGCACCGGGAGAGCACCTACCGGAGGCCTTGGTCGCCGCAGTTGCTGCCTTCTTCGTCGTGCTCGGGATCGAGGCGCTCGGGCGGAAGATTTCCCACCATTCCACCGCCGATGAGGTAGGTGAACTGACCGCGGACTGATTGCCGCAACCGGCCGACAGCCAGCCGATCCGGCGCCGCTCTCGATCGGTCTTCCCGCTGCGGCGACCCATCAGGCGACGACGCCATCGGCGCGCAGCCGCTCCACCTCTTGTTCGTCGTAGCCGGCGGCTGCCAGGATCTCGTTGGTGTTGTCCCCGGGCGCTGACGGCCCCGCCAGCTCGCCGGGGAGGTCGATGTCGAAGCGCGGAGCCGGGGCAGGAAGCGGATGGCCGGTATGGTCGGCGAACACGCCGCGGAGACTGTTGGTGTCGTGGATCGGCGCTTCCTCGAGGCCGAGCACCGGCGTCACGCAGGCGTCTGTGCCGTCGAAGACGCCCTCCCAGTCCGCCCTGGTACGCCCGGCGAACACCGCGGCGAACCGATCTCGCAGCTCCGGCCAGCGGGTGGCGTCGAGCTGCTCGGGGAGGTCGGCCTCGCCAAGCCCGAGGCCGTCGACGAGCTGCGCATAGAATTTGGGCTCCAGCGCTCCGACCGCCATGTGCCGACCGTCGCTGGTCGCATAGGTCGTGTAGAACGGCGCCGCACCATCGAGGAGATTGCTCGCCCTGGTGTCATCCCAGGTACCGGTGGCGTGCATCTCGTAGAACGGGCTCATCAGCGAGGCTGCGCCGTCGGTCATGGCCGCCTCGACCACCCTGCCCCCGGAACGATCACGGTCAACCAAAGCGGCGAGCACACCAGCCACCAGATACATCGAGCCGCCGCCATAGTCCCCAATGAGGTTGAGCGGTGGAACCGGATGATCTGCGCCGCCGATGGCGTGGAGGGCACCGCTCATCCCGATGTAGTTGATGTCGTGGCCCGCCATCGATGCATATGGTCCCTGGCGTCCCCACCCGGTCATCCTCCCGTACACCAGCTCCGGGTTCACCGCAAAACACTGGTCGGGGCCGATTCCGAGCCGTTCCACCACGCCTGGTCGAAACCCCTCCATCAGGACATCGGCAGACTCCACGATCCGGAGCATGACTGCGGCGGCGCCTCGGTGTTTCAAGTCGACGACGATCGACCGCTTGCCGCGGCTCACGGCACCCGACATCGCATCCGGAGCCAGTGGTCCACCCGGCCGATCGACGAGGAGCACGTCGGCACCCATACCGGCGAGGATCATCCCGGCAAACGGCAGGGCGCCGAGACCGGCGAGTTCGATGACCGTAATCTGTTCCAGCGGCTTGGTCACGGAGCGGAGCGTAGAAGGGTGTTCCCGTCAGGCGCTCAGCACCCTGGTGTCGCCGGTGGTGGGGTTCCGGTCAAGCTCGATCAGATCCTCCACTCGGTGCCGCAGCTCCGGCACGTGGCTGACCACGACGACCAGCCGGTTCCCGTCGTCGCTGACCAGCGACTCGATGCCCTCCATGGCCAGATCGAGATGTTCGGGGTCGAGGGTACCGAATCCCTCGTCCAGGAAGAAGGCGTCGAGGCGGCCACCACCCCGAGCCACGATCTCGGCCATGGCGAGTGCCAGCCCAAGCGAAGCAAGAAAGGTTTCTCCGCCCGACAGGCTGGCGGCCTTGCGAACCGCATCGGCCGTGGTGAGATCGACGATATCGAACGCCCCATCCTCGGTGAAGCGGTAACGGCCGCTGGTGAGAAGCTGAAAGTGCTCGCTGCCGAGCTCGGCCAGCCGGCGACGCTCATCGTCGAGGAGGTAGCGCACAAACCGGGCATCGGTGAGGTCGGCGGCGAGAGATCGATTGGTTTTCATCGTCGCGATGTGACCATCTCTGAGGGCGATCCGATCCGCCTTCCCCTCCAACTGGTCATCGGCACGAGCGATCTCGTCGCGCATCACCTCCACCCTCGATCGCAGCGCGGCCAACGCCTCGTCAAACGTCCCGGTGACATCTGCCTTCTCGACGAGGGCTGCCAGCTCCCGCTCGTGGTCGATGCCGACCTTCGATGCCTGATCGCTCCGTTTTGTCGTGTCGTGCAGTGCCTGGTCCAGCATGGCCCGGAGGGTCAATGCTGCGTTTGCGATCGCCTCAGGGTCGTCGGCAACCGCGGGGGCATCGTCAAGCTGGGTGGCGATTCCCGACAGCGCAACCCGGAGATCGGCGAGATGTTTTCCTGCCGTCTGTTCCGCCTCGATTGCGGCGTCGTGATCGCTCCGGGCACGATCTCGCTTCGTGGCCGCAGCGTCGAGGCCGGCTGCTGCCGCCGCCTGTTCGTTCCGCAGCAACTCGATGGCGGCGTCAACGTCGTCTGATCCGACAAGGGCGACGAGGTCGTTGTTGGTTGAGTCGAGGGCGGCCGCCGCCTGGTCCAGGCCGCCCTTCAGCTCGGTGACGGCTTCACCCGACTCGGCAACGCGCCGGGTTGCCTCGTCGAGGGCCGTTCTCGCCGATTCCAGCGCCGCCGATGCCTTGGTGTTGCCGGCCTCGGCCTTCTCGCGTTCGTCCTTTGCCGACTGCATCTGGGACAGCGCGGCCTCGACATCGGTGACGTCGGTGACCTCTGGCACGGATTGGATAGCCTGCTCACACACCGGGCATATCGCCCCGTCGACGAGATCTCGACGCAGGGTTGCGGCCATGTCGGCGTGGGAGGCGTCGTGATAGGCAGCCTCCGCAGCGGCGAGGGCGGTCGACCGGTCGCCGACGTGACCGGCGGCGGCGGCCATCGCCCGCTTGGCGAGCGCGACCCGGTCGGTCTGGCCGCCTACCTCGGCGGTGGCCTGCTGTGCCCGCTCTTCTCCCCTGGTGAGTGCCTCCCGCGCCTCGCCGACCGCCGTCTTCCGCTCCATGCTGGTGGCGACCAACGCCGTGACCGCATCGAGGGTGCCACGCATTTCCGCAGCCTTGCCGGAACGAGCCTCGGCAGCCTTGATCTGGTCACGGGCCTGCTCGAGGGTCAACGCCGAGTTGTCCCGTTGCTCCGCGGAGGTGCGCGCGACGCTGATGGTGGCGCCAAGCTGTTCCTCGTCCGGAAAGGAAGCAATCAGTTTTTGGAGAGCGGCGAGCCGCAGTTCGGCCGCCTCCAACTCGGTGCGGGAGTTATCGATCTCAGCAGCCAGCCGGCGGGCCAGAGGTTCGATCTTTTCGAGTTTCCCCAGGCGCTCCAAGTCCTTTCCCAGGGCCTCCTTGCGCGTCGCGGCGGAGGATTCGAGCTCGACCAGGTGCCGGACCGCGACCTCCGCCTTCTCCGCCTCGATCTCGGCCTCCCCGGCGCGCTCCTTCGCCACCGCTCGCATCCGGTCGATACGGTCAAGCCCGAAGACACCCTTGAGCACCTTGTCACGTTCGGCGGGCCGTGCGGTGAGGAACTCGGCGAACCGACCCTGAGCGAGCAGCACCGAACGACCGAAGGCGTCGAAATCGAGGCCAAGCAGCTCAACGATCCTGGCGTTGACCTCGGCCTCGCCGACAACCTGCTCCAGCTTCTCCGCATCTTCGCTGTCGTCCTTCAGGCGATACAGGGCATGGTCGCCCGCCCCCTTCTTGCGCAACATCCGCTGCGCCTCCCACAGGTCTCCGTCGATGTCGAAGCGGAAGGCAACCGTGCCGTGCTCGGCGCGCTGATGGATCAGCGCCTTGGTGCCCTTGCCGACGGAGGCGGTGCGACCGTAGAGGGCGAACGCGATCGCATCCAGGATGCTCGACTTTCCGCTGCCGATCGGGCCGACGATGCCGACGAGCCTTCGCTCCCGGAAATCAAAGGATGCTTCGTCGCCAAAGTAGGATCGGAAGTTCCTCAGCCTGAGCTCAACCGGACGCACCGACTACCTCCTCCAGCACCGATGTGAACGCTTCGATCAGGTCCTCCGGCGCCTCTGTCTCGTAGGTTGCCGCGTAGTAGTCGGAGTACTGCTCGGTCAGGGTTCGATACTCGGTCGCGGGCCGCGGCGCCTCCACCCTCGGGTAGTCAGGGCGGACCTTGACCAGGTAGTCGAACTCGTCGAAGGCACGTTCGGCAAGACCAGGGTCCGGCCCCGCGGTCTCGACGGTGAGATCGAGGTATGAGTCGTGGACCCCATCCATGCCGAGAATCTCGTCCCAGGGTCCGCGCGGCCGCAGCAGACGGCGTCCGCGCCCAAGCGGCACCGATCGCACCGCGGCGGGCAGGCCGGGCTCGACGTCGATCACCACCACCCGCTTCTCCTCGCCGGCCTCGCCGAAGTCCAGCTCGAGCAAGGACCCGGCGTACTGGGCAGGCACTTTGGCTCCTGGGACCGGTTGGGGGGCGTGGATATGACCCATGGCGACGTATTGCGGCCCAGGAGGGATGACCTCTGCGGTGGCGGCATACGCTTCGCCCATGTGGAGCTCGCGTTCCCCGCGGGGTGCGCCGTGGCCGTGCACCTTGGCTCCCCCAACCAGGAAGTGGGCAACGAGGAAGGTCACCGCATCGGTGCCGGCAAGCGCGGTGGCGTGGGCGCTGTAGGCCTCGGAGATGGCGCGCAGCCGGTCGGCGTACTTCTTGTAGTGCTCTTCCGGCGGCTCCCACACCTCGAAGCTGCGTCCCTCCCTGAGGAAGGGAAACGCCGACACCACGGCGGGTCCGGCAGCCGTGTCGAGCTCGAGCACACCACCGTCGTCCGGTCGCTTGATGGCGCCGACCAGGTGCACGTTGACCGTTCGCAGAAACGGAGCGAGCGCATCGAAAAACCCTGGCGAATCGTGGTTCCCTGCAATGACAACCACCGGTCGCTCGCCCCCATCGCTGAGCGCAACCAGGCCGTCGAAGGCAATGTTGAGCGCGTCGATTGGAGGCAACGGCCGATCGAACAGATCGCCCGAATGGAGCACCAGATCGACCGTCTCGTCCTCGGCGATCCCGACCACCTCGTCGATAACGTCCCGGTACTCGTCCGCCCGGTCGTAGCGTCCGATCCGCTTCCCGACGTGCCAATCCGACGTGTGGAGGACCCTCACAGCCCGTCGAAGGGGTCGACGTCCGTTGTGTCGACCTCCTCTTTGCGGGTCGCCCACGGTGGGAAGGGAAACTGGAGGACGATCGGCACCGGGATCGACGGCTGCGACAGCACCATCGTCCCCGGTTTGAACAGCCGCGCCCTGGCTCGCGTCGATGGCAGCATCCAGCCGTACTCCGGGCGCTCGGCCTCGGCGGCGTCGAGGCGGCCGGCGACCTTGATGGCAGCGTTTTCCATCACTTCGGGGGCGACCCTCGACGCGGTCTGCTGCGCTCCGACCAGAAGCACGCCGAGGCTCCTCCCCCGCTGGGCTATGTCGACCAGCATCGCCTTGAGCGGGCTCGACCCATCTCTCGGTGCGTATTTGTTCAGCTCATCGAGCACGACGACCGACAGCGGGAGGCGCTGGCCGGTGTGCTCCTTCTCATCGAAGGTTTCCGCCAGCATGGCGCCGACCACGAATCGCTGGCCGAGATCATGGAGCGACTGGATCCCGACCACGGTTACCTGGGCGGCTGCCCGGTCGATGCGCCTGCTGTCGCCCGCCCTGATCATATGCCCGAGCCGTTGCTCGGCGGCGTGGAGTCTGCGGAGGAACGCGGAGACCGTGCCCCCCTGCACCCTTCCCGTCCATCGTTGATCCGGCTCCCTCTCCTCTGGGTCGACGTACTCGGCGATGGCATCGATCATCGTGCCCAGATCGCTGATCACGCGCTCACCACGGTGGGCGACCACGGGTTGTCGCGGGTCGTCAACATCGGCCGGGTCGCGGAGCACCAGGGCTCCCGGCAGACCGTCGACATCGATTGCGAACCGCTGGAGCTGGGATCGCACTCTCTCCTCGATGAACGAGAGCTGGTTGCGGAAGTCGCCCGCGTCCGTGAACAGGAACCGCAGCAGGCCGTCGTCGACGAACTCGCGCGGCGTCCATGCAAACGCATCGACGCCCTCTTGCCGCCCTCCGGTGTCCGGCACCAACACGTCACCGCTTCGCGGCCGTGGTGGTGCCCAGAACGACACGGAAGGGAACGGCGCAGGTTCGACGCCGAGCTGCTCCCATTTGGCGGCATCGTCAGCGGTGAACGCGTTGTTGGGTTTGTCCAGCCACAACAGGTCCTCGCCCTTGACGTTGAACACGAGGATCCGCAGGTTGGCGGCGCCAACGCCGACCACGTCCGGCCTCGCCGACAGCAGCCTGAGGAAGAACAGGGCAAACGATGTTTTGGTGGCGACCCCGGAGATCCCCGAGATCGACATGTGGCCGCCCTTGCGGCCGTCGAAGAAGTCGAGGTCGATGGCGATCGGTTCCCCGTCGCGACCGAAGCCGGCGGGCAGCGGCCTGCCCATCTCATCGACGTACAGTGCCTTGTCGCGCTCGGCACCGCGGGCACGTTCGGCGACCTCGCCAGGATCGGCCGAAACCCACAGCTCAGGGTCCACCCGAGTGACCTGCACCCTCGCCGATCGCACCTTGGCGCCCGGGAGGATTCCCTCAGCAGCGATGCGGTGCGTATCGGATTCGAACTGCGCTCCTTCGTAGACGGCTTCCGCCTCGGTGACGATGCCGTAGGTGCGCACCTCTCCGTACTTGGGAACCTGGGTGCGGACCACGACGAGGTCATCGAGCTGCAGGTACTCGTCGTCATCGAGCACGACACGAAACTCGCTCGTCGTCGTGTGCTGGGTTCCCAGGACACGCCCGACACTGTTCTCCGTCATGTCAGCACCCCGCCCAAGGTGGCCGCTCGCAACTCACGGTAGACGAAGGCGGGGTCGCCCATGCGTCTCCTCAGCTCCCGCTCGAGGGCGGCAATGGGCACCAGGTTCTGTGGCGCCCTCGGGTCGATGTGTGGCTCGGAGGAAACCTCAGGGACCACCGCGGTGACGCGGTCTGCGATCCGCTGCGCGGTGCCCAGATCGAGATGGCTGGACACTTCGGCACGGGCGATCCCTGACCAGGAATGGCCGTGGTCGACCAAGGCGAGGCGGAAATACCAAGAGTATCGGGGGTAAGCGCCTCCGGCTCCGATCAGGAACAGCGGGGTGCGTTCGGCCGGCCGGAGCGCTCCGACGATGCCGATCCGTTCGTCGCTGAGGTAGGGGCGGCGGTGGGTCTTGATAAAGCCGACCTTCTCGGTAGCGGACAAGTCGTTGATCGGGCCGTCGGCGACAACAAACACCCCCGACTTGGCGAGATCCTCCGACAGCGTCGCTTCCGCCTTTCTCATCTGCCCGTGGAGCGACTGAATGAGCCCCGACGGATCAGACCCGGCGATGGATTCGGTGCGGTAGCTCAGCTGCGTGGAGACTGCGGGCATCGGTGCTGCCTTGCCGCCGCAGAAGATCGCCACCCGGTCGACGAGGGCATGGGTGATCTCGGAGGCGGGAATCGTGCGGTCCCACAGCACCGATCCGACCGCGTACGTGCCACAAATCCCGGCGGTCGGAGGGCCGTCCTCGTCTTCGAGGGTGAGCATCGCATCGATGCGCCGCACGCCGTCGACAAAAGCGACGGCGGCCACGCCGTCGTCAACACCAGAGATCGGGCTCCAGGCACCGGAGACCTCGACGTCCTGGTCGACACGGCTCTCGTCCGCAAGCGAGTCGTCGGTTTGCAGCGGGCTCCCGTACTCCGGGGCCCACCCTTCAACATGGATGCGCGCCATAGGGCGCGATGGTACCGACGGGGTGCGACAGGAACGCGTTACGGTATGCCGCCAATTGCGGACTGGGGAGGTTTGTGATGAGCCGAATCGGCATGTTGAGCATCGCGCTGGCCGTCGTGGCGGCTTCCTGCGGCGGTGCGACCTCGGACGATGCGCCCACTACCTCACCGGCGACGGAGCCTGAAACCTCGGTGACAACCACGAGCGTGACAACAACGAGCGTGGCACCGACCACGACGGCCGACGTAGCGGCGGCCGTCGTGGACAACGGATTCTGCGACTTCATTGCGGCTCAGGACACGGCGGCGGAGACCATGGACGTCTTCGACCCTGCGAGCGTCGAAAAGTCGATCAAGGACTCTCTGGACGCCATCCGCCAGGCGCGCGATCTGGTTCCCAGTGACATCAGGGGCGCGTACGACACGCTCGCCTCCGCATTCGAGGGCCTGGTGGTGGCGCTCGAGGAGAGCGGCTGGGACATGCTCGCAATCGACGTGAACGACCCTCGCATTCTCCGGATGGATTCGCCTGAGGTGCTGAGCGCGGCCGACGCCCTCGACGATTTTTGCGGGCTCGAGGCCGGCGGCACCGACGGCGATGCCGGAGCCCAATCGCCCGATGCTGGAGCGGCATCCGATACGGGTCTCCCCGACGACCTGGTTGCACCAGGAGCGGTGTTCTTCCGTGACGCCTCTGGCATCAAGATCTTCACGTCGGCGGCCTCCTTCGACGAGACCGTTTCCTACTACGAAGGGATACTCGGCGAAGCACCGCTGAATGTCGCAGGGTCGGCAGGAGCGCGCGTGGCCAGCTTCCTGTCGGCGACGCCGGTCGATGTGCTCGTCCAGGTCGAGGAGGGCGGCGGCGAGCTCCTGATCTATATCACGCTGACCGGTTGACGATCAGCGAGTAGCCGGGCGAAGACCGTGCGCTCCGTCAGCTGATGGCGCGGTGTACCAAGCTCGCCGGAGCTGACCAAGGCACGACCGGGGAATGACGACACTCCCCTACCCTCCGCCGATGGCCATCGAAGAAGCGGAGCCCCGCGTTGAGACCCCGCCTGAGGGCATCGACTACTCCAAGAAATGGTACGTGCTCGTCGCCATCGCCGTGGCCATCTTCCTTGGCACCGTGGACGGCACCATGCTCAACGTCGCCCTCCCCACCCTCGTTGACGACTTCGACACGACGTTCGCCGTCGCCCAATGGGTGGTGCTCTCCTATTTGCTGACCCAGACAACGCTCGTTCTCGGCTTCGGCCGGCTCGGCGACATGATCGGCAAGAAGCCGATCTTCACTGCGGGATTTGCCGTGTTCACCCTGGGCTCGCTTTTCGCCGCCTTCGCGCCGACGATCGAGATCCTCATCGGAGCCCGGATCTTCCAGGGGGTCGGTGCTGCCATGATCTTCGCCCTCGGCTTCGCCATCACCACCGAGGCGTTCCCGCCATCCGAGCGCGGCAGGGCCCTCGGCATCAACGCCACCGTCGCCTCGATCGGAATCATGGCCGGCCCGATCATCGGCGGGTTCATCCTCGAGGCAGCATCGTGGCAGTGGATTTTCCTGGTGAACATCCCAATAGGGATCGTGGGCACGCTGACCGCGATCAAGTTCGTGGCCAATACCAAGCCGAAAGGAGGCGAGAGCTTCGACTTCGTGGGAGCCGCCCTGTTCTTCGTCGGGCTTCTCACACTGCTGCTCGGCCTGACTGCCGGACAGGAAATCGGTTTCGCCAACCCGGTCAACCTCGCTCTGTTCACGACGGCGGCGGCCTCGCTGGTGGCGTTCGTGCTCGTGGAGCAACGGATCGATCACCCGATGGTCGATCTCTCGCTGTTCCGGAGCCGCGATCTGTCGGTGAATCTGGTGACCGGATTCACCGTGTTTTTTGCCCTGGCGGGCTTGCTGCTGATCGCGCCCTTCTACCTGACCGATGTCATGGAGTTGTCGCCGCGAGGGATCGGGCTCGTCCTGGCCGCGGTACCGATCACGATGGGAATCGTGTCACCTTTCTCCGGCGGCCTCTCCGATCGGATCGGGTCGAGGCCGGTAACGGTGGCCGGCCTGACCATCATGGTTGTCGGCTACATCGCTGCCGCCTTCATGCTGGAAGGCGCCACCACCGGAACGGCGATCTTCGTCGTCGGCCTCATCGTCGGCCTCGGCATCGGCATCTTCCACTCGCCCAACAACAGCGCCATCCTCGGCGCGGTGCCCTACGCCAAGCTCGGTATCACCTCGGGGATGCTGAGCATCACTCGCATCACCGGAACCGTCACCGGGATCGCCGTGCTCGGCACGCTGTGGGCGGCCCGCACCGTTAGCTACGCAGGTGGCGGCACGGCGGCGGATGCGCCGGCAGCCGCCCAGGCAGCAGGGTTCGCCGACGTCATGACGGCGGCGGCTGTGATCCTCGCCGGATCTTTAGCCCTCGGCTGGTGGGCGTGGCTCAGACCTCGGGGATAGAGTCCCACTCGAAGAATCCACCGACCCCGAGGAGCACGGCAATGGCTTCCTCGGCCTCTGCGACCGACCCAGAGTCGATGAACCGCTCCACCGCGATCGCGGCTTCCGGATCAACCGTCCGCAGCTCTTGCAGCCGGTCCTTTCCCCGTGGGATCCAGCCCCCGCGTTCGACGAACCACACCGCGATCGCCTGCGAAACGGCCTCCGTGGCTAGGATCCGCGCCATCGCCGGATCGCGGTCGGCGACGTCGAGTGCGCTGTCCATCTGATCGACCGCTCCGTAGCGCCTGAAAGTGACGGTTTCCTCCGGCACCGCCGGGCCACGCTCCATCACGTCGAGCGCATCGGTTCGTAGCCGGGCGAACACCCGGTCCGGGTCGTAGATGACGTGACCGAACGCCATCAACCTCACCGCTCGTGCCCGGCCCTCGCGTTGATCTTGCGCGAAGTAGCCGCGGGACCGCTCCTCATTGTTGAAGAACATCTCGACGGGCACGCCGGCGAAGAACCGCTGATCCCGGTGCCGCAGCTCTCCGCCGATGATCACATAGAGGTCGAGGTTGCTGCGCGGATCGGCCTTTCCTCGAAAGACACTTCCCGCCAAGTTGATCGATACCACGTCGTCGTGGATGTCGAATACGTAGTCGAGCGCGTCGGCGAGCGCCCGATCGAACGGTGACTCCAGGTGCGGGATCGACAGCTCGGGCCGGCTCACAGCGCCCCGATCCGCTCGACCAATAGGTCGATGAACCCTTGCCGGTCGACACTGTCGATGACCATGGCGTTGGGCTCGGCACCGGTGACCCCCCACCAGTCGACCACGGTCTGCCCCATCGTCAGCTCCGATTCGGTCTCAACGTCCACCCGACACGGCTTGCCCCCAAAAAGCTGCGGCTCGATCAGGTAGGCGATCACGCAGGGGTCATGGAGCGGGGCACCCGCGAAACCGTACTTCTCCATGTCATGGCGCTCGTAGTAGTCGATCATGCCGGCGACCGCGGTCCCTGCCCGGGTCCCGAGATCGCCAAACCGTTTCAGGTCGTCCGGCAGTACGAGGGCCTTGTGCGTCACATCGAGCGGAAACATGGTGAGTGGGACACCCGAGTTGAACACAATGCTCGCCGCCTCAGGGTCGACGAAGATGTTGAACTCGGCGACTGGGGTCGTGTTGCCTCCCTCGAAGAAGCCGCCACCCATCAGCGCAACCTCTCGGATGGTCGAAACGATGGATGGCTGCCTGGCAATGGCGGCGGCAAGGTTGGTGAGCGGGCCGACTGGGCAGATCGTGATCGGATCATCGGCGCTCAGACATGTCGCGATGATGAAGTCGACGGCGTGGCCATGTTTCGCCTTCGTTGTTGGTGTTGGCAGATCCGCCCCGTCGATCCCGGTGGGGCCATGGACATACTCGGCGGTGTGCAGCTCGCGCTCCAGGGGTCCGTCGGCGCCTTTGTAGACAGGCACATCTGTGCGACCGGCGAGCTCGCACATCGCTAGCGCGTTCGCGGTCACCAGTGGTTGTGGGACGTTCCCGGCCACGGTGGTTATGGCGACGACGTCGAGCTCCGGCGACGCCAGCGCCAGCAGGATGGCGACGGCGTCGTCTTGACCCGGATCGGCGTCGATGATGATCGGACGACCCATGAGTGGAGAATACAGGCCCGCCCTCACGGGAACCGTGGGCGGGGTCGAGGTTCGTATTACGGGTTCGTCCCAGTCACCGATCCAGCGCAGCTTCCAGTTCTTCCGCCATCGGCATCGCCGAACGCGCACCGAAGGCTGTCGTTGCCAGGGCACCAGCCACCACGGCTCTGCTCACCGCGGCGCTCATCTCCATCCCGGCATCGAAGGCGGCGGCGAGGGCACCGCAGAAGGCATCGCCCGCTCCGGTGGTATCGACGACGTCGACCTCAGGCGCTGGGAACAAGACGACGACATCCCCGGTGACCACGGCGGCTCCCTCGGCGCCCATCGTCACCACCGTGCTCGGCACCGCGAGCTGCGCCGCCGCCGCCGGATCGCTATCGCCGGCGAAGGTCTCGAGCTCGGACCGATTTACCACCAGCACATCGACTGCATCGAGCAGCTCATCGGGGAGCGGTCGCGCCGGCGCTGCGTTCAGCATCACGGTGCCGCCTGCGGCGTGCGCCGCCTCGGTAACGGTCGGCAGAGGGATCTCCAACTGGAGCAGCGTGACCGAGGCGGCCCCGAGCAGCGATCCAGCACCGGCGATGTCGGCGCTGCCGACCAACAAATTGGCCCCAGGGCTCCCCACGATGCTGTTCTCCCCTGCTCGGTCGACCGTGATCACCGCCAACCCCGTCGGCGCCGCGTCGGTCACCGCAATCAGAGAGACGTCCACCCCGTCCTCCACGAACGCCTCGACCAGCATCCGTCCGGCATCGTCGTCACCGACTCGACCCACCAGCGCCACTTGGGCTCCCAGCCGGGCTGCGGCCACCGCCTGATTGGCTCCCTTCCCTCCTGGGCTCTCGAAATGGCCAGAAGCGAGCACCGTCTCGCCGGGGGCGGGCAAAGCGTCGCAGATCATGACCAAGTCTCGATTCACCGAACCGACGACGGCGATCATCGCTCGACCACGCGATACACGACGCCGCTCGAAGAGACCACGAGAAGCTCACCGTTGGCATCCACACCGAACGAGGTCACACCGTCGACGGCGTCGGTCTGTTCGGTCCAGTCGAATACCTCGCCGGATGGAGCGATCGAGCGAATGAACCCGGAGCAGAAATCGGAGAAAAAGTAGTGGCCGCTGAGCTGCGGGATGGCCTCGCCCCGATACACGTAGCCCCCGGTGATGGAACACCCACCGGGGTGCCGGTACTCATGGACGGGCAAGGTGAACTCGTCGCCACCGCACGCTGGGCTTCGGCGGAAACAATCAGTCCCCTCATGGATCGGCCACCCGAAATTCAGACCGCGATCGTCCACCGAGACCCGATTGATCTCTTCGACCGCATTCTGACCGACATCGGCGATCCACAGATCGCGGCCATCGAAGGCATACCGCCATGGGTTGCGCAGACCGATGGCCCACACCTCAGCCGCCGCGAACCCGTAGTCGCCGGCAACTCCGTACGGGGTCACCTCAGGCCCGACTTCGATGCGCAACATCGCGCCAAGCAGCGTGTCTCCCCGTTGCGCCTGGCCGAAGCGGTCGTCGGAGCCGCCTCCGTCACCCATGCCGATCCAAAGCTTCCTGTCGGGGCCGAAGGCGAGCAACCCGCCGTTGTGGTTGCTTGCAGGCTGGTCGACTCGCAGCACGGTGCGCGCAGACGTCGGGTCGGCCCCGTCGACGGCGAACCGGTATTCGGCCACGATGGTGGACCCGGAGTCGCCGGTGTAGTTCACATAAAGCAGGTCATCATGTTCGGGGTGGAAAGCCAGACCAAGCAGCCCCCGCTCCCCGCCGAACAACACCCGGTCACGGATGTCGAGGAAGACTTCTGGGTCCGCCTCATCGATCGCCCAGACCTGCCCCGGTTGGTCGACGACGAAGAGCCGGCCACCCGACGCGATGGCAAGCACCGGTTGGGCGAACCCGGACGCCACCGTCTCCAGGGCGAGCACGGTGTCTGCGATCGAAATCGTGGTCTCAGTGGTTGTCGTTGTCGACGATGTCTGCGGTTCGGTCGAGCCGACCGGGGTCTGCCCTTCCGACGTGGTCGTGGTTGGTGCAGACGTCGAGGGGGGCGTTGTCGGCGTCGCCTCCGGGCTACAGGCAGCCGCCATCAACGCCGCCGCCGCCACCAGACCACTGATTCGTCTCATCAGAGCGCGGCCGCGGCCGGGCCGCCGAGCTGTTCGCTTGACACCGTCGCATCGAAGGGAACCCCGTGGACGAACAGCGCTACCGGGCCGTCCCCGCTTTCCAGGTCGTGAAACTTCGGCTGGTTCGCTTCGAGGTACGGCATCGTCCCAGTCTCCCATATATGACAAATGCCCCTCTAGCGTCTCGGTGATGAGGCTGGCTGCGATCTCGGTTGGTGCCGCGCTCGTCGCTGCGGCATGTAGCGTGTCGCCGTCGAATCTAGAGCAGGCCGGCCCGGGGACAACTACGCCGATCGAGGCGCAAGCGCCCACGGCCACCGTGCCAACCCAGGTGCCCCACCTCCGGCTCGAGCGCATCACCGACGCTCTCCAGGAACCGGTCGCCCTGGCCAACCGTGCTGGTGACGACCGGGTGTACGTCGCCGAACGGCTCGGTCGGATCGTGCTCATCGATGGTGACGCGATCGTTCCTTTCTTCGATCTCCGGGACATCGTGTTCAGCACGACCTCGGAACAGGGCCTGCTCGGGTTCACATTCGATACCGAAGGCGACCGCATGTTCGTGCTCTATACCGACGAGTCGTTCGATGTCCAGGTCGCTGCCTACGCACTGGACGGGGATGAGGTCATCATCGACTCGGCCACACCGATCATCACCGTCGAACAGCCGCACATATATCACCAGGGCGGCGGGATGGCTTTTGGCCCCGACGGCTATCTGTGGATCAGCCTCGGCGACGGCGGCGGGGTCGGGGATCCCGACGGCCACGGCCAGAACACCGCCAGCCTGCTCGGGGCGATCGTGCGTCTCGACGTCGACGCCGGCGTTCCTTACGCCGTGCCTCCGGACAACCCGTTCGTAGACGCCGAAGACTCCAAGCAAGAGCTGTGGGCCTACGGGCTGAGGAACCCGTGGCGGTTCACCTTCGATAGCGGCTTCGTCTATATCGCCGATGTGGGCCAATACGAGTATGAGGAAATCAACGTGGTACCCATCGATGCGGCCGGTTCCAACTTCGGATGGTCGATCCGCGAGGGGGATGCCTGCTTCGAGGCGGAAGATTGCGAAGCGGAGGGTCTGGTGGCGCCGACGTTCATCATCCCCCACCAGCGGGCGTGCGCCGTCGTCGGCGGTCCCGTGTACCGGGGCCGCCAGCTCCCGGCACTGGAGGGCCAATACTTCTACGGGGACTACTGCGTCGGATGGGTCCGCTCGTTGATATTCGACGGGAGCGAGATCATCGCCGAGTACGACTGGGAAGCCGACCTCGGCCGACTCGGGCACATAACGACGTTCGGCGTCGACACCGAAGGCGAGATGCTGGTTGCGACCCAAGAAGGCGAGCTGCACCGCATCGTGGCCGTCCCTGAGTCGTAGCGGCTACCGTCGCCGGATGCCGGGCTCTCGCATCGAACTCGCCACTCTCCCGACACCGCTCGAGCCGGGGTAACCACCGATGATGGGCTGGCAACGCAGGTGGAAGCCACGAGGCTCACCGGCCTGATCTGGGACCCGACGTACACCGGCAAGGCCATCGTCGGGCTGCGTCGCGAGACCGCCTCGGTAGCTTGGGCCCCGACACCGATGTCGTTTTTTGGCACACCGGCGGCGGTTTCGCCACCTTCGCCCACGATTGGGAACGCGTACCGGAGAGCAACTAGATCTGATCTCCCCACGGGCCGGGGAACGATTCGATTCTCCTACTCGCGACTCGCGACTCGCGACTCTCGGCTCATCTCCGCCTCATGACGATCCAGGAAGTCGTAGATCTCTGCTTGATCAACGCCGGGGATGGTCTCGACCGGCATCGCCGCCAGCACGTGGCTGTTGGGGCGCACCGATGGCCACACCCGTCCGTCCCAACGATCGACGTCGGCTGCCGCCGGTGCGCAGCAGGCACCGTTGGGACACTGAGAAACCGAGTGACGCTTCGTGTCCCACCCCCTGAACCACTTGGCGTCCTCGAACCGCACCCCGGTCGTGATTGCCATCGGTGGTCCGGCGTTGTCCTCGACAAAGGTCGCACACCAGTACGTGCCCACCGGCGTGTCCGTGTATTGATAATGAATCGCATAGCGCGATTCGGAAGCGAAGGCTTGGCGAGTCCCCCACTCCCGACACAGGCGCTGTCCTTCGATGGCTCCGACCGCATTGTGCGGAAAGGGGACCGCATCGTTTTCGTAGGCCTTCCAGATGATCCCACCCTCATCGGATCGTACAAAGTGTGTCTCCAGGTCGAGGTGAGTGGTAGCGAGGTTGGTGAACCGATGCCCGGCCATCTCATAGGAGACGTAGAAGTGATCCTTGAGATCCTCGACCGACAGGTTGCGTCGCTCCTTGGCCTCGATCATGAAGGGTATCGCCGCCACTTCGGGGACCAACACCGCACCCGCAAAATAGTTGGTCTCGACGCGCTGACGGAGGAAGCCGCCAAAATCGTCCGGCTCCTCGTGCCCCATCGCGAAGTGCCCGAGCGTCTGCAACACGACCGATCGAGCAAGTTCCGGCTCGAAGTCGTCGCGGCCGGGCACGTAGATTCGGCGGTTGGCCATATCGGTCACCGACCGCACCGTCGCCGGGACATCGTGTGCCCGGATCACCTTGAAGCCGAAATGGTCGGCCAGGGCATTGAGGTCGCCCTTTGACATCGCCCCCGTGCCCCGGTATTCGATCGCTTCGACCGCTTCGGCGGCGAGGGCCTCGATCTCGGCAAAGTAGTTGCCGCGACCCCGCATCTCAGCGTGGAGCTCAGCATTGACCGCGCGCGCCTCGTCTCTGGTGAACGGTGCGGTCCCATCCCTGCCACGGAGCTCGTCATAGAGACGCACGATGTGCTCGAGGGCCACGTCGGGAAGTTTCGCCGACGGCTTCAGATAGGGCAGCTCGAGGTCGCGATAGGCCTGCTCGTCCTGAATCCGCTCCATGGTCACCTCGAGGCCGGCTCTCCTCGTCGGCGCCTCCGGTGCAAGCAGGTCACCGGCCGGCACAGCGAGAGCTCCTGACAGATCGTTGATCAACCCGAGCGATGGCTCCCGTTTGCCGTTCTCCACCATCGAGAGATACGGCGCAGGCTTGCCCACAACCGCACCCAGATCGTCGAGGGTCATCTTGCGCTGTTTGCGGAAGTAGCGCACCCGCTGTCCAAGGACCAGGGTATCGATCGTCTCCATAAAGATATGGTACTTGTGTGATAGAGAAAAGATCAACCATTCTTCGTGGCTCAAGAAGTTGCTTTCCTCTATCCCAAGATCGAAACTTCCAGCAGTCGAGGGGAAGGTGGGGCCGAAGGTGGGGCCGACATGATCGAAGTCTCCGGGCCGGTGCGGGACCGCTACGACGAGATCCTCAGCGACGAAGCACTCGAGTTCTTGGCTGGTCTGCATCGCCGCTTCGATCCCATTCGGGCCAGGTTGCTCAGCGCTAGAGAGGATCGACAGCAACGGATCGATGCCGGCGAGGACCCAGACTTCCGCTTCGAAACCGAACCGGTGCGAAACGACGAATGGCGGGTCGCCGATCCCGCGCCGGATCTGGCCGACCGACGTTGTGAGATCACCGGTCCCACCGACCGCAAGATGCTCATCAACGCCCTCAATTCAGGCGCCAGGGTGTTCATGGCCGACTTTGAGGATTCGAACTCGCCGACCTGGGCCAACATGGTCGAGGGCCAGATCAACCTGTTCGACGCCATCCGGCGCCGCATCGACTTCATCGCAGACACCGGTAAGACCTATCGGCTCAACAAAGACGTGGCAACGTTGATGGTGCGCCCACGCGGCTGGCACCTTGAGGAGACCCACCTCATGGTCGACGGGGCCGCGGTGTCGGCGAGTCTTTTCGACTTCGGGGTGTTCTTTTTCCACAACGCCCGGGAGCTCGTTGAACGCGGGTCCGGCCCGTACTTCTACCTCCCCAAACTGGAGAATCATCTCGAGGCACGCTTGTGGAACGACGTGTTCGTGTATGCGCAAAAGAGCCTGGGCATCCCCACGGGCACGATTCGGGCAACGGTCCTGATCGAAACCATCCTCGCCGCCTTTGAGATGGACGAGATCCTCTACGAGCTGCGCGACCATTCGGCGGGGCTCAACGCCGGGCGCTGGGATTACATCTTCTCGGTCATCAAGAAGTTCAGGAACCGCCCAGGCTTCACCCTCCCGGACCGGGCACAGATCACGATGACGGTCCCGTTCATGCGGGCCTATACCGAGCTGCTGGTCGCCACCTGTCACCGGCGGGGCGCCCACGCTATGGGTGGCATGGCCGCCTTCATCCCCTCCCGCCGTGACTCTACGATCAACACGATCGCATTCGACAAGGTTCGCCAGGACAAGGAACGCGAGTCGGGCGATGGTTGCGACGGCACCTGGGTGGCCCACCCCGACCTGGTTCCACTGGCTACCGAAGTGTTCACCGAGGTGCTCGGGGACGCCCCGAACCAGATCGACCGGCTGCGCGACGACGTTCAGGTGACGGCCAAAGAGCTCCTCGACACCGCAGTCGAGGGAGGCGAGGTAACCGAGGCGGGGGTTCGTTTGAACGTCGATATCGCCATCCACTATCTGGCGTCGTGGCTGCGCGGCAACGGAGCCGCTGCCATCTACCACCTGATGGAGGACGTGGCGACCGCCGAGATCTCCCGATCCCAGGTATGGCAGTGGGTGCACAACGCCGTGGTGACCGCCGACGGCGAGCCCGTGACCGATGCCTACGTGCGCAGGATCGCTGACGAAGAGACAGCCCGTCTGCGCGACGAGCTCGGTGGAACCGCGTACGACGAAGGTCGATTTGGCGAAGCCAGAGCCCTCTTCGAAGAGGTGGCCCTCGCCGACGAATTCCCTGAGTTCCTCTCCCTGCCCGGCTACGAGATCCTCGAGAAGGAGGGACGATGAGCAACGTCGAGACCATCACCGAGCGCGCCGACCTGATCGCAGACGACTGGGCGTCGAACCCACGCTGGAAGGGAGTGCGACGCGACTACACCGCAGCGGAAGTCGTGGCGCTCCAGGGCTCGTTCGTCGAGCAATACACCCTCGCAACGCACGCGGCCGACAAGCTCTGGGGCCTGATCAACGAACGGGATTACGTCAATGCTCTTGGCGCGATCTCGGGCGGCCAGGCCGTGCAGATGGTCAAGGCAGGGCTCGATGCCATCTACCTGTCCGGATGGCAGGTGGCCGGAGACGCCAATCTGGCCGGCGAGGTGTACCCGGACCAATCGCTGTATCCGTCGAACAGCGCCCCGGTCCTGGTCCGTCGGATCAACAACGCGCTGCGGCGCGCCGATCAGATCGAATGGTCGGAGGGCGAAGGAGATCGCGACTGGATGGTCCCTATCGTTGCCGACGCCGAATCGGGTTTCGGCGGAGCGCTCAACGTCTTCGAGCTGACCAAGGCATTCATCAAGGCTGGCGCCGCAGGGGTCCACCTCGAGGATCAGCTGTCCTCGGAGAAGAAGTGCGGCCACATGGGGGGCAAGGTGCTCATCCCGACCGGCCAGCATGTTCGAGCGTTGCAGTCGGCGCGACTCGCCGCAGACGTGCTGGGTGTGCCGACCCTTGTGGTGGCGCGCACCGACTCGCTCGCGGCCACCCTGCTCACCACAGACGTCGACGAACGCGACCGGGCCTTCGTCACCGGCGAGCGCACCGCTGAAGGGTTCTACACGATCAGAAACGGGATGGAAGCGGCCGTCTCTCGCGGTTTGGCCTACGCCCCGTACGCCGACCTCCTGTGGTGCGAGACGTCGGCGCCGGACCTCGGTGAAGCAGCATTGTTCGCCGAGGCGATCCACGCGCAATATCCCGATCGGATGCTGGCCTACAACTGCTCACCGTCGTTCAACTGGAAGAGGCATCTCGATGACGCCACCATCGCCAAGTTTCAGAAGGAGCTCGGCGCGATGGGGTACCGGTTCCAGTTCATCACGCTGGCCGGGTTCCATGCCCTCAACGCTTCGATGTTCCGGCTCGCTCACGGCTATGCCCGCAATGGAATGTCGGCCTATGTCGAGTTGCAGGAGGCCGAGTTCGGGATGGAGCCCGACGGTTACACCGCCACCCGCCACCAGCGAGAGGTCGGCGCCGGATACTTCGACCAGGTGGCCCAGGTGATCTCGGGGGGACGCTCGGCAACACTGGCCCTGGAGGGCTCAACCGAGTCTGAGCAGTTCTAGGAGAAGTCGCGAGTCGCGAGTCGCGGGTCGACGCGCGAGCTCCAGGCGTGCCTTGGTGCTTGGTACTCGTTGCCTGTTACTCGCTACTCGTGATAAACAGCGTCAGCACCTCGGCGACCATGGCAGGCTTGTCGACACCTTCGATCTCGACGGTGACCTCATTGGTGGCCAGCCAGCGACCAGGGCCCTTCTCCCTGACGTCGCTGAGGCGCGTCTTTCCCCGGATCCTGCTGTCAACCTTGACCGGTTCGATGAAGCGCACCCGGTCGACCCCATAGTTCAACATCATCACGGTTCCCTCAGGCATGATCATGCCGTCGGCCGCCAGCCTCGACACCAGCGACAGGGTCAGAAAGCCATGGGCGACAGTTGAGCCGAGCAGGGTCTGCGCCGCCGCTTCCGGATCGGTGTGGATGAACTGATCGTCGAGGGTTACCTCGGCAAAGGCGTTGATACGGTCCTGGTCGATCTCGAGCCAGTCCGAAACACCGGTCTCCTCGCCTACATGGTCGACGAGCTCGCTCGCTGGGATGGTGATCATGGGGTCTCCCGGGTATGGCATCCAGGGTAGATCGCCGGCCATCCTCGCCGGCGACTCGCAGTACGCTCGGCGCGTGGAGTTAGCGAACGCCGTCACCGTGGTGACCGGGGGAGGAAGCGGCATCGGAGCCGCCCTCTGCCGGCGGTTCGGCCGGGAAGGCGCCGCCGGCATCGTCGTCGCCGACATCGACCTCCGCTCGGCGCAGGCCGTTGCCGACGAGGTTGGCGGGATCGCCATTGCGGTCGACGTCTCCTCGGAGGCCGACAACATCGGCATGATCGCCGCCGCCGAGGCAGCCTATGGACCGGTCGATCTACTGTGCCTGAACGCGGGCATACCCACCGGCGGCAGCGTCGATGCCCCTGACGACGACTGGCAGCGGGCATGGGCGGTCAACGTAATGTCCCACGTCTACGGGACCCGAGCCGTGCTTCCTTCGATGCTCGAGCGAGGCTCGGGGTATCTCCTGCACACCGCCAGCGCCGCCGGGCTGCTCACCAACCTCGGCGCCGCCCCCTACAGCGTCACCAAGCACGCCGTGGTCGCCCTCGCCGAATGGCTGTCGATCACCTACGGAGACAACGGGATCGGTGTGTCTTGCCTAGCGCCGCAGTTCGTCGACACCGCCATGCTCGACGATCTCACCACCATCTCGGAGGGGTTCCACGAGTTCGCTGTAGACGGCAGCATCTCAACCGAGCAGGTCGCCGATGCGGTCATCGATGGGCTGCGCGACGAGCGATTCCTCATCCTGCCCCACCCCGAGGTCGCCGACTACTTCGTCAGCAAGGCCAAAGACTACGAACGCTGGCTGGGTGGGATGCGCAAGCTGCAGCGGAACCTCATTGGGGAGTAGACAAGTCGCAAGTCACAAGTCCCAAGTCGCAAGCCAACCATCAGTTGAGCTGTCGGACTGACCTGCTTGCGGACATCTCCGGTTTGCGTGCTGCGTCTTGTCTTCGCTAATTCAGGGCAGGGATGATGTGCTCTCCATAGGCTTGGAGAGTTCCCTCCATGTCGTCGTGCATCAGATAGATGGCGAACTGGTCGACGCCCATGTCGCTGAGCAGCGTCAGCTTTTCGAGGTGTGCATCGACGGGACCCAGGACACAGAAGCGATCGACGATGGTGTCTGGCACGAAATCAACAGAGACGTTGCTCGCCCTGCCGTGCCCTGCGTAGTCATAGGACTCGCGCTCCTTGATGTAGTCGGACAGGACTTCCGGCACCTTCGAAGCATCCTCTCCATACCGGGCGACCATGTCGACGACGTGGTTGCCCACCAGGCCGCCGAACCACCGCAGCTGGTCGCGTTGATGCTCGAGGTCATCTCCGACATAGGCAGGGGCTGCCACGCAGATCTTGATCTCGTCCGGATCCCGACCGGCTTCGACTGCGGCAGCGCGGACGGCGGTCATCGTCCACTCCAGGATCTGCGGGTCGGCGAGCTGGAGGATGAAGCCGTCGCCATGCCGACCGGCGGTGGCGAGTGCCTTCGGCCCGTAACCGGCCACCCAGATTGGCAGGTTCCAACCATCGCCGACCCACGGCATCTGCAACGCTCTTTCGTTGTATTCGACGGTCTCCCCGGCAACGAGGCCCTTGATCACCTTCATCGACTCGACCATCGTTGCCATCGTGCGGGGCTGGCGGCCGAGATAGCGAAGGGCAGAGTCGCCACGACCCATGCCACAAATAGTCCGTGGGCCGTACATCTCATTGAGGGTGGCGAACAGCGAGGCAATCACCGTCCAGTCACGAGTGCCCGGGTTGGTGACCATGGGGCCGACCACGATGCTGTCGGTCTCCGCCAGCATCCGCGAGTAGATCACAAACGGCTCCTGCCACAGGAAGTGCGAGTCCCACGTCCAGGCGTGGCTGAACCCGAGATCCTCCGCCTGCTTGGTCAACTCAACGACACGAGAGGCGGGCGGGTTGTTTTGCAGGACAACACCGAAATCCATCACATCACGCTACACCGCATCCGCAACCCAGCGGCTACTCAGTCGACGAGGTAGCCGCCGTCGATGACGATGGTGTCACCGGTGTGGAACCGGGAGGCGTCCGACGCCAGGTACACGGCGATCCCGGCGAAGTCATCCGGGCGGCCCCATCGCTTCAGCGCGGTCCGGCCAAGCTGGCTGCGCTGGAAACGCTCGTCGGTCATTATTGCTGCGGTCATGTCGGTCTCGATCCAGCCCGGGACAATGGCGTTCGCCCTGATGCCATACCGCCCGTACTCAACCGCAATCGATCGGACGAGCGCCGACACCGCCGCCTTCGACGACGAATACGCCGAGCCGCGCGGCATCCCAAGCACAGAAGCGAGGCTGCTGGTCGCCACCAGCGAACCACCCTCACCGCGGTGCATCAGATGGCGAACGGCGGCACGGAGAGTGAGAAAGACCCCATCGAGGTTGATGCCGGTGACGGCCCGCCACTCGTCCTCGGTGACGTCCGCGAAACGCGACCCCGCGCCGATGATCCCGGCGTTGGCGAAGCAGGCGTCGACCCTACCCAATCGATCAACTGTGGCGGCGAAGGCATCGTCCACCGCGCCTTCGTCGGCAACATCGACCACCATCGCCTCCACCCGCGTCCCGTGTGCTGTCAGGCCCGCGAGCGCGGCCTCGTTCTTTTCGGCGTTCCGCCCCCAGATACACACGTCGGCGCCCGCCGCGGCCAGCCCTTCCGCAATGCCGAGCCCGATGCCCCCGTTGCCTCCGGTGATCAGCGCCACCGTGCCTGACAAGTCGAAGGGGCTCATTGGCAGACAGTGTCGAGACGCAAGACGCAAGACGCAAATCAGACGACCCAAATCGCGTTCTATGCCTACCCCTCAGGGGGAGGTGCCAGTTGGCTCGCGACCACGGCTCGACCCCCCTCCCCTCCCTACGGTCGGGACTCCCCCTGCGAGATGAGCGAGGTGCCCTTGACTAGTCCCTGCCCCATGTACCGTGACAACCATGAGGGGGCTCGCCGCAGTTGCAGTCGTCGCCGCGTTCGTCACCGCGTGCAGTACGGCCTTGGAAACCTCCACAACCGGGGACGAGCAGTCGACGTCCTCGACGGGAGTCACAATCCCCGACGACACGGAACACGGAATCGTCTCAGGAGTCGTCGATGGTGACACGGTGCAGATGACGATCGACGAAGAATCGATGGATGTGGCCCTCGCCGGGGTTCGCGCCCCGCAAGGGGAAGAGTGTTACGCCGAGGCCGCCCGCCTCGCCCTGGCTCAGCTAACCGCGGGGCGCAGCGTCGCGGTGTGGGGAACAGGGACCGACGAGGACGGTACCCCCCTCCGCTATCTGATGATCGACGATGACGACCGGATCTTCGTCAATCTGGAACTGGTGGACCTCGGCGCCGCAGCCGCCCTTCACGGCCACGAGTTCGCCGGGGATTTCCTGCGCGTCAACGCCGGTGCCTACGCCTCCGGGCGGGGGATGTGGGGGACGTTTGCATGCGGCCATCCGGAAGGCGGGATCACTCCCGATCGGCCGGCACTGCGCATCGATACCGTGAACATACCGGACCCGGCGACCACCGAGCGGGCCTCGGTCGAGATCGTCAACGCCTCATATACCGAGATCGCCATCGGCGGATGGACGATGCGCGACGCCGGGAGCCCCCCGGGCTTCACCTTCCCTCCTCGCGTGATGCTCACCCCCGGCGACGTCGCGAGCGTCGCCCTCGGCTGCGCCGGCGATGACGATTCCGGTCTGGCGTGGTGCGTCGACACCGACTCATGGGTGGCAAATGGGACGACGATCATCGTCCAGGACCAGCAGGGCAACGTGATAGAGCGTCACGTTTATGAGGTGAGCGCCACTCCGTAACGCTGTGGTCACTAATTCCTGGTCGCCACCGTCTTCATTTCCATGAACAGACGCAGGTAGTCGGGGCCACCGGCCTTGGCGTTGGACCCCGACATGTTGAAACCACCGAACGGTTGGATTCCGACCAATGCACCGGTGATCTTTCGATTGATGTAGAGGTTGCCAACGTAGAACTCGTCCCTGGCCCTTCTGATGTGGCTCTCGTCGGAGGAGTGCAATCCACCGGTGAGCCCGTATTCGGTCCCGTTGGCCACGTCAAGCGCATCATCGAAATCGGAAGCACGAACCACCGACAACACGGGACCGAAAATCTCGTGTTGGGCGAGTCTCGCGTCGCGGTCGACGTCTACGAACACGGTCGGCTCGATGTAGTAACCGCCATCCCGATCGACGGCGCTGCCACCCATCACAAGAGTTCCCTCGGCCTTTCCCAGGTCGATCTCCTCACGGATGGCCGAGTGCTGGGCGGCTGAGATCACCGGCCCGACCGGATGATTCTCTTCTGGCGGGCCGATGGAGAGCGCCGCCGCCCGTTCGACGACCTTGTCGACGAGCTCATCGTGGACCGCATCGACGACGATCAGCCGCGAACAAGCTGAGCATTTCTGGCCCTGGAACCCAAAGGCGGAGCGGACCGCGTCGTCGGCGGCGGCGTCGAGATCGGCGGTCTCGTCGACGATCAGGGCATCCTTGCCACCCATCTCCATATAGGCCCGCTTCATCCACCGCTGACCCTCGCCGACGGTCGCCGACCGCTCGGCGATCCTCAGGCCTACCTCTTTCGATCCGGTGAAGTTGATGAAGCGCGTCGACCGATGGTCGACCAGGGTGTCACCGACCTCAGATCCTGCCCCCGGCAGGAAGTTGACGACACCGGGAGGCACGCCGGCCTCGGCGAGTACCTCCATGAACCCCCAGCCGACGATCGGCGTGTTCGACGCCGGTTTTAGCACAACGGTGTTCCCAGCGGCGACGGGGCCGATCGCCATACCGACGAGGATCGCCAGCGGGAAGTTCCACGGGGGGATCACTACGCCCGCGCCAAGCGGCTGGAGCCAGGATTCGTTGGTTTCCCCTGGAAACTCATGAACCGGAAGCGGCTCGGCCATCGCCAGGGCCTGATGTGCGTAGTAGCGGCAGAAGTCGATGGCTTCTGCCACATCGGCCTCGGCCTCCGCCCAGTTCTTACCCGCCTCGAAGGTCTGCCAGGCAGAGAATTCGTGGATTCGGGACTCGATGAGATCACCGACTCGATGGACGAGCTCGGCGCGTTCTTCTGCGCCACGAGCCGACCACGCCGGGAAGGCCGTCCAGGCCGCGTCCAATGCTGCGACAGCCTGCTCGGGCGTCGCCAGCGAAGCGGTTCCGATGATCCGGTCGGGTTGCGAGGGATCGATGCTGTCGACGGTGCGCTTGGTATCGATTCGGTCGCCCCCGATCAGCAGGGGCGCGTGGACACCGATGCGCCCGGTTACCAGGGCGAGCGCCTTCTCATAGCTAGCCTTCGGCCCTGGTTGGGTGAAATCCGAATAGGGGATGGAACGATACGGTTGCAACACAAGGCCTCCGTGTGCCGGTTTGTCACAGGCTACATCCGCCAGCATCCCTCAAGCGCCCATCGGAGTGAGCCGATATGGGCCGGATGAAGTCCTCCATACTCGTGATTGAGGACTCGGCGAGTGTCCGCAGACTGATCGAAGTCTGCCTCCGCCCTCTTGGGGTAGAAATCCGCTCCGTCGAGGACGGCCTCCTGGGTCTCGAGGCGGCGATATCCGAGATCCCACAGGCAATCGTGCTTGACATCGGGCTTCCGGGCATGGATGGATGGGAGGTCCTCGCCAGGCTGCGCGCCGACGAGGCAACCAAGCGGGTGCGGGTCCTCGTGCTTACCGCACACGCCCAGCCGGAGATGGCGGACCGGGCCGCAGCCAAAGGCGCCGATTCGTTCATGACCAAGCCGTTCCGGCCCGAAGAGCTCCGCGAATCGGTCCAAGAGCTGCTGTCGCTGGCGGCGGCTAACCAGTAACAGCACGTATTACGTAGGCCGACGCTACGGGTCTAGCAGGGCCGCTACGTCTTCATCCGGGACTTGGTCAAACGTCTCGTACCAGCCACCGACAGCGAAGAAATGCCTGGGTTGCAGCGGGCAGACCACCTCGTCGGCTGCGGCCGAGAGCCGTTTGATCGTGTCTGGTGGACCAACCGGCACCGCGGCGATCACCTTCGCCGCTCCCAGCCGATTGACCAGGCGCAGCGAAGCTTCCAGGGTCGAACCGGTGGCGACTCCGTCATCGACGACGATGCAGACCCGACCCTCGATCGGCATGGCCTGACGGCCGTCTCGCAGGGTCTGTGCCCTACGACGAACGTCGGCGAGCTGCCTGGCTGTCTCCTCGCGCACATAGTCCTCGGAAATGTTGTGAACCATCCGATTGTCGACAAACGTCGAGCCGTCCTCGGCTACGGCTCCGATGGCGAACTCGGGGTTCCCGGGAGCACCCAACTTGTGAGCGACCAGCACGTCGAGGTCGCCATTCAGGCGTTCGGCGACCACGGCAGCTACCGGAACACCGCCGCGTGGGATGCCGAGGACCAGGGGCCGGTCGTCGGCGTCGATCATCCCACTGAGGGCAGCGGCGAGCTTCTCGCCGGCATCAATCCGATCGCGGTACATGATTGGTGAGGGTACCTACCGACAGCGACTCGGTCTCGGAGTCGCCAGCCGGAAGGTCCCAGTTCCCAGTACGCTCGCTGCGCTCGCTCCCAGTTGCCAGCAGGACCATCAGGGTCCGCCGGGAACGCGGATCGGCGGTCTTACCCGCAACGGGGGGCGAGACACGACTCGCGACTTGGGTACTGGCAACTGCGAACTGGGAAACTGGCAACTGGCAACTGGCAACTCGGAACTCGCAACTCATAACTACTCTTCCCCGATGCGCCGGCTTCTTCTCCTGGCGAACCCTTCGGCGTCCGGTTTCACCGGCGCCTTGTTTCGTGATGTCGTTCGTATCCTCGAGGAAGACTTCCGGGTGGACGCCGAATGGCCTCACGGCGCCGCCGCAACCCGTCGCAGGGCGAAGGAGGCGGCGGGTTTGGGCTACCACGTGGTCGCGGCGATGGGCGGCGACGGAGTCGCCCATCACGTGGCTAACGGTGTTGCGTACACGGCAGCCGCGCTTGGGATCATCCCGGCAGGGACCACCAATGTTCTTGCCAGGATTTTCGACATGCCGAGCGACCCGAAACGCGCGGCGCGAGCAATGGCGTCGCTTCCCGCCCTCCCAACCCGAATGGCAGTGGTCGAAGCCGAGTTAGGTACCGGGCCTATCACAGAATTCGCTACCTTCGCATTCGGTGTGGGTTATGACGCCGATGTCGTAGCGCGAGCCGAGGAGAGGCCCCACTCGAAGATCTGGCTCGGCGGCGCACATTACGCTCAGTCGGCGCTATCGAAGCTGCTGCTCGAGTGGAGAAACCGTCCTGCCAACCTCAAGGTCGAGGTCGACGGCGAATCCGCCAATGGGGTACTGGCGCTCGTCCAGGTCCATCATCCCTACACATTCTTCGGTGCAGTTCCGCTGCATCTCACCACGGCGCCGGTTGACGGACTCGCCGCCTTCGTTGCCGAGGACCTCGAGGTCCACCGCGCTGCCGAGATCTTCGCTCGTTCGATGTTTCGCAGGCCGATGCCAGAGCGGCTAGGGGCGAAGGTCTACGAAGGGTTTACCAAGCTGACCATTTCCGCAGAACCGCCGTCACCGGTGCAGACCGATGGTGAGCACCTCGGGATTGCCCACTGGGTGACCGTGGCCGAGGCGCCCGACGCGCTGATAGCGCTGCGGACCGGTGACGATCAGCCCTGATCCCGGATGGACAACCAGGCCGGGCTAGGGAACCCGGATACCCTCTTCGTCCAAGCGGTTTTTCAGCCGGCGCAGAAACTCTCGCTTGACCGCCCAGCGCTGCTCGGGATCGGTACTGAACAGGGTGCGAATCACCACCGACGAGTGGCCAAGCGCGTTGACGCCAAGCATCTCGGGGTCCTGCACATGGGCGTCGGTCCAGTCCGGATCTGCCCTGAAGCGCGCCGCTTCGTCGGCGATGGCGGCTATGGCTGCGTCGACATCGGAGTCATAGGCGATGCCGATGTCGATGACCACCTTGCTGTAATCGGGAGTGAGGTTGGTCGCAACCCTGACCTCCCCGTTGGGAACGTGGTGCATGCTCGCATCGAGACCGCGCAGCACGGTCGTGCGCAAGCCGATGTCTTGAACGGTGCCGGTGACGCCACCGATCGCCACCACATCACCGATGGCGTACTGGTCCTCCACGAGCACCATGAACCCGGCGATCACATCCCTCACGATGTCCTGGGCGCCGAAGCCGATAGCGATACCCACGACGGAGGCGCCGGCAACCAGGGGAGCAATCGGGATCCCCCATGCCAGCATGACGTACACGACGGCACCCCCGGCGAACAGCAGGCCCAGGAGGGTCTCCAGGGTCCCGGCGATGGTCTGGAGCCGCTGCGCCTTCGCCCGGTTTTTCAGCTCATCACCACTCGCCAGCATGGCCGCTTTGGACCCGATCCAGCGATCGATCACCCAGCGGAGTATGAGCCAGGTGATCACGGCTGTGACGACGACGGCCGCAGATAGAAGCAGGTTTTGCGCCCACTGTGGCCAGTCGGACACCGGGGAAATCATGTCGCACTTGCCTCGAGTTGAGCGGACAGCTCCGCACAGCCCACAGCGATGGCGGCGATGATGGCGGCGAGCTCGGCACGTTCCATGAGGGCCGCCGCGACAGCCGTCCGATCTGTGGGGTCAGCGAGTATGCGGTCGGTTGTCGGTTCACCGAGGTTCAGTTCGTCCAGGGTTGCGGAGAGCGAGGCGGTGTCGGGGGCGCTGTTGGCGATCTGCTCCGCATGCCCGCTGCCGGCTCCGGTCGACAGCCCGGCCTCCCGTCCCAGCAGCTTGGCTGCGGCGCCGATGTCCTCGATGATTTTGGCCGCGGCGGCGTGTTTCGACGCCAGCCGGTCGTCGAGCGCGTCGCGTAGCTCGTCGATGCCCGTCGGAGGACCAGAGGCCGGGTCGGCGGCAACAACGAACGGGTCGGGGTCGGTGAAGCCATCGCTGGTGAGGGTCTTGATCAAATCCTTGGTGACCAGGTCGACGGCATCGATATCCATCACGTCTGTCTTCTCCAGCAGGTCGGCCTTGTTCAGGGCGAACAGGAACTGGCCCTCGTGGCCGACGAGCGGAGCAAGAAAGTCATCATGCAGAGTCGGGTCGCTGTATTTCACCGGGTCGAACACCCAGATGACGGCGTCGATGTGGGGCAGCAGCTCCTCGACCGTTGCTCGATGGTCATCGGCGATGCTGTCGAGATCGGGCAGGTCGAGGAGCGCGATCGACGACAACGATGAATTGTCGACTATCGATGAGATGCCCATCGACTCGAGGAGGGCCCGCATCGTGTCGTCGCCGGATGGAGCCCACGCCATCGGTTCGTTCGTGTGTGGTCGGATCGGGCTGGTCGAAGCGATTTCCTCCCCGGCCAGGGCGTTGAGCAGGCTCGACTTGCCTGACCCGGTTCCCCCGGCAATAGCGACCACGATGGCAGCGCCGAGATAGTCCCGCCGCCTGCGCTGAGCGGCGGCAATCGTCGCCGCCGCTTGTCGATCAGCAGGCGTCGATACGCCGGCGGCGGCGGCCACCGCCAGGTCCAGCAGATCAACGAGCTCGCCGACGTCAGCCATCGGTGGCGCTCCTTCCTGGACTCGAGCGGGCATTGACCCGTGTGTCGGTCTCGGAACGCAGCCTCGAACCAGCCGAACGGAGCTCGTCGGCGGACACCGGAGACGGATTCCCCAGCGCGGTCATGAACCGTTCGATGCGATCCTCTGCCACGTCACGCAGAGCCAGGGTCAACGCATGGTTGCCGGCGACACGCAGCTCGGCGACTTCATCGCCGAGCGCCGCTCGAATCCGTCGATCGGGAAGCATGCCGAGATCTGCTGCCAACCGCCACACGCCCTTCTCGACGGCCCTCCGCCGAAAAGGATGCAGTGCCGGCTTCTGGACCCTGGCCACCGCCTCCTCGGTAATGACGCGTTGCCACTCATCCAACGGGGCAGAGTCCAGCGGACCGGCGGCGTCGGCGGCCTGCTTGGCGATTTTCTCAAACCGTGGATCTAAGTCCTTGACTCGGACCACGGCGTCCATCGCTTGCGCCGTCGTCGTCGCAACCGTGTCAAGCAGCGTGTTGACCGCCAACGGCCAGGCGAGTCTTGCCGCGGCGGCAAGGCGAGCCCTGTCGATGCGGGCATCGGCGAAGGAGCGTTCCGCAGCCTCTATGACTTGTTCCAGGGTGCGATCGCGGTCCTCGACCAACTGGGCGATCGTCTGCACTTGGTCCTGGACGAAGACGGCGGCTCCGAGGTCTCGCCTGGAGACGATATCCGATCGCCCCAGGTTGGCAATTCGATCTCGGAGCATGGATCCATCCACAGTACCCGTTGCGGATTCGGGAACGATGGTGAGCTCGCCTTCGAGGGTGCCGATCGCGTCCACGGTGATCGCGGCAGCGACGGCGGGATCCTCTGGCACGCGGTTCAGCGCAACAACCGTGGGGACCCCGCGCCGCTCCAGCTCTTTGGTGAGATCGCGCACAATGGCGTCGGCGTAGCGGTCCGGGGTAACCACGACGACCGCCAGGTCGGTTCGATCGAGGGCATGACGCACCGCGTCGGGATCGAGCTCGTAAGGAGGGGTGTCAATCAGCACAAGTCCTCGAGACCCGATCGGCCATACTTCGGCATCCGTGGTGGTCGGGCGCAGCGCCCCGACCGTGGCAATCTCGGCACCGGCAAGGACGTTGAACAGAGCAGATTTCCCGGTCCCTGTGGGACCGACCAGGGTGACGACCAGGTTCGGTGAGTTCGACAACCCGGTGACGAGCCGCTGCAACGGATCGATCGCCGGTTCGGCGATCTCCGGATCGATCTCGTCGAGAAGATCGGACAGGTGATCTGCAGCTGGCGTGCTCATCGCACCGTATTAGAACACAGACGCTGTCGACGACGTGTTACCACATGTTGCGGGTGGCGAATTGCGGTTTCCAAAAAGCGAAGCGAGCTACTCACCTACTCCATCGAACAGATCCCCAACGCCAGGAGCGTGCTTGACCCGGCTCGCCAGCAGCTCGAAGTCCTCATACGGGTAGACCTCCCTGATGAGATCGGTCGGTATCTGGAACCAGGGACCGTCTGGGGCGATCTGGGTGCGGTGGGCGGTGAGCGCCGTGCGAGCTCGCCCGATGTAGGCACCGACGTCGACCCTGGCGTCGATGACCTCGTCCTCATCCAGCGGGGGGAGCCGCTCTAACCATTCGCCGTATGGCGAGCTCAGACCTCGCTCTCCCATCGCCGTATGCAGGATCTGCAGCCTCGACCTGGAAAAGGTCGGCGCGTACAGTTTGGCGATCTCCCACGGCTCACCTGCATCTGGGTACCGTTCGGGGTCCGCCGCAGCTTCGAACACGGGGACCGAAAGCTCGTGGACCCGGAGATGGTCTGGGTGCGGGTACCACTCGTGGTCGTCGTAGCCGAGCATCACCTGTGGCTGCTCGGAGCGAACGATCGCCACCAGACGCTCCAGGACCTCATCGATGTCGGCGTTGATGAACGCGTCCGCGTGGGAGTTTGGGGGCGTATCGGGCATCCCGGAGTCTCGATATCCAAGCATGATGACATCGGCGAACCCGAGAACGGCGGCGGCCTCGAACAGTTCCCGTCGCCGGACTGCCCCGATGTCGCGGCGCGCCTCTTCGCTGTCGGCAGCCGGGTTGAGAACCTCGCCGGCCTCTCCCCCGCTAGCTGTGACCAGCACGGTGCGCACCCCGGCGTCGCTGTAGCGCGCGACGGTGCCGGCTCCCTTGCTCGACTCGTCGTCGGGATGGGCGTGGAACGCCAGAAGTGTGCGGGGCATCGGGCGAGTTAAGCAGGCGCGATCAGTGACCTAGCACGGTGTGGAGCCTCTGACGTTCCCCGACAGTTGACCGCTCTTGCCGCTTCGCGGCGGGCCGCTCGGGCCACGGCTCCGCAAAATGGCCTCGCCGAGAGACCGGACCGCGCTATTCGCGGAGCCTCTTGATCGCTGTCAGTTCCCTCTCGATCCGAGACCCGTGATTGCAGTGGCCGCGTTCCCCTCGGCGCACGTGTCGAGCAGCGGGCACCAGCGGCAGTACGGTCCGCCGCGTCGCTCGAGCTCGCTCTCGTCCCTGAGCGCCCGTCGCAGCGTGTTCACCATCTCGGCGACGGCGATCGCGGTCCCGGTTGCTCGCTCGACGGTGGGCTCGACGCTCGACCGCTCCCCCGTCTTGACCGACACCGCTTCAGCGATCGCCGGCAGCTCGCCGAACTGCTGGGTCCAGGCATAGATGTAGAAGTCGAGCTGCCCATCGGTGTCGTCGATGAACCCGCCGGTCTTCCAGTCAACGATGCGGGTCCCTGCCTCATCATCGAAAATGGCGTCGACCACACCTACGAGCCTGACCTGACCATCGAGCTCGGCTTCGAGCATGACCTCTGCCGACCGGAAGCCGTCGGTTGGGAATCGCTTGAACCTGGAGTACAGATCGCCCACCTCGGCAATGACGGGGGCAAGGGCAGATGGCTTGCCGATCCCGAGGGTCTGAAGCTTGGCGCTCATGTTGCCGGCGCCGATCTCCTCCCGGCAGGCGGCCGGCACATCATCGATCGGGCCCTTGGTCAGATGGCGGGCGAACAGGCGATGAGCGAGTGAGCCCTTGAAAGCCGGGAGGGAATCTGCCGGATACTCGCCGTGGAGCCGCCCTAGGGCCTGCTGTGGACACGCCAGGTATGTCTTGTACAGCGTCGCCGACACCGCCAGCGGCTCCCCGTCTTCGATGGTGGGGAGCGGGATCACGCTCGGATGGTATGCGGGAAACGCTTGCGCGACAAGGTTTTCCGCCCAATACCATAAACGTTCGTTTCTTCAGGTCACTCCTATACTCTCGGTGGTCCCCGACCACCAGGATTCATGCCCCGCGCCGTTCGCCTCTCCCTCTTCGCCGTCATCCCAATCATCCTGCTCGTTCTGCTCCCGATTGCGGTGTATGGGATAGATCGTGCCGTCGCCTCCGACAACGTCGCTCGCAATGTGTCGGTGGTCGGTGTCGAAATCGGCAGTACAACTCCCGAGGAAGCCCGAGCTCGGATCGAGGCGTATGAACAGCGGCTGCAAAAGGCCAAGGCGACATTCGTCGTCGAGGGCGCCCTCTTCGAGCTGGATCCCGATCAAGTTGAGCTGGAGGCGGACGTCGACGAGGCTCTCGAGACCGCTCTCACGCAACGCAAGTTCGGTTTTGTTGCCGGGTTCATTCCTTGGGTGCAGAGCTTCGGCAGCCACATCGACATCGACCTGGCCTGGTCGGTCGACCCCGACGCCGTCGACGAGGTGCTCGTCGAGTGGGAACGCCTGGCGATTGAGAACCCGGCCTACGAGGGAGCGGTCAGCATCGTCGACGGCGAGGTCACCTTCCAGTACCCGAAGGTCGGAGTGGCCATCGACCGGACCGCTGCCCGGCGGGTCATCGCCACCCAGCTGGCCTTGTCCGACCGGTCGGCGGTGGAGCTGGCGCTCATCGAGTCGGAACCGACCCTCACCGAGGCGGACATCGACGACACGGTCGCAACCATCAATCGGATGCTGTCGCAGCCACCGATCCTGATCGACATCGGTCGCAACGTGAGGTTCTTCCTCACCAGGGCCCAGCTCGCCAACGCGGTTCGAGTCGACATCGTGCACACCTCGGACGCCACCATCGAATTGTCGCTGAGCGAGGAGGTAGTGGCCGGCTACCTGGCCGCCCAACGCGAAGCACTCGATATCCCAGCGGTGAACGTCTCTTTCGACATCGATATCGAGACCGACACCGTTGCGATCATCCCCTCACAGAAAGGAAAGACGGTCGATCCCCAGGTTGCCACCGACGCCCTGCTGCTGGCGGCTATGACCGGCTTCGCTCGCCCGCTCCCCTACATGGAAGGAGTGGAACCCGAGTACTCGACCGAGGACGCGGAAGCGTTCGGGCCGCTCGGGCTCGTCTCCGAGTTCACCACCAACACTCCTGGGGTCAACCGGGTGCGCAACATCCACCTCATGGCCGACACCATCGACGGGTACGTGGTTTGGCCGGGAGAGGAGTTCTCGATCAACGACTTCATCGGGCAACGGACCTTAGAGAAGGGATACCTGCGCGACGGCGCCATCATCGCCGGCGAGGTCACTTGCTGCAACAAACCTGCCAACATCGGCGGCGGGGTCAGCCAGTACGGGACGACGATCTACAACGCCATCTTTTTCGGCTGCTACGCGGATCTCGATCACACGCCGCACAGCCTGGCTATTTCGCGATATCCGGAGGGTCGCGAGGCAACGCTCGGTTTCCCCGCCCCCGATGTGCGCTTCGGCAACGACACCGAGGCGCCGGTGATCATCAGAAACACCTACGACGGCAACCGCACCATCACCGTCAGGTTCTACGGCAACAATGGCGGACGGGTGTGCACCGCGGAGCGCAGCGGCCGCTTCAATCACTCCAGCGCACGCTTGGTGTACGAGGCCAACCCCGATATCGACCCCGGGACGGAAAAGCTGGTGAGCAATGGATCGGGCGGGTTCAGCGTCACCGTGACCAGAGTGATGACGATGCCGGACGGAACGGTGATTCGTGAACCGTATACCCACCATTACAGAGGAGCCGTACGCAAGATCGAAAAGCACCCGTGCGACCTGAGCTCCATTGAGTGCCCGATCCAGGTGCCAGGCGTAGTTGGCCAGAGCGTGGGTGCTGCGACTGCGACCCTGAGCGGATTCGACGTGGCGATCGGCAATCCCGTGGAAACCACGGCCAAAAATGTCGGATTTGTCATGTCACAGTCACCCGCCGCGGGAACTTGGCTCGAATTGGGTTCCACGGTTACCGTCCAACTGGGTGTCGACAACGAACCGGATTCCTGAGCCACTCGTGCCGGCGCACTAAAGGCTCAACTGACAACTTGCGACTCTTGAAAGACCCCTCCCCGGCTCTCCGCAAAGAAGAGCCCCCCTCCCCGCCCTTCGGGCGGTACTCCCCCAAAGAGGGGGAGAAACAGGAACCCCCTGGCCGACCGTTTCCTCCCCTCTGCGGGTGGCAGCCGTGCATAGGGAGGCTGACGAAGGGGCCTTCCCGAGATACACCCCCTCGCCCGGGCATTACTCCCCCAACCGGGGAAGAATCTTTTCGAAACTCTCTTTCTGGGAACTGGCAACTGGGAACTCGTAATCAACCCCTCCCGGTACCCTGACTGCCGAACCACCCACTCCTGGAGCTGTCCCCTGAAGCCACGCGTCGCCCTTTTTGCCCTGGTGCCGATCGCCCTCCTCCTCCTTCCCGTCGGCGTGTTCTGGGTCGACGAGTCGGTCGCCGACGGCGAGATCGCGCGCAACGTCAGCGTCGGTGAGGTCGATGTCAGTGGCCTCTCCTATGACGACGCCATCCTCACCGTGCAGGCATATGAGCATGAACTGAGGACCACACCGGCGGAGTTCAAGGTCAATCAGAGGACCTTCCAACTCGAGCCCTCCTCGATCGAGCTCGAGATCGACGAGGAGGCGGCCGTAACCGAGGCGATGGCGCAACGACGCGACGGCGGTGCCTTCTCCCGTTTCTGGTCGTGGCTCGGAGGCTTTTCCGACCCGATCGTCATCCCCCTGCCGGCCGCCGTCGACGACGACGCAGTGGACGACCAGCTGGTCGCCTGGGGAATCACCGCAATCCCCAATCCGGCGTTCGAGGGCTCGGTCGAAGTGGTCGATGGCGATGTGGTCTCCCAATATCCCAAGGCCGGCGAGAAGCTGGAGGAGTCCCTCAGCGCGGTGCTGGTGTTCGACAGCGTCACCACCCTGGATCGGACGCTGACGGTTCTTCCTGTGGTGTCCTCGATCCCGGTTATCACCGATTCCGACGTCGATGGCGCCGCTGCTCAGGTTCGCAGGGCGATCGACTCGGATGTCACCCTGACCAATAGCGACATCGGGTTCTCGGTGACGTTCCTGGCTGCGGACATCGCCAGGGCCATCGGCACCGAGGTTCACGACTCGCCGGCGGAGATCGTCGTCACCCTCGACCAGGACGTGATCATCGAGATCCTCGACCCGCACCGCGCATCATTTGAGCTCCCTCCGGTGGAGGCGTCATATGCCGTGAACATCGAGACCGACGCGGTGCGCATCGTCCCATCCCGGTTCGGAACGAAACTCGACGCTGCGGCCGTCGCCGACGCATTGCTCGCCGCCGGGCTCGGGTCGGGCACGGGGCCGTTTCCTGTGGCCGACGCTGATCCGCCGTCTTTCTCTACAGCGGACGCCGAGGCGTACGGGCCGTTGCACCTGGTGAGCAAGTTCACGACCAACACTCCTGGTACCAACCGGGTGCACAACATCCATCTCATCGCCGACGCGGTCGACAACGCGGTCACCCTTCCGGGTGGGGTGTTCTCGATCAACGAGCTCGCTGGCCGCCGCACCGAGGAAAAGGGCTATCTAGAAGACTGCGCCATCGTCGCCGGCGCCATCATCTGCGAGGGGCACCCGGCAAACATCGGAGGTGGGGTCAGCCAGTTCGCCACCACGATGTACAACGCAGGTTTCTTCGCCTGCTACGAGGACGTCGAGCACCGGCCGCATTCGCTGTACTTCACCCGCTACCCCGAAGGCCGCGAAGCCACCCTTGGCTTCTCCAACCCCGATGTAAAGATCGGCAACCACTCAGAGGCGCCGTTCGTGGTCAGGACGTCGTACACCAACAGCACAATCACGGTGCGCATCTATGGCAACAACGGCGGCCTCTCCTGCGACGCCGAACTGTCGGAGCGCGGCAACGTCAAGGAGTACGAGACGGTCTACGTCGCCGACGTCGAGTCCGGCGGCGGGGAATTCTTCGATCTCGCCCCCGGCCAGGAGAGACGGACGGTCAACGGCAGGGACGGGTTCACCGTGACCTCGACGAGAGTCCTCTCCTATCCCGACGGGAGGGTGGTGCGGGAGCCCTTCTTCTGGCGGTACAACGTGCAGAACGAAGAGATCACCGTCCACCGCTGCATGGTCAGCCAGGAGCCGGTCAACTGCCCGATCCAGCTCCCCTCGGTGACAGGCCTGACCTATGGCGAGGCCCTGGCCACCCTCGCCGAGCTCGGCTTTGTGGTAATTCGCCTTGAGGTCCCGGTCACGGATCCGGCAGCACACGACATCGTCATCGAAGTTGAGCCGGGCGCCGGACAGTGGGTCCCGATCGGAGGCAGCGGGACGGTGACGGTCGGGGTCTACGGCAGGGGGGGTGGGGGCGAGGGCGAAGGAGGGGGCGCAGGCGAGGGCGCGGGCGAAGGCGAAGGAGAGGGCGAAGGCGAAGGCGAAGGCGTCTGACACGACCTTTGTTGATCGAGACGACCGGTCACCTATCGGTGCGCCCTCTAGTGCTCGGGCAGTCCGGAGGTGATGGCGCCCACTCGATGCAACTTCATCAGATTGGTGGTGGCGCGGATGTTGGGTGGGGTACCGGCCACCATGATGACCGCCTCGCCCTGAGTGACGATGCCACGCTCCATCAGGTCTTCCTCGGTGAAGCTGAGCATGTCATCGGTCGAATGGTGCACCCTTGACGGCAGCGGTGTGATCCCGCCGTACAGGGCCATCCTTCGATAGGTCCCGTCGTGGGTCGTGTAGGCGTAGACATCGGCGCGGGGCCGGTACTTGGAGAGCAACCTCGCCGTCGAACCAGTTTCGGTGAAGGCGACGATGGTGTCCAGCTCCAGCCGGTTCGAGGTGTCGACAGAGGCCTGGGCAACGGCTGAGGCAAACGGGGCTCGGTCGGCGAGGTTGGATGCCCCCGGATCCCTGCCAAAGTCGGGGCTTGCTTCGGCCTCGCGACAGATGACGTCCATCGCCATGACCGCACGAGCCGGGTAGGCGCCGATGGCGGTCTCTGCCGACAACATGACGGCGTCCGTGTCCTCGAGGACGGATCGGTAAACGTCGGTCACCTCGGCCCGCGTCGGCCGCGGGCTGCTGACCATCGACTCGAGCATCTCGGTGGCGGTGATCGAGATCCTTCCTGCTCTGTTCGTCTTAGCCAGGATCTCGCTTTGCGCTCGGGGGATGCTCTCCAGGCTGAGCTCGACTCCGAGATCGCCACGGGCCACCATCACCCCGTCGGCGACGGTGAGAATGTCATCGAGGTTCCGATAGCCGAGCGCCGACTCGATCTTGGCGATGATCGGCGTCTCCCCAACGTGCGGGCGGATCGTCTTGATGTCCGCCGCCGAGGAGATGAAGGATGCCGCTACGAAATCGAAGCCGAGCTCCTGCCCGAAGCGGAGGTCCTCTTCGTCCTTGGAGGTGATGATCGGTGCCGTCGTTGATGATCCCGGAAAGGCCGCTCCCTTGTGGTCCAACAATTCTCCACCCTGGATCACCCGCGCCTCGGTTCCGCGGCTGCCGACGGCGACAACCTCGAGGGCGATCACACCGTCGGAGCACAGGATCCGTGCCCCCGGCTCCAGGTCGACCGAGTCGAGGTATGCGACGTGGAGTGTTTCGGCATCTCCCTCGCCTTCGCCGGCAACGAGTGAAACCGTCGAGTTGGTTTCGAGCTCCACCCGGCCACCGGGAAAGGTGCCGACCCGAATCTTTGGACCCTGGATGTCCTGAAGCGTGGCGATCGGGAGGCCGAGCTCATCGGCCGTCTCCTTGACCCAGGTGAAGCGCCTGTGGTGGCCCTCGTGATCGCCGTGAGAGAAGTTGAACCGCGCCACATTGAGCCCGGCTTCGATCAGCTCCCGAATTCCCTGCTCGGAGTCGACGGCAGGCCCGAGGGTGGCGACGATCTTTGTCTTTCTCCGCATCCGTTCACGATACCCCCACAGGGGCGTCTGGGACTCGCGCATCGCCGCCGTGTGCGGTAGCCTCTCCTTTCTCGCCCCACGGGGGGCGACACCAAAAGGAGGAAGGCATGCGAAAACACTTGAGGCTGCTATTGCCGATCGTCGTATTGGCACTGGTCGCAGCGGCGTGCGGTAGCGATGACGACAGCGGCGGCACTTCGGACGCCGGCGACCTCGATGGGAGAACGGTCACGATCGCGGTCGAAAACGCCTACCCACCGTATAACTACATCCCCGAAGGGCAAAGCGATGGCGCAGGTTGGGACTACGACGTGTGGCGGGAGATCTGCGTCCGACTCAACTGCACTGCCGAATTCGTTGAAGCCGTTTGGCCGGACCTCATTATCGAAACCGGACAGGGAGTGTTCGACACCGCCGGCGACGGTATCTCGATCACCGAGGAGCGGAAGGACACGGTCGCCTTCTCCGATCCGTACATGACCGTCCAGCAGAAGCTGATGATCCGCCTCGATGAGGACCGATTCGCGACGGTCCAGCAATTCGTCGATGCTACGGATTCCCGCCTCGGTACCCAGGTCGGCACCACAAACTACGAGCTCGGTACGAGCATCCTCGGCGGTGAGGACCGAATCGACGCCTATGACGTGTTCGGACTCGCCGTCCAGGCGCTTATCAGCGGTGACGTCGATGCGGTGATCATCGATGACACCGCCGGCCAGGGCTTCAAGGGTGTGAACGCCGACGAGCTGAAGCTGATCGACGAGGCACTGCAGAGTGACCCGCTTGGGTTCATCTACGCCCACGACAGCGACCTGATCGATCCGGTCAACCAAGTGTTGAAGGAGATGGCGGACGACGGGTTCCTCGACCAAATGGGGTTCAAGTGGTTCGTCGAGTTCGAGTCTCCGTAATAGCGAACACCTACAAGCAAAGAGACCGGGCCCCGCAGGGCCCGGTCTCTTTTTGCGCGTCGGTCCTACACGTCGGTGTCGCGCGTCTGGACCGGCGGCTCACCCGGTCGATTCTGCCAAGCTGACCCGGAGCAGCGACAGGAGGATGCCGTGACAGCGATCGACCAGGAAATCATCATCGAGCCCGGACCACCGGGTAGCACAGGTGGCTGGGCGTCCGGCTTCCCCTGGTGGCTGTTGGGAATCATCGCCACCGTGGGGCTGATCGCCTTCCAGGTGTTAACAAAAGAACGATGGCGAGAAGGTTTCGAGTTCATCATCGGCGGGTTGTCGTTCACGCTGCTGGTCACCCTTGGCGGCTTCGTCCTGGCGCTTGGCCTCGGTCTCCTGATTGGGTTGGCACGCCTTTCCAACAACACCGTGATGAAGAACCTCGCCATGTACTACATCGAGGTGATCAGGGGCGTGCCGGTGCTCGTCACCATCCTCCTGATATCGATCGTGGGATTCGGGGAAATTTCTAGCGTCACTGGATTCAGGCCGGCGGCCATCTATCGGGGCACGCTCGCCCTCGGGATCATCTACGCCGCCTTCATCGCCGAGGTGTTTCGAGCCGGAATCCAGTCGATCTCGACCGGCCAAAAGGAGGCAGGCGCATCGGTAGGCTTGTCCAAGGGCCAGGTGATGCGATTCATCGTCCTGCCCCAGGCGATCAGGAACGTTATGCCGGCCCTCGGCAACGACCTCATCGCCCTGCTCAAAGATTCGTCGCTGGTTTCGCTGATCGCAGTTCGGGAACTGACTCAAATGACCAAGCTATGGACCGGAAGATCCTTCGCATTTCTCGAGGGGTATCTGATCCTTACCGGGTTGTACCTGACGTTGACTGTCGGCCTGAGCCTGGTGCTGCGCTGGTACGAAAAGCGGATCTCCGTGCCTGGGTATTGATGAGCCAACGATGACTGTCGCAGCGGTCGTGCCCATTCGGTCGTTCTCGGGGCTGACTCGACTGGCCGCGGTCTTGCAAACCCATCAGCGCGTTGCCCTGATGCGCAAACTCGCAGGGCGGACCGCTACCGCCATCGCCGAGGCAGGCGCGTCCGTCGTCGTCGTGACCGGGGACGACGAGGTCCGCTCCTGGGCATCGGAGAGCGGGTTCAGCCTCGTCGACGAGCCCGACCCTCCAGGTCTCGATGCTGCGGCCGCAGCCGGGATGGCTCGAGCCGATGGTGCGTGGATGGTGGTCCACGCCGATCTGCCGGCGATCGCCGCGGAGGACATCGATGCGGCAATGTCGCTGCTCGGCAGTCGCTCGGTCCTCGCACCGTCCCACGACGGGGGAACCAGCTTGATCGCAGGGTCCACACCGGCGTTCCCGTTCTCTTACGGGGTGGGGAGCTTCCACCGCCATCTGGCCGCCGTGCCAGACGCCGCGGTTCTGATCCGCCCCGGGCTCGCCCTCGACCTCGACCGCGCTTCCGATCTCGATGCGATGCAGAGCCTGGGATTCCTGTAAGCCGCTGCCGGAAAGTCGGACCGCACCCATGCTGGCTCCTGCTGACGCCGACACCTCGGGGCATGATCAGAACTGCTCACTAGGCTGAGGAATCCGATGAGTACATCGAACGTCGCCATTGTCACGGGCGGTACCGGGTCGGTTGGCAGAGAGCTGCTGCCGCTGCTCGTTCAGCGAAGCTTCAAGATCGGCGTGACCTACCTCGTGCCCGAGGAGGCAACCGCGCTCGAGGCGCAGCTCGAATCCGAGCTCGACGCCTCGGATGACGAGCTGCTGCTGAGCCGGGTCGATGCCTCCGACGCTCGAGCGATGGAGAAATTCGTCCAGGAGGTAGTCGACGCTTTCGGCGGTGTCAACGTGCTGTGCTGTCTGGTCGGCGGCTGGACGGGGGGTCGCGACGTCGAGGAGACCGACGACGTCCGATTCGATCGGATGATCGACATCAACCTCCGGTCGAGCTTCAACGCGGTGCGGGCGACGATCCCTCACCTGAAGAAGCAGGACTGGGGCCGGATCGTGCTCATGGGGAGTCGCCATGCCATCGAAACCCCTTCCGGCCAGGCGGCCTTCAACATCGCCAAGGCCGGCGTGGCGGCGCTTGGCCGATCGGTTGCCGTCGAGCTGTCCGATACCAACGTGACGTGCAACGTGCTGCTGCCCTCAGTGATCGACACCCCCACCACCCGCGCCGAGCTGCCCTATGCCGAATATGTGCACTGGCCAAAGCCGGATGAGATTGCCAGCGTCATCGACTTTCTCACCAGCCATCGCTCGGCCGTCATCGACGGAGCCGAGATCCCGGTGTGGGGCGCCGCCGAGATCTAGTTCTCAATCGTCGTACGTGTCTACGTACTCATTGAGTGTCACCCCCAGACACGTGCGACGGCAAGGAGCGCCGTTGCCGGAGTTACCAGCAGCAGTAGTAGGCGCGACGACGGCGCGGCGATCGCGTCGCCACCTCCACCGCGGTAGTGCGGGTGGGCGGCTCCGGCGATGCCGATACCGTGCGGCCGTCGAGGGACGCAGAGACTGCTTCGAGCTCATAGCGTGCCCGATACAGCGTCTCGGCCACGGCGTCACGCTCGCGACGCCGGACGCCTCGATCGAGCATTGCCGATGCCTTGGTGTAGTGCCTGCCTGCGGTCTCCAAACGCGACCTGGCTGCCTTGTTCGTCGTGAGCCGTTTGTCATCGTCGACCTCGAGCAAACCGATAGCGACCTCGGTGCGGAGGTCGTCGAGATCTTCAGAGGTAACGCCAGGGCGACGCTCGATCAGTGCGCCTTGCCTGACTACCCCGAGCAGGATCCACAGCCCGAAGGCGACGAAGAGGAACGGGATGATGTGCCCACCGGTGAAGATCAGGAAGAAGATCACCAGCATGATCGGGAACCTGAACAGCATGAGCCCCAATTTAGCAGACGCGGAGCGTGCTATCGCCGACATATCGTCAACAGTCGGCAATCGAGAGTCAGGGCAGCGATCCAAGGCCCGCGCCCTGCGAGTCACCACTCGCTCGTAGCCCCGATGGGATTTGAACCCACGCTACCGCCTTGAGAGAGGACTGCCAGCGTCGGTGTCAACGAACGTCGAGGGTCGGCGGCAGCGCTGCGCGGAACGTCTCGGGATCGCCCGGGGTGATGGTGGGTCGCCAGAATCGGTTGACGTCGAGTGAATACGCCGTTTCCTTTGACCGACGGTCGCTATCCCAGCCGTACCAGTTCCGGCTGCCCCCGCCAGGTCCGGCTCCGACGAGTCTCCACTTTCCGAGGGATCCCAGACGCGACGCAGTGACCGTGGTGATGTCATTGAACGGGATGGTTCTCTGCGAGCCAAACGTGCCGTATCGCTTGATCGTGATGCCGTCGCCATCGACGGACACTGTGGCGTCTTCATATCGCAACGGATCCTCCAGAGTCATTGGTTGTAACGCTTTCAAGCCAACTGACGAGGACGCCAACAACGCGGTCGTCGATTGGTTTGGTGACTTGTTTTTTGTACCGCTTTGGGTTCGAGACAGCGGCAGTTTCGGTCCGTAGGAGGTGATCAACGTCGTTGATCACCATCGCCGTGGCGTGGTCTCCCGCGATTTTTGCGATGAGGTCGATGTCTGCGGGATCCACCTGCACATCTTTGGATCCGGTGATGGCGAGGAGCGGCGACGTTGTCATGCGGAGCACCGGTTCAGGGTCATATGCGAGGAACTCCCGCATCCATTTCGCGTTGATCTTCTGTCCCTGGATCCGCACGACATCGTTGGATGTGTTCTTCAGCTTGGTCAAAGCCTTCGACTGCTGCTTCTCGATGCTTGTGCCGAATACCTTCAGCAGGCCCTTGATCCATCGTGGAACAGACTCGCCGATCTCGCCCGCCTGCCAAATGAGCGTCTCTTCACCGGTTTTGATCGTGTAAGCGAGAAGAACGGCACCCGCCGTGGCATCTTCGTGAGTGGACATCTCCGCTGCATACAGCGCCCCAGCGCTGTGCCCTACTGCGACAGCGTCAGTGATGTTGGGGTGGGAACCTAGCCACCTCAACGCCGCCGTTGCGTCCGCGAGTTCGTCGTAGAAGCCGGTGCTCAAGTAGTCGCCAGTTGATTGGCCGATGCCTCGTTTGTCGAAGCGGAGTGACGCCCAACCTGCGTCGTTCAGGACCCGAGCGAGGTCCTTGCTCAAGCTCAGTGGTAGACGCTTGTGGTTGCCATCGCGATCGAGAGGACCCGACCCTGCGATGAGCAGAGCCGCGGGAAATGGCCCTTCATCATTCGGCGTGGTGAGGGTTCCTGCCAGGGCGCCTTCGCCAGCAGCTATCGATACGTCGGTTTCGTTCATTGGTCCTCGATCCTCGGACGATTGTTCTCAGAAGTGATAACAATACAGTATGGTTGAAGCTATGAATACCCGACGATCCGACATCCTCCTGCATCCGGTTCGCCTCCGCATCGTCCTCACAACAGCTGGCGACGAGCTGACGACCGCGGATATCGCAAAGCGGTTGCCGGACGTACCCCAGGCGACGCTGTACCGCCATATCGCGAAGCTGGCTGGTGCCGGGATACTCGATGTTGCTGGCGAAAGACGGGCAAGAGGTGCGGTGGAGAGAACCTACCGCCTCAACATCGCACAAGCGAGCGTCAACGCCGGCGACGCCGCGGAGATGTCTGCTGACGAACACTTCCAAGCGTTCACCACCTTTACAGGAATCCTTATCGAGGCATACGGGAGGTACTTGAACACTCCCGGTGCGAAGCCCGCCGAAGATGGCGTCAGCTTTCGCCAGGCACGATTGTGGCTGACGGATGATGAGCTTGAGGATCTGGTCAGCGACGTGACTGCAGCTCTCGCACCGTATCTCGATCTCAACAAGACACCGGATCGCAAACGGCGGCTCCTCAGCACCATTCTGATGCCGGAAATACCATCAGAAGAGGAGTGACGACGATCCCCATCCACTCTGCTTCGTAGCCCCGATAGGATTGAACCCACGCCACCGCCTTGCCAGAGATCCGGTGTTGTGCGGCACGCCGCCCTCGAAAGCAAACACGAGACGCGAGTCGCGACTCGTTTCGTAGCCCCGATGGGATTTGAACCCACGCTACCGCCTTGAGAGGGCGGCGTCCTAGGCCGCTAGACGACGGGGCCAGGTCGGCGGCTCTCGGCGAGCCGCCCGCTCGGGGGGGGAGGACTCGAACCCCCAATGACGGGACCAGAACCCGGTGTGTTGCCAATTACACCACCCCCGAGGGCGGCCGGAAGGATACGTTGCAACGACCGATATTGCCAACGTAGAGGCTCCACAAATACGCCGCGATCTGGTCGCGTCGGCAAGACCATCTGTGGAGCCGTGGCCCGAGCGGCCCGCCGCGAAGCGGCAAGAGCGGGAAAAATCGCGCTCCACAAATACACCGCGATCTGGTCCCGACGGCGAGACCATCTATAGAGCCGTGGCCCGAGCGGGCCGTAGCCAAGAGCGGGAAACACTTTGTCGAAAGGACCGGTCACTGATCGGTGCGGCTCTCAGTCATCGACTACTGAGCGTCGAGCCTGGCCTTGGCGGCGGCCAAGCGTGCCAAGGTGCGATCCCTGCCCAACGCCTCTACCGACTCGAACAACGGAGGGCTCACCGTCGAGCCAGACACCGCCACCCTCACCGGTTGCAGCCCCTTGCGTGCGCTGAGCTCCAGGTCGCCGAGCATGGCCCGCAGTTCGGCTTCGATGTCGTCGGTTTGCCAGGCGGTGACCCCATCGAGCCGCTTCTGTGCCGCTTCGAGCACCCGGAACGCGTCGGCTCCGGTCATCACCTTCTCCCAAGAGGTCTCGTCATAGGCGACATCCGCAAAGAGGAACCGAACCTGATCCGCGGCATCCGGCAGCAGCTTGGTTCGCTCCTGGATCAGAGGCGCGATGGCCTGCAGCGTCGCTCGCTCGTCTTCGGTCAGGGACCGTTCGAGGTCAGCCTCGACGATGGGAGTGATCCGTTCGGCGAAGGCGGCAGTATCGAGTTGCCTGATGTACACCCCGTTGAGCCAGTCGAGCTTTTCGGCGTCGAAGATCGCCGGGTTTCGAGAAACGCTGTCGAGCTGGAACCGCTCCACCATCTCGTCGAGCGAGACCTTGGTGTCATCCTCACCCGGGCTCCACCCAAGCAGCGCCAGGTAGTTCACAACGGCCGCCGACAGGTACCCCTCGTCCCGGTATGCCGTAATCGAGGTATGCCCGTGTCGCTTCGACAGCTTCTTCCCGTCTGGTCCCATCAGAAGCGAGAGATGGGCATAGCCGGGTGATTCGGCCCCCATCGCCTCGGTGAGCAGGATGTGCTTCGGGGTCGAGGCGAGCAGGTCCTCTCCGCGCACCACATGGGTGATGCGGTAATCGACGTCGTCGACCGTCGAGGCCAGGTGGTAGGTCGGGGTCCGGTTCGAGCGGAGGATGACAAAGTCGTCGACCTGGGCGTGATCGAAAGTCACCCCGCCGCGCACGACGTCGTCGAACGCAGTCTCGCCGGGTCGAGGTACCCGGAACCGGATCGTCGGCGCGACTCCGGCCAATCGTCGTGCCGCCACTTCAAATTCATCGGGCTCGGCTCCCCCGTCGTACGCGGGAGAAACGCCAAGCGACCTAGCCTTGGCGTGGAACGTGTCGAGCTCGTCCCTGGTGACGAAACTCTCGTAGGCCTTGCCCTCGGCGACGAGCTGATCGGCAACCTCTCCGTACCGATCGAGGCGATCAGATTGGCGGTACGAGCCGTGGCTCCCTCCGACTTCGATGCCTTCGTCCCAGTCGAGGCCGAGCCACCGCATCGAGTCCACGATGTCCTTGGCGTATTCGTCGGTATTGCGCGCCTCATCGGTGTCGTCGGAACGCAAGATCATCGTCCCGCCGTTGGCCCGTGCGAACAGCCAGTTGTACAGGGCAGTCCGCGCCCCCCCGACGTGGAGGTAGCCGGTCGGCGAAGGTGCGAAGCGAACCCTCGGGCCGTTTCGCGACGCGGTCACCCCGCCACCACCGGGTTGACCAGCACCCCAATCCCCTCGATCTCGACCTCGACGCGATCGCCGGGGAAGATGGGACCGACGCCCGCCGGTGTGCCGGTCAGGATCACATCGCCTGGCAGCAGCGTCATCACGGACGAGATGAAGGAGACCAGCTCGCCGACACCGAAGACCAACTCGGCCGTCGTTGCCGACTGGCGAGTGTCGTCGTTGACTCTGGCCACGATGGACAAGCCCTCCTGCGGGTCGAGGTCGGTGTCGATCGCAGGCCCCAATGGGCAGAACGAGTCGAATCCCTTGGCTCTCGTCCACTGACCGTCTGTGACCTGCAAGTCGCGAGCGGTGACATCGTTGGCCGCCGTGTAACCGAGGATCTGAGGACCGACGTCCTCGATGGCGACATTCCTGGTCACCCTTCCGATCACCACAGCAAGCTCCGCCTCGTGGTGGACCTCATCGGACTGGTCTGGCAGCCGGATCGCTTGCAGCGGGCCGATCACCGAGGTCGGCGGCTTCAAGAACAGGATCGGTGCCTCGGGCACGTCCTTGCCCAACTCGGATGCATGGTCTTCGTAGTTCTGGCCGACGGCGACGACCTTCGTCGGGATGACCGGCGCCAGCAGCTTGGCGTCGTCCCAGGCCACGACGGTCTCGGTCGGTTCCCAAGCAACGAATGGCGTGCCCCGATACAGGCGGATGCCTTCGGGCTCAACCGCTCCGTAGGTGATGTCGTCGACCGGCGTGTCGACTCTGACGATCTTCATTCAGACGTACTCGAGCCATTCGGCGTGTCGATCGTCCTCACCGGTTACCACCAACATGAACCGCTCCTGGCCCCTGCGGGTTATGGGACCCGGCTCCCCTGCCCCCACCGGCTGGTCGTCGACCAGACGGATCGGGGTGACCTCGGCGGCCGTCCCCGTAAGGAACATCTCATCGGCGTAATAGAGGTCGGTGCGGGTGACCTGAGTCTCGACCACCTCCACCCCATCCTCGCGGAGCAGCGTGATCATCGTGTCACGGGTCAGACCCTCGAGGACCCCGGCGGCTATGGGAGGGGTTGTCGCAACCCCATCGCGGACCACGAAGAGGTTCTCGCCGCTCCCCTCGGCCACAAATCCATCGGTGTTGAGCATCAACGCCTCGTCATAGCCGCCGCGCAGCGCCTCTTGCTTGGCCAGGATCGAGTTGACATAGCCGCCGGTGATCTTTGCGTTCGGCATCAACGATTCGTGGGTGATCCGCCGCCACGACGACACCTTTACCGAGATACCGTTCTTGACACCCTCTTCGCCCAGGTAGGCGCCCCATTCCCAGGTGGCGATGAAGGTGTGAACCGCCGCCCCTGCAGGGTTCAGACCCATCGACCCCGATCCGTAGAACACAACGGGCCGGATGTAGCCGGCGCGGAGCTCGTTGACCGCAAGCAGCTCCTTGGCGGCCTTGACCAGCTCGTCTGCGGTCCAGTCGACGGGAATGCCGAGGGCCTTGCACGACCGGGCGAGGCGTTCCATGTGCTCGGTGAGGCGGAAGACGGCCGGGCCGCGCTTGGTCTCGTAGGCGCGGATCCCCTCGAAGACACCGGTCCCGTAGTGCAGCCCGTGAGAGAGCACGTGCACGGTGGCTTCGTCCCACGGGATCAGCTCGCCGTCTTTCCAGATGAACTTGGTTGGTTCCATTGCAACTAGTCAAGCATGTCCGTAGAGCGTTGTGCGGGCTGCGGGTACTTGGTAGTTGGTACTGAGTACTTGATACTCATCTCATGCGTCGGTTCGTGGCCAGCGGGTTCTTCCTTGGGCTGATCCCGCAACGCCTGTGGGGGAGCGATCGGGGAGCGGGCACGTTCGGCGCCGCCTTGGCAGCGGGGGTGTCCCTGCTCCTGTGGCGCTATCAGTGGTGGATAGGGGCCATTGCGTTCGTCGTGGCCCTGGTGTTGTCCTTGTGGTCTGCGGCGCCGTTCACGAGGAGAAACGAAGACCCCGGCTGGATAACGATCGACGAGGTTGCCGGCACCCTGCTGGCGCTGATCGGCCTCAGCGGCTGGCCGTGGCTGGTCGCCCTCGTCGTCGCCAGGGCCGGCGACATCTACAAGGTGCTACCCGGTGTCAAAGAGGCCGAAGCGCTGCCCGCAGCCTTCGGGGTGACGATGGACGACGTGGTTGCCGGCGGCTACGGCCTCGCTGCTGGTTGGCTCGTCGCATGGCTCATCTGAACCATTACCCGTCCAGAGCTACCGAACGAACCGATTGAACGCCATCGCCCGCCAGCAATGCATCGATCTCGTCGGTGGTCAATCCGCGATCCAGCGCCATCACGACGATGGCTACATCGTCACCCGGATGACGTCCGACCGTCACATCCTGGACATTTGGCTGTGCTTCACCAACGTAGGCGACGACTTCCTCGATCGCACCGGGAACATCGGCTACTCGGGTCAGCAGCAGGTGCTCGGTCAGCGGAGCCTCCAGCTCGCACCCATCGACCTCGAGCAGCAGCGGTCCCCGAGTCTCCATCCAGGTACCGGCCACCGATCGCGGCACACCGTCGACGGAACCCGTGAGCCGGATCACGGTCTGATATCCCCTCGGCGTCGGGACTTGACGCTTCTGTCACCGTCACGCCGTGGTGCCGGGCTAGCACCGGTGCGTTGACGTAAGAGACCGGTCCCTCACTGACAACACGAAGCGCACCTTTCAGGGCGGCGAGCGTCAACGGGCGAACCGGAAGCTCGTGGAGGCGTCCCTCGCAACGGATTGTCAGCGTCGGGGGCAGCCCCTGCGCCTCGTGCACGAAGATCGCACCAAGACGCTCAGTGAGGGTGAGAAACGGCACCATGTCCTCTGACACGGTGGCACCGAAGTCGAGATTGACGCCGGTCAACACAAGCTCGCCACGGAGTGCGGCTGCGACGCTTTCGGCGACAGCAGCTCCCGCCTTGTCCTGGGCCTCTCTCGTCGAAGCACCAAGATGCGGAGTGACTACCACCTCGGACAGCTCGAAGAGTGGGCTCTCCGTGGTGGGTTCGACGGCGTACACATCGACGGCGGCGCCGGCGACGGTGCCTTCAGCCACTGCGGCCGCCAGGGCGCCCTCGTCGACGATCCCGCCCCTGGCAGCGTTGACGATCCGCACGCCATCTTTCATCTTTTTGAAGGCAGCGGCGTCGATCAGCCCTTCCGTCTCGGCGGTACGGGGCATGTGGATGGTCAGAAAGTCGGCTTCAGCGAGCAATTCGTCAAGGCTCGTCAACTCGACACCGAACCTGGCGGCGTGGTCGTCGCTGACGTATGGGTCGTGCGCCATGATGCGCATCCCGAACGCCGCCGCGCGCTCGGCGACCATCGCCCCGATCCGCCCCAGCCCGAGAACGCCGAGGGTCTTGCCGTGGAGCTCGACCCCTTGCAGACGGCTGCGGTCCCATCTTCCCGCGCGTAGCGACGCGTCTGCTTCTGGTATCCGCCTCGCCTGGGCCAACATCAGCGCCATCGTGTGCTCCGCAGCCGAGATCGTGTTGGCCTCCGGGGCGTTGACCACGAGGATGCCGCGATCGGTTGCTGCGTCCACATCGATGTTGTCGACGCCGATCCCGGCGCGGCCGATCACCTCGAGCTTCGGAGCGGCGGCGATCATGTCGGCGTCCACCTGGGTCGCCGACCGCACCACGAGAGCGGCGGCGTCACCGAGGCGCGCGATGAGCTCATCGCGATCGGCATCGATGGCAACGTCTACGTCATACGAGACGGCGAGCGCATCGATGGCGGAATCGGCGATGACTTCGGCGATGACAACTTTGAGACGGCCCACTGGTTCCTCTCGCCCTCCATCATGATGCCACGGTCGAGCAGGGTGGTTGCTGATCCACCCGGGCGCAACCAAATGGAGCGATCGGCACCACACCGAATAGGGATCCTCGATCGAGACGGCCGAAGCCAACGTCGTCTCAATTTTCCGGGCGATACACGACCTCGCCAAACAGATCATTGTTGGCCGCGACGATCGCTTCCCTCCCGGCCGGTGAGGTCAGCCAGGTGAACAACGCTTCGGCGTGCGCCGTCCGGTTTTCGACAAGGGTGATCCGGTACGGGTTGGTGAGCAACGTGCCTTGCTCCCCGGCGATCGGGAGCAGCGAGATCGCCTCGATCGTAACGAACGTGCCCTCCTCGACGATGGTGAACGCGCCACGCTGATCGGTCACCTGAAGGGTGAAGCCCATCCCCTGGCCGGTCTCGGTGTACCACGGGCTGGCAGTGGGATCGACGCCGGCGAGCGCCCAGATCTCTCTCTCCTTCGACGCTGTACCCGAACCGTCACCGCGCGAGACGAACGGCGCCCCAGCGGCGCTGATCGCCCGGAACGCCTCAACAATGGGAACTCCTTCCGGTACAACGGTTTGGTCGGGTGGTCCGACCAGCAGGAAGCCGCTGGTGAACACCCCGCGCTGTCTTGCATCGGGGTTGGCAACGAGGAACGCCTCCTCGGCCTCAGGCAGGTGGGTGATAAGCAGATCGGCTGAGCCTCCGTTCCCGAGGGCGAGGGCCTCCAGGCTCGACACCCCCACCACCGAGATCCGGGCGTCCGTCTCGTACTCGGAAAGGACGCGCTCGATGAAACGGGAGTCGACGAGCGTGGTGCCGGCAGCCACGACAACCCGGCCGCCGCTGCTGCATCCCGTGGCGGTGACAGCGGCAACGACAAGAACCCCGACGAGGCGCCTCACTCAGCCTCTCCAACAGCGACGGCACGCGCCGCGGTTGCCTTGACGCTCACATGCACCTCGGACCCCGGCGCCAGGTCGAGGGCGTCGAGCGACCCCGGCGTGATCAACGCCACCACTGTGGAGCCACAATCGATGACGATCTCAGCCAGGCGCCCGGTCTCCCTGATCTCCGTGACGACTCCAGGGAACAGGTTCCGCGGCGAGGACTCGCCCATCAGTTCCTTATGCACACCCACCGCCTCGCCACCGAACAGGACCTTTACCTTTGTGCCGGCCTGGTGGTCGCCGAGGGCAAAGAATCGGTGGTCGCCCCATTCCACCTCCACCAGAGCTCCTCGCCTGGCGATGACCTCGCCATCGATGACATTGGACACACCGACGATGGCAGCCACGGTGTCGTTGCTCGGGGTGGCAAAGACCTCAGCCACTTCACCGATCTGCTGAATCTTTCCGTCGATCATGACAGCCATCCGGTCGCCGAGCATGGCTGCCGTGTCCCGATCGTGAGTCACGATGATTGCCGAGCGTCCGGCGAGCGCATCGGCGATGACCGAGGCGACCGTCTCCCGATCGCGCAAATCGAGGGGCGCCAACGGCTCGTCGAGGAGAACGAGGGCGGTATCGACCGCAAGGGTGCGGGCCATCGACAGGCGCATCCGCTCCCCGCCAGACAGCGTTCGCGCTTGGTCGTCGAGCCGATCGCCAACGCCGAGACGCATGGCGAGGTCCTCGGCCCTGATTCGCGCCTCGGTGTCGAGCCCGAGATGCAGGTTGGCGCGGCAGGTCCCGCGGAAAAGATACGGTCGTTGCGGCAGATACGACGCGTAGGGGGTGCCTCCCTCGCTCTCGACGGCGGAAATCAGCCGCAGCAGGGTCGTCTTCCCAGCCCCGTTGGGGCCGAACACGATGAGCCGCTCCCCCAGCTGCACCGACAGCTCGGGGATGTCGACGATCGGATCGTCTGCCGGCCACCTGAGGTCTTCGAAGCGTCGCTCAGCCAATGCGCTGCCCTCGGAACTGGAGCCAGGTGAGGGTGCCGTTGACGCTGAAGGCGATGATGAGCAAGACGACGCCAAGCGCCACCGCGGCACCGAAGCGAGCCTGGCGGGTTTCTTGGACGATGGCGGTCGTCAGCACCCGGGTTTCGCCAAGGATGTTGCCACCGATGATGAGCACCGCACCCACCTCGGAGACCACCCTGCCGAAGGTGGCGGCAATGGCGGCGGTGACACCCGGCCATACCTCCTTGGCCACGACCGCTCCCAGGCGCGGTGGCGACAGATGGAGCGCGTCGAGCTGTTCCCGCGCGTCCGGCGAAAGGCTGGCCACAGCTCCGGCGGTGACGCCGGTGGCAATCGGTACCGCAAGCATCACCTGCACGACCACCATCGCGACAGGGGTGAACAGGATGTTGAGGGACCCGAGCGGTCCGTCGGACCACAGCAGCAGCAGGACGAACAGACCGACGAGCACCGGCGGCATTCCCATACCAACGTTGACCAGGGTCCAGATCGCCGCTCGACCACGGAACCTGCCGAGCCCGAGCCAAATACCAAATGGAACACCGATGGCCACGCCGATCGCCGTGGCCAGCCCGGCGACGACCAGGGTGAGCAGCACCACCTCGCCGAGCTCGCCCCCGGAATCTCCGAGGAAGGCAAATGCGGCTTCGAATACGTCGGCGAGAAACTCCATGCCGGCACAGGGTAGGAGGACCCGGCAGCCGTACCGAGTAACAACCTCTCGTCTCGCCCCGCCCTGCGGGGGACACGCGGAGCCAGTCTTTGTCGCCCCCGGCCTTGTCGGGGGAGCTGCGGTACAGCGGTCGCCTTACGGAGCGGGGCTTCGGCGAAAAAGGCGACTCTTCGTTGGGCAGAAATAGGCGATACCGCGCATCCGCCGGCCTTTGTCCGAATCAGGTCGTGGACGACCTTCGGATCCGCCTTTCCACCGGTTGCCCGCATGACCCGACCGACCAGGTAGCCGACGGGCTTGTTATCTCCGCCCAGAATCTTCTCCACAGCGTCCACGTTGGCTGCGAGGACCTCGTCAACAGCGTTTTCGATGGCCGACACATCGGAGATCTGGAGCAGATCCCTGGCCTCGGCGACGGCCTGCGGATTGCCGTCACCGGCAAGCACCGCGCCGAGCACCTCCTTGGCGGCCGTCGAAGAGAGGTCTCCTCCCGCGGTCATTGCCGCGAGCTCGACGAGATCGCCGGACCGGAGCCCGGTGTCGCCGATGGGCTTTTCCTCACGACGCAGGTAGGCAACCACCTCCCCGGTGAGCCAAATACCGACCTGGCGCGGGTCAGCGCCCCCGGCAACGGCACCTTCGAAGAGGGTGCCGAGATCCGGGGAGTCGACGAGGAGAGCGGCGACCTGGGAGTCGGCTCCGAGGTCGTGGTAGCGGGCTCGCTTCTGCGCCGGCAGCTCGGGCCGACGGGCTCGCACCCGCCGGCGCCATGCCTCATCGATATAGAGCGGTAACAGGTCGGGCTCCTGGAAGTAGCGATAGTCCTCGGACTCTTCCTTGGAGCGCATCGATGTTGTGACCCCCGACTCCTCGTTCCAGTGGCGGGTCTCCTGAACGACGGCCAAGCCGTTCTCGAGCACCTCGGTCTGCCGGTTGATTTCGTAGGCGATGGCCCGCTGCATCGACCGCAACGAGTTCACGTTCTTCACCTCGGCACGGATGCCGAGCCGCTCCGAACCCTGGGGCCTCAGAGAGACGTTGGCATCGAACCGCATCGAACCTTCCTCGAGCCTGGCATCAGAGACGCCGAGGGTTCGGACGATGCGCTGCAGCTCCGCCCCGTACGCTCTGGCCTGCTCGGGGCTGCGGATGTCCGGTTCGGTCACGACCTCAACCAGCGGTACCCCGGCACGGTTGAAATCGAGGAGCGTGTGCTCCGCGCCGTGGATACGACCGGTCTCACCCTGGTGGAGACTCTTGCCGGTGTCCTCCTCCATGTGGACCCTGGTGATTCCGATGCGGATCGTCTCGCCGTCGACCTCGAGGTCGAGGTTCCCGTCTACACCGATCGGGAAGGTGAATTGCGATATCTGATAGTTCTTTGGCAGGTCGGGGTAGAAGTAGTTCTTCCGATAGAACAGCGAAGTCTCGGTGAGGGTGCAGTCGAGTGCCTCGGCGATAGAGAGGATCCCCTCGATGGCCTGTTCGTTCGCTACCGGCAATGCACCTGGAAGCGCGAGACACACCGGGCACACCGCCGTGTTCGGCTCGTCTCCGAAGTCAACGGGACACCCGCAGAACATCTTGGTCGCGGTCTGCAGCTCGACGTGGGTCTCGATGCCGATCACCGCCTCCCAGGTGGTCATGGGTCGACCTCCGAGGTGGCGAGCCTCGCTCTGACGGTGAATTCGGCTGCCCGCTCGACTTCGGCCGCTACCCGGAACATCAGCCCTTCCCCGAGAGCGGGAGCCATGACCTGGAACCCGATTGGCAAGCCGGCCTCGTCCAGCGCAACCGGTACCGACATCGCAGGGTCGCCTGAGAGGTTTGACGGGATGGTGCACACGTCCGAGTAGTACATGGCAAGCGGATCGGATACCTTGGCGCCGATTTCGAATGCCGTGGTTGGGCTGGTCGGAGACACCAGAACGTCGACCTGCTCGTATGCCGCGGCGAAATCCTGCCTGACCAGAGTGCGAACCCGCTGCGCCTGGCCGTAGAAGGCGTCGTAATACCCGGCCGACAGCGCGTAGGTCCCAAGCAGGATCCGTCTGGTTACTTCTGGCCCAAACCCATCCGCACGAGTTTTCGCCATCATCTCCTCGGTGGTGTCCCCGTCGACGCGCAGCCCATAGCGGACCCCATCGAACCTGGCCAGGTTGGCCGAAGCCTCCGCGGGGGCGATGAGGTAATACGCCGACAGGGCGTACTCGGTCGACGGGAGAGACACTTCGCTGATGGCGGCGCCGGCGTCGCTGAGCCGGTCCAGCACGACCCGGATAGCGGCGAGCACCTCGGGATCGATCCCCTCCCCGGTCAGTTCACCGACGACGCCGATGCGGAGCCCTTCGACACCGGCTCCCAGCGACCCTGAGATGTCAGGCAGATCGCCGTGGTAGCTGGTCGCATCGAGACGATCCCAGCCGGCCACCCCTTCCAGGAGGGTGGCGGCGTCGGCCACGGTTCGCGCCAGGGGTCCGATCTGGTCGAGGGACGAGGCGAAGGCGATAAGGCCGAATCGGCTGACAAGGCCGTATGTCGGCTTGACGCCCACCGTGCCGGTCAGCGATGCCGGTTGCCGGACCGACCCTCCGGTGTCGGAACCGAATCCGCCGAATGCCGACCCGACGGCAACCGCCGCCGCCGATCCGCCAGATGAACCACCGGGCACCGTGTCGGTGTCCCATGGATTCCGCGTCGGACCGTAAGCGCTGTTCTCGGTCGACGAGCCCATGGCGAACTCGTCGAGGTTGGTCTTGCCGACGATGACGGCTCCACCTTCTCGAAGCCGGGCAACGGCGGTCCCGTCGTATGGAGGATTCCAACCGGCGAGAATCTGCGAAGACGCCGTGGTGACGATGCCACGCGTGACCATGTTGTCCTTCAGGGCGACCGGGATCCCGAGCAGGGGTCGGTCGTCGTCGCCGGCAGCCAGCGATCGGTCGGCCGTCGCCGCGGCCACACTGGCACCGTCATGATCGATGGTGAGGTAGGCGTGCAGATGAGCCTCGGTGACCGCGGCCCGCCGCAGCGTGGCGTCGAGTAGCTCGGTTGCGGTGAAATTCCCGGTGCGAAGCCCGGCCCCGGCCTCGTGGATGGTCAGGTCGGCAAGGTCGCTCATTCGTCGCTGAGGATTCTGGGGACCCTGAAGTAGCCATCCTCGGGATCGGGAGCCTCGGCGAGGACCTCGTCACGGTCGAGACACGCGGTGACCTCATCAGAGCGGAAGGCGTTCACCATCGTGAGCGGGTGTGAGGTCGGTTCGATGCCGTCTGTCGGCAGGGCCTGGACGCGAGCTGCGTGCTCGAGAATCTGCTCGAGCTGCTCCGTGTACTGCTCCAGCTCATCCTCGTTAAGGGCGATGCGGGCAAGGTGGGCGACCCTGGAGATATCGAATTTGACGGGCATGATTGTCGATGGTAGGTGTGAGACGGGAAC
>PVMK01117984.1_pt1 | contig 118467 bp, 106 predicted proteins | sample 1853481 | NCBI WGS metagenome assembly PVMK01 (sample SAMN08533507, study PRJNA380276) | Marine sediment metagenome, whole genome shotgun sequencing project.
ACATTTATCAATTTTCTTAAACTGCTTAGTTACTATTGAAATATCATTCGTGGTAAGATACTTCACTATACTTTTCTTTAAGTCATCTACAATATTCTTTATCATCATGTTGCTAAAATGTATCAATTGTTAATTTTCAATTGTTCCTCCATCCAATATTTACGAACTTCTTCTATATGTTCTTGATTAGATAGCTTAACGTATTCTAGTAGTTGTTTTTCACTTGCATGTCCCGTAATAGCCATTATTGCTTGATTAGGAATCTTTCCATAGTGATTTGAAACAAAGGATCTTCTGCATATATGACTGCTTACAAGTTCATTTTTATTGTATATCCCTCTAACATTTCTATTAATTTTTTTATCCCTCTTATCACCTAATATAGGCTGTACTATTCCAGCAAGTTTTGTGATTTTTTTAATTTCTTTATTAAAAAGATTCTCCAACGACTTTTCCTTTATACTGATTACGGGCAATTCACCATTCCATTTGTTAAGAATATTTTTAACTTGATGATGAATAGGTATAGTTACAGGTACGCCTGTTTTCTTTGTGCTCGCAACAACAATATCATTACCAACAATATTCATTCTATTAAGTTCTTTAAAATCGGATACACGTAAACCTGTCCAAAGACCTACGATAAATAGGTCCCGTATTGCATCTCTCCTGCTATCTTCTATTTTGAGATTATATATCTTATCTATCTCGACTACAGTCAGGTAAGGATCCAAAGGTTTATCTCGCTTGAAACTAAATTTCCTACTTTTATATTGATGATTTACTTTACATCCTTCGGCTTCTGCCTCACGACAAAACATCTTAATTTGACTAATGAATTTATTAATTGTTGAATTACCATATTTTTTATCCACACAAAAACTTACAAATTCTTGATGAAACTTTAACCCTATATCTGAATGCTTAAGTTTGGTAGTATGCATCAATTCAAACTCATTTAAACGCTTAATCGTTGTGTTGTATTTCCTTATTGTACTTATGGATATCTGTTTACCAGAATCCGTGTTAATCCTCGTTTTAGATTCTTCAATCCATTTTTCAGCAAAAGGAATAAAATACGTTTCATAGTCAGCTCCTTCAGTAGGTCTATTATTAAATTTATCCACTAATTTTTGTAACCAAACTCTATCTATAATCTCTCCTTCAAAGTAATCCACATTGTATTCAGAAATAATATGTGATTTAAAATCTTTTATTCTGTCGGTGATAACTTCTCTATTCGGAATAGTTTCTGCAATATTTTTAAATCCTTGTTGCTTATTACTCCAATGTTTGGGGTTAATGAGGATTCCAGATTTAACTGTTACGTCGAATTTTTTGCTGTGATAAAACCTAATATATATAGAAGATGGGTCCTTTTTTGTTTTAACAAAGAATCTTATCGAAGCCATTAAGAAAATAATTAGATTCAAATGTATAATTTCTTCCCGATATATTCCCGAAAAAATTGAAACGATTAGAAATACTATGAAAGGTGATCTCTGCAATATCACATCTATATCTCTGTTTTAAAGCTACTTATAACATAAATGGAATATTATGAAACGTTATGAAATGTTCAAAAATAGTCCAGCTCCCGCTACTAGTAAAACCAGTTTCGAAAGGAACTGGTTTTTTTATATTTGAAAGTGTAGAGCTTGCTCTTAAACGAATCAGATAAAAAAAAAGCATGATGGTGTAGCCATCTGGTAGTGCTTGTTTAGCTAACCCCACTCTGGTCCGACGACCTGCCGAAGGCAGAGAGTCAATCCAGCTCCCGCTACAAAGAAGCCTTTTGAGAATTCAAAAGGCTTTTGTTTTTGATCAAGTAAACTTTACATTAAATTGATAAAAAAAGGCCTACATTCTATTAATTTAAAAATTGAACTATTTCATTATTTCAACATCCATTAACTTACTGAACGTTCTCAAAAAAAATAAAGCTATCCTAATAGCTATTAAATATTTATATTTGCTTTGACATTTAATTGTAATTTATGATAAACTTTCCTCAAATATGACAGACAGTATGTTGACTTATGCATTGACTGTATTTACAGGATTCTTTGCCATAATGAATCCCATTGCTAACACCCCTATTTTTTTAGGGTTGGTTGAAGGAAAGGATCAAATAGCAAAAAAAAGAATAGCAAAGAAAGCTACTCTTACTGCATTTATCATTGTGGTGTCATTTGTAATTCTTGGAAAATACATTTTTGAAATCTTTGGAATCACAATTCCGGCATTTAAAATAACGGGAGGAATACTTATATTTTACGTGGGATTTGAAATGCTTATGTCTAAAAATTCTACCATCCAGAACCAGGGAAAAACAGATCAGGATGATGGAATTGCCATATCCCCTTTGGCGATTCCAATACTTGCAGGGCCAGGCACAATTGTAACCGCAATGAACTTCGTGACAGATGCAAACTTCATACATATCGGAATTGTAATTGGAATTTTTGCGCTTATGATTTATTTAACCTATTTAGCCTTTTCTCTAAGTGAAATTGTAGTCAAGAAGGTTGGAGGTAACTTAATTTCGGTCATTGGGAAATTAATGGGCTTAATTCTTGCCATAATTGGTACTGGTATGGTAATCGAAGGAATAAAACTAGCCTTCAACTTCTAGGTATAAAAAAATACTGCCTTTTTATCAACTGGTTTTTTTACGCCCTAAAATAATGCTTGTGCTTAAGAATTTATATGAAATTCTATAGATTTAATTACATCTTCTTCATCAGCATTAGTTCCCCACACCTTTGCTTCCAGAATCCAATTTGTGTCAACTGAAATTCCATTATCCACAGATAAGGTAAAGGTATCATTGAAGTTATACATTCCACTATCATCGTCAATGTGCATATTAGAAGGTTTGTTATATATCACTTTGCCGTCTAATTTGCTAATGATACTAATCTCTATATAATGCACGGTTTTTCCAGTGCTACTTTTAAAATCTATATTAATAGACATTGCATCTCCAATGCTTTTATCAAGATTATTTGGGGATGCAATAGTAATATTATAATCAAAATAATCTGATGCAGGGGTATTATTCCCTCTGCGGAAATCATCTGCATGATCTATCTCATGACTGTCACCACTGCTACAAGCTGTAATAAAAATTATAGCTATTAAAGAATTTAATAGCAATATTTTTTTTATAATTTTACTATTTGTAATTCATTGGAAATAAATAATTACCATGAATAGTTAAGGTTCTCAGGTATCTTACGTGCAAACTTTTTCTTTCAGCTTTCTATATTATAAATATACAATATTTCTTTTATCATAAACAGTACAAATTTTGTGCCTAAAATATTGAACTACCTCAACGAATGCATATGAGGTATTAATTGAGTTATACAAACAATCTAAATTCCGACCCAGAACGTCGGGGATCCTGCCTGAAGCTATAGGTTAAACATATACTCTGGTCCTCCGAATCCGCCAGCGGCGGCGAAGTCAGATAAAAAGCCGGTCGAGGGAATACAATTCATTCTCAATTTGTACTTTCGCAATAAATTAAATTAGCGTAAATGTTTTCAATTGCAATACATGGCGGGGCCGGAACTTTAGTGAAAGGAATGATGACTCCCAAGAAAGAAAAAGCTTATAAAACAGCTTTAAAAAGTGCTTTGGAGAGTGGATATAAAGTATTGGAAAAAGGAGGGTCAGCTATTGATGCTGTAGAAAAGTCAGTCATAGAACTTGAAGATTCTCATTTGTTTAATGCCGGGAAAGGCAGCGTATTTACTGCAAACGAGACGCATGAAATGGATGCCTCCATCATGGATGGTAAGACACTAAATGCAGGCGCGGTAAGTCTGATATCCGGAATTAAAAACCCTGTGTCACTGGCTCGTGATGTGATGGAAAAAAGTGAACATGTCTTTTTAGCAAGTGATGGTGCTATGGAATTTGCCAAATATTTGAATTATACAATAGAGGACGAAGCGTATTTCTTTGATGAATTCCGCCATAAGCAATGGATGGAAATTAAAGATACCGACTCGTTTCAACTCGATCATTCCACAAAAAAAGATCATAAATTTGGTACGGTAGGAGTCGTTGCCTGTGATAAAAAAGGTAATATTGCAGCAGCTACTTCAACAGGAGGTATGACCAATAAACGTTTTGGCCGTGTTGGTGACAGCCCTATGATCGGGTCCGGTAATTATGCCAAAAATAAAACATGTGCTGTTTCATGTACCGGTAGCGGCGAATATTTTATTCGCGGGGTCGTAGCCTACGATATGGCCTGCCTAATGGAACACAAAGAAATGACGCTTCAAGAAGCGGCTGATGAAGTTATCCATAAAAGAATTTTAGTACTAGGTGGCGATGGTGGATTGATAGCCGTAGACAAAAATGGGAATATCGCCATGCCATTTAATACGGAAGGAATGTATCGGGCTTCAAAATCTTCAAACGGAATTGAAGAAATTTCAATTTACAAGTAAATTTATGCTTGCTCAGACAAATGGGATCTGCGCATCTATGGGTAACACCTTTACTTTTCTGGTTTCAATATTAAAGCGATCACCTATGGCAAGAACATGAACTACTAAATTGGCCATGGTCATTGGAGTACCAATTTTTAATATTTTCTCATTGTTATGGGATAGGTTTGCGGCATCAAAAACAATGATCATCCCGGAACCAATTACTTCAAATTCATTTCCTTTTTTTATGATAAGACCTGTATCTTCCGCCAATCCAATTCCCAAAAGCTCAGGAAATCTGGCTACTGCTTCAGATTGTCTACCAAAACGACCTCTTTGAATAAAATGAGTATCAATTATCAATTCGGGGATTAATCCTAAACCCTTATTCATATTAACCGCTCCCTTTATAAAAGCTTCAGTACTGCTTCCTCCGGCAATCATTTCTTCTGACATTGCCATTGCACCGGCACTTGTTCCGGCAATTACAAATCCTGTTTCGTTTTGATAACGATTCTTTATAATTTTGTGGATGGTTGAATTTCCTATCTTCGCGGTGATTTTTGATTGATCTCCCCCGGAAAACATAATGCAATTGGCACTCCTTATTAACTCAATAGATGCTGGTTTTTTAGCATCTTCTTTCGATCTAATATCAAGAATATGTATATCTGTACAACCCAATTTTGTGAAGGCCTTTTTATAATTTTCTCCAACTTCAACCGGAATACTGGAAGCAGTTGGTATAATTACAATTTTTGGATCTTTTACAGAACATTCAGCTATAATACGTGCTAAAATTCCATCTTCAATAAATTCAAGGGTATAGAGTTCAGTTTCTCCCCTACCTTTGTCTTCATTTCCTCCAATAGGAATTAAAGTACCCTTAATCTTTTGCATACGATCTTTCTTTTAAAAAAATTGATGGATGCAAAAATAAACTAATTTTTTTATTGATGTTTATATTTATTACATTTAACAAGAACAAATTCTAAAGATCTCCGTCATGAAAATTATAGGCATAAATGCAATGAGAGGACCAAATTATTGGTCGATTAGACGACATAAGCTAATAGTAATGGTGCTCGACCTTGAAGAAATGGAAGAATATCCCTCCGATAAAATTGACGGATTTAAAGGGCATCTGGAAAAAATGTTTCCAAGTATGTACACGCACCGTTGTTCAGTAGGGACTCCCGGCGGCTTCTTTCAAAGGGTAGAAGAAGGAACATGGATGGGGCATATAATTGAACATATTGCTCTCGAAATACAAACCTTAGCAGGAATGGATGTAGGGTTTGGAAGAACCCGGGGTTACGGAGAAATTGGTGTTTATAGTGTAGTTTTTGCGTATATGGAAGAAAAAGTAGGTCGGTTTGCTGCCAAATCAGCAGTGCAAATATGTGAGGCATTGATAAAAGGAGAAGATTATGACTTAGCGGACGACATACAACAAATGAGAGAAATTCGTGAGGACGATCGTCTTGGGCCAAGTACAGGATCGATTGTTGAAGAAGCAGAGGCTAGAGGCATACCATGGATTCGTTTAAATAAATATTCTCTTTGCCAATTGGGCTATGGAGCCAATCAAAAACGCATACAGGCTACTGTAACGAGTGAAACCAGTAGTATAGGAGTGGAAATTGCTTGTGATAAAGAAGATACAAAATACTTATTGGAACAGGCTGAAGTTGAAGTGCCGAAAGGAGATATTATACGAAGAGAAAGAAGCCTTGAAGAGGCCTGTAGCTATGTGGGTTTCCCTTTGGTTATCAAGCCAATTGACGGAAATCATGGGAGAGGTATTACTGTGGATATCAACAATTACGAAGATGCAGTCGAGGCATTTCATGCCGCCAAGGCGGTATCCAATGCGGTAATTGTAGAAAAATATATTGTAGGTGCGGATTACAGATTGCTCGTGATCAATAATAAATTAGTAGCTGCTGCCAAACGGACGCCGGCACATGTCATTGGTGATGGTGTTTCAAATATTCAGGAATTAATTGATACTGTTAATGAGGATCCTCGCAGAGGATACGGGCACGAAAAGGTATTGACTCAAATTACAGCCAATGATCTGACCAAGAGTATTATTGCTGCTAACGGATACACACTGGAATCTGTTATTAAGAAAGGAGAAATGCTAATATTAAAAGATACTGCCAATTTAAGTACTGGTGGAACGGCCGAAGATGTAACTGATATTGTTCATCCGGCTAATGTGTCTATGGCGGAACGAATTTCGAAAATAATCGACTTAGATATTTGTGGAATTGATATTATGACTACCAACATTACAAAACCCCTTTCAGAAACGGGAGGAGCAGTGCTTGAAGTTAATGCAGGACCTGGTTTTAGGATGCATCTGGCACCGACAGAGGGACTTCCAAGAAATGTTGCGGCACCTGTGATCGATAAGCTATTTCCATATGGTTCCACTAGTAGAATTCCGATTATTGCAGTAACCGGTACCAATGGCAAAACAACAACAACTCGTTTAATTGCCCACATAGCTAAAATGGTTGGCAATAGAGTTGGATACACTACAAGTGATGGGGTTTACATTCAGAATAGATTATTAATGACCGGTGATTGTACCGGACCAGCAAGTGCAGAGTTTGTATTGAAAGATCCAACGGTAAACTTTGCTGTATTAGAATGCGCAAGAGGAGGCTTGTTGCGTGCCGGGCTCGGTTTTAAAAAATGTGATGTGGCAATAGTAACTAATGTTACCGCTGATCACTTAGGCTTAAAGGGGATTCACAGCCTTGAACAATTGGCAAGAGTAAAAGGAGTTGTTCCTGAAACGGTACTACCCGATGGGTACGCAATTTTAAACGCAGATGATGAACTGGTCTATGATATGCGAAGAAATTTAGAATGCAATGTGGCTTTATTTTCTATGGATGAAAACAATCCACACATAAAAGCCCTTCAGCGCAAAGGAGGTATCACAGCGGTCTATGAAAATGGATACGTATCTATTTGTAAAGGAGAATGGAAAATGAGAGTTATGAGGGTAGAAAATATTCCGCTTACCTACGGAGGTAAAGCAAAATTCATGATCCAAAATGTTTTGCCAGCTATCATTGCGGCGAATGTTCAGGGAATTAGCATTGAAGATATGAAAGCCGGGCTTGAAACGTTTATTCCGTCTGCTGCACAAACTCCGGGCAGATTAAATTTATTTGAGTTTAATAATTTTTCTATACTACTGGATTATGCTCATAACCCTGCCGGGATGCGAGCTCTTCAGAATTTTACAGATGCGCTGGAGGCAACAGTTAAGGTCGGTATAATTGCCGGTATTGGAGACAGGCGTGTTGAAGACAACAACGAAATGGGAAGTATAGCTGCTGAGATGTTTGATGAAATAATAATTCGACAGGACAAAAGATTACGCGGAAAAACAGAAGAAGAGCTTATCAAAATGCTCCATGATGGTATAATGGCAAAGGATCCTGATAAGAAAACCAGAATTATTCCTTCAGAAAAAGAGGCAATTAGTTTTGCCGTAAAAAATGCAATTAAGGGCTCACTAATAATTTTATGTAGTGACGTAGTTCCTGATGCCCTTGATCTTGTTAAGAAATTAAAAGAACAAGAAGCAAAAGGTGAATTAATCTCGATCGATTAACGTAATACAATATAGAATATTCGTATTTCATCGCTAAACGAGCACAAGATAACACGAAACCCTATATCTACTGTTTGATGTTTAAATTATTATAATTATATTAAACGCTATAAATAAAGGCTTTTGTGTAAGCACCCTTCAAGAGAAGTAAATTAAAAAAATTAATTACATGAATATGTCGGAACATCTCCTAATTGACACGTGCTAGCAATATAAGAGGCTTTCCCGCTGGGGCATTTATCCACTACCTTGGTGCGAGCTCCACCTGTTACAGTGGTGTTACATGATTTATCTTGAAGCTCATCAAAATATTGCTGTTGCGCTGCAATACATTCAATACAATCAATTTCTTCTTCAGTACATGCAAAAAATGTGGTTAAAATAATAAGTAATAGAACCGTTTCTTTAAAGTAAGTTTTCATAATATTACTGTTTTAAAGTTAATCTAACGCCAAAGCTAAGCTATAACACTGTTATAAAAAAGCCTGATAATGAGTATCTTGTACTAATAACTGAGATGTAATCATTTTTTATATAGATTGTTTCGGTCTAACCTTCCGAATTTTAAAGCCAAGACCCTAATTTTCATTGAATCTTTTTTTACACCCTGTATTTCAATCAATTATTAAATATTGCAGCTAACTCCATTAGTTTTTATATATTTAAAGTTCACAATAACTTACCTATAGTGCTTATGGACAACTACGGCCTCCTCTCAATTTTACCTCCAATAATTGCGATAATTCTTGCACTAAGAACAAAACAAGTTTATGTTGCACTTTTGTTTGGAATATGGTTTTCATGGATCATTATGAGCGACTGGAACCTTTTAAATGGAACTTTAGCAACAATTGAAGGATTAGTCGATGTTTTTAAATCGGCCGGGAATACCAGAACTATAATGTTTAGTGCCTTAGTGGGTGCTTTACTGTTGTTTATTCAATATTCCCGAGGTATGGAGGGCTTTATCAACCGATTAAATGTTCTAATCAATTACTTCGAAAAAAAAGAAAGCGGTTACAGTCGGGTGATAGTGCAACTTTTAGCCATGATAACAGGTCTTCTACTCTTCGTAGAGTCAAGTGTTAGTTCATTAACTGTTGGTATTCTGTACCGGCCAATATTCGATAAATTAAAAATTCCAAGAGAGAAATTAGCCTATATCGCAGATTCAAGCTCTGCACCATCTTCTATATTAATTCCTTTTAATGCATGGGGTGCTTTCATCATGGGCTTATTACTCACACAAGGAATTGACAAACCATTTTCCACCTTGATATCTTCTATTAAATATAATTTTTATCCCATTTTAGCTATAATTCTTGTTTTTATTATTATCGTTTCCAAAAAGGATTTTGGTCCAATGGCAAAAGCTGAAAAAAGGACAAAAGATACAGGTAAACTTTTGAACGATGATGCAAAACCCATGATCTCGGATGCCATAACTTCTTTTAAACCAAAGGAAGGGATAAAAGCAAAAGCCTATAATATGGTTGTTCCGTTATTAACCATGGTTTTCATGATGCCAATAAATCTAGCTTACACAGGCTGGGATAAAGTTGAAAATTATAATTCTTTTACTGATCATTTATCCCAAGCAATTGGTAACGGATCCGGTTCATCATCAGTTTTATATGCGGTGATCACGTCAATAATAGTTGCAATGATCATGTATCGCATCCAGAGAATTATGAAGATGAAAGAAATGGTTGATCTGGTTTTAAAAGGAATAAGTGAATTAATGCCTTTAGCGCTCCTAATGCTGCTTGCATTCGCAATAAGTAATGCCTGTAATGCCTTAGGAACGGGACAATATGTAGCCAACTGGTCTAAAGATTGGCTTTCACCGGAGTTTTTACCTGCAATTGTTTTTGTTTTAAGCTCGTTTATCGCATTTTCAACAGGGACATCCTGGGGAACTTTTGCTATCATGTTAGCTATTTCTATTCCTATGGTAAATATTCATGGTGGTAATGTAACTTTGGTAATTGCAGCGACTTTAGGAGGTGGAATTTTTGGGGATCATTGCTCTCCAATATCCGACACGACAATAATTTCATCAATGGCTTCAGCAAGTGATCATATTGATCATGTAAAAACACAATTACCCTATGCACTGGTTGGCGGCGTTATTACGACTATTCTATATTTGCTTATGGGCTTTGCGGCGAATTAGTCTACCTTTGTATTTAATTAGTCAGGATGGAACACAAATCAGGTTTTGTAAATATAATAGGCAACCCCAATGTCGGTAAATCAACTTTGATGAATGCATTTGTTGGTGAACGACTATCTATAATTACTTCAAAAGCACAAACTACGCGTCACAGAATATTGGGAATCGTAAATGGTGAAGACTTTCAAATACTTTTTTCAGATACACCGGGAATAATTAAACCGGCTTATGAATTGCAAAAGTCCATGATGAATTTTGTGAAATCAGCATTTGAAGATGCTGATATTTTAATCTTTATGGTCGAAATCGGAGAAAAAGAATTGAAAGATGAGGAATTTTTCAACAAAATTAAAAATAGCAAAATACCGGTTTTACTTTTAATAAATAAAATAGACAAATCATCACAAGAAGAATTGGAAGAAAAGGCTGTTTATTGGCAAAATAAAGTTCCGAATGCATTGGTTTATCCAATTTCGGCACTTGAATATTTTAATGTGCAAAATGTCTTGGAAAAAATAATTGAACTTTTACCGGAATCACCTCCCTTTTATCCTAAAGACCAATTAACAGACAAACCGGAACGTTTTTTTGTAAATGAAACCATTCGTGAGAAAATATTAATGCACTATAAGAAAGAAATTCCTTATTCTGTAGAAATTGAAACTGAAGAGTTTGTTGAAGATGAAAATATCATAAAAATTCGCGCAATAATAATGGTGGAACGTGAAACACAAAAAGGAATTATCATTGGCCATAAAGGATCTGCTCTAAAACGTGTTGGTACTGAAGCAAGAAAGGATCTGGAAAAATTCTTCGACAAAAAGATCTTTTTAGAACTCTATGTTAAAGTAAACAAGAATTGGCGTAGTGATAATAGACAATTGAGAAGATTTGGGTATAAAGAGTAGAAACAACCAAAATATTAAATGACTTCTATACCATCATTAATGACGAATTACTTCTAACCGGACTTTATATTATGAAACCAAACAAACAGTTATTGTTAAAAAAAAGGCCTGTCGGCCTGCCTGAAAAGGATACGTGGGAATTAGTTGAAGTTGATCTACCTCAACCCAATGAAGGTGAATTTTTAGTAAAATGTGAATATATTTCACTTGATCCTGCCATGCGTGGATGGTTGAATGATACTAAATCATATATTCCGCCGGTACAGATTGATGAGGTGATGAGAGCCGGAGGAGTAGGTAAAATTGTAAAATCGAATAATTCAGATTTCCAAGAGGGTGATTTTGTTTATGGTCAAACAGGTGTTCAACAATACATGCTCTCTGACGGAAAAGGTTTTCATAAGGTTGATCCTAATTTAGCTCCACTGCCCATGTATTTAGGAACCTTGGGCATGACCGGGATGACTGCCTATTTTGGTATACTGGAAGTTGGAGAGCTTCAAGAGGGTGATAATGTTTTAGTATCGGGTGCTGCCGGTGCTGTGGGTAGTGTCGTTGGTCAGATAGCTAAGATAAAAAACTGTAAAGTAATAGGGATAGCCGGAGGAGTAGATAAGTGTAACTATCTTGTTCAGGAATTAGGATTTGATGGAGCAATAGATTATAAAAATGATGATATCAGAGACCAACTAAAAGAATATTTTCCCAAAGGTATAGATGTATATTTTGACAATGTAGGTGGTGAAATTTTGGATCTGGCTCTTGGTAGATTAGCAATGAATGCAAGAATTGTAATATGTGGTGCCATTTCACAATACAACAATACTTCTCCTGTTAAAGGGCCTTCAAATTATTTATCGCTACTTGTAAACCGGGCAAGCATGAAAGGAATGGTAGTTTTTGATTATGCTAAAGATTACGGAAAAGCATCTTTGCAAATGGGACAGTGGATCAGAGAAGGCAAGTTAAAGTCCAGGGAAGATATATATCTTGGTATTGAAAATTTTTATGAATCCTTTCTAAGATTATTCACTGGCGAAAAGTTAGGGAAATTGGTATTAAAGGTCAGTGAAGATTAAGGTACTTCCCGTATTAGTTTTGATCGGTTTTTAATAAACTACCTCGACGCAAGCATACGAGGTATTAAATTGAGTTTGCTATGCAAACAACCAGATTTTCCGACCCAAGGGTCGGGGAATTAAACCTTATCTTCTCGTCCGCCAAAGCGTATGCGAAGGAGGATTAATTCTCTTATAACCACAAAGTCCACAGAGTCTGACGCAAAGGGCACAATGGTTCTACGAGTAAATCTTATTATCTATTATCACTCCATCACCCTATCTCTCTGTCCCTCAATACTCATTAACACATTAACCAATTCTATCATAAACTTCCTCTTAACCATGAACAAAGAACGTAAGCTTCAAGCTGTTCAACATACAACTTTTGACTTTAAACTTTTGACTTTAAACTTTCACCTCCTTTTTGCTTCTTTTAAATTTATTTAAATCACATTCCCAATATTTTTTTTCCTTCTTCACTCACTAAATTGGTTGACCATGGCGGATCAAAAACAACTTCAATTTTTGTGTTCAAATCAGGATGTTTTTGCTTGATGGTCTCTTTAATATTGCTCACTATTGTATCTCCCAAAGGGCATGAAGGAGTTGAAAATGTCATTTCAATATCGATGTTCTTTTTTCCATCATAGACAATGTTATAAATTAAGCCTAAATCAACAATATTAATTTCAATTTCAGGATCCATAACATTTTTTAATAGTTCTAATACTTCTATTTCAAATATTGCAATTTCTTCTCTAGTCTTCATTTTTTATAATTTTTACCGTGTGGAAAACAATTTTAAACACATTAATGTTATATAATATTGAAACCGCTAATAGGGTATAACTGCCAACTCGGATCATCCAAATATTATTAAAAATTAAACCTGAAATCATACAAACAATAAATATTAAATATAAGTAGAATTGACCTTTTGCAATATTTTCCGAGTATAATTCTCTGGGCATGGGCGTTTTAGCTTTCCCGACTAATCCTTTATACTTATCCAACCAAATCACAAATGGTAAAGTTTTATAGGTCTGTCCAAGAATAAGTGTGGTAATAAACCCAAATATCATAGTAAAACCATATAGTGTTATTACCCTTATTAGAACTTTTTCTTCCATACCAAAACCCATCATAACGACTAAACTAGTGCTAATGGGTAAGAAAACACTCAATATTGATATCATGGTATGCTTCATGCCTATATCTAATTTTTTTCGTATTCTTTTTTTATAAGCGTCAAATAAAAATGAAAAAAAGAATAGTACTCCTATAGCAATAGCAAGCCAAAATAATGGGTTTATTATAGCGTAATTTATAAAAAACCAATTTAAAGACAAGGCTATCAAGCCAACATTAATAAAACTGTACGCTTTTTTAAGTTTATTTTCGTTTAATTGATGTGAAACCAAAAACATAGGAATTAATGTTGAGCCTACCCCAATGATCAATAATAAAAACCAACCTATTAAACCAATCGTTGCGTGAATTTTCAAATAGTGCAAATGTATCTCCGATAGGAAATTAAATTTAAAATTAAATGCAATTAATGTCCCAATCACTTCCGTCGCGGCCAGCCAAAATATCGCCGTAATAACAAATTTAGAGGATATGTTTTTCTTCTTCGAATTTCTATACGAAAGAATAACATTAATAACAAAAAGTAATAGCGCACTAAAAGTCAATAAAGAAGCATAAATAAGTAAGCTCGAAAATGCACCCACCCAAAAGGTATAAGTTAAAAACAATATACTAAACCCAAACATCCAAAAAGTGAATTTTGCTAATTTTTCGCTATACAATGAAGTCTCAAAGACCACTGGAATTAGCTGATAGAGAGCGCCAAATACAATCATAGATGCCCACCCCAAAACTGCCATATGTGTAATCGCAAGTATCTTAGTATTAAAATACGCTTCTAACAAATTAGTATCGGCTAAAATTATCATAACCGATAATATAAAAAGAGCTATTGATCCAAATACAAAATGAGGTTTTACAACACTTACATCAGGGGCATTATTTGAGTTCAAAACACTCATTTAAGACCTTTTACTTTTATAAATCAACAATATTGTATGATTACAATCTATCTCTTTATACAAAATATCAAAATTCCTGACTTCTAATTCAGGTAATAGAAACTGTGGTATTTTTTTGTGATCTACAAATAAGGCCTGATCATTTTTTAAGGTTTCAATTTCTTTTAATATTTGCACCATTGGTTCAGGCATTTCTAATTCTCTTACATCAATTTTCCTAATATTATCACCAAAATATGCCAGCTCTTCATCAAAATTCTTTTTGCTTTTTTTAACAGATTCTTCAACTTCATTGTCCACCCATTTGGATTTATTCATTCTAAAAAAAGTATGAACTTCTCCTTCCATAGGTCGTTCAGTCCATGACTCATATCCTTTGGATTGCAATTTTCTTATTAAAGGGATCGGTTCAAAAGAATTGATGATCAGCAGAGTTTCTTCATCCTTTAATATTTTCACTGCTTTCATAATTATATTAAACGGGTCTTCTCCGGATTCAATGGTTGGACGAACATCCAGGCTTACTAAATTTTTAATGTCTTTCGATTCCGACATATTTTCTGTATTTAAATTATCTATATTAGATTTTTGCGGCGTATCTCCCTCAAATTCAAATCCGATCTCTTCCAGCTTTTTAATCATAATGCCAATTGCTACACCACCCACTTTGGCCGCATCGGTAACAGTCACGCGAGGTGCTAAAACTTTGCGTAAAACGGGGTTTTTTAATTTTAAAAAATGTTTGTTTATAGAAGCTATGGCTTGAATAGTTTCTTTATTCTCATTGATCAAAGTCGAAATCCTGGTATTTCTATTGAACTTCATCGAATAGGATTTAAATGGAAACCACAAAATTAATCATTCAAAAAATACTATCACAATTTAGAATGAATTTAATTAGTTTTTTGTGACCCAAGTTGCTTAAAATAGCATTCTATTAATTTTTTCCCATGGGTTTCCAATTTTACCTCCGCTTGGGGCGAGGTCAAAACTGCTATAATCAGGAAAACCTTTGATAACAAAATAGAAAAATCACACTATAATTCAGAGTAACTATCAACATTCAAATGAATATAGTTTTTCTTCCCATACTTAAATTACTTACTTTATTAAACCTTTAACCTCCTCAAAATTCAACCCTCCATAATCTCCGGAGCTCATTAAGAGCAAAGCTGTGTTCTCCAAATTTTGAGAAAATAAAAAGTCTTTAAATTCTTTTGGGTCAGTATAGATTATTAGATCTTCACGCTTAAACGCATTGGCGATTTGTTCTTCTGTAACTTTCTCAAGCCTTTTAATTTTTACCGCATGAGGAGAATAAAATACTACAGCCACATCTGCAGCATCAAGAGCACTCTGATACTCAGTCAAAAAATTTGCATTTAAACTACTATAAGTATGTAGCTCTAAACAAGTTAAAACCTTTCTATTAGCATATTGTTCCTTTACCGCATCGGAAGTTGCTTTTACTTTGGAAGGGGAATGTGCGAAATCTTTGAAGATAACCGTACTATCATTTTCAATTAATTTTTCCAATCGTTTATTCGCACCTTTAAAACTGGAAATTGCTTCATAAAACTCTTCATCACCAATACCAATATGCAAACATATATTCTTTGCTCCTTCCAAATTCTGTAAATTATGTTGACCAAATATTTCCAGTGGAACTTCTCCTTCAGGGGTATCCAATAAGGTCGTACCATTTTCTATAGAATAATTTGGTGTTTTATAAGCATACTTTTTAATCGCTTTCGTCGAATTTTCGACCACTCTTTTTACAATTTCATCCTCTTCATTATAAATTAAAGCTCCTCCATTAACCATGGTATCAATAAAGATTTCGAATTGCTCTACATAATTTTCAAAAGTTGGAAATACGTTGATATGGTCCCAGGCAATTCCGCTGAGCAAAGCAATATTAGCTTTATACAAATGAAATTTTGGTCGCCGGTCAATGGGTGAAGACAAGTATTCATCTCCTTCTATGATCATAAACTCATTTTCTTTAGTTAAATGTACCATTCTGTCAAAGCCATCCAGCTGTGCTCCAACCATATAGTCTACACTTATGTCATGGTAGCTCAATACATGAAGAATCATGGACGTAATGGTTGTTTTACCATGTGAACCGCCTATAACAACTCTTGTTTTATTCTTCGAGTGTTCATATAAATACTCAGGATAAGAAAATATTTTCAAGCCTAACTCCTGCGCTTTTAGTAATTCCGGATTATCTGCCTTTGCATGCATTCCCAGGATCACTACATCAATATCACGGGTTATTTTATCCGTGAACCATCCCATTTCTTCAGGTAATAGACCTTTAGCCTCTAGCCGTGATTTTGATGGTTCGTAAATAGCGTCATCACTTCCGGTTATGTGCTCCCCTTTTTCTTGTAAAGCCAGTGCCAAATTATGCATTGCACTTCCACCGATCGATATAAAATGTATTTTCATTAATTCCTAAAATCTAACTAATTCAACTTGAATTTATAATCTTTGGTATTTAATTCCTCGATTAATTCCTTACTAATCTCTATTTTAGATGTCCTACTAGGCATCGTTAATTTTAATTTTTCTTCCCTGTCATAAACCAAAAAATTTAAAATCTGTTTACCTTTATATTGCTTCAACACAGATTTCATAGAAGCTATATTTTCATCACTAATAGAATTCACATCCAGCTGTATGGTTAATTTTTTAGCCATTTTAGAAAGAACATCCTGCAATTGCTGAACGGCAGTAATATAAACTCTGACATCGCCATTTTGCCATGGTCTTCGCATGACAGTTTTAATGTGCAAAAACGTATTTGGAATTAAATAATGTCTGAACTTCAAATAGTCTTCGTTAAAAAGTTTGAATTCATAAGCATCTGTATAATCCTCAAAAGTAAACATTCCCCAGGGCTTTCCGTTCTTTCCAACTTTGTGTTGCACATTTGAAATGATACCTGCAAAGGTTAATTCTCTACCTTCTAGCTTATTCAAATCATTTAACATTTCAGTATTTGCATTACAGAAATATTTCAATTCCGTTTTGAAGTCATCCAATGGATGTCCCGAAATGTAGATTCCTATCACTTCTTTTTCCCTTGCTAATTTCTCCATCACATTCCAGGGTTCACAAGGAGGTATTACAGGCTCATCAAATTGAATTTCAGAGGATTCTCCAAATAAGGAAACCTGAGCCGAATTTTTGCTTTCCTGAAATTTATTACCAAAACGAATCGCTTTTTCGATAAATGTTTGTCCTTTTTCATCTAATGCAAAATATTGCGACCTAATGGTTTCTTCAAACGAGTCGAACCCACCGGCCAAGATCAAACCATCAAAGGCCTTTTTATTGGCCGCTCTTAGATCTACACGTTTCGTTACATCGAAAATAGATTTGAAATTTCCATTCTCTTTCCGTTCGTTGACAATTGCTTTTACTGCTCCATGACCAACACCCCTAATTGCTCCTATTCCAAATCTAATAGCACCATCTTTATTAACTGAAAATTTGTAAAACGACTCGTTTATATCCGGGCCAAGCACTTCAATACCTGCCCGTTTACATTCCTCCATAAAAAAAGTTACCTGTTTGATATCGTTCATATTATTACTCAATACAGAGGCCATATATTCTGCCGGATAATGTGCCTTTAAATAGGCAGTCTGATATGCAATAAAGGCATAACAGGTAGAGTGAGATTTGTTAAACGCGTAGGCGGCAAATGCTTCCCAATCCTTCCAAATTTTTTCCAAAACTTCTTCCGGATGATCATTCTTTTTACCTCCTTCAATAAATAATGGTTTTAGCTTCTCTAACAAGGCAAATATCTTTTTTCCCATTGCTTTACGCAACATATCGGCTTCACCTTTAGTAAACCCTGCCAGTTTTTGTGATAAGAGCATCACTTGTTCCTGATAAACCGTAATACCGTAAGTTTCTTTTAAATAGCCTTCCATATCCGGAAGATCATAGATGATATCTTCTCGCCCGTGTTTTCTATCAATAAACGAAGGAATATATTCCATTGGCCCAGGCCTGTATAATGCATTCATGGCAATCAGATCGGCAAATTCGGTTGGTTTTAAAGCTTTCAGATGTTTTTGCATTCCGGCCGATTCATATTGAAAAATTCCAATGGTATCTCCTCTTTGAAACAATTCATAAGTTTTTTCATCATCTAAAGGAAAATCATCCGGCACCAAATCAATTCCATGTAATGCCTTTATAATTTTAACCGTATCCTTGATCAGGGTAAGCGTTTTCAAACCCAGAAAATCCATTTTTAATAATCCTGCATCTTCTACAACTGCATTATCAAATTGGGTTACAAACATATCGGTGCCTTTTGCGGTTGCCACGGGAATTAAATTTGTAATATCTTCAGGAGTAATGATCACACCACAAGCATGCGTACCTGTATTTCGAACAGTACCTTCTAAATTACGTGCTTGATTGATCGTATCTGCAATAAGGTCTTCACCTTCGGATAGTTTTATCAATTGATTTACATTTTCCGCATCTTCACTACGCAAGGCTTTTACTTTGGATTTGCTTTTTTCATCATCGCCAAAGATGTTCTTTAATTTAATTAAGGGAATTAATTTTGCGATTTTATCAGCATCCGGTAAGGGTAGATCTAAAACCCTGGCCGTATCACGAATGGAAGATTTAGCCGCCATAGTGCCATAAGTAATAATTTGAGCCACCTGATTGGAGCCATATTTATCTATCACATAATCAATTACTCTTTGTCTTCCTTCATCATCAAAATCGATATCAATATCGGGTAGTGAAATCCTGTCAGGATTTAAAAAACGTTCAAAAAGTAAGTTGTATTTTAGCGGGTCTATGTTGGTAATTCCTAAACAATAGGCTACTACAGAACCTGCTGCCGACCCCCTACCCGGTCCTACAGAAACGTCCATTTTTCGAGCTTCTTTAATAAAATCTTCTACGATCAGGAAATAACCCGGATAGCCTGTATTTTCAATGATCCTCAACTCAAAATCAATCCTTTCCTTTATTTCCTCCGTAAGTTCCTGATAACGTTTTTTTGATCCTTCGAAAGTAATGTGTTTCAAATATGCATTTTCTCCTCTTTTTCCCCCATCCTTCTCATCCTCGGTAAAGATAAATTCCTCAGGAATATCAAATTTTGGTAGCAATACCTCACGAGCTAATTTGTATATCTCAACTTTATCAACAATTTCTTGAATATTGGCAATTGATTCAGGAATATATTGAAAAAGTACTTTCATTTCTTCCTGACTTTTAAAATAATATTCTTCATTTGGTAAACCATAACGGAACCCTCTACCTCTACCCTTTGGTGTTGCAACTTTTTCACCATCCTTTACACATAGAAGAATGTCATGTGCCGTTGCATCTTCCTTTTCTAAATAAAAAGTGTTGTTTGTTGCAACAAGTTTAACATTGTGCTTTTTAGAAAATTGAATTAATACTTCATTTACATGCTGTTCATTTTCTTGTTGGTGATCATTTAACTCTAAATAAAAATCATCTCCAAACTCCTTCTTCCACCAAAGCAATGCATCTTCTGCCTGGCTTTCGCCGATATTTAAAATTTTACTTGGTACTTCTCCATTAATATTTCCACTCAACACTATGATATCTTCTTTATGTTTTTTGATGATATCTTTATCTATTCTCGGCACATAATAAAAACCATCTATATATGCTATGGACGACATTTTTGCCAAATTATGATAACCATTTTTATTTTTTGCCAACAACACTATTTGATAGCCGTTGTCTTTAGATTTTTTATCCAAATGATTCTCACATACATTAAACTCACATCCAACGATAGGTTTTAATGGGGTCTCCGCTTCTTTATTATAATTTAAAATCTCTTTAACAAAAAGAAATGCACCCATCATATTACCAATATCGGTAAGCGCAACTGCCGGCATTTTATCTTTTATTGCAACATTAACTAATCCGGTAATGCTCGATTTTGATTGCAAAATTGAAAATTGAGAATGGTTATGCAAATGGGTAAATTGTACATCCTTCAAATTTGCTTCGATAGTAGCATCCTTTTGAAGATCCTGACTTTGAGATTTCTGTTGCTCCTCTTTTAGTTTTTTACTCTTCTTTTTTAGATTAGTATGTTTTAATCCAATCAGAGGAATTGAACCCTGGTTTTTTGCTGTGAATTCCTCAAAATAATTATCGCTTACCTGTAACTCGCTTATTGTAAACTGCTTTCTACGAATTAATTCTAAAAAACATCGTGTAGTGGCTTCTACATCCGCTGTAGCATTATGTGCCTCTGCAAATGGAGCATCAAATAATTTCTGATGCAATTCGGTTAATGTTGGTAGTTTAAACTTCCCCCCTCTGCCTCCCGGAATTTGACAAAGAATTGCTGTTTTTTCTGTACAAGTATCCAGCACAGGCTTTTCATTTAAATCGGTGGGAATTCCAAGCCTATAGAATTCACAACCCATTATGTTCAGGTCAAAGTTGATATTTTGACCAACAACAAATTTTGTTTTGGAAAGCACCTCATTGAAAAGTTTTAAAACTTCTTCGAGAGAAACTCCATTTTGGGTTGCCAATTCAGTAGAAATTCCATGAATTTGTTCTGCATCGTACGGAATGTTAAATCCATCCGGATTAATTAAAAAATCCTGATGCTCAATCAGTTCACCCATCTCATCGTGCAATTGCCAGGCAATTTGAACACATCTGGGCCAATTATCTATATCGCTAATTGGGGCCTTCCATTTTTTGGGCAAACCTGTAGTTTCTGTATCAAAAATTAAAAACATATGCTTGAATAAATCTTAAAATAATGAGATTTTAAAAGTATAAATTTAATAGAATTTATGTCCTCTCCCCCTGAATTTTTATTAACAATCCATATTATTCTAAGAATAATCAAAGTAAACAAGAAATCATGAAAAATTGTGGTAGAAATAATATAGTTGGGAAAATTTATCAAAAATTGAAAATAAGGGAAAAACCTAACAATAATCATTTTCTAACATTTATTATAGTAATAATTTTACTTATTATTAAAGGCAGTTTGTTTATGAAATGGATTGATCAAAACTATTTTGATGCAGTTGACAAAAATTCTATAAAACATGCCGGTGTAATTTCAAAAATTACCGGTAGTATCATAACCGTGTCATTGGAAGGAAATATGAACTGTGAAGCTTGTAATGCAAAAGCTGCTTGTGGTGTTTCAGAATCAAATTCGAAAGATATTAATGTGGCAAGTACAGGCAAAGCATTTCAATTAAATGAGGGAGTTGATGTTGTTTTGCAAAAAGAACTAGGATTAAAAGCGGTTTTTTGGGCTTATATTTTTCCTTTTATCCTGGTAATCGTCGTGTTAATTTTTAGTTCAATTTTTCTAAAAGAATGGATTGCAGGCTTGCTATCTCTTTTTGTTCTGATTCCATATTATATTACACTTCATTTTTTTAATAATTCTTTTGAAAAAACATTTAAAATTTCAATTTTAAAAAGCAAGGAACGATGACAGAGTCAGTCGTGCATAGTGTTTTATTATTAACTTCTATGGGAGGGATTGCAGGTGCTGTTTTGTATTTCGTTTCTAAAAAGTTCTATGTTTATGAAAACCCGTTAATTGCTGAAGTTGAAGACATACTCCCGGCAGCTAATTGTGCCGGTTGTGGATCTCCGGGATGTAAATCATTTGCCGAAAAATTAGTAAATACTGAAGATATATCAGATTTGTTCTGCCCGGTTGGAGGAAATGATGTTATGAAATTAGTGGCGGAAGTATTGGGCAAAGTAGTCGCCGAAAAAGATCCTACCGTTGCGGTAATGAGATGTCAAGGCAGCTGTGATGTGCGACCAAAAACTACGGAATATCAAGGTCCGAAATCTTGTACTATTTCTGCAATGATAACCAGTGGAGAAACTGATTGTCAATATGGGTGTTTAGGAGACGGCGACTGTGTAATTGCATGTAAATTCGATGCGATGTATATGGATGAAATAACAGGTTTACCGGTAATTATTACCGATAAATGTACCTCGTGCGGCGCCTGTGTTGAATCTTGTCCACGGGATATTCTTGAAATGCGTCCTAAAAATAAGAGGGATCTAAAAATATTCGTTAGTTGTTTAAACGAAGATAAAGGTGGTATTGCAAAAAGAGCTTGTGAAGTAGCTTGTATCGGTTGTTCAAAATGTGATGATATTTGTCCGAAAGATGCAATTACAATGGTAAACAATCTGGCCTATATAGATCCTGTACTATGTACATTGTGCAGAAAATGTGTTCCTGTATGTCCTACACATTCCATTATTGAAACAAATTTTCCTCCTCCAAAAGTTAAAAAAATTAAAAACAAGGAGAAACAAAACGTTGAATCTGTAAAAATTAAAACCGATGCTTAAAACGTTTCCAAAGGGAGGGGTACATCCTCATGAAAATAAATTGACATCATCAAAGGCAATTAAAAAATTACCTATACCTAAGGTTGTTTATGTACCTATATCACAACATATAGGCATTCCTTCCACCATAATTGTGGATAGAAAAGAAAAAGTAGAAATTGGTCAGGTAATTGCTAAATCCGGTGGATATGTTTCATCCAATATTCATTCTCCCGTTGCAGGAACAGTTACAAAACTTGACAAAATAATTGACAGTAGCGGATATAAAAAACAGTGTATTGTTATCAGAACCGATGCTAAGAACTCTTTAAATTTTGAAGAAATTGACTTCCCATTAAAAAAAGAGATTGAATTATCTCCAAACGAAATTTTACGGCAAATAACCGACTGTGGAATTGTTGGTTTAGGAGGAGCAACTTTTCCTTCCCATGTAAAATTAATTATCAAAGACGATAAAAAAATTGATTGCCTCATTATTAACGGTGTTGAATGTGAACCTTACTTAACTGCAGATCATAGATTAATGCTTGAAAAAGCAGATGAAATTATAATGGGCATTAAAATTTTGATGTTTGCATTGCATATTAATAAGACTGTAATTGGAATTGAAAACAATAAAAAAGATGTTATTGCACTATTTAAAAAATTATTGAAAAATGAAGATGAAATACAAATAGCCGCATTGAAGGTAAAATATCCTCAAGGAAGCGAAAAACAATTAGTAAAAGCCATATTAAAACGTGAGGTTCCAAAAAATGGGTTACCACTTGATGTAGGTGTTATCGTACATAATGTAGGTACCATATTTGCTATTTATGAAGCCGTTCAATTTAATAAACCGTTAGTAGAGCGAGTAATTACTGTTACAGGCAAAAAACTTAAAAACCCTTCAAATTACTGGGTAAAAATAGGCACTCCAATTAAAGATCTAATTGCTGAAGTTGGTGGTTTACCCGAAGGAACCCGTAAAATTATAAATGGTGGCCCCATGATGGGAAAAGCTATCAAAAATACTGATGTTCCTGTAACAAAAGGAACTTCGGGAATATTGGTTATCACAGAAGAAAAGGCAAGCAGAGGTGAAGTTGAAAATTGTATTCGTTGTGGTGAATGTGTTTTTGTATGCCCGATGGGGCTTGAACCTTTTTTATTAATGAATCTATCAGAGAAAGGGCTCTACGAGAAAGCTTCTTTTGAAGATATTATGACTTGTATTGAATGTGGATCTTGTAGTTATGTGTGTCCCTCTAACCGCCCACTGTTGGATTATATTCGATTTGGAAAAAATATTGTTGAAAAGTTAGAACTGATAAAAAATTAGAAATGAGTACGCCTTCAATAATTATATCTGCATCACCTCATGTACATTCGGATAGAACGTCAAAAAAAATAATGTATGATGTGGTTATTGCATTAATTCCGGCATTTCTAGTTTCATTGTATGTTTTTGGAATTGGAGCATTAATTGTTACCTCTGTTGCTGTTATTTCTTGTTTGTTATTTGAGTACCTCATTCAAAAATATTTATTAAAAAAAACAACAACTATTGGAGATGGTTCTGCTTTAATAACCGGAATTTTATTGGCCTTTAATTTACCTTCCGGTCTGCCAATTTGGATGATAATTGCCGGTAGCTTGGTAGCAATTGGCATTGCAAAATTGTCTTTTGGCGGACTTGGATTTAACATATTCAATCCCGCCCTGGTAGGGCGGGTATTTTTATTGATCTCATTTCCTGTGCAAATGACGATGTGGCCTACTCCTTTGGACAATCAATCAACTATTTCTGATGCTATTACAGGAGCTACTCCTTTAGGAGTTATTAAAGAAGGTCTGATGTTTGGAGAAACGATGTCCGAGATAAGTAATAAAATTCCTTCAATATTAGATATGTTATGGGGCGTAACAGGTGGTTCCTTAGGTGAAATGTCTACTGTCGCTTTAATAGTTGGAGGCTTGTTTTTAATAATAAGAAAGGTTATAACATGGCATATTCCGGTTGTTATGATCATAACAATGGTGGTGCTTACCGGTATTTTTTGGATGATAGATCCACAACAATATGCCAATCCGTTAATTCATGTTCTCTCAGGAGGTGCAATTTTAGGTGCATTTTTTATGGCAACTGATTTGGTAACAAGTCCAATGACTAAAAAAGGGATGGTGGTTTTTGCTATAGGAATTGGTTTAATTACGGTTGTTATCAGGTTGTTTGGAGCATATCCGGAAGGTGTTTCATTTGCAATAATAATAATGAATGCATTTGTACCACTGATCAATAATTATTTTAAACCACGCCGATTTGGTGCTAAAATCAGATCTAAAATAATGTAGTTATGCGTAAAAAGAAGTCAACTTTCATAAATATGATGCTGTCACTTTTGGCAATCACATTAATTTCCGGATTTGCCTTAGGCTTTGTGAACGATCTTACGGTTGGTCCAATAGCAAAGGCCAAATTAGAACGCAAGATAAATGCGTTGAAATTAGTGTTGCCCAGATTTGACAATAACCCCGTTGAAGAATTAAAATTAGTAAGATCAGAAGAAAGTAAAGACAGCGTTGAAATATATCCTGCTTTTTTAAATAGTGAATTTGTGGGAGTTGCTATCGTCGGTTCTTCAGAAAAAGGGTTTAGTGGTTTGATAAAAATTATGGTTGGCTTTGATCCAAATGGGAAGATCAAAAATATTGTGGTCTTAGATCAAAAAGAAACACCAGGTTTAGGCACAAAAATGAAAGATGTAAAATTCATTCAACAGTATAAAAATAAAAACCCAGCCTCATTTAATTTAAAAGTAACAAAAGATGGTGGAGAAATTGATGCCTTAACAGGTGCCACTATAAGCACCAGAGCATTTAGTGAAGCGGTTCAAATGGCATATGATGAGTCTAAAAAAAATACTGAGTTCATCAAAGAATCTGAAAATTAAAAATTATGGCTGATACTGTAAATCAAAAACAAAATTTCATTAAAGGGATCGTAAAGGAAAATCCGGTTTTTGTTATGCTGTTGGGAATGTGTCCAACATTAGGAGTTACATCTTCCGCAATCAATGGATTAGGGATGGGTATAGCCACCTTATTCGTGCTATTAATGTCAAATATTGTAGTTTCTTTGATTAAATCACAAATTCCGTCCAAGGTTCGTATTCCGGCATTTATTATTATCATAGCATCGTTCGTTACCGTTGTTGAAATGATATTGGAAGCATTCATTCCTTTTTTATATGAGCAATTAGGAATTTTTATTCCACTTATTGTAGTAAACTGTTTAATATTAGGAAGAGCGGAAGCCTTTGCTTCAAAAAGCAATTTGATCTCTTCTATTATTGATGCATTGGGTATGGGCTTAGGTTTTGTTTTGGCCTTAACCGTATTGGGTGCCACTCGAGAGATGTTGGGAAGTGGAAGTATTTTTGAAATGAAGTTCGTTCCGGAAGACGCGAATACGTTCATTCTGTTTATACTGCCTCCAGGAGCCTTTATTGCACTGGCTTATCTTACAGTACTATTCAATAAAATTTCAGTCAAAACTTAAACCAATGAAAACAAAAATATCAAACAATAGAACAAACAGACTTTTAACTTTTAACTTTTGCTTTTAACTCCTTTCCAATGGATTATATTGTCATATTAGTAGCAGCTGTCTTTGTAAACAATATTGTACTATCCCAATTTTTAGGGATATGCCCATTTATGGGAGTTTCAAACAAAGTGTCGACATCTGTAGGTATGTCCGGGGCGGTATTGTTTGTGATGACAATTGCTACAATGGCAACTTATTTATTGCATCAATATATATTGGTTCCCGCAGGTTTAAATTATTTAAGAACGATTACTTTTATTTTGGTAATTGCAGCTTTGGTACAAATGGTTGAAATCATTTTAAAGAAAGTGAGTCCTCCATTATACCAGGCATTGGGCGTTTTTTTACCGTTAATCACTACAAATTGTGCTGTTTTAGGTGTAGCAATATTGGCCTTAGGATTAGAAAATGGCAGCCTGATAAAATCGGTGTTTTTTGCAGTTGCAAACTCTATCGGATTTGCACTGGCTTTGATAGTATTTGCGAGTATTAGAGAGCATTTAGAACTAGCAAATATTCCTGAAAAAATGAAAGGTGTTCCAATTAATTTATTGGTAGCGGGGCTTTTATCTTTAGCTTTTTTAGGTTTTACCGGTTTAGTGTAGAAGTCGTTAAAATTCAGGACTCACCCAGATTTGGAATCAATTACTCAGGCTTCCTCGGATTGACGTTCGGTTATATCTTATTCTTTACCACTGTCAAGGATTCTTCTTACCTTCTCCACGTCATGCGCAGTATCAATTGGAACAGATTGATGCTGGGTAATTGCAATTTTAATTTTATTACCCTCTTCCAACCAACGTAACTGTTCTAATTTTTCACTTTTTTCTAAAGTAGTTTCTTCTAAATTAGCAAATTCTTCCAAGGTTTTCGGCGTAAAGCCATACATACCAACGTGTTTATAGAAAGTGTGATCACTACTCCAATTCTCCTTGATCGTGTCTCTGTGATGAGGAATGACGGATCTGCTGAAATACATTGCATCATAATTCTTATCAAAAACAACATAAACACCCGTGGTCAAATCTTCATTTTTTGTAGTTGGTATAACCAACGTAGCCATTTGAACATCTCCGGAGTCAAAACAGTTTACTAAACTAGTAATTTGTTCAGGCGCTAATAATGGTTCATCTCCTTGTATATTTAGAATTACATCGAACACAATTTCTGATTGTTCCGCATATTTATCATAGGCTTCCAAACATCTGTTTGTTCCAGTGGTATGATTAGCTGAGGTCATTATAACCTTTCCTCCAAAATCCTTAACAGCCTTCTCTATACGTACATCGTCTGTGGCTACAATAACTTGATCCAAAACTTTTCCAGCCTTTTCATAGACTCGCTGAATCATGGTTTTTCCATCCAGATCCACTAGTGGTTTACCTTTTAATCGTGTAGAAGCATATCGAGCAGGGATAATTCCTAAAACATTCATTAACCAATATTTTAGGACAAATATAGTTGTTTTTTAAACCCGGAAATTCCAAAAAAAAACTCTTTTTTATGAAATAAATTCTATGTTTAAGTCTTTCATTTTCAAATATTTTTACTATTTTTGCGCCCTACTTCGAGAAAGTAGAAGAATTAATTAATAACTTAGGTCGAGAACCTTAAAAATTAACAAAATATGCCAGTAAAAATTAGACTTCAGAGACACGGAAAAAAAGGAAAACCATTTTATTGGATCGTTGCCGCTGATGCCAGATCAAAACGTGATGGAAGATCACTTGAAAAAATAGGGACATACAATCCAAATACCAACCCGGCGGCTATCGAATTAGATCTTGATGCAGCGGTAAAATGGTTACAGAATGGAGCACAGCCAACGGATACGGCCAAATCAATATTATCGTACAAAGGTGCTATGTTGAAAAATCATTTGTTAGTTGGTGTACGTAAAGGTGCTTTAACAGAAGAGCAAGCTGAGGTAAAATTCCAAGCTTGGCTAGAGGAAAAAACAACTAAGGTATCTGATAAAGAAACTAAATTGGCGAAAGCTGAAAGTGAGGCTAGAGCAAAAGCATTAGAAATTGAAAAAGAAGTAAATGCGAGTCGTAAAGTTGCTGCAGAGGAAGTAGAAAACGAAGCGATAAAGGCCGAAGCTGATGCTAAGGCTGCCGCAGAAGCTGCTACAAAAGCAGAGGAAGCAACTGAAGATGAAGGCCCTCAAACTATAGATGACGCTGTAGCAGAAGCTAAAGAAGAAGAAAAATAAATCAAACTTATTGATAAACTTTTAAAACCTGATATTAATTTATCAGGTTTTTTTTATTTGCGATGCTCTGATCCAAATCTAAAATATACATTACTTTGAGATCAATCAGCTCGAACTTATCCCGATAAAAGGTGGCGTCTTGATCAATAAGAATTAAATTTGTGATACATTCATAAACTAATCCATGGAAAAAAAAGATTGTTTTTATCTCGGGAAAATTGTTCGAAAATATAGTTTCAAAGGCGAGGTGATTATCAAATTAGATACTGATCAACCTGAATTATATGAAGATATTGAAGCAGTTTTTATTGATCTTGGCAAGAGCTTCCTTCCATTTTTTATTGAAAATAAATTACTTCAAAAAGGCAATCAACTTCGAGTCCAATTTGAAGATGTTCACTCAGAAAAAGATGCCGATTCCTTATTAAAAAAGGATGTCTACCTTCCTTTGAACTTATTACCAAAACTTTCAGGTAATAAATTTTATTACCACGAAGTTATTGGCTTTGTTTTGGAGGATGTAAATTTTGGTGTAATTGGGTTTATAACTTCTATCAACGATTCAACCGCACAACCATTATTTGTTGTCAAGAAAGAAATGTCAGATATTTTGATTCCAATGATTGATGATTTTATCCAAAAAGTAGACAGAAAAAATAAAAAAATAATCGTAAAAACTCCCGAAGGGTTGATCCAAATGAATATGGAATGAAAGTCAGAAGCCTAAAGTTTCAACAAAAATCATCAAACTAACCAAAGACTAATTTCAAGTCCTAAATCAATTCTTTATGAACTCAAAACCCTTTCAATTCAAGCAATTCACAATCCGGCAAGATAAAACCGCCATGAAAGTTGGCACCGACGGAGTTTTACTGGGAGCATGGGTTGACCTGGGTCATAACCCTGAAAGCATTTTAGATATCGGAACCGGAACGGGATTAATAGCCTTACAATTAGCACAGAGAAGTAATTGTCAGATAATTGATGCCTTAGAGATAGAACCAAATGCTTTTGAACAGGCTGTAGAGAATTTTGAAAATAGCAATTGGGGCGATCGATTGTTTTGTTACCACGCCTCTATAGATGATTATGCAATAGAAATTGATGACACCTATGACTTGATTATTTCTAATCCTCCATTTTATAACAGTACGTATAAGGAATTAGAACAAAAACGGGCCTTGGCCAGACATACAAAAAGTTTAACTTTTGAAAGATTACTGAACCTCACTTCAAAATTATTATCAAAAAAAGGAACTTGTGCTTTTATTATTCCATCTCAGGAAGAATCGGAATTTTTAGAACTGGCCGCTGGAAATAATTTATTTCCACTGAGAATAACAAGAGTAAAAGGAAATATCAAAACTAATTTTAAAAGAACACTTTTACAATTAGGTCACGCAAAATCATCTCCAAAAACTAACGAATTAGCAATTGAAATTGAGCGGCATGTTTATACGGTAGATTATAAAAATTTAGTGGAAGATTTTTATTTATAAGTTAAGGCAACCTCTATTAATTCATTTCTTTTAAAAAACGAAAATAGTGAATAAGATGCGAGGCATATTCTATTTGGAATAGCCGTAGCTATTTCAAAATAAAATTAACGAAGTAGATTGTTTACTATCTTCGTTCCCAAAGGGTTTTCAGCGATTTTCCAATACATCTTCAAATTTTTTGGCATTATCCTGATAGGGCTTCAAAAACTTTCATTGTCTTGAAAAAACGCCGAAAATTTTAATGCGAATGAATTAATAGAGGTTGCCTTAAGACTTCTCCATAACCCCAAGTGGTTTCCTCATAAAAATAATTATGGCTCCGGTAAAGAACATTAACAATCCATAAATTGCAGGTACAATTGAATATTCCGCATTGTTTAAGGCTATGGTAGCCAGTGTAATTGCCAGGGTACCGTTTTGTATTCCTGTCTCAATAGAAATGCTAATAGCTTGAGGTTTAGTCAGTTTAAAAATAATTGCCAACAAAAACCCGATAGACATAGTACTGACATTTAACATAACAGAGGGCAAACCAGCTTCACTTAAATACTCCATAAAAACATCTCTAATACTAAATACAACGCCAATTATTACCAAAATAAAAATAACAGTAGAAGCAATTCTTACCGGTTTTTCCATTTTATCAGCGAAAGATGAATATTTTGCCCTGATCATCATTCCAATACTTACCGGGATTAAAATAATAATAAACAATTGCTTGATCATTGTAATGGCATCTATAGAAACTACCTGTGATTGGTTTCCAAAATGAGCCAAAGCAAATTGTACAATAATTGGTATACTAATTATAGATAATAAACTCGATATTGCTGTTAAGGTAATCGACAAGGCCAGATCTCCTTTTGCCAGATGTGTTAATAAATTTGACGTGGCACCGCCCGGACAAGCGGCGAGAAGCATAATACCAATTGCAATCGTTGGCGACAAATTTAGAGATGTAGCAATTAAATAACCAATTAGAGGTAAAACAATCATCTGACTGATCAGCCCAATAAAAACGGCTTTTGGAAAAGTTAATATTCGTTTAAAATCGGCAAAAATTAGAGATAAGCCCATTCCGAACATAATGATCATTAACGAAATAGCAAGAATAATCCCCGTGGTAGAAGTCATAACAATTTAAGAGTTAGATGAATTAAGGGGTCAATATATAAAAATTTTGTAATTAATTCTTATTCTAGATCAATAGAAAACTTTCATCTAATCCTGTTAAATATTTATGATCCCTGATTAAAAGGATTGTAGCCAAAATAAGGAACCTCTTTTTCTATAAAGTTGATACCATAATTTTTTAACTCCAACAAGATAGGTTTATATACCTCACTCCTTATTGGAACTTGCACTCCCGGAGTTTTTATTTCACCATTTAAAATTTTAAGAGCAGCTATGGCCACGGGCAAACCAACCGTTTTTGCCATAGCAGTGTAGGTATCATCTTCCCCAATTACAACCATATTAGATTCTATTTGTTTCTTAACTCCATTGATTTCATAACCAAATTTATGATACATGACGATCATATCTTTATCATCCTTATCCAGGGTCCAGCTTTCCATTAATATTTTTTGCAATATCTGTGCCGGCGTCGCATCTTTTAAACCAACTTTTTTATCATCATTGAAAATATCGATTTCCAAAAGCTTGTCCCACAAAACATCGTCCTGATCAATATTTAAATAATATCGCAATTTTAATTCTACAGAATCATGTGGACTATAGGATAAAAAGGAATTTGTAAAATCACGATAACTCATCTCTTCAGAACCTTCCATAATAAAAGTATCGTCCGTCATTCCTAACTGAACAAATACATTCCATGCCCTGGTAAACCCAACCCGTCTGATCGTGCCTCTATACATGGTGAGCACATCCTCCAGACCATAAACCTCTCTGTATTTTAAAGAATCTCTGTTCGCCATAGCTTCAAACTTACCATAACCTTCAATTTCCAAAAATTCGGTTCTTCTGAACATTTTATGATAGGGTATATACTTATATTTCCCTTCCTGTATAAATTTGGCTACACCTCCCTGCCCGGCAGTAACAACATTTCTTGGATTCCATGTAAATTTGTAATTCCATAGATTATTATCACTTTCCGCAGCTAAAAGACCCCCCGTGAAGGATTCGAAAAGAATTATTTTTCCTCCCTGCATTTTAATTCTATCAATTACTTGAATAGCACTCATGTGATCAATTCCGGGATCCAATCCAACTTCATTCATAAATATCAATCCTTTGGATATAACTTCTTCATCAAATTCCATCAATTCTTTTGAAACGTATGACGCCGTTACCAAATTTTTACCAAAAAAGATACAATCCTTTGCAATTTCAATATGAAATCTAGCAGGTAACATAGATATTACAATATCCGAATTCCTTATTACTTCTTGTCGAGAATCAATATCGAAAATATCAAATTCAATAATCGTTGCATTTACATGATCCTGGGCTAATTTTTGAGCATTTTCCAGGTTTATATCAACTATAATCACTTCTAGATTTTCTTTGTCTGATTTGTCCAGCAAATATTTAACGAGGGATGATGCAGATCTGCCTGCACCTATTATCAAAACTCTTCTCATATTTCAGTTATAAAATTTGAATTCAAAAGTACAAATAAAACAGTAAGTTTGTAAGCTAATAAATCTCAATTTTGTAAAATGAAAAATAGATTAAGTCTCATTGCATTTTTAGGGTTATTGGCGGTAATATTAGGAGCATTTGGTGCTCATAGCTTAAAAGAAAAATTAGATCCTGAAACGATAAAAAGTTTTGAAACCGGAGTTAGGTACATGATGTATCATGTTCTTGTTCTACTCTTTATTAACACTTATAGCGGATTTTCGGATAAGGATAAAAAGATCATTAGCTACTCGTTCATAACCGGAATATTACTGTTTTCAGGATCTATTTTTGCTATTACGGCTGGTGAAGTTTCTGCAAAAAATATTTGGTTTATTACTCCTCTTGGTGGATTATTTTTTATTTTCGGATGGTTAAAACTAGCACTGACCTTTTTAAAGAAATGAATGATCTAAAAATCGAATTTCAGTTGAATATCGATAATCTTTTCGCTTTCTTTTGTATTTATATTTAAGTTCGCCACTGAGATCCCTAATAATCTAACGGAGTTTGTAAGTTTTTCCTGATACAACAAGTTCCTAACGGTTTCAAGTAACATAGTTTTGTCTTTAACAAATAAAGGAAGTGTTTTACTACGTGTTTGAATGGTGAAATCACTGTATTTAATTTTTAAAGTCACCGTTTTTCCTGCTACCTTCGATTTTTTCAATCTATTTTCCAATTCTTGTGCAATTATATCCAATTGCTCCAACAGATAAATTTCAGATGTCAAATTTTTTACAAAAGTATGCTCTGCAGCTACAGATTTTTGTTTTCTATTCGGCTTCACCTCCGTATTATGCAGCCCTCTAACGATTTGGTAATAATGAGCACCCGAGCTTTTGAAATTTTGAGTTAAGAACTCCAAAGATTTTTCTTTTAACTCTTTGCCTGAAAAAATTCCCAGGTTATACATTTTCTCAGCCGTGACCCTGCCAATTCCGAAAAACTTTTCAATGGGTAGTTCTTCCAAAAATAAATTCACTTCTTCCGGTGATATTGTTTTTTGCCCATTAGGTTTATTTATATCCGAAGCTATTTTTGCCACAAATTTGTTTATAGAAATACCAGCCGATGCTCTCAAGCCAACTTCATTAAATATTCTCTTTCTAATTTCTGCAGCGATTAAAGTTGCCGATGGATTATTCTTCTTATTTATTGTAACATCCAAAAAAGCCTCATCCAAAGATAGAGGTTCCACCAGATCGGTATAATCAAAAAATATTTTCCTGATTTTCTGAGATATTTCTTTGTATCGATAAAAACGTGGTTTAATGAAAATCAGATGAGGACATTTTTTCCTTGCTATCACCCCACTCATCGCTGATCGAATACCATATTGACGTGCTTCGTAGCTCGCAGCCGCCACCACGCCTCTTTCACTACTTCCCCCAACAACAATTGGTTTTCCTATTAATTCAGGATTATCCAATTGTTCAACGGAAGCATAAAATGCATCCATATCGACATGAATTATTTTTCTGACCTTATTGTTTTCCACGATATTAAAACTACAAAATTAAAATTTCTCACAATGAACAAAGCACTTCATAAACCCATAAAAATGATTTACTTTTGCCACATGTCCAGAAAAAAGAAATTTCATTTATTTGAAAACATTGAAGTGATCGATACGGCTGCCAAAGGTAAAACAGTTGCGAAGGCGCCTGACGGAAGGGTCATTTTTTTGTCGAATGCTGTTCCAGGTGATGTTGTAGACATTCAAACCGGAAGAAAAAGAAAATCCTATTTTGAAGGAAAAGCCGTAAAGTTTCATAAATATTCTAAAAAAAGAGAACGACCTGTTTGCGAATATTTCGGTACTTGTGGTGGTTGTAAATGGCAAAATTTGAAATATGAGGAGCAACTGTTCTATAAACAGAAAGAAGTTACCAATAATTTAATTCGTATTGGACATTTGGATCTGCCAAAAATTAATCCAATTCTGGGGTGTGAGGATATTTATTTTTATCGAAATAAAATGGAATTCTCTTTTTCAGACTCCAGATGGTTGACAAATGAAGAAATAAAAGATGAGAAGGAATACGACGATAAGAATGCATGTGGTTTTCATATTCCAAGGATGTGGGATAAAATTCTGGATATAGACAAATGCTATTTGCAGGAAGATCCTTCAAATGATATTAGAAATGCTATAAAAAAGTTTGCAGTTGATAATAATATCTCTTTTTTTAACCCGAGAAACCAGCATGGTTTATTGCGAACGCTAATGATTCGTATTGTCACTACCGGTGAAATTATGGTTGTAGTGCAGTTCTTTGAAAATGACAAGGACAAGCGCGAATTATTATTAAATTATATTACCGATAAATTTCCGGAAATTACTTCTTTGCAATATGTTATCAACCAAAAAGGCAATGATACCATTTACGATCAGGAAGTTGTAACCTTTAGTGGCAAAGACCACATTGTAGAAGAAATGGAAGGTCTAAGATTCATAATTAATGCCAAATCATTCTACCAAACAAATTCCAAACAGGCTTATGAGTTGTATAAAATTACCAGACAATTTGCCGATCTAAGAGGTGATGAAATTGTTTATGATCTTTATACCGGCACAGGCACCATAGCACAATTTATTGCAAAAAAAGCAAAAAAAGTTATTGGAGTAGAATCAGTTCCGGAGGCGATTACAGATGCAAAAATTAATGCAAAAAACAACGGTATAGAGAACACGGAATTTTTTGTTGGAGATATGGCTAAAGTTTTTACTGAAGATTTTATCTCCAAAAATGGTCTGCCAGATGTGATTATCACCGATCCTCCTAGGGATGGAATGCACAAAAATGTGATTGAGCAAATATTAAGAATATTACCAAGAAAAATAGTTTATGTAAGTTGTAATTCGGCAACACAAGCCCGGGATCTCTCTCTTATGAAAGAATTTTACACCCTAATCAAATCTCAGGCAGTTGATATGTTTCCACAGACCCATCATATTGAAAATGTTGTACTTTTGGAGCTAAGTTAATTCGGTTATTTATGAAAAAAATTATAATATCCTGTATAGCTATCCTTACAATGATATTGGCCTGTGAAAGAGATGATATTTGTATAGAGGAAATTACTCCATATTTTATAATTCGTTTCTACGATGCTGATGATCCGGTATTTTATAAAAAAGTTGTTGACATTAAAGTTGAGTTAGGAGGAATTGACGGATTTTATGAAGATGATGGTCAGACAATTACAGCTTTTACAGATTCCATTGCTATTCCCGTTAAGGTTACAGACGATGTTACTCAGTTTAAGCTAACAATTGCAGAATTTGATGAAGATGATAATTTAGTTGAAAACGAGGATGTTTTTGATTTGATTTATACCAGGGAGAATGTTTTTGTGTCAAGAGCATGTGGTTATAAAACCCTGTATTACGATGTTTCTATTCATCTTGAAGATGACGAAAATAATTGGATTAAAACAATAGAACCAACGGAAGATCCATTAAATATAGTAAATCAAGATTCAGCACATGTTAAAATATATCACTAGCATACTATTATTCTTAATTTCATTTGCAGGCATATCTCAGGAAACGAAAGTTAAAGATACGTTAGAAGATGTTTATAAAGATCGCTATGGTATAAGAGTAGGTATCGACATAATACAACCGATCTACTCTCTTTTTGATGAGAATAAAAAAGGTCTCGAAATAGTGGCCGATTATAGAATTTCAAAAATATTTTATGCTGCTGCGGAACTGGGATATAACGATGTTACAACTTATGAGGACTATTATAATTTCACCACAAATGGATCTTATATTAAGCTGGGAGCAGATGTAAATGTCTATAAAAATTGGATCGGGATGGAGAATATAATACTTGTTGGTTTGCGATATGGGTTTAGTATATTTGATCAAACTTTAAACCAGGGGATAATTAATGCAGACCCCTTTTTGCCGGTGCAAGAGCTAACTGAACCTGTAAATTATAACAGTTTAAATGCCTCTTGGTTCTCTGTGGTTTTGGGTATTAAAGTAGAAGTGCTTCATAATCTATTTTTAGGGTTTTCTTTTAGTGGAAACAGTTTAATTAGTTCTAAGGAACCCGAAAATTTTAAAAACTTATTTATTCCGGGATTCAACAGGGTCTATGTGAACAATAACGGCTTTAGTTTTAACTATACTATTTCTTATTTAATTCCATTTTACAAAAAGTAATATTTAATAAAGTACTATCATGAATAATATCCCAAGTGTAGATTTGATGGATTTTTTGTCTGATACTCCCTCCAAAAAAGATAAATTCGTTCAACAAATCGGTAAAGCCTATGAAGAAATAGGTTTTGTTGCACTAAAGGGACATTTTTTAGACGATCAACTCACAGAGAAATTATACAAAAAAGTCCAGGAATTTTACAATCTGCCTTCAGGCATCAAAGAGAAGTATGAAATTAAAGGACTGGCCGGTCAACGTGGTTATACATCTTTTGGAAAAGAGTCGGCAAAAGGGAAAAAAGAGGGAGATTTAAAAGAGTTTTGGCATTTTGGCCAGGAAGTTAAGGATGACAATGAAATTGCAAATATTTATCCTCCAAACATACAGGTTAAGGAAGTTAAAGATTTTAATGATGCCGGCATGGAAGCGTTTCGGATGCTTGAAAAAACCGCCATTTATGTGTTGAGAGCTTTGGCCTTGTATATAGGAATTGAGGAATACTACTTTGATCAATATGTTAAAGACGGAAATAGTATTTTACGTCCAATTCACTATCCACCAATAATAGGTAAACCCAAGGGTGCAGTAAGAGCGGCAGAACATGGTGATATAAATTTAATTACCCTTTTGATGGGAGCCTCCGCATCTGGTTTGGAAGTACAAAACAGGCAAGGTGTATGGATCCCGGTGACGGCATTGCCCGAACAACTGGTTATCAATGTAGGAGATATGCTACAACGATTAACAAATAACAAATTAAGATCAACTATTCATCGGGTGGTCAATCCAGAAAAAAAAGATTGGGGAAAATCGAGATTCTCTGTACCGTTTTTTACACATCCAAAAGGAGACATGCTCCTAAATTGCCTGCCAGAATGCATAACTAAAAATAATCCTAAAAGATACTATGATATTACCGCAGGGGAATATTTGACCGAAAGACTGGTTGAACTTGGATTATTAAAAAGTTAAATGATGAATAAACGAGTAATTTCACTTTTTACTTTTGGCTTGGTCTTGATCATAATAGGTGCTATTGGCACATACTTTAATTGGAGTCAAGCCACTACAATTATAGCTCTTGGTCTTACTTTTGAATCTTTTGCTGTAATTTTATTTGCCTGGAACCACATTAAAAAATAATGGGAAATTCTACACCAACAAATATTATTATTGCATCTGTGTTAATCTTATTAGCATCTATAAAGATCAAAGAAAAATGTTATTATTGTTTTTTAGCTCTATTTTCACTGGGTTTAATTTTCTTTATCTTTGGCCTATTCAAATTTTGGAAACAACGCAATGGCTAAAAAAAAATTAAATAGTTTATCCGATCTGGGAGGATTTGTATTTTCTACTAATGAAAATGAAGATTTTTCTGTTTTCAACGATGAAGACCAAAATACTTTACCACCGAACGAACAACATCTGGAAGCACATTTTTCGAACAAAGGTCGAGGGGGAAAAACCGTGACTATTCTTACCGGCTTTCAGGGAAGTGAAAATGATCTAAAAGCATTAGGAAAACTATTAAAAACCAAATGTGGAGTTGGCGGTAGTGCCAAAGATGGTGATATCATTATTCAAGGTAATTACCGGGATAAAATTATGAATATCCTACAAAAAAAGGGTTACCACGTAAAAAGAGTCGGGGGATGAGAGAAATTGGGGCTTCAGAATTAATATTGAATCCGGATGGTAGCGTGTATCATCTTGATCTAAGGCCGGAACATATTTCAGAAAATATAATTTTGGTGGGAGATCAAAATCGTGTGGCCAAAGTTGCAAAACTTTTTGATTCCATTGAATTTGAAACTCAGAAAAGAGAATTTAAAACAATTACAGGAACTTATAGAGCCAAAAGATTTACGGTTATTTCGACGGGTATCGGACCTGATAATATTGATATTGTCATAAATGAATTAGATGCATTGGTCAATATCGATCTGCGCACTCGTACTATTAAAAAAGAACACACCTCTTTAAATTTCGTGCGTATCGGGACTTCAGGGTCCCTTCAGGAATATATCCCTGTAGATAGCTTTGTTTTAGCTGAATTTGGGCTTGGATTGGACGGAATGCTGCTTTCGTATGATTGCGATCATATTCTTGAAAAAGATATGGAAGAAGCATTTATTGATCACACAAAATATTCAGAAAAAAAATCCAGACCCTTTTTTGTTAAAAATAGCAGTTATTTAGAAAAAAAGTTAATGTCGGATAAAGTATTTTCAGGGATAACTGCTACTGCGTGTGGTTTTTATGGTCCGCAGGGGAGGGTTTTAAGACTTGCAATTCAAGATCCAGAATTGAATGGTAAAATTGATAGTTTCATCCACAAAGGTATTAAAATTACAAATATCGAAATGGAAACGTCGGCCATTTACGGTTTGGCGAAGCTTTTAGGACACCAAGCGCTTTCAATGAATGCAATAATAGCGAATCGAAAGAATTTAACATTTAGCGCGGACCCTTATAAAACAGTGGATAAACTCATCCAGTACACATTGATCAGGTTATCTCAATAAAATAAAAGAGCCGCCCGAACGTTATTATTTCTCGAACCCAATCTATTATAGTTATGAAACGATCAATCATTTTTGGAAGTATAGTTTTTGTTACCTTATTTCTTTTTTCATGTGGCAGTACATCAAACTGCACGAATACTCAAAGATATAATCCAGACAGTTTAACGCCTACGGATAATCTAGAGGTCGTTGCAGATGCGTCTGAAACTTCTAAGTAGAATCGAATAATTTTACTCCATGATTTTATAAATACCTTATATTTACCTATAAGGTCTTCTCTTTATTCGACTAATTTGATGTGTTTCTTTATTCAAAAAACTCTTATAAAAATAAAAACATTTTCTCTTGCGAAAGTAATCAGACTTTGTAATTTTGCACAAACCTAAACACAATGCCAAATACAAAGTATATTTTTGTAACAGGAGGGGTTAGTTCTTCTCTTGGAAAAGGAATCATTGCTGCCTCATTAGCAAAATTACTACAGTCAAGTGGTTTTTCCGTAACCATTCAGAAATTAGATCCTTATATTAATATTGATCCCGGAACTTTAAACCCCTATGAACATGGTGAATGCTATGTAACTGATGACGGTGCGGAGACTGATTTGGATTTAGGTCATTATGAGCGTTTTTTAAATATCCCTACCTCTCAAGCCAATAATGTAACCACTGGTAGAATTTATCAAACCGTAATCAATAAAGAACGAAAGGGTGATTACTTAGGGAAAACTGTCCAAATAATTCCTCACATCACGGACGAAATTAAAAACCGGATAAAACTTTTAGGTGAGACCGGGGATTACGAAATAGTAATCACCGAAATTGGAGGTACTGTTGGAGATATTGAATCATTGCCTTATATTGAAGCGGTTAGACAATTGAGATGGAAGATGGGTCAAACAAATGCACTTGTTATCCATCTAACACTAGTGCCTTATTTAGCGGCTGCCAAAGAGTTAAAAACGAAACCAACCCAACATTCAGTAAAAGAATTGATGCAGAGTGGACTTAGTCCTGATATCTTGGTTTGCAGAACAGAACATCATTTAAACGATGGTATAAGAAGAAAGCTGGCTCTTTTTTGTAATGTAGAAAAAGAAGCTATTATCGAGTCAATTGATGCAAAGACAATTTATGACGTGCCAAATTTAATGCTTAAGGAAGGTCTTGACAAAGTAGTTCTTAGTAAATTAGAATTAACCGCTAAGAAGGCTCCAGAATTGGTAGCATGGAATCAATTTCTTGATAAATTTAAAAATCCCCGTGAAACAATCGAAATTGGATTGATTGGTAAGTATGTAGAATTACAAGATGCATATAAATCTATTCTTGAATCTCTTGATCAGGCTGGTGCATACAACGAGGTCAAAGTCAATATACATCCTATACATTCGGAGGAATTACGTAATGAAAATGAGATATCGGAATTGGAAGGATTAAATGGGATTATAGTTGCTCCCGGTTTTGGTGACAGAGGTATTGAAGGGAAAATTAATGCGGTCAGGTATGCAAGAGAAAATAGAATACCGTTTTTAGGAATTTGTTTAGGAATGCAGATGGCTGTGATTGAATTTGCACGAAACATTTTACATTTGGAAAATGCGAATTCTACAGAAATGGATGTAAATACACCTCATCCCGTAATAGATCTTATGGAAGACCAAAAAAAGGTTACCGAAAAAGGAGGTACAATGAGGTTGGGCTCCTGGGATTGCAAAGTTGACAAAGAATCGAAATCATATATGGCCTATGGCAAAGAATTAATAAGCGAACGCCACCGTCATCGTTTTGAATTTAATAATGATTACTTTGATCAAATTACTAAAGCAGGATTAAAAGCTACAGGCCTGAACCCTGATACAGGCCTTGTTGAAATAATTGAACTTTCTGATCATCCATGGTTCGTTGGGGTTCAGTTCCATCCGGAATATAAAAGTACCGTTCTTAATCCACATCCCTTGTTCATGGATTTTATCAAAGCTGCTGTATTGAACAAATAAAATGTAATATCATCTATCATTAATTTATTCTAATTCTTTCTCGGATCTGTTAGGATTAAAATTTCCATCATCATCAAATAACAAATCGAAATCATCTTTTTGATAATCTTCTTGTTCCCATTCATATTTAAATTTTTGAGGCCCCGTTTTCCTATAATAAAATGCGAAAAATATTCCTACAATAAAGCCCGATACATGACCTTCCCAGGAAATCTCTTCTTTAACAGGCAATAAATACCAAACCATACTACCATATAAAAAAATCACCATAAGTGAAACTGCTATTAATCTGTAATTTTTCCTAAAAATTCCGCTAAAAAAAATAAAACTAAACAGCATATAAATAATTCCACTAGCACCAATATGGAATGATTTCCTTGCAATTATCCAAGTCAATAATCCAGTTAATATAGTTCCATAAACAAATATTTTAAAAGCAATCTTTCGATAAAAATAATATAAACTAAATAACAGTACGAATAGTGGAATTGTATTATGATACAAGTGTTTTATATCGCCATGAATGAAAGGTGAAAAAAAGACACCTCGTAACCCTCTAAAGGTCCTCGGAAAAATTCCATATTTATTAAAATTATATCCATATTTAACTTCAACCCAAAAAATTATCCATAAGGTCAAAACAAAATATAACGGTATCGCCAAAATCAATGGTGAAAATTTATACTGCTTATGGTCAGTCATTATATTTCATTGAGGATCAATATTTATTTCAATCTATACTTTTATGCTTTATTCTTGTGAAGTTCGAATATACTAAACATAAATAAATTTCAAAGATTCAAAATTTAATAATCAAATCATAGCGTACTTTGTGTTTTTCATATACCGCTTACAAAAGTATCAAGCTAATGAATTTATTTACAAAAAAAGAAAATGAAAGTTAGAACTTTTCCCTTTTTACTTTATTTTTACAAGATGAACGAACCGTTAGCAGAAAGAATACGACCAAAATCATTGGATGATTATATAAGCCAACAGCACTTAGTGGGGAAAAACGGGGCATTAACAATTCATATCAAACGAGGAATAATTCCATCTTTAATTTTATGGGGACCACCGGGTATTGGAAAAACTACACTCGCAAATATCATTTCAAAGGAATCTGAAAGACCATTTTATTCGTTAAGCGCAATAAATTCAGGAGTTAAGGAAGTAAGAGATATAATTCTGAAAGCAAAAAATAGCGGCGGTCTATTTACAGGTAAAAATCCAATTCTATTTATTGATGAAATTCATCGGTTTAGTAAATCTCAGCAAGATTCATTACTTGGTGCGGTTGAAAAAGGATGGATCACCCTAATCGGAGCAACTACAGAAAATCCAAGTTTTGAAGTCATCCCCGCATTATTATCTCGTTGTCAAGTTTATATTCTAAATCCATTTGATCGCCAAGATTTAACTGCTCTACTTGACCGAGCGCTTAGAGAGGACGTCTTAATAGCCAAAAAGGAAATCATACTTCAGGAAACAGACGCGCTTATTCAACTGTCCGGTGGTGATGCTCGCAAATTGTTGAATATTTTTGAACTCATCGTCTCCTCTGAAGATGAACCTATCAAAATTACCAATGATTTGGTAATACAAAAAGTACAAAAGAACACGGTTAGGTATGATAAAACAGGAGAGCAGCATTATGATATTGTATCGGCATTTATAAAATCCATCCGTGGGAGTGATCCAAATGCTGCTGTTTATTGGCTAGCAAGAATGATAGAAGGCGGTGAAGATATTAAATTTATTGCAAGAAGGATGTTGATTTTAGCCTCTGAAGATATAGGTAATGCAAATCCAACTGCTTTAATATTGGCTACTAATACTTTTCAGGCGGTGTCAATTATAGGAAATCCGGAATCCAGAATTATTTTGAGTCAGTGTGCCATTTATTTATCAAATTCTGCAAAAAGTAATTCTTCTTATGAAGCAATTAAAGCAGCCCAGCAATTAGTAAAGCAAACAGGAGATCTGTCAGTTCCTTTGCCCTTGAGAAATGCACCAACAAAATTGATGAAAGAATTGAATTATGGCAAAGATTATAAATATGCACACAGCTATGAAAACAATTTTATCGATGAGGAATTTTTACCTGAAGAAATTAAAAACACTAAGCTGTATGAACCAGGTGCTAATAATAGAGAAAAAAGTTTCAGAGAGTTACTTAAAAAGCGATGGAAAGATAAATATGACTATTAATTTGGAAAAGAGATCATATCCCAAATATGGAATGATAAAATGATTTAAGAGACAATAACATTAATACCATTATAGCGCTGTAACATCAACATCAGATCTCACTTCTCAATTTCAAAAATGACAACTTCAATATTACCATCTCGCATAACATCAATTTTTAAATTCCCTGCATCGTCGAAATAGCCGGTAGTTTCTTTTTTCTGACCTTCTTTATTCTTCCAGGTAACACGGTAAACATTTGGGATGGAGGTTTTAACAAAAGTACCAATCAATTCTCCTTTTTTATAAGAACCGTCTTTAGTTTCATTTACATAGGCCGTTAAGGTCCCATCTTGTTCAATAATAAAAAACGAAATATTTTCATTTTTATAAGACTTGAGAAGCGAATTAGTACTACTGCTGTCTTCCGACTTAGTATTATTCTCCGTCTTAACAGGTACAGGGACCGGAACCGGCTCTGCCTTTACTACAGCTTCCGCTTGATTTGATTCAATTTTATCTGGGTTTGACTGCTCTGTTTTTGATACTTGTGTTTCCTCTGCTTCCTTCGGTTCATCAACAGCTACCGGAACCGGATCAGACAAAATAACAGCTTCTGGCTCTGCCTTTTCAGGTGATACTGCCTCTGCAGACACAATGCTACCTGAACCATCCGATTTTAAGGCAATGGAAAGATTAGTTACAAGGGCCGGATCGAATTCATAATTCATAGCTTCAAAAGAAACAAAGGCACTTCTAAGTGCTTCCTGATATGCCTTTTCATATACCTTTTCCCTGGTTTTACCTTCTATGGATGTATAAACTATTTTCTTGTAACAATCTCTTATTTCAATTTTTAGTCTAGTTGACATCATCTTTGAGTCATTATCAATTTCCACATCAACTCCCAGACATGGATTTAACAATAAATCATGAGGAAAGTCTTCGTCCTGAAACAAGGCTGTAAAGCCATGTTTATTGAACAAAAATTTAGTTAAAGAATTTAATTTGTATTTATCATCCGATTTTAAAAAATCATATTTTTTGGGGACAATTATATATTTATAAGCATTTAATTCATTTTGAGAAAACGAAACGGTTACATACATAAATAAGATAAACAGAGCTAATATTTTATTATTCATATTTTCATTATTAATTCATTCAAAGATAAAATTAAACCCTAGTTGTAATGACTGATAATTACTATCTTTTAATCTATGTAAATATAATAAATTATCCATAGTAGCGTAAAAATTTAGTCTTCTAAAATGTGTAGATATTCCCAAGCCAATGTTGTATGGTGAAAAATTATCATAGGTATAAGTGATTTTTGCATTGACATACTGATTAAACTCTCGAGAATAATAGGCCGTTACCGCCCATCCAATTTTTTCTGGTCTAAAAATAGTATACGTTTGTATTCCCAATTCACTGGTAAAGACATCTTTATTATATAAGCATTTATCACATTTTACATCTCTGAAAACAGGTTTAGCCCCTTTTGCTTTATTCGACAAAACGTAGCCAGCAGAGGCATTCAAAATAGGAGAACGAAACATATTGTAGTTGATGTGTATGGTATCCAAAGGCAGATCATCGCCATAAAAATATCGATAATTATCAATTTTATCCTTCCAATACTCCTTTTCTCCTCCAAATGGCGGATCAAAATAATCTTTATCCTTAACTAAGAAATCATTGACCATTACATAACTCGTGATGTCATTGGAATAATTAATATAGTCCAAATCCAAAACACTCGCAGTAACTGTGACCCTATCTGTTGCCTGATAGGTAAGCCCTAAATCAACTCCAACTCCAATATTTCCATTTATAAAAAATAATCCTTGAATATAATTCCCTGTATCAACTTGAAAATCACCTGTTTCCGACGCGCTGAAACCAGAAGAATTAAAAATTACATCAATATTACTAAAATTATGGTGGTACAGTGCAGCACTTTCAGATTGGCTTAATTGATAATTACCGGTATTTTTTGTAGAATTAAAATTTAACGATCCGGAGATCAATTTCAAACGGGCTCCAATATTTAATCTCTCACTTATTTTACTTGAAATACCGACATGTAAAACACCCATCAAATTTCCGATCATATTTACCTGATTGAGATTAGTTATCCTGTCAAATTCCGGAATGCCATCGCCGTCCCTGTCATCTCCATGATAAAATATTTTCACGACGTCTTCAGGGTATAAGGAAAAACCATCCATCTCTGCATACATACCAAAACTCACATAATGCTTTTCGTTTCTCAATCGAATACCACCATACAATATTTCAATTTGCTGGTTAAACTCAAAATAATCATCAGTGGATAGATCTTCAATATCATTCAAGCTTCTAAGTGCATTTTCTCCACTTTGACCTGCGAAAATATTATTATATGTAATATTCTTATTGGTAGCTCCGACTTGAAAATACAGACTTGATACTAAAGGAACTCCTATATGGTTTTTATAATTAACCACAGCTCCTGGATTTGACATAAGGGTCTGTGGCAATTGATCAAAATTGTAAGTTAACTGTTTGTTTTGGCCATAACAACGCGCAACTATAAAAATAAAAAATATGAATAGAAGTTGCTTCTTCATCACAGAGGGGTCTTGTAGCAATTTAAAGTTCTAAATATACATTAATTTTTATAACCTCATTTTAAGCCCTTTATAGATGAATTTTTAATTGTTCCAGTTTCGATATAGCTCTTCCGTTATTAGATTCAATTTCTTCATCGAAATTGCAAAAAATAGTATGCATCCCTACTTCTCTGGCACCAAGGATATCAGCCTCATAATTATCTCCAATCATAATACTTTCTTCTGATTTTGCATTTGCGATCTTTAGCGCATAATGAAATATTTTCGGATTCGGTTTTTTAACGCCTGCCTTTTCTGAAGAAATAATATGGTCAAAATATGGCAAGATCGATGAATTTTCTAATTTTCTATGCTGCACTTCATCAAAGCCATTTGTTATTATATGCATGCTATATTTTGGCTTTAAATAATCCAAAATATCGATCGCACCATTAAAAAGCTTATTAAACTGTGATAAGTTTTCAATATAATCCATAGACAAAACATCTATTAAGTCATCATCGATCGAATAATCCAATGCTTCAAAAGTTTCTTTTAACCGTGAATATCTAAGCTTTTCTTTAGTTACTTTATCTTCCCTGAAAAGTTTCCAGTATTTTTGATTAATTGGTTTATAATGTGTGCTAAAATCTTCAATTCCTACTTTAATTTGATTATCCTTGAAGATATGCTCAAAAGTGTTTTTCGAATTGCTTTCAAAGTCCCACAAAGTATGGTCGAGGTCAAAAAAAATGTGTTTTATATTCATGAAATAAAAGTAGTCATTTACTTTTAAATATTATTTTTACGTTTCTATATGAAATCATTACTATTAAAATTACCCAAAACCTTTCAACAGGTTGCAATATTATTTGTGTCGAACATCTTTTTGATCGCTATTGGATTTGGAATTAAGAAGATTCAAACAAATCAGTTGGGTGATATTAGTTATGGAGAATACGCTTTTTTTATAAGCTTGGTAACGTTTCTATCCCTATTTTTTAGATTTGGATTTTTTGTTTCTCTTCGAAATCTACTTGCACAAAATCACAATCTAAAACGAGAAAAAAAATTACTAGCCATAGGGTTCGTTATGGCCGCAATAAATGGAATTGGACTCAGTATTGTTGTTTGGTTTTTAAGTTTTTTTGTCAACGATCTATTTCAAACCAACATGGGTGACAGTATGCGGATATTTGCACCTCTCACGATAGTCTTTCCATTTTACTATTTGGTAAATTCATACGGAGTAGGCACTAACAATGTTAAAATAATTGCTTCATATAGTAATCTGCCCAAACTTCTGTTTTTAATAATGCTGGTGATCTTCTTTAATCGACTTACCATTAATTATATCATTTTATTTAATTTGATCTCCACACTGATCATAATTTTATACTTTTTACTTAGACTGAAGCCACAGTTTTCAAATACAAATAAATACTGGAAACTTTTATGGTTAAAAAATAAAAAATATGGATTTCATTACTATACCGGAGCCATTGCAAATCAAACCACCTACAAACTTGACGAATTATTTATAGCGTACTTTAAAAATACTACTCTTATGGGTTTTTATTCCTTGGCATTACTGGTAGCCTCACCAATGATACTATTTAGTCAAGCTTTAAATCAGTCCATGTATAGGCAATACTCCCATTTAAAAAAAATACCAAAAAAAATATTTTTTTATAATACCATTTGGCTCCTGGGATGCATGTTGTTCCTCTATTTGTTCAGTGATTATATTGTTATTTTTTTATTTGGCACTGAATTTATAAGTGTAAGCAAATATGTTTTCTATATTTCATTTGCCTTCTTTTTCCAGGGATTGTCTTCACCCTATACTTTTCTTGCTGCGAAATCAAAAGGAAAAGAAATTAGGAATGTTGCCTGGGCCGAGGCAATAGCGAACATTTCAGGGAATATAATCTTAATACCCATATTGGGCGTAGAAGGTGCTATTTTGACGAGTGTCATTTCCAAAATAATCAATTTTTCCTTTTTCAAATATTATTATAGAAAATATCTAAATACATTGAATGGCTAAAAAAATGAAAATATTGATGATTGCCTTGCAGCATCGTGCAAAGGATGATAGGATTTTCTACAAAGAAGCTCTAAGTCTTAAAAAAAATGGTTTTGCAGTAAGTTATTTATTGTTAACGGACGAGGAAGGTTATATAAAAGACATGAGTGGTGTAATTTTAAACGAGAAAGGGGAAAATAATTTTTTTTTAGACGGAGTCAAGATAATAGGAATCAAACCTCCATCAAGTTTTATAACTTCTATGCTTAATAAAATATTTCTAGGTAAATTTCAAAAGGAAATTATATCTTCTATCCTTAAAGAAAATGCAAATATTTATCACGCTCATGAGCCAATTTCATTAAGGGTTGCGATGAAAGCCTCAAAAATTTCCAATAATAAAGTTATTTATGATAGCCATGAATCATGGGTTGGTGGAACCATAAAAGATCAATTGATCAAAAAAAAATATCTCAAAAAAATAAAGTATCTGATAACTGTTAACGGGGGTATACTTGAGAATCTTTCACGAAAAGCAAATTTCACTTGCACAAAAATAATATACAATTGTTCCTTACCGTCCCTATTTCCATTTATTAAGGGCTCTCAAATAATAAACACTCCTATAGTACTGGTTCACGAGGGAACTTTATCTTTTAATAGAGGCCTAAAAAATATGTTGCAAGCACTACTTCTGCTAAGGGCAGAATTTCCTGATATTAAACTAAAAATTATTGGAGATTCTCCAAGGAAAGAGTCTGCCTATATTTCTAAATTTCTTCATGACAATGATCTTCATAGAAATATTATTAAAACAGGTTGGGTTAAATATGAAGATGTTGCTATGAATTTAAAAAATTGCGATATTGGTTTAATTTTGTATTCTCCATCCAGAAATAATTTATTCTCAACATCGAATAAGCTTTTTAATTATATCTCTTCCGGACTGGCTATTGTTAGTGTGGATCTACCTGAAACTAAAAAAATTATTAGTCCGTTAAATAATGGTGTTTTTATTGAGAATCATGAAGGGAATGAAATTGCTGAAGCAATTAGTTCGTTAATTAAGGATCCTAAACTTCTTCTTGAAAAAAAAATTGCCTCCCAAATTGCCTATCAAAAATACAATTGGTCAGTAGAAGAAAAAAAATTAATCGATTTTTATAAAAAAGTATTGACCGATTAAATTATTCTCTTCGAGGAGTACAAATAATAATTTTCTTCAATTGCTCCAAAACTTTTAAAGAACTTAGCAATATTGGGTATCATGGATCCTTCAAAATCCAAGACCATATTACTATCACAATATTTTCGAATTATATGATCAATAATTGAGGTGATCGCCTGACTTTTTTTTCCTTTCATATTTACTGCCGAAAACAAATAAATGATCCTGTTTTTATTTTTTAAGAATACAACTCCTCCCAATAGGTTATTATTCTTATCCACAGCACAAAGCATTTCAACTTTTAGTTGTTCAGCACCTTTCAGTATCAATTGATTCAATAATTCATAATCTCTTTCTTTCTTCTTCAATTCGACACCTTTGTTTTCTTTAAACAAATTGATAATTGATTCTGCACTATCAACTTCCTTAATACTTAAGTTCAATTGCTGAGCTTTTTTGAGACTCCTTTTTCTCAACTTATTATAGTCCTCAAATAATAATTCGTAAGGATTATTAATTTTCAAAATAAAATTATCTCTTTTTGATAAATATTTATTAGAAAAAGGATTGTTACAATTAAATGAAATATCCACCGATTTAAATTTCCTCGGTATTGCTTTTAAAAATTTCTTTATTATTTCTTGCTTTATTTCTATTGCCGAAAAAATACCTAATTGTTGCACCCAAGCCGGCATAAAAATATAAGGTATGCCATATTTTTTTCTGTGAGTTAGCGGCATCACCATTTTGTAATCAGCGAGTACCAAAGCATCCCAATTCTCAGCAACTATATCCAAATACCAGCTATATGCATATATCAGTGAAGTCTCAGAATCAGCAATACATTTATCATATTTTACAAAGTCTATCTCCTTATGTTCTAAGTATTTAATCATGAAATATGTCGCGTAGCGCAGCCGAAATTATTAAACTATGGAATCAAATTAGAATATTTGCAGAGTTAATCAGACAATTCTCTCATAATGTTTTCATATATGTCTTTCCATCCTCTCCACCTACCCGATCCTCCCACAGTTTCGTTGTGAAAAAGTACAATAAAAGTTCCATTCACTTTCTTTACCTCATTTGCAAGTCTCAATATCGTATCATATGACCTTTTTGCCGTAAAATTTAAATAGTCCTTAAGTGTCCCATCCATAACGGCAAATGGAAAAATTTTCAGAGGGGTCTGAATTTCATAATCTAAATCATAAAAATAGAACGGCGTGCAAGTTCCTGCTCTAAAACCATAATGGCTGGCATAACCCATTGTGTAATCTTCCTTTATTTCTAAATCAACCAAATTTTGATAGCTATCGGGCAAATCCAATCGCAGATAATGTTGTCTGGATTTCGTTATTGGAAAATTGACTATTTGTTCTAATCGCTTCTTTTCTTTCTTAATTTTTTGTTCGTTTTTTAGACTAAAATAAGAAGGGTGAATTCCTACTTTACAATAATCTGCCACATTTTTTATCAGTATTTTATAATTAATGTTTCCGACGGAAATATTTTTATCAAAGGTTGTGTATTCGCTCATCAAAAAGAAGAATATCGTTGTTATTCTATACTTTTTTTGCAAATAGATCAAACGACTAAATGTATTAAACGGGTCCCTTCTAAGACCAAAAATAACTAAAAATCGCAGCCAAATTTCCTTTAGTTCAAAAGCAAACAAATCATTGATGAGTCCACCAATTGTTCTTACCAAACCCTTATGTTTGTATTTAAACGCAATGTCAACATCAATAGTAGAAATAAATTTGAATTTTCTCTTGCTAAGCCGTAATACCTTTTGATCAGGGTAATTCTCCAACAAAATATTTTTGAATTTATATGCCCAGATATCGACGATCGGTTTGTCCAAAAATTTATTTTGATAGGCTAAACTTTCCGCAGCTGGAAATCTATCGAACTCATCTTTTACCTGTGGCAAATACTCTTCATAGCGACTGATCAAATAAAAACTGGCCGCGAATATATCGAACGGAATTATGGAACTTCCTCCTGATTGAAAGAAGCAAATATCGTCACCCCATTTCCCTAAAGTTATATCCAAATAATCGATACCTTGATCAAACAGCAATTCATTGCTCTTTACAAACATTTCATTACCCAAGGCTTGTTTCGTATAAGAAAATTTCAATTGGTCATGAGCATTAAATTCCTCAATTTTTGAAGTAAAACTTACTTGAATATCCAATATATGGGTAAATATGTGCTTAAAGGTAAAGGTAAGTCTTGGTGTAATCTTGTGTGTATAAATTAATAGCATATATAGATCTATTTCACCTGTTTAAATTTTTCATGTTCGGTTCACTTGTAATATTTTCTACATTCGATTAAATATTTCTAATATTTGAACTCAACATCCAATTTAAATCATATTATTATCAGCAAAGCTAAAATAATCTTTTTCAGCTATAATTACATGATCCAATACATTAATATCTAGAAGTTCTCCTCCTTTAATCATTTTTTTTGTTAAACTTATATCAGAAGAACTTGGCTTAATATTTCCTGATGGATGGTTATGGGTCAATATAATTCCAGTAGCTGAAATCTCAAGTGCCCTTTTAAAAACCAATCTATTATCCACCAAAGTTCCGGTTATTCCACCTTTACTCATTTGAAACTTTAATTGTATCTTGTTGGCATTGTTAAGATATAATATCCAAAATTCTTCATGTTGTAATTCACCCAGAACAGGTTGCATCAGATCAAAAACCGATCTACTCCCCGTTATTTTAGGTTTCACTAACGCTTCCCCCAAATTCCGTCTCCTACCCAGCTCTACTGCAGTAATTATTGAAATTGCTTTAGCCTCTCCAATTCCCTTGAACTTTTTCAAATCTTCTATGGATAACTTACCCAATTCATTCAGATTATTGTGTACTGTATTTAATATTTTCTTTGATAATTCCACCGCACTTTCGGCCCTGCTCCCCGACCCTATTATGATGGCAACTAATTCAGCATCAGATAAAGCTGTTTTTCCTTTATTGGCCAATTTCTCTCTTGGCCTATCATCTTCACTCCAGTGCTTTATCGTTAAACTATTTTTATAATCAGACATCATTTTTTCTTTAAAGATATGAAAGAAAAAGAATACATTTGTAGGGTTTAAAAGAATTTGGCAGGCTGTAATAATGACATATTTTTTTTCTGATAGAAAAACTTCAATCTGCCGACCATAAAATATCACTATGAAAATTATAATTGCCGGTGCGGGAGAAGTTGGTTTTCATCTTGCAAAATTACTTTCATACGAATCACATGAAATTACCTTAATTGATCAGGATAAGGACCGATTAGTTTTTGCAGGTACACGATTGGACATAAAAACAATGGAGGAAGATGCTACTTCTATTTCTGCCTTAAAAGAGGCTAATATTCAACATACAGATTTACTAATTGCAGTCACCTCGTCAGAGACCACCAACATAACCATTTCGGTTATTTCAAAAAGATTAGGGGCAAAAAAAACGATTGCCAGAATCAGTAATTCAGAATTTACTGATAATAAAGATGAAATTAACTTCACCGAGTTAGGGATTGATGAACTAATTTCTACTGACGAACTGGCAACAAATGAAATAATATTATTGCTAGAAAAAGCAGCATTTCATGATACACATGAATTTGAAGGGGGCAAATTGACGATGGTTGGATTATCACTTTCTGAAATAGCCCCAATAATCGGTATGGAAGTTAAAGATGCGGCGGCCGAATTTTCTGAGATCCATTTTATGCCCATAGCAATAAAAAGAAAAGAATCAAGCGAAACTATAATTCCCCGGGGTAATACACCATTCAAAGTTGGAGATCAGGCTTATTTTTTAACTACACAAGAGGGTGTGGATGAAGTCGTGAAATTATCGGGAACTCATAATCAGCCAATAAAAAATGTTATGATTTTAGGCGGAAGTAAAATATGTGAAAAAACTACTTTGGAGCTTTGTGATAAGAAACTGAATATAAAAGTAATTGAATACAATAAGGCAAGAGCTATAGAATTAGCCGACAAATTACCTAAAGCCCTTGTAGTTTATGGTGATAGCAGGGATGTGGAACTTTTAGAAGAGGAAAATGTTAGTGAAATGGATGCAGTTATTGCTGTTACCGGTAGATCAGAGACCAATATTATGTCATGCCTGGTAGCAAAATCAAAGGGTGTAAAACGCACAATTGCCTTGGTTCAAAATGTAGATTATTTCAATTTAAGCAAGAATATTGGTATTGATACTCTGATCAATAAAAAACTTCTTGCGGCCAATAGTATTTTTAGATATATACGTAAGGGTGAAGTGTTGGAAATGACGATGTTAAACAATATCAGTGCAGAAATATTAGAATTCAAAGTTCATGAAAAATCCAAGATCACCAAAAAGAAAATCAGAGATCTGAAGTTTCCTCGAAATGCAATTATCGGTGGAGTAATTCGTAATGATACGGGTGTTATTGCATTGGGAGATTTTCAAATTGAAAAAGACGATAGAGTTGTAGTTTGTTGCTTTCCTAAAACCATAAAAAAAGTGGAAAAGTTCTTTAACTAAAGATACATAATGAAAAAGCTCAACACTAAAATAATCCTCCAGATGATGGGGATTTTACTTCTGTTTAACGGAGCTTTTATGCTTTTTTCAACCCTTATTAGTTGGTACTTTGAAGATGGTGCTATGTATGGTATATTATCCGCCAGTATCGTAACTATAATAGTTGGTGCTCTGTTGCAACTTTCCACAATGGGGTTCAAAAAACAAATAAAAAAGCGTGAAGGATATTTGGTTGTAACACTCGGTTGGGTAATTATGTCATTATCCGGTACTTTACCTTATATTTTTACGGGAGCTATTCCTTCGTTTACGAACGCATTTTTTGAAACCATGTCTGGTTACACAACTACCGGCGCGACCATCATAGATAATATAGAGGCAATGCCAAAGAGCATTCTATTTTGGCGTAGCACAACACATTGGATCGGCGGCATGGGAATTATCGTTCTCGCGATTGCTATTTTGCCTCTTTTAGGAATCGGAGGTATGCAATTATTTGCAGCAGAAGCCCCCGGTCCATCCTCCGATAAACTTCACCCAAGAATTACTGATACTGCAAAAAGGTTATGGTTTTTATATTTTAGTCTGACTCTTATTGAAGCGTTATTGTTAAAATTAGCCGGTATGGGTTACTTTGACGCAATTAATCATGCAATGAGCACCCTGTCAACAGGAGGTTTTTCAACAAAAAATGCAAGTATCGCCTATTGGAATAGCCAACCTTTGATTCAATATATTATTACTCTCTTTATGTTTATTGCCGGAACAAATTTTGTCTTAAGCTACCTGGTTGTAAAAGGGAAATTCAGCAAATTAATGAATGATGAGGAGTTTAAATACTATTTTTTATCAATAATTGGATTAACCTTGGTTGCAACATTCGTAGTTTTTAATTATGCGGAAGTTTCTAAAGTAGCTACCGACATACAATTGATAGGCCATCCAATGATCTTGGGTGAATTAGAAAGTTCATTTAGACATGCATTATTTCAAATCGTTGCAATCCTGACGACTACGGGCTTTGTATCTGCCGATTTCACCATCTGGTCTCCCTTTTTGACTGTGCTGTTTTTTATGTTAATGTTCATAGGAGCTTCGGCCGGATCTACTGCCGGGGCGTAAAAATTGTTAGACATATCATCATGATCAAAAATGGTTTTTTAGAATTTAAACGAACCATTCATCCTAGTGGAATAATTCCGGTAAGATATAATGGTAAAACAGTGGTACGTGGCATTGTTTTTAATATAATGGCCTTTTTTATCTTATATCTCATAGTTTTTGCTGCCGGAGCATTGGTGTTTAGTTTTTTAGGCATCGATTTTATGACTTCATTAGGTGCGGCAGCCTCGTCCTTAGGTAATGTTGGACCTGCTTTTGGCGAATTAAGTCCGGTCAATAATTATAGTATTTTACCGCCTTTTGGTAAATGGTGGTCTGCACCTTTTAATGCTATTAGGGAGATTAGAACTTTTTACGGTTTTGATAATTTTTAGCCCTTATTTTTGGAAAAAAACATAATCCTATCTCAATAATCGGTAAATTTTATGAATTGTTAAATTAAAAGAAATCTCTTTATAATTTAACCACGCAATTAGTAACTTGCAATGCATTTATTAAAAAATATACATGGCGAAGATTAATCCATACATCCCTAAAAATAAAATTAGAATAGTTAAAGCGGCTTCTCTTTTTGCTGGTCATGATGCTGCCATAAATATTATGAGACGAATCATTCAATCCACAGGAGTTGAAGTTATTCACCTGGGGCATGACAGGAGTGTCGAAGATGTTGTTAATACGGCTATTCAAGAAGACGCAAATGCCATTGCTCTTACTTCCTATCAGGGAGGGCACAACGAGTATTTTAAGTATATGTACGATCTTTTGCAGCAAAGGGGTGCAGGTCAGATCAAAATTTTTGGTGGTGGTGGAGGTGTCATACTTCCGGATGAGATAAAAGATCTAATGGATTATGGCATCACTAAGATTTATTCACCCGATGATGGCAGAACAATGGGATTGCAAGGCATGATCAATGAAATGGTTAGAATCTCCGATTTTAATCCTGCCGACTCCTTGCCAAAAAAAGAGGATATCACATTAAAACTAAACAATAAAGATATAAATACTATTTCAAGACTCATAACCATTGCTGAAAATAATCATGAAACGTATCTAAAAATATCATCGTCATCACTTAAAACAAATGGTGATTGTCCGGTATTGGGCATTACAGGTACCGGTGGTGCCGGAAAATCTTCTTTAGTCGATGAATTGGTTCGGAGATTTTTATATGATTTTACCAATAAGAACATTGCTATTGTCTCCGTTGACCCTTCAAAAAGAAGAACAGGTGGTGCCCTGTTAGGAGATCGTATTCGCATGAATTCAATTAATAATGACCGGGTTTATATGCGTTCATTAGCAACTCGTCAATCAAATTTAGCTTTATCAAAACATGTGAGTGATGCGCTGCATATTTTAAAAGCTGCACAGTATGATTTAATTATATTAGAAACTTCTGGAATTGGACAATCAGATACAGAAATATTGGATCACTCCGACGTATCTTTATACGTTATGACACCGGAATATGGCGCTGCTACTCAGTTGGAAAAAATTGATATGATTGATTTTGCAGATGTGATCGCACTTAATAAATTTGACAAAAAGGGTGCGTTGGACGCACTTCGTGATGTTAAGAAACAGTATCAGAGAAATCATAATTTATGGGATAAGAAAGTGGATAACATGCCCGTGTATGGTACAATGGCTTCGCAATTTAATGATCCTGGAATAAATAAATTGTACCGTGTTGTGATCGACATAATTAACAAAAAATCGAAAAATAAATTAAAATCAACATTTAATGTTAGCGATTCGATAATCGAGAAACAATTTATCATTCCACCAAAAAGAGTGCGCTATTTATCAGAAATTACTGAAAATAATCTTGGTTATGATAAATGGTGTACAGGGCAAAGCAAAATTGCTCAAAATTTATTTGGTATTTTTAAAACAATAGAAACCATTTGTAATGAACCCATTAATTTGACAACAGATGGTATTTCTAAAGAGAATTTAAAAGTTACTAATCCTGAGGATAAGGATTTTATAAAGAAGCTCACCGATAAATTTTCTCGAATAAAAATGGATTTAAATGCCCATAACTGGGAAATCATAATTAATTTCAACAAAAAAAAGCAAAAATATATAAACGATATTTTCACCTTTAAGGTAAGAGATAAAGAAATAAATATTAAAACGCATACTAAATCCTTGTCTCAATTGGATATCCCAAAAATTGCCCTACCAAAATATGAAGCTTGGGGAGACATATTATTATGGTGTTTACAGGAAAATGTTCCGGGAGAATTTCCATTTACTGCTGGAATCTATCCATTCAAAAGAACAGGTGAAGATCCCACCAGAATGTTTGCAGGAGAAGGTGGACCAGAGCGTACTAACAGAAGATTTCATTATGTAAGTCTGAATGCTCCGGCCAAAAGATTATCAACGGCCTTTGACAGTGTTACCTTATATGGTAATGATCCGGACACACGTCCCGATATTTACGGGAAAATTGGAAACGCCGGTGTTTCAATCTGCTGTTTAGACGATGCAAAAAAATTGTATTCCGGCTTTGAATTAACGAATCCTTTGACCTCTGTATCCATGACCATCAATGGTCCGGCACCTATGTTACTTGGATTTTTTTTAAATGTCGCTATAGATCAAGAGTGTGAAAAATATATTATCTCCGAAGGGTTAGAAAAACAAATAGAATCAAAAATAAATTCGATCTACAGGGAAAAAAGAGTTAAAAAACCGTCTTATCAAGGGGAATTGCCAGAAGGAAATAACGGTTTGGGACTTATGTTATTGGGTGTTACCGGAGATGAAGTTTTGACTCCTGATCTCTATGATAAAATAAAAAAAGATACTATTTCTAAAGTTAGAGGAACTGTACAAGCTGATATCTTAAAGGAGGATCAGGCGCAAAATACATGTATATTTTCTACAGAATTTGCCTTGAAAATGATGGGAGATGTGCAGGAGTATTTCACTCTCAATAAAATTCGTAATTTTTATTCGGTCTCAATTTCCGGATATCATATTGCAGAAGCTGGTGCAAATCCAATTTCTCAACTTGCTTTCACCCTTTCAAATGGATTCACTTATGTGGAATACTATCTAAGCAGAGGAATGGATATCAATAAGTTTGGTCCAAATTTATCATTTTTCTTTTCGAATGGTGTAGACCCTGAATATTCTGTTATTGGTAGAGTTGCCAGAAAAATATGGGCCAAAGCAATGAAATTGAAATACGGGGCTAATGAAAGAGCACAAATGCTCAAATATCACATACAAACTTCGGGAAGATCTTTACACGCTCAGGAAATTGATTTTAATGATATAAGAACCACATTACAAGCTCTCTATGCTATTTACGACAATTGCAACTCTCTGCACACCAATGCGTACGACGAAGCAATAACCACGCCAACTGAAGAATCTGTAAGGCGCGCCATGGCGATTCAGCTAATTATCAATAAAGAACTGGGTTTGACTAAAAATGAAAACCCTATACAAGGTTCGTTCATTATTGAAGAACTGACCGATCTAGTGGAGAAGGCGGTATATGATGAGTTTGACCGAATAACTGAACGTGGAGGAGTTTTAGGTGCTATGGAGACTATGTATCAACGTTCTAAAATTCAAGAAGAGAGTCTGTATTATGAAGAATTGAAGCACAGAGGGGATTTAGAAATTATCGGTGTAAATACATTTTTAAGCAGCATGGGGTCTCCAACCATCTTACCACAAGAAGTAATAAGAGCGACCGAGAAAGAAAAAAATCATCAAATTGAAGTAATTGAAAACCTACATAAGACAAACAAAAAACGAGCCAAGGAAGAAATTCAACAACTGAAACAAAAAGCAGTGAACAATGAAAATGTTTTTGAGCCTTTAATGGAAGCAACAAAAGTCTGTTCTTTGGGCCAAATTACCTCGGCATTATTTGAAGTTGGCGGTCAGTATCGCCGAAACATGTAAGCAGAGAACCACTTTTGCTTTGGGTAAAAGTGTGTGAATCGCTTATCCCGTGGAACGAAGTGTTGGAGGGATCTGCAGAGAACCACTTTGTTCAACTCATCTGATGAATGTTCACCTTGGATCTTCACATCCTCGCATAGTCACCGGGTGAATATATCCGCAACGATTAGGATTCACCCGGTGACTATTCCACACCAATAATTTATTTAATGAATACTTCCACAGCAATTTTTGCCAATCAATAATACGGCAATAAAAAGTCTCCCAAAATACTCCCTCCATATATGTTGCATTCTATACCCTTTGTTCTTATTAAATTTTAAAAGTATTAATTATCTTTTGTAGATTTACCTCCAAAACACCAATAAATGAATCATAAATATTTATTATTTGCCGTCTTATTTCTGTTTATTATTTCATTTATTAGTTGTAATAACTCCAACTCCAATATTACTGCAAAAAAAAACGATACTTATGTAAAAGATCACTATGACAAACAGGAAGTAATGATCACCATGAGGGATAGCATTAAACTATTCACTACAATATATACTCCTAAAGATAAAAGTAAAACCTATCCGATCTTACTGATGCGCACTCCGTACAGTTGCCAACCCTATGGACCATTAGAATATCGAGAGATGATCGGACCAAACGTTCATTTGATGAAAGAGGGAAATATCATAGTCTACCAGGACGTAAGAGGTAGATGGATGAGCGAAGGAACCTATGATAATATGAGGGCATATATACCAAATAAAAAATCAAATAAAGATATAGATGAAAGTTCTGATACATTTGACACGATTGATTGGTTGATAGAAAATATTGAAAATAATAATGGGAATGTGGGTACTTGGGGTATTTCTTACCCTGGTTTTTATGCAACCTATTCTGCTATTGACGCTCACCCGGCATTAAAAGCGGCATCACCTCAGGCATGTATTGGCGATTTCTTTTTTGACGATTTTCATCACAATGGGGCTTATTTATTGAGTTATTTCAGAATAACACCATTATTTGGAACTCCCAAAGACAAACCATCGGATACAGTTTGGTATAAGATTCCGGATTTAAAGACAAAGGACCAATATCAATTTTTTCTGGATGCCGGTCCGCTGAACAATTTGAATAAATATTTTCAATATGAGCGTGTAGATAACCCAACCCTTAGAAACCCTGATCAAGTGGATGACTTTTTTTGGGAAGAGCTAAAAGAACATCCTAATTACGACAGTATATGGCAAAAAAAAGGGATAATTCAACATTTAAAAAAAATAGAATCCCATGTTGCTACTATGATTGTGGGAGGGTGGTTTGACGCAGAAGATCTTTATGGTCCCTTAGAAACTTATAAAAAAATTGAACTTAATAATCCGAAAAATTATAATACTATGGTTTTTGGCCCATGGGATCACGGTGCCTGGGCGGGAACTAAAGGGAAAAATATAGTAGGGAACTATTATTTTGGTGATTCGATTTCCGAATTTTATCAAAAAGAAATCGAAACTAAATTTTTTAATCATTTCCTTAAAGGTGACGGTACTCATAATTCTGACTTACCCGAAGCTTATGTATTTGATACGGGAAAAAAGGAATGGAAAACCTATCCCACCTGGCCTCCGAAAGGGTTGGATGAAAAAATTTATTATCTATCAGAAAATCAAGAACTAACAATCACAAAAAATCCTGAGAAAAGCATAAAATTTGTGAGTGACATAACAAAACCTGTTCCCTATTCTGAAGACATCAAAACATTACGAACTCCAAGGAAATATATGACAGACGATCAGAGATTTGCGGCCAGAAGACCTGATGTTTTGGTTTTTGAAACAGATGTTTTGGATGAGGATCTCACCTTAGCAGGAGTTATTTTAGCGAAATTAAAAGTTTCAACAACAGGGACAGATGCTGACTGGGTTGTAAAAATAATAGATGTACATCCTTCAGATATAGAAGAACAAGAAGAAAAAATGCAAGATCACCTTAAAATGAGTAACTACCACTTAATGGTTCGCAGTGAAGTAATGAGAGGTAAATTTAGAAATAGTTTTTCTACTCCTGAACCCTTTGTACCTAACAAAAAAACCAATGTGACCATTAAATTACAGGATGTATATCACACAATTAAAAAAGGGCATAAATTACAAGTACAAATTCAGAGTACCTGGTTTCCTCTTATCGACTTAAATCCTCAAACTTTCGTCCCGAATATATTTAAAGCAAAGGAGGAAGATTTTAAAACACAAACTCATACTGTTTTTACAGACTCCACTATCAAATTTTCAATTCTAAATGAATAGATCTGTTTTAAAAATAGCATCTCGAGGTTCAAAATTAAAGATTGGTTTTTTTTTACTGGCTCCAATTTTATTCATTTATATTATCTCCTTTCTTGAATTAGATCCATCAAATTCAAGTATCTCTTATACTTTTGCTGTTGCTATATTAATGGCTTTATGGTGGGCTACGGAAATTGTGCCATTGGCGATTACCTCTTTACTCCCATTAATATTATTTCCTGTTTTAGGAATAATGAATGGAAAAGAAGTTTCTTCAACCTATTTTAACCATGTAATATTTTTGTTTATCGGTGGCTTTTTGGTAGCATTAGCTATTCAAAGGTGGAATTTGCACAAACGAATAGCGTTAAAAATATTGCTCCTTGTGGGTGTAAGTCCGGGGAGAATTTTACTCGGGTTTATGCTCGGTACAGCATTCTTGTCCATGTGGATCTCAAACACAGCAACTGCAATGTTAATGATTCCGATACTGATGTCAATAATTACTAAATTAGAAGAGATCAACACAAAAAAAAGTGTAAAACATTTCTCTATAGGACTTCTGCTTTCTATAGCCTACAGTGCCTCCATTGGTGGAATAGCCACGTTAGTTGGAACGCCCCCAAACTTATCTTTTGTCAGAATTTTCAATATTTATTTCAAGGAGGCTCCTGAGATCTCGTTTGCATCATGGTTTTTCTACGCTATACCAATGGTGATCGTTATGATTATAATAACCTGGTTTTACTTGTATTTAGTATTTGTAAAAGGTGATAAAAAATGGAAAAGTATTGGCAAAAATATAATTAGCAAAGAATACAAAAATTTAGGAAAATGGTCTTACGAAGAAGTGATTTTGTCCATTATTTTTGTTGTTATGGCTTTGCTTTGGTTCTTTAGAGTAGATATTAAAATTGGGACCTTAACGATATATGGCTGGTCAAACCTCTTTGAACATCCAAAATATTTTAATGATGGTACTGTAGCAATTGCAATGGCTACATCTCTGTTTTTAATTCCGTCAAAAAAGGAAAAAGGAAAATTTTTAATGAACTGGAAAACAACAAAAAAATTGCCCTGGGAAATTATTCTTTTATTTGGAGGGGGCTTTGCTCTCGCTACAGGCTTTAAAGAATCTGGTTTATCATTATGGATCGGTGAACAGCTTGTATGGCTAAAAGATATTCATCCTTTTATAATTATTCTGACAATTGCCATAGTAATTTCATTTTTGACCGAACTTACCTCTAATACTGCTACGGTAGAAACATTTTTACCCGTTCTGGCAGGTCTGGCAATGAGTATTGAGATTAATCCGTTATTATTTATGTTGCCCGCAACGATTGCAGGATCATTGGCATTTATGCTGCCTGTTGCCACACCACCAAATGCAATAGTTTTTGGGACTAAGCGACTTAAAGTTATTGATATGTCCAGAACAGGGTTTATATTAAATATTATTGGCATTCTAGTTGTTACTCTAACCACTTATTACTTTGCAACATTTATTTTTAATATAGACATTAATACATATCCAAATTGGGCGAAATAAAAAACATTGATATTATTGGTAGCGCATTATTAGATTATCAAGCCGGTAAATATTATGAGAATATTATTACTTATTCATCCATAGGGGGAAATGACCAAATGGACATACCATTTCTGTTCCGCTCTTACGAGGAAATGCCAATAATTGAGCAAAAAGCTCTCGATCTATGTAAAGGAAATGTATTAGACATAGGATGCGGAGCGGGAAGTCATGCATTGTATTTACAAAAGAAAAATCTCAAGGTTAAAGCAATTGACATTTCCAAAGGAGCGATAGAGACTTGTGTACTTCGTGGCGTTAAAAAAGCGGAGGTTCAAAATATATGGGATATAAAAAATGAAAAATTTGACACCATTTTGGGTTTAATGAACGGTGTCGGTATCAGTGAAAAATTAGAAAATCTAACGTCATTTTTACTCCATTTAAAGGCATTATTAAGTTCAGAAGGACATATATTGTTAGATTCCTCCGATGTAATTTATATGTACGGAGAGGAAGATAGAGATGCTATTTTAAAAGAAACGGAAAAATATTATGGAGAAGTAGCTTTTGAAATGGTTTATCTCGGCCAATTTAGTAAATTGATCCATTGGCTCTTCGTTGATTTTTCGACACTAGAATCTCATGCCCAAAAAGCCGGGTTAAAATGTGAACTGATCATACAAGGATATCATTATGATTTTTTAGTTAGGTTAACTCCAATAAAAATTTAATCACTCTTCATTAAGAATTGCATTTCTTAACCATAATGAAAGGATAACAGCTATAAACCCAAATATTCCAATAACAATAAAATTAACATTGTACCCATATTTTGCTATGATATCCATACCCAGTTTTGGACTTACAATATGTGCCAAGGAAAATGACATTGTATATAAAGCCATATATCTTCCTTCATTTCCAATCTTTGCGCGCTTCATGGCAAATGCGTTCGTATAGGGAAAACCTATCATTTCCCCTATCGTAATCAGTATCATACTAATTATCAATATACCAGACCATGTATCGAATAATAACACAAAAAAACTCAATGTCATTAATATGGAACTATAGAGTATTAACCTGGCTTCATCAACTATTTTTTGCTCGAACCAATGTACCATAGGCATCTCAAAAAAAACGATCATCAGTCCATTTAAAAAGAATAAAAGTCCTGTATGAAATTCAGTTAAATTATATTGTTCCTTGTGATACAACGGCATGGTGGTGAACAATTGGAAAAAAATCATTCCCATCAAAAAACTAATACTTAAAAATATCCAGTACGGTTTGTCTTTAAAAACAGAAGTGCTGGAATTCAACAATTTATCTTTTGTTTTTGGCTTAATTGATCTACTTTTTTTCTCCTTTATCAAATATTTAAAAAATGAAATTGCCAATATACACGTTAATCCATCAATCCAAAATAGCATGTTATAACCACTGGTTATGATAATAATACCTGCAGCGGTTGGACCAATAACGAATCCTAAATTAATTGCCAATCTAATTAAGGTTAACGATCTTGTTCTGTTTTCAATTTTACTATAGGTATTTAAAGACACAAATATGGCAGGTCTGAACATATCTGCAATGCTCATAATAAGCAGCATACTTATACAAAATACCCAAAACGTATCAACAAATTGCAAGCCAATAAATAAGAATCCGGTAATCAGTAAACTCCAGAACATCACTTTATAGAAGCCAATCTTATCCGTTAATTTCCCTCCTAACCAGGAACCTATCATAGATCCAACACCAAAAAACACCATGATCCATCCTACTTCGCCATAGGTAAAATCTAAGCCCTCCTTTAAATATTTAGATAAAAATGGAAGTATCATAGTACCGGCACGATTGATAAATGACACCAATGCCAACCACCAAATCTCCCTGGATAGCCCTCGAAAAGAATCGCCGTAAAAAATTGTTATTCGCTTTAGCATTTGTATAAAAATAAAAAATCCAGCCTAGTGCTGGATTTGATAATTATCGATATTATTTATTTAAATATAATCACAACACATACCATTTCCAGTTATTCATAATTGAATACTGCTTAGTGACATTAATAGTTGTTGATAAACAATTCATTTTTTTTGTAATTTTTAAAAATCAAAACTACAAAATACTTATTTACATTTGATTTAAATTATTAACTCTATGAAAAAAATTATTTTAATTGCCTTGTTCTTGAACTTATGCAATATAAATTCTCAAGAGACTGTTGAAATAATCCATGTGAAAGCTTTTCAGCGAGATTTGAACGAACAATTCGCTGATGAGCAAAAAAGCCCACTGACAAAAGAAGATTTTAAAACTTTTAAATCACTCGAATTTTTCCCTATTGATACGGCATACAGAGTTGTTGCCAAATTGAAATATTTTAAAAATAGCAAGCCGTTTAATATGAAAACAACCACAGACAGGATCGCCGTTTATAGAGTTTTTGCGACGGCTACATTTAAGATTAGGGATGAAAAATATGTATTACGTATTTATCAAAGTCAACAATTATTACTTACTGAAGAATATGACGATCATTTATTCTTACCATTTACAGATAATTCGAATGGTTCCGGTAGTTATGGCGGAGGGCGTTTTATTGACCTAAAAATACCGGATAAGAACACGATTATTTTAGATTTTAATAAAGCGTATAATCCATATTGTGCGTATAGTGGTCGTTACTCTTGTCCAATTCCGCCAAAGGCGAATCACCTGGATACAGAAATACTCGTTGGGGTTAAAGCGTATAAAGAGCATTAGCAATAAAATTGACTGATCTTGACCTAAACAGATTTAATCCATTTGTTTAAATGAATTTGACCAAATACAAGCCTAAAAAAAGAGCTATAAATCCCAATATAAAAGTAAATATCAAATATGGCAAAAAACTAAAATAATCGCCACCCTTTATAAATATATAGTTTTCATAGATAAAAGTTGAAAAAGTAGTAAAGCCTCCGCAAAATCCCGTAGCTAGCAATAAGGTATTTCTTTCCGATAAATTGCCTGTTTTTTCTATATAACCGAAAATCAATCCAATAAATAAACTTCCCAAAATATTGGCCAATAACGTACCAAAAGGAATTGCATTTTCATAATTGTTAAATTTAAGGCTCAACAGGTATCTGGCAACACTACCCAATCCACCACCCAGAAAAACTAATAAGGCCTGCTTCATCTTTTTTAATTTATTGTTTTTTTAACCATCTGTTTATTATAATTCAACGTCGCCAGCATCAACCCAACTCCATTTACCGGTTATAGTTCCTTTGTTTAGAATTATAATTCCCGGATTAGACCTGATCATTGTTTTTAACGTGGTCTCATCACAAAATAGTAGATCAAATTGCAAATTGTGATCTTGTTTTATTTTTAGATACTCCTCTTCTGTTGATGCAGAGAAACCATAAACAACATAACCATTTTGTAATGCTTTATCACTAATTTCTTTGATCTTTTTTAATCCTTTGGGGCTCGATTTTTGTAAATTATAAGACACAATCAACATTAATCTCTCTTCCTGCATCAATTTCTCCGTAAGATCTTCTCCATCTCTTTCCATAGTGAAATCGTGAATTGATGGCACAAATCCTTCTTCAATAGTTTTCGTCCTTCTATCTACAAAAGTAGCACCCTCAATATTCCAGGGTTTTTCCTCTGTAGTAAATGTTTTATCCTCACCATCAACATTATATACCCATGTGTCTTCAAAAACTGCTTTTGGTGCATCATCAGGAATCAACATACCTTCAGGAATATTTTCACCAATAGCGTAAGCCCTGAAATCAATTAGTGGTAAATGTCTTAGTACATGAAAAACAATAAATACAAACACTAAAAGCGAAAAAATAGAAACCCGCTTTACAAAGGTCTCTGATAAAATGGGTTGAATGTCATAAACTCTCCATATTAAAAACACAATCAATACCAGAAGAATAATATTCTTATAGAACGTTTCCCAGGGAGTTAATGTAATTGCATCACCAAAACAACCGCAATCTGTAACCTTATCAAAATATGCCGAATACCAGGTTAAAAATAAAAAAACAAGTGTTATCGAAAACAAACTCCAAACCGTTAGTTTTGGTTTATATCCTAAAAGCAGAGTCACACCAAGCATTATTTCAGCTAAAATTAACAGGATTGAGAATTGTAATGCATATGGACTTAAAAATTCCAAAGTCAAAACGTCAGCACCAAAATATTCTTCAAACTTATACGCCGAACCTAGTGGATCTACAAGTTTTACAAATCCCGAAAAAATAAAAGTTATTGAAACCAGTAATCGTACAATAAGTGAAAATATATTCATTTTTAGATATTATTATAAAGAATCCTCGCTATCAAACATTTTCCTCGTCCTTTAAAATCAAAGCAAAAATAGCATAATTGATCATATCCTGATAATTGGCATCAATCCCTTCTGAAACAATTGTTTTACCCTGATTATTCTCAATTTGTTTCACACGGAGCAACTTTTGCAAAATTAGGTCTGTCAGTGAACTTATTCGCATTTCTCTCCAAGCTTCACCATAATCATGATTTTTGTTCTCCATTAACTGCCTTGTTTGTACGATGTGTTTATCGTATAATTTTATCACATCATCAAGCTCTAAATCCGGCTGTTCCGCCACACCCTTTTCAATCTGAATCAAAGCCATTACACAGTAATTGATTATTCCAATAAATTCAGGTATTTCCCCCTCATCAACCTTTCTTGTGCTATTTTGTTGTAATTGTCTAATCCTTTGTGCCTTTATAAAGATCTGATCCGTTAAAGATGGTAATCTTAGTATGCGCCAGGCACTACCATAATCCCCCATTTTATCAATAAATAAAGATCGGCATCGCTCTGTAACTTTGTTGTATTGCCGTATAGTTTCGCGCATGTACTGAGTATAATTACTGTGTTTTTATAATCTGATTTTACGAAAACGAATTTATAAAAATCTTGCGAATTAATAGTATTGGTTTGTTTATTTTTACGGAATATATTTCAATCAAAAATGAGAATATGAAGAGAATTGCAGTTTTTTGCGGATCGGGTATCGGGTTTAATTCTATATATGCTGCAGATGCAAAAAATCTCGGCCTACACTTTTCTCAGAAAAAAATTGGCTTAGTCTTTGGGGGCGGAAAAATTGGGTTAATGGGAGTTATAGCCGATACAATTTTAAAAAACAAAGGAGAAGTAATTGGCGTAATCCCAAACTTGTTAAGACATGAGGAGGTTGTTCATCCCTTCGTTTCAGAATTGATCGTTACAAAAAAAATGTCCAAACGAAAAGTAAAAATTAGTAAATTAGTGGATGGCTATATCGCGCTTGCAGGGGGATTTGGGACACTGGACGAAATTTTTGAAGCACTTACCTTAGGGCAATTAGGCATTGAGAATAAACCTATTGGCTTACTAAATACCAATGGATATTTTAAGCACACCCTGCTACAATTAGATGTTATGGTAAGAGAAGGTTTCTTAAAACAAGAAAATCGGAATATGATTCTTGTCAGCGAGGATATTGATGATTTAATGTTGCAGATGCAAAACTATGTTGCCCCTGAATTGGGCAAGGTTGTAAATACGGTTGCGACTAAATAAAAATAAAAAACTCAACATATTAACTCGTATTTTAAAAATATTGACTCCAAACAAATGACTATTAACTGCAATGGAATACTAATTGATTTATCAATTCCTAAAATAATGGGAATATTAAATCTTACTCCTGATTCTTTCTACGATGGCGGTAAATATTTTTCTCAGAAAGATATTCTTTTCCAAACGGAAAAAATGTTGACTGAGGGAGCTACTTTCATAGATATAGGGGCCTACTCCTCTCGCCCCGGGGCAAAAGATATTAGTGAGGATGAGGAACTGAAAAGGCTATTGCCTAACTTAGAAATTATCGTACACGAATTTCCCGAAATATTAATTTCAATTGATACGTTTAGAAGTAAAGTCGCTGATCAATGTATCTCGGCTGGAGCTTGCATGATAAACGACATCTCAGGTGGAAATTTAGATAAGAATATGTTTGATACGATTGCAAGATTACAAGTTCCATATATTCTAATGCACATGCAGGGCACCCCACAAACGATGCAAAAAAATGTGAAATACGAGAATTTAATTAACGATATCATCTTTTTTTTATCAGAAAAAATAAATCAATTAAAAGCCTTAGGAGTGAATGATATACTTTTGGACGTCGGTTTTGGATTTGGAAAAACATTAGATCAGAACTATGAACTTCTTCAAAAATTAAGTCTTTTTAAAAACTTGGATATCCCTATACTAACAGGTCTATCTCGAAAATCCATGTTGTATAATTATTTGAATATTACTGCTGCAGAGTCATTAAATGCAACTACAACTGCAAATACCCTGGCTATTCTTCAAGGAACAAATATATTAAGGGTTCACGATGTAAAGCAAGCTATTGAAGTTGTGAAAGTTATTCAAAAAACGAATGAATTTAAATGAAATTAAAGCTTCTCCTATATTTTTTCTTTGCCATATCCATCTTGGTCGGTTGTAACAAAAAAAATGTGCAATTGCCTCTTATTGAGATAGATGGTATAAAAGAAATTCAAAACCATTCGAGCATTTGGATTTTCTATGAGGTGAATAAAGAAGATACCTCGGCTGTTTTAAACAAGAACAATAAATTACTGAACACACATTGGATATATAATATAGACCGGCGTCTTACCATGGATAAAATAGCACCCATTTTAGAAGAAATGCAGAAGGGTCGGAATAGGGAATCCATTCATAAAATAGAGGGTATGTTAAATTATTTCAGCTATGCCAATGTTATTTCAGAAAATATTTCGCTTGTTAAATTTGATTCGATATCATTTATATTCAAAGATGAAAAAATAAAGATATACCCTATTGAAAAGGCAGAAAAACCAAATATTCAATTGGAAATAACAAACGATACCTACCTAATTGATGAGGAAAGCATTGATAGCGAACAATTGCTGCAAAGACTGAATAACATCATCTCAAAAGATACCATGTCAACTCCAAAGATCATTTTAAAGTATCCAGGAAACCTCACCTATCAGAACTACCTGTCCGTTAAGGTACTTTTGTCTGAACTAAGGCTACAGGTGGATATGAATGAATATATTTATACAATAAAATAATTCTTACATTTACAGAAATTAAAATCGAATTGGACAGTATTAATTTTTTAAACCTTAGTTTTTTAGATATTTTAGATATCGTATTAGTTGCCGTCCTGCTCTTTTATATTTACCGATTGATTCGTGGTACCGCTGCGATGAACATTTTTCTAGGAATTGCAATAATTTATTTAATTTGGAAACTTACTCAGGCACTGGGTATGGAGCTTCTCAGCGATATTTTAGGTAAGTTTTTGGGTGGTGGTTTTATTGCTCTTATTATCGTTTTTCAGCAAGAAATAAGAAAGTTCTTATTGATGGTTGGATCAACCAATATAGCATCTAAAAAAGGATTTTTAAAATATTTCAAATTATTTAAAACTGAAAATATCGCCACCAGTTACATTGAGGATATTGTTTATTTTTGTGAGGAGATGGCTAAAATAAAAACGGGCGTTCTAATAGTATTGGCTAGAAATAATAGTCAAGAGATTGTGAAATTAACAGGTGACCCAATGTATATTGAAGTTAACAAGCCCATTTTAAAAAGTATTTTTTACAAAAATAGCCCTCTTCATGACGGCGCTGTGATAATTGAAGATAACATTATTACAGCCACCAGGGTTATTTTACCAATTGAAAATAGTATTGAAATACCTGCTCATTTTGGATTGCGCCATAGAGCCGGATTAGGAATTACCATCAGATCTGATGCTTTAGCACTTATGGTATCTGAAGAAACTGGTCAAATCTCCTATATTAATAATGGTGCATTCATATTATTCGAAGATGCACAAGATTTGGTTGAAATTATCAAAGAAGACCTTACCTATTAGTTTGGTATTTAGTTGATATAAATAATTTCTTTTTCCTTTATAATAATCAATCCATTTGATTACAAAATACTTATCATTAAATTATACGATCCAGTCAATAAGCAGGATTGTTTGAATTACTAAAAAATTGAACTGAATTTATTAGAGCCTAACTTTCAAATGTGTAATTTTGTTTAATAAATAATAATACTCCAGATCATGAAATATTTACCAATTGACAGCAAACTATTTATAAAGAACAGAGCTAAATTTGTTCAGAGAATGAAGCCCAATTCAATGGCTGTTTTTAATTCCAATGATATTTACCCTATAAGTGCCGATAGCACTTTGCCTTTTGCCCAACACAGGGATATTTTTTACTTATCTGGTGTAGATCAAGAGGAAAGCATATTGATTATTTTTCCAGATGCAATAAAAGAAGAATATCGTGAAATTTTATTTTTAAAAGAAACCAACGAACATATCGCTATTTGGGAAGGAGAAAAACTCACAAAAGAAAAAGCACTAAAAACATCGGGCATTAAAAATGTCTTTTGGATACAGGATTTAGAGAAGACATTGTTCGAATTAATGACACTTACAGAAAATGTATACCTAAATACAAATGAGCACTATCGTGCAAACACTGATACCGAGACCAGAGAAGCGAGGTTTATAAATTGGTTACAAAAAAAATATCCCGTCCATACTTATTTGAGATCGCAACCCATTTTACAGCGTTTACGCTCCATAAAAGAACCTGAAGAAATTGCACTGATACAAAAGGCTTGTGATATTACCGAAAAAGGATTTAAAAGAGTTCTGACCTTTGTTCAACCTAAGGTAACGGAATATGAAATTGAGGCTGAATTTATTCATGAATTTATTAGAAATCGGTCGGATGGATTTGCCTATACTCCTATTGTGGGTTCGGGTTACAACGCATGTGTATTACATTATATTGAAAATAATCAAAAATGTAAGGCGGGTGATGTTATTTTAATGGACGTGGGAGCGGCATATGCAAATTACTCAAGCGATATGACAAGATGTATTCCAGTATCAGGTAAATTTACTGATCGTCAAAAGGATGTTTACAATGCGGTATTAAGAGTAAAAAAGGCCGCTGCTAAAATGCTGAAACCAGGGGTCTTATGGGAAGAATATCATATTGAAGTTGGGAAATTAATGACTGATGAGTTAATTCAACTTGGCTTAATCAGTAATAAAGATGTTAAAAATGAAGATCCTAAATGGCCTGCATATAAAAAGTATTTTATGCATGGCACTTCACATCATATGGGCTTGGACACACATGATTACGGTATACTGACTGAACCTATGCAGTCAGGAATGGTTTTTACAGTAGAACCGGGAATTTATATCCCTGATGAAAATTTAGGAATTCGGATAGAGGATAACTATGTTATACAAGAAAAAGGAGAACCTATCAATTTGATGGCTAATATTCCCTGTGAAATAGAAGAAATAGAGGCATTAATGAATCAGTAATATTCTGATTTTATTTTATTTATAAATTTTCACCATGCCCATAGTAAACTACAGAAACATCAATGTCCATTATAGCTCCCAAGGCAAAGGAAGAGCGGTAGTTTTGTTACATGGGTTTTTGGAAAATTTAAACATGTGGCGTGATATAACTAAAGAACTATCAAAAAAGAATCGCGTAATAAGCATTGATCTATTGGGGCATGGAAAAACTGATAATTTTGGTTACATCCATACTATGGAGGAGCAAGCTAAAATAGTAAAGTTTGTTTTAAACTATCTCAAACTAAGGAAATATATTCTAGTTGGTCACAGCATGGGAGGTTATACATCTCTTGCTTTCGCAGAATTATATGCGGAAAGTTTAAAGGGAATATGTTTAATGAATTCAAGTGCTTTACCAGATTCAAATGAGAGAAAAGCAAATAGGGACCGAGCGGTTGAAGCAGTCAAATACAAGTCCGAAATTTTTGTGAAAATGGCCATTCCAAATTTGTTCGCTGAGGATAATATAGAGATGTTTAAAAATGAGATCAAGCAAGTTACCAAAGAGGCATTACAAATTTCTACTCGTGGTATTATTGCTGCATTGGAAGGGTTAAAAATTAGGAAGGATTACACTTATTTGTACAATACATTAAAGATTCCAGTACAAATGATCATAGGCAAAAAGGATCCCGCTTTGGATTATGAATCTTTAATTGAACAAACAAATGATACCAATGTTTTACTCATAGAATTTCCTGATGGACATATGAGTCATTTTGAAAACAAACATGAACTAATCAATGCTTTGAAATTATTTATTAAATTGTGTAATTGAAAATTAATCTTCATTTAAAATCTATAAAATGGGAAAAACTTTAAGACTGTCAATGATCTTTCTTTTGGCCATCAATTTGTCTTTCGCACAAACCAAAGAGGAAAAGAAAAAGAACAAAGAAGAAAAAGCAAAAAATGAATATGAAGAGACCAAATTACTTATTGATTCCGGAGCATATAATTTTATAGCTACCTGGACGACCACACAAAATGGAAGAAGAATAGATTTGACTACAAATATGGGCTATTTAAAAATTAACAAAGATAATGCAGAAGCGGATCTACCTTATTTTGGAGTTGCGCAAGTAGCCTCATTTTCCGGAAATGGTGGTATTAAATTCAATAATGAGAATGTTAATTATCAAATCGAACTTAACGATAAAAAACAACTTATAATCATCCAATTTAAGGCCAATCAGAAATCAGAGGCCCTTAATCTGACTTTATCTGTCTTCAAAAGTGGAAATGCTTCTTTATATGTTTCTAGTAGCAATAGAAACAGTATTAGCTACGATGGGAGAGTCACTGAACTGGCCAATTCAGATTAATTATTCCTTGTTTAAAGCGTTCCAGCCTTGTGCAATTAATTCTATTTTTTGATTAGCACGCGTAATTAAATGCTTCCCTTCACTCTCTTCTGTCATATATCCAACAACGGTAAGGTTCGGATTTCCCTTGATCTTTGGGAAATCTGATTGATCTATTGTAAACAACAATTCATAATCTTCACCTCCACTCAGTGCAACCGTTGTGCTGCTAATATTAAATTCTTCACAAGTAGATATTACCTGTTGGTCAAGAGGAATTTTATCTTCATGCAAATTACACCCCACCTTGGATTGTTTACATAAATGTAAAATTTCGGATGACAACCCATCAGATATATCAATCATTGATGTTGGTAAAACTTCCATTTCCTCCAGCATTTCAACAATATCTTTTCGAGCTTCCGGCTTTAATTGTCGTTCTACCAAATATGAATAATTATCCAATTCTGGTTGTGCATTTGGGTTAACCTGAAATACCTGTTTCTCACGCTCTAAAACCTGCAAACCCAGATAGGCAGCTCCCAAATCACCACTTACAACAAGTAAATCGTTGGGTTTGGCACCACTTCTATACACCACATCCTTCTTTTTTGCTTCCCCAATCGCCGTAATTGAAATTAAAATACCTTTGGTTGATGAAGTTGTATCACCACCAACTAAATCTACATTATAACTCTTACATGCCAAATAAATACCTTCATACAATTCCTCAACTGCTTCCAGAGTAAAACGATTAGATAAGGCTATAGAGACCGTGATCTGATTCGCGGCGCCATTCATAGCATAAATATCTGATAAATTTACCATTACTGCTTTGTAACCCAGATGTTTGAGAGGCATGTAACTCAGATCAAAATGAACACCCTCAATCAATAGATCCGTAGTTATTAAGATCTCACTCTTCCTGTTCTCAATCACTGCGCAATCATCACCGACACCCTTTATTGTACCTTTGTTTTGAATAACAAATTGCTTGGTTAAGTGATCTATTAATTTGAATTCTCCCAAATCGGAAATTGATGTCCGAGATGCTTTTTTATTTTCTAACATTTTGCAAAGTTATACCATTTAATTTTAAAATCATTACTCGGAAGAGTCCATTGAATTACAATTTATTCTAAAACTAACTTTGTTGGTTATCATTTATTATAAGACAATTCTGTCATCATAAATTAGAAATCACTCCTACGGAACATTAAATTAATCTAAGCGCAAAGTTCTAATAAAAAAATTATTACATTTATTGCATTTGAAATAATTGCGAGATAACTATAATTTAGACATGTTAAAAAATTTATCCCTTTCTTCTAAGGTTCTTATTGGCGTTTTTACCGGTATATTTCTCGGACTGTTCTTTGGTGAAGAGGTAGGTTGGCTTTCCATTCCCGGAGATATTTTTATTGGATTACTTCAAATGACAGTACTGCCCTATATCATGTTTTCATTAATTGTCAATATTGGCCGTTTGACAATTGAAACAGGAAAGAAGATAATTAAATATGGCTTAATTTTTTTATTTTTACTATTGGCCATTGGGATGATCTACTTATTAATCCTTCCCTTAGCTTTTCCCACTTGGGGTAGTGGAAGTTTTTATAGTAGTGACTTTGTTCAAGAATCAAAACCTTTTGATTTTGTGAAACTCTATATACCGGCCAATCTATTCGAATCTTTAAGTGACAATATTGTACCTGCTGTAGTTCTCTTCAGTATTTTTATAGGCCTTGGTGTAATGAAATTACCAAATAAAGAAGCCTTATTACAACCGCTGGATGTTCTAACCGATGGTTTAAATCAGGTAAATAAAATGATCGTAAAGATCACTCCTGTTGGTGTTTTTAGCATTGCAGCCGGTGTTGTCAGTAAGTTAAGTTGGTCTGACCTAAGCAGATTACAAGGGTATTTATTAATTTATTTGTTAGCAGCAATATTAATAACTTTTGTCGTACTACCATATCTTATTTCCATATTCACTCCATATTCTACAAAAACAATATTTAAACTTACTCGCTCTACACTAATAACGATTTTTGCCACTGGAAAAATAATTGTTGTATATCCTCAATTGATCGAAAATATAAAAGAAATATTAAGAACTCAGGAAGGTGTTAGCAAGGAGGATCAGGATGAGATAGATATTATTATGCCTTTGGCATATCCATTCCCGAATCTAGGAACTTTTATGATCTTTATATTTGTTCCTTTTGCAGCATGGTATACCGGGGAGGCGCTAAATTATAATGATTATCCTATTTTTTTAAGCTCCACGTTGTTGAGTAGTTTTGTTGCTCCCATCACAGGATTACCTTTCAGTTTGGATCTACTGAAAATTCCACAAGAAACTTTCCAGCTATTTGTAGTTTCAACAGTACTTACAGATCGCATTCGAGTTGTCCTTGGTGCTTTTCATTTGATCACACTTACTTTATTAACCATTTCTGCCGGAGGAGGTTTTCTAAAATTTAAAAAAGGAAAATTTATTCAAGCAATCATTGTAATATCTATCACAAGTTTCATTTCCATATTCGGGATGAATATGTTGTTAAAAAAAAGTATGCAAAATATACCAACCAATGAGGAAATTATCAATCGATTTAAGCTTATTAGCGAGGAGCAACCCTTTATTATTTTGGAGCACCCAAAAAGAAATCCTAACAAAAAATGGCGAGGTGAAAATACTTTAAGCAGAATTAAAAGAAGAGGTAAGATCAGAATTGGCTTTTATAAAAATTCTTTGCCCTTTACTTTTTTTAACAAAGACAGCCTATTAGTAGGGTATGGAATTGATCTGGCACATAAATTGGCAAAGGATCTTGAGGTTAGTATTGAATTTGTTCCCATTGAAATTGGATTATTAATACCTGAATTAAATCAGGATTATTTCGATATTGCTATATCTGATGTTTTCTTATCGAGCAGATATGCGGAAGAAATTGAATTGTCAAAACCATATCTACATGTTTCTTTAGCGCTTCTTACAAAAGGACAATATCAACTTTGATGACTTTAAGACAACTATTAAATTAGACACATTCACAATATCTTATTTTGAAAGACCTGAAATAGCGAACGAATTTTTGTCCTATTTCCCTCATGGTGGATCCTATGCTATAAATGATCCCGAAGAATTTTTCGATCAAAAAAAGAATGATTCGATTAAAATTGATGCTCACCTTACAAGCGCAGAAAGAGCTGCCGCGATAACAGTTGCTCATCCTAATTATAAAGTAGTCAACCCCTTACCCTACCACATAAATAATGCCTTGGTATTTCCAATTGCAAAGGATGAAGTATGGAGAAGATACATAGACAAATGGATTGATTTTAGAACTAATGACGGTGCGTTTCAACGAATTTATGACCAATGGATTCTAGGAAAAGAGTTTAAAAAAGAACAAAAAACATGGAGTATCTATGAAAATATGCTAAAACCTAAATGGGAGTCAAAAAAGGAGGAGAACACCCCTATTCATGAAGACGGAAATTAATAATCGAACTTTTTTATTATTTTATTTATTGTACTTCATAATATTTTTCACAAAATACATAATGGCCCAATAATTGCGACTTCTAGTTGGCAAAACAAATTATAGTTTATTAGCAGAACTAATAGCTATTAGCACAAGTTTTAATTATATTTGTTAAACAATATCTCATTATTGCATCTGCCCAACCTTGTGAATAAATATTTTTAATTTATTTAATTATTAAGTTATTACTACTTATATGAGCGATACAATCTATAGTGTCATTACTGGAACCGGTAAATTCATTCCATCAAATCGAATCAAAAATGAAGTATTTTTATCCAATGATTTCTATGAAAATGATGGAAGAAAAATTAATAAGACAAATCAGGAAATTATAGATAAATTTTTAGAAATAACCACAATCGCGGAAAGAAGATATGTGAGCAAAGATCAGTCAACTTCTGATATAGCCTTTTTAGCTGCATTGGATGCATTAAAAAGCTCCGATGTTGATAAAGAGAACCTAGACTACATTATTGTTGCTCATAATTTCGGTGATGTACAAGATGGCAGACCTCAATTGGATATTGTACCTAGTTTAGCGGCACGTGTTAAACATAAATTAAAAATAAAGAATCCTAATACCGTGGCATATGATCTACCATTTGGCTGTCCAGGGTGGTTACAGGGTGTAATTCAAGCAGATTATTTTATAAAATCAGGCGATGCTAAAAAAATAATGGTCATCGGAGCCGACATCTTATCAAGAGTATCTGATCCCCATGACAGGGATAGCATGATTTATGCTGACGGCGCAGGAGCTGTTATTTTGGAGGCCAAAAGTAGTGATACACCCATTGGCATACTTTCTCATAAAACAAGATCAGACACTTATGAATATTCTAAAATGTTATTTATGGGTCCATCCTATAAAAAAGAACTGGATCAAAATGGTGAGCTATTCTTAAAAATGAATGGTCGGAAATTATATCAATATGCTTTGGAAACTGTTCCGAATGCCATAAAAGAGTGCTTAGACAAGAGTAAAATACCGATACAGGAAGTGAAAAAATTCCTGATACATCAAGCAAATGGCAAAATGGATGATGCGATCCTGAAAAGAATTTATCTATTATATGGAGTGCAAAACATACCGGAAGATATCATGCCAATGACCATATCATGGTTGGGTAATTCATCAGTCGCTACGATTCCAACTTTACTGGATCTTATCGTAAAAGGAAAGTTCGAGCCACATAAAATAGAGAAAGGAGATGTCTTGGTTTTTGCATCTGTGGGAGCTGGAATGAATATTAATGCCGTTACATATAGAGTGTAATTCACGTGTCAAATACTTACCTTTGCAGCCATATGGAAATTGGGCAAATAAATAAACTTAAAGTTGAAAGAATAACTGATATAGGGTGTTACCTGATTGATGATGATAAGAATGAGGTGCTTTTACCAACAACAATTATATCTAAAAATTATAGTTTCGGAGATCATATAAATGTCTTTGTTTATAAAGATTTAGATGATCGGACCGTGGCTACTACAATACAACCAGGTATTCTATTGGATCAATTTGCTTTTTTAAAAGTGACCCAAACCAAGAAAGGAGATGTTTTTATGGATTGGGGAATGCCTGATGACCTGTTGGTTCCTTTTGCAGAGCAGTCTCAGAAGATGCTTGTTGAAAATTGGTATTTGATTTTCCTTTTAAAGGATGAAGAAACAGGTAATTTAATCGGTTCTAACAAGGTAAATGATTTCGTATTTTTTGATGAAATAGATCTAAAAACAGGCGATGAAGTTGATCTATTAGTGTACAAAACAACGGATTTGGGGATGAATGCCATTGTCAATAATTTGCACAAAGGCCTGATCTTTAATTCGAATATTCATAAAAATATCAACCTGGGTGATAAACTTAAAGGATATGTCAAGGAAGTAAGAGATGATGGAAATATTGATCTTCTTCTGGAACCGATGGGTTATAAAGGAAGTATAGATAAAAACTCAAAAGTAATTCTAGATGCCTTATCGGAAAGCGATGGTTTTTTGGATTTAACTGACAAAAGTAATCCCGAGGATATTAAATTTATACTTGGATTGAGTAAAAAAGCTTTTAAAAGAAGTTTAGGGAATTTGTATAGACAAAAATTGATAGAAATTTATAAAGATGGCGTCAAATTGCTATAAATATTTATCAAATTCCACGCTCCTTTTGAATGTGTTCATAAGCATTCTGTACTTGACGGAATTTATCATCTGCTCCTTTTAAATGTTCAGGTCCGAGATTTCTTAGTTTATCAGGATGATATTTCTTAACCATTTTCCTATACGCCTTTTTAACCTCATCATCAGTGGCACTTTTTTTAATTTCTAAAATTTTATATGAGCCGTCAACCTCGTTATAAAACATTGCTTTGATCGAACTGAAATCATACTCTCTGATATTCAAGTAACCTGCAATGGTATGGATCTTGTGCATTTCATCCTGCGTAACCGTTCCATCCGATTTGGCTACTCCAAATAAAAAGTGAAGCAACTGTAATCTTGAGGCGTGGGTCATATTTTGCCTTATTTGCAGACAGACCTGACGTGTGGATATATTTTTATCAGCAATAATTCCCTTAAAAAGCTTGAAAGCTCTTAAAGCCCTGGCCTGACCATACATACTAATAAAAGTAGAACGCACAAAATCTAATTCTCTCTTGTCTATTTTACCGTCAGTTTTGATAACGATAGCTGCTAAAACCAACAAACTTATTTCGAAATCGCCTGAACTTGTATTTACATAGGATCCTGCCTCATCTCTATAATCCATAAGATCTTTATCCGAAAATCCATCGACCAAACTACCCAATACATAACCCAATATTCCACCAATCGGACCTCCAAATGTCCAACCAATTCCGGCACCTAACCACTTTGAAAAATTCACTATATAATATTTTAAAGAAGCGCAAATATACATTTCTAACAACAAACGAATGCTTATTGGTTCTTAATATTTTGTGAATTTTATAAGATTATAAGTAAATTTCATTGCTTATATTTGCAGTTCAAAAAATTTAACTAAAAAACAATAAAATATGTATCCAGAAGAATTAATAAGACCGATGCGTCAGGAATTAGTAAATGCCGGTTTTGAAGAGTTGCATTCTGCGCAAGATGTTGAAATTGCATTAGATAAAGAAGGAACTACTTTGGTTATGGTAAATTCAGTTTGTGGATGTGCTGCAGGTACGGCAAGACCAGGAACTATAGCTTCATTACAATTTGATAAAACACCAACTCGCCTTACAACAGTTTTCGCCGGAGTTGACAGGGAATCTACGGATGCCGCAAGATCAAAAATGATCCCTTTTCCTCCATCTTCTCCTTCAATAGCCTTGTTTAAAGATGGTCAATTAGTGCACATGTTAGAACGTCATCATATAGAAGGCCGGTCCGCTGAAATGATTGCATCTAATTTGATAGGAGCCTATGAAGAATTCTGTTAGAAAATGAAATTACTATTCCTAGTCATTCCTATAATCTTATTTGGCTGTAGTGATGCACAAGATTTGGCAGCACAAGAAGTGGAAAAAAAGGCAATTGACAAGTTAAAATCTGAGATTGTCGTTTTGGCGGAAAGTTCTATATGTTCTGAAGATAATGACTGTAATTTTGTAGGTCTGGGGTCTAAACCATGTGGAGGACACTGGGAATATTTGGTATATTCGAATTCCATAGACACTATTAAATTTCTGGCTAAAGTGGAAGATTGCAATAGATTAGAAAATGAATTTAACCAAAAATGGGGCATTATTTCTGACTGTAGTTTCGTAGTACCTCCTGATTCTGTGATTTGCGAAAATGGGAAATGTAAAGCAATGTATTCTAATTAGTTCTATTTAAAAGATTATTTGAAAAAACTAAATTTAAACCTCTGATTTGTCAGAGGTTTTTTTATTTTGCATCATGTATAAAAAAGAAATCATCAACCAAACGGTTAATTTTGTAAAAAAAGAATTGGCCAGCGCAGAAGGAGGGCATGATTGGTTCCACATAGAAAGAGTTTGGAGAACTGCCAAAATAATTGCAAAAAATGAATCAGCAGATCCTTTTATTGTTGAATTAGGTGCTCTATTGCACGATATTGCAGATGCCAAATTTTTTGATGGGGACGAGACGGTAGGCCCAAGAAAAGCAAGATATTTTTTGAAAAGCATTGAAGTTGATGAACCGACAATACAACATATAGAAAATATAATTGACCATATTTCTTATAAAAATACTTTAGCTATAAATTCATCGAATCAAGACTATAATTCCAAAGAACTGGAAGTTATTCAAGATGCAGACAGGTTAGATGCACTCGGTGCCATTGGGATTGCTCGGGCATTTAGTTATGGGGGATTCAAAAATAGAGAACTATACAATCCAAATATAAAGCCTAATATTAATCTAAGTAAGGACGCCTATAAAAAGAGTACCGCTCCCACTATCAATCATTTTTACGAAAAATTACTTCTTTTAAAGGATAAAATGAACACAGATACCGGTAAACAAATGGCCGAACAAAGACATGATTTTATGAACTGTTTTTTAGAACAGTTCTATAAGGAATGGGAAACCAAGAAATAGTTTATTCAAAATCCGGCTTTCTTTTTTCTAAAAAAGCGGATGTGCCTTCCGCAAAGTCATTCGTTCCAAAACATTTTCCAAACTGTTCTATCTCAACTTCAAATCCATTAACTCCATCTTTATCATTTGCATTTATAGATTTAATCGCCGCAGCAATTGCCGTTGAAGAGTTTTGCGAAATTTTATACGCTAATTTTTCGCATAAAGGGATTAACTCATTTTGATCTACCACATAATTCACTAAACCATAATTTAGAGCCTCTTCAGCGGTAATCATGTTTGCCGTCATGATCAATTCCATTGCCTTCCCTTTTCCTATCAAAAGCGGCAATCGTTGCGTTCCCCCATATCCCGGAATTAATCCCAAAGTAACCTCAGGCAATCCCATTTTTGCATTCCTACTAGCAACTCTAAAATGACAGGACATCGCCAATTCCAATCCTCCTCCTAATGCGAAACCATTAATAGCAGCAATTACCGGTGTAGTCAAATTTTCTATAAAATCAAACAATAATTCCTGCCCGATTTTGGCTAATTCAGACCCCTTGTTCATATTGAAGTCGGCAAATTCAGAAATATCAGCTCCAGCTACGAACGCCTTGTCCTCACTACCAATAATAACAATAACTCTTATATCGCTATCTTCCTCCAAATCACGAAAAGCATTGTGTAATTCGGCAATTGTTTCTTTGTTTAAGGCATTGAGTTTTTTAGGACGATTAATCGTAATAAAGGCTAAATAATCGTCTATTTCAATAATAATATTATTATAATTCATTTTTAATTATTTTCTTCTTTAAAAGATTTTTCTATCAAATAATCTCAATTTCAAATTTAAGGTTTTACGTTTTTTGCCACTTTTTGCAATTAGATGCAAGCCTCAAAGAGTAAAATAAACCTCACTTGGCTCAATAAATATCGTAAACGTTTTGGTTGCTAATCAAAGATCATCCTTTTGGTAAAGTTACTCTAAAAACAGTTTCTCCTTTTGCATTTGTTTCAAAAATAATGTTTCCGTTATAGGCCTCTACAATGCTCTTTATCATCGGCAAACCAAGTCCCATACCACTGGATTTGGTAGTAAATCTAGGTTCAAAAACCCTCTTTTTGTCCTCATCAGCTATTCCATTACCGCTATCAATTACTTCAATGACGACTTTGTCATTTTCTTCTTTAACAACTACCAATATTTTCGGTTCAATACTATTTTTAACTGCTTGTATTGCATTGGTGATAAGATTTGTTATTATTCTCGTAAGATGAATCTTATCTAGTTTTGCAATTATTGAGTCAGTACTGTATTCGTAGACTATATAATCTTCCTGAAAAATGTCAAGTGCTAATTTCACTTCATCAACTACATTTAATTGGACTTTCTTTGGGGAGGGCATTTCAGCAAAACTTGAAAAAGCCGTAGCTATAGAACTCATGATGTCAATCTGCTGAATTAAAGAAAGGCTGTAGTCCTTCAATTTTTGTTTAATATCAGGATCTTCCGGGTCAAACCTATGCTCAAAACTCTGTATAGTGAGTCTCATGGGTGTAAGTGGATTCTTTATTTCATGTGCCACTTGTTTGGCCATTTCCCTCCATGCTTGTTTTCTTTCAATTTGAGCCAATTTAACAGCACTTTCCTCAAGTTGATCGATCATTGCATTATATGCCAATACCAAGCTTGAAAGTTCAAGCCCGGAATCTTTCAATAAAATTTTCTTATTGGTTTTATCCAGAGCTGTTTGCCTCATTTTATCACTGACATATTCAATGGGTCTAGTAATATATTTCGACAAAAAATAAGCGGTGATAATGGCAATTAACAAAATGATGAGGTAAACCAAAGAAAGGCGTTGTAAAAATTCTTTTAATTCTTCATCCTGAAAAGTATTGTCCTGTAAATATGGGACCCCAATAATCCCAATTGGCTCATTATTAATATTTTCCAAATAAGAAAATGAAGACTTATATCGCTTTCCGTCCGCCGAAACTTTTGGCAAAACAGTTCTATGCAGCGGATTTTGATCAATTTTATTCAGTATGGATCCTGACAAATTTTCTTCAGCAATATCTCCTGAAAAGAAGTCATTAGAGCTTCGCAGAAGTGATCCGGATAAATTATATATATTGATATCCAAATTATGAATATCAGAAATTTCCTTGATTTTAGTCTCCAGTACTGTAGGCAGAAATTCCAATTCAAATGAATAATTTCCTTCCCTGTCCAACTCATACCTGATGGCTGATTTTATCGCTTCTTCCTTTCGCTCCAGTCTTTTTTCATGATAGTCTTCGGCTTGCTCATTATATTGATAAATAGTGATCGCCGCAATCAATATAGAAGCAATTACCACCAAAAAAATCATGTAAACAAAAATACGCGTACGTAGTGAAATTTTATTTTTCATTATTTCATTCTCAATTGAAATGTCATTGTAATATACTTTTTATAAATGTAGGGATATTTTTAATAGAATTTTCACCTAGAAATTTCACAAAAGCAGAACCTATTATTGCCCCTTCTGTACTATTAGTAGCTTGATTAAAAGTTTCTTTATTTGATATTCCGAAACCAACGATTTGTGGCGTTTTCAATTTCATTTCAGCTATTTTAGAAAAATACTCTTCCTGATCCTTTCCAAAGGTGTTTTTAGCTCCTGTAGTACTTGCCGAGCTCACCATGTAAATAAATCCATCGGAAATTGAATCCACGAATTCCACTCTCTTCTTCGAAGTTTGAGGAGTTATTAAAAAAATATTTACCAGATTATATTTCTTAAAAATCTGTTCATACTCTTTATGATAAACATCAACTGGTAAATCTGGTATAATAAGTCCGTCTAACCCTATTTCAGCACATTTCCTGCAAAATTCTTCTACACCATATTGCAATATTGGATTAAAATATCCCATTATTAACAATGGGATACTAACCGTCTCTCTTATATTTTGCAATTGAGAAAATAATAATTCCGTTGACATTCCATTTTGTAATGCTTGAGTTCCGCTTTGTTGGATAGTTGGGCCATCCGCTAAAGGGTCAGAAAAAGGCATACCAATCTCGATCATATCAACGCCCGATTGTTCCAATTCTTCTATTATTGATACTGTGTCATTCAAATTAGGATATCCAGCAGTAAAATATATGGACAATATCTTTTTATTCGTGCTTTCGTTAATTTTTTTTCCTTCTAATGTAGATTGAATTCTATTCATGAAAATTTTATAATTTTAGTCTGAATTTATTTTAGGATAATATCCTTACCATTCACTATCAAAGTTTTCTTCTAGTTAAGACCTACAAGGTTTTGAAAACTTTGCAGAATACTCATATTATAATCCAAAATAGTCAATGTATGTATTTAGATCCTTATCTCCTCTTCCAGATAAATTGACCACAACGATGTCATCTTTTTTAAAATCTCTTTTTTTAAATATGGCCAGGGCATGTGCTGATTCAATTGCAGGAATTATTCCTTCTAATTCACAAAGTTCTAATCCGGCCTTCATCGCTTCATCATCTGTTGCGTTCAAAAATTCTGCTCTTCCACTTTTAAATAAATACGCATGCTGTGGGCCAACTCCCGGATAATCCAATCCCGCTGAAATAGAATATGGTTCAATTATTTGACCATCTTCCGTTTGCATCAACATTGTTTTACTCCCATGAATAATCCCCTCTTTACCCAACTGACTCGTTGCGGCTGATTTTCCAGATTCTACCCCTTTTCCTGCGGCTTCAACAGCGATTAACTTTACATTTTCATCGTCTAAATAATGATAGAATGCTCCGGCAGCATTACTACCTCCCCCGACACATGCGATAATATAATCAGGGTTTTCGGTGTTTTCATGTTCCTTCAATTGCCATTTAATTTCTTCAGAAATTATAGACTGGAAGCGCGCTACCATATCTGGATAAGGATGAAATCCAACAACGGATCCAATAATATAATGTACGTCCACTGGATCGTTTATCCAGGCTCTTATCGCTTCATTAGTTGCATCTTTTAACGTTCTGCTACCCGATTTTGCCGGTACTACCGTTGCACCCAGCATTTTCATTCGCGCTACATTAGGAGCTTGCCGTTCAATATCAATTTCACCCATATAAATTGTACATTCCACCCCTTCCAATGCACAAACTGTAGCAGTGGCAACACCATGTTGACCCGCCCCTGTTTCTGCAATGATCTTCTTTTTACCCAATCGCTTGGCCAATAAAATTTGACCAATAGTATTATTTATTTTGTGCGCTCCTGTGTGATTCAGGTCCTCTCTTTTAAGATATATTTTCGTTTTGTGCCTTTCAGACAATCTTTTCGCAAAATATAATGGAGATGGACGCCCTACATAATCTTTCAATAAAGATTGAAACTCCTTTTTAAAGGCCTTCTCATTCATTATCTCCAAATATCTATTTTGAAGTTCCTCCATATTTGGGTATAACATTTCAGGCACAAATGAACCTCCAAATTCACCATAATAACCCTTGTCGTCTGCTTGATATGATCCTTTCATTTTTATTAATTAGTTAATCCAATCACAGGTTGTTTTTAAAATATTTTAACTTATCTATTTGTTTTAGCCCCGGTTCATCCTCAAATTTACTATTCACATCCAGAGCATAACAGTATCTGGATAATTCGCTTTTTGTGAAATTCTTTATACTTTCCAATTCCTCCAAACCAATTCCCCCACTTAAGAAAAAAGGTTTTTCACTTGGGTAATTCTCTAACAAATTCCAGTCAAAAACAATACCATTACCTCCTTTTTCCTTTCCTTTAGTATCAAACAAAAAATAATCACAAACATCTTCATAGTATTTCAATACATCAAAATCAAATATTTTTCCAATAGTAAATACCTTTATCACTTCTACATTCTTCAAATCCTTACAAAACTCGGGACTTTCATCTCCATGTAATTGAATCGCCTGTAGATCAAATTTCTCAATATAATCATTTATCTCTTCCAATCCGGCATCGACAAAAACACCTACTTTCTTGATCACTTTCGGTAAAACCGGAAGGATGCCATCAAAATTTCTTTTGGATCTTCCATAAAAAATAAAGCCCATATATTCAGGTTGTAGCTCAGCAACGGCCTTAATATTGTCTTCGTATTTCATTCCACAAATCTTAAGTTTCATGTTTAATAGATCAATAGTTTTTTTTTAAGCAACTCACTCCAGCACTTTTAATCTTCCCAGGTCAAGAAGGAATGGTTAATTCTCGTAAGAATCTAATTGCCGCCTCGCCGGGATCCACAGTTTTCATAAAATTTTCTCCAATTAAAAAACCTTTAAATCCATATTGTTTCAGCTCTTGAATTGCTGTAACAGAACTGATTCCACTTTCTGAAATTTTTTATTCTGTCATCAGGAATTAATTTCGATAAGCCTTTACTTGTTTCCAAAGAAACTTCAAAAGTTTTTAAATTTCGATTGTTAACACCTACCAAATGAACATAGGTCAAATCGGCTTTATTCAATTCTTCTTTATTATGAACCTCCAACAGAACTTCAAGGCCCAGTTTATTGGCCAAACTTGAGTATTTAATAATCTCATTTTCAGTTAATATTGCTGATATCAACAAAATGGCATCAGCTCCATAAGCTTTTGCTTCAAATATTTGATAAGAATCTATAATAAATTCCTTTCTTAAAATGGGCAAATTAACCGTATTTCGAACTTGTATCAGATCATCCAAAGAGCCGCCAAAATATTTCGTATCCGCCAAAACTGAAATACCGGAAACACCAGCTTCCTGATATCCCCTGACAACATCAATCACACTACTTTTGTGATTAATTACTTCTTTTGATGGTGAACGACGTTTAAATTCTGCAATAATTCCACTCCCTGATCTTACACTTGCAGCTAAAGAATTCGTATGACGAAAAAACATAGGAGATTTTTGTAAAAAGTCTATTGATAACATTTCCTTTTTAGCCGCTACTTCTTTCCTCTTATCAATTACAATTTTATCTAATATATTCATGGATTACATTATTAACTTAACTCTTGTAATTTTTTAAATGTACCTAATGCTGTTTTACTTTCTATCGATTCTTTTGCCATATAAAAACCTTCCAAATGAGATACTTTCTTGGACACTGAAATTGCCAATCCCGCATTCGCGCAAACAACATTATTCTGTGCCTCAGTTCCGTCGCCTTTTAAGATCTTCATAAAGATGCCTGCACTGTTTTCAACGTTTATTCCACCGTAAATATCCTCTTGCTTAATATTCTTAATACCCAACTCTCCAGGACTAAACATCTTTTCTTCTTTATTACTGATCATTTTTGTGTTATCTGTCAGAGAAATTTCATCATATCCTGCTAAATCGTGAAGAATAGCATAATTTTTATCCATATTTTGATATAAATATCCATACATTCTGGCTAGTTCTAAACTAAAAACGCCTACTACTTGATTATTTGGGAAAGATGGATTTACCATTGGTCCCAGCATATTAAAAAATGTTTTCACTCCCAACTCTTTTCTTATTGGTGCTACATTTTTCATGGCAGGATGAAATAACGGTGCATGTAAAATACATATACCGGCCTTATCTATGGCTTTTTCTAATTTATCCCTATCGTTTGAGAAATCAATACCTAAATATTCCAGAACATTCGAAGAACCGCAGGAAGAAGAAACACCATAATTACCGTGTTTTGCAACTTTTACTCCTGCTCCAGCGGTTACAAATGAAGATAAGGTTGAAATATTAAATGTATCCTTCCCATCTCCACCGGTTCCGCACAAATCAATTGTATTATAAGCCGATAAATCAATGGGTAAGCACAACTCCAATAATGCTTCTCTAAATCCGTCTAATTCATCAATTGAAACGCTTCGCATCATATATACCGTTAAAAAAGAAGCTATTTGACTGTTATTATAATTTCCTTTTGAAATGTTGACCAAGACATTTTTTGCTTCACTTTTACTGATCTTTTCGTGATTTATTAATCTGTTTAATATTTCTTTCATTTTACTATTATTTATTCTAAATAGTTTTTTTTACTCAAAATTTTCGAGACTTCAGGTCAATGTATTAGAATTCAAGAATATTTTGGATCTAATTACTTTTTCCTTTCCCTAAGACTCTACCCAGTTTTTTAATATATTTTTTCCTTCTGGAGTCAATATCGATTCCGGGTGATACTGCACAGCTCTAACATCGTATACTTTGTGTCTTAATGACATCACCTCTCCGTTATTATCAACCGCTGTCACAATTAAATCATCAGGCAAATTCTCAGAAACCACCCATGAATGGTAGCGTCCTACTTCAATTATTTTTGGTATTCCAACATACAGAACTTCATCTTCATTAACCAATTCAATTTCTGTAGAAACTCCGTGATATACTTTATCCAAATTTTCAATTTTCCCTCCAAACACCTCTGCGATAGCTTGCTGGCCAAGACATATTCCTAAAATACTTTTCGTCGCTGCATATTGTTTGATGAGCGGCTTCAATAGACCCGCTTCATCAGGAATTCCAGGACCGGGAGACAGCAATATTTTATCAAATTCTTCAACCTCCTCCAGAGTCAATTTATCATTTCTTTTTACAGTTACATCACAATCTAAATCGTGTAAATAATGCACTAAATTATAAGTGAAAGAATCGTAATTATCTATTACTAATATTTTTTTCATTTTTCTATATTATATATTTTCTGCTAGTTCCAGTGCGTTTTTTAAGGCACCTAATTTATTATACACCTCTTGCAACTCACTTTCTGCATTTGATTTTGAGACGATGCCTGCACCGGCCTGATAAAACAATCTATGATTCTTACTCAAGAATGATCTGATAATTATGGCATGATTAAAGTTACCCTTAAAATCCATAAAGCCAATGGCTCCTCCATAAAAAGCGCGATTTGTCTTTTCATATTTTTCAATAAGCTGCATTGCCTTATGCTTAGGAGCTCCCGACAACGTTCCTGCCGGAAAGGTATCTGCAACTATTTGAAATGTAATTGTATCCTCATATTTTTTGCCAACAACTTTTGATACCAAATGGATTACGTGAGAAAAAAATTGAATTTCCTTGTAATTCTCAACTTGAACATTCTCTCCATTTCTACTCAAATCATTTCTGGCGAGATCCACCAACATTACATGCTCCGCATTTTCTTTCTCATCATTAGACAATAATTTTGCAACCTCAAGATCCTTTTCATCGTTACCTGTGCGTTTGAATGTTCCTGCAATGGGATGAATTTCCGCCTTTCCGTTATTAACAACCAATTGAGCTTCCGGAGAAGAGCCAAAAATCTTAAAATTACCATAATCAAAATAAAATAAATAAGGGGATGGATTGATGGAACGTAAAGCTCTATACACATTAAATTCATCACCTTTAAAACCTTGAGAAAATCTTCGCGACAGTACTAATTGAAAAACATCTCCTCTAAAGCAATGTTTTTTAGCCAGCTCAACGTGTTCCTTAAATTCGTCATCTGTTAAATTTGAAATCTCATCTGAATCATTATAATAAGAATAAGAAGCAAAATTCTTGGTTTCGATCAACTGAATTATCTCTTCTATATTACTTTCACTATCATAACAATGGGCAAAAATATATGCTTCATTTTTAAAGTGATTTATGGCTATAATATTTTGATAAACAGCATAATAAATATCTGGAATATCTACATCATCTTCTTTTTTACGGATGGAAATATCTTCAAAAAATTGCACTGCATCATAATTTATATAACCGAATAATCCATTATTGATAAATTTAAAGTTTTTGTCTTCTACATCAAATTTCTGACTAAAGTCGTGTACTTCCTTGGGGACATCAACACCTTTATAAATTTCAAAACCCTTGCTAGTACCATCCGGAAAGGTTTGTAATATTTTTCCATTTTTAACAGTAATACTAGCGATAGGATTACAACATATATAGGAAAAACTATTTTCGTTACCGTGATAATCCGAACTTTCAAGGAGAATGCTATTAGGATATTTATCTCTTATTTTGAGATAAATACTAACCGGTGTTATTGTATCGGCTAGAATTTTTTTATAATGGGTTTTTAATTGGTACATTTTACTTTTATTAAAAAAAAAGGCTTGTCGTAAAGACAAGCCTAATTAGTATTATTGAATACATGGAGCTACTTCACAAGTTTTGAACTTTGTAAAGACCACCACCAAGTATGTAGTTTTTGTAATTTCATAATTCCAGTAGCAAATTTATAAACTTTTTTCTATTTTCAAAGATATTTTATATTATTTATATCATTTTTTAGTCTTACTTAATAAATAACCAAGTATCTCTTCACATTGTTAAGGTTATTCCAATGAAACTACTCTCCAGCCCGATCCGTCATGGAAATACAAATTATTGTCCGTACCAACATATAGATCTCCTAAATCACCACCTGCGGGTTCAGTAGCCTGAGGCTCTAATCGTAATGCTCCACTAATATGAACTTTTCGTTGCGGAGTACTCAGACCAACACCTAAATTACCTTCAATATAAGAATCAGCAATATTTTCGGAATAAATGGCAAAACTATTTCCTGCCACATTCGAATAAGGAGTGGCTATATACAATGCATAGGAATTTGCACCTACAGTTCCGGTACCTGCACCTCCTATCCATAATCCGTATGCGTTGCCCGTGATCTCACCTTCATTTAACATATACATAGATCCCAGGGAACCTTGCCCCATACTCGCACCTGAATGATTTGTTACAGAAATATTCATTCCATATCCAATGGTCATAACTCCGGCACTATTAGTATTGTCAACCACCAAACCGGCACCCCAAGCAATATTCCCTGAATTCCTCAATTGAGGTCGTGATCCTATTGCTTGTTGTGTAATTGTTCCACCCGAGCTATTTTCTACTATCCCTTGTGTTCCAATAGCAGCAGTAATAGTTCCTGTACTTGTGTTTCTGGAAAGTGCAGCAAGGCCATGGTTGAATGGGGCAACAGCTGTACCTTCATAAATGGCATCTATTAGCACTGCTGTCTGTGACTGACCTGCATCTTTGGTACCTTCAACATAAAGTTTATGATCGGTTGAAACTGCATTTCTACCAATACCCACTCTATCATCATAAAAGGCTATATCCGCAGTTGCACCATCAATAAATTTACCCGGGCCTCCGGTTCCTTCAACCCAAGCTGTACCATCATAGCTCCAAATTGATTTCGTGTCCGTATCATAAACCTGCAAGCCAACAGCCGGACTGGCAATAGCCGCTTTTGCTGTAGTTGTCATTCTTGGCATTAAGAATCCCTTGTCAGATGCATTTATCTCCAGCGCTGCAGAAGCATCAGGCGAAGTGGTACCTATACCTACTTGTGCAAAACTTGAAGTAGATACTATCAAAATAAAAGCTAGTAATCGTAATTTTTTATTCATAACTATATTGATTTTTTACTCTATTATTATTTTTTTAACTCCTTGTTTTCCTTCAAAATCAAATCTCAATAGGTATATTCCACTCCTTAAATTTGGTTTCTGTAAGGTACCTATTCCATTGGAAGTAGAAATATTGCTATAAGAACGCAATTTCCTTCCCATTATATCATAAAGTGTTACTTCCAAATTAATCAGATCATTCGAAGATGCGAATTGAATGTTTGGATCATTTGCATCAACAGGATTTGAAAGAAGACGTATTCCATTTGACAAAAACACGTCATCAACCCCTAATGCCGCCTGATCATCTATACCAAAGGTAAATTGAGAAAAACCATTTAAGATAACTTCGTTATTAGGATCGCTCGTAGCATCACCATTAAGAAGATTCCCGGTAACAACATTTGTACCAGGAAGACTAACCAAATTCCAAACGTCAGTTTCAAGGCCTACGATAGCAACAGAATGAACTCCAACCCCATTATCACTTGTTAATGAAGTTATATCACTAGCCGGATTCCAGGGTAAGGTAATAATTGCGCTACCTGTAAGTTTCCAGTATTCAACTTCAGAAACGTCAGCAACATTAACTCCATTTGATCCACCTGTTGGTGCAGAATTAGAATAAAATCCAGTAATATCTCCTGTATGCGTTGCAAAAACAGATGCGTAGACACCATTATTCCCAATGGGTATGGTCGTATCTCCACTTCCATATACGGTAACTTCTCCGTCTACATACTCTTGTTCAGAGCCCCAATCGTTTCCCGCCTCTACAGAAAATTTACCTAAAAAGTCTACAGTAACAACGCTATTGCTTGTTGTGAAATCCATATTGTTCATTAAATAAAATTCCGAACCAGAACCTACAAACAATTCTTGAGAAAATCCAAATTGAGAGGAAAAGGGTATTAACAATAATATAGTTAATGACCGTATTACTTGTTCAATTTTTAAAATTTGAATCATAAGCATTTATTTTTATCAAATTTATTAAATTAATTTTGAACAATCGCCTAATCAACAAAATTTACTTTTTATTGTTTTATTTCTTATAGATTATTCGAAATAACAGAATGATCAAGACCAGGATACCGGTTACAACATTTGCCAGAATAATGGAAAAGCTATCTATTTTTACACCATAATATAACCAAAAAAGGATGCCAATAAAAAATACAGAATACATAGTTAGCGAAATACCCTCAACCGATCTTGTTTTGACTACCTTATAAACCTGCGGCACAAAACTTGCTGTTGTTAAGCTAGCCCCAATTACACCTATTATTTCAACTGATAAATCCATTAGCCCACAATGTTAACAATTTTTCCGGGGATAATAATTACTTTTTTAGGTATCCTGCCCTGTAACTGATTCTGTGTTTTTTCGTGACCTAACACCGCACTTTCAATTTGATCTTTTGTCAGATCTAGAGATAACTCCATTGTAAACCGCATTTTACCATTAAAGGAAATTGGGTAGGTCTTTGAACTTTCAACCAAATACTTCGCATTAAAAACCGGATATTCTATCCTTGATATAGATTCATCATAACCTAGTTTATTCCAGAGTTCTTCTGCAATATGTGGTGCATATGGCGATATTAAAACCGCTAAAGGCTCTAAAATCTCTCTTTTATTACACTTTTGAGTCGTCAATTCATTCACAGCTATCATAAACGTACTCACTGATGTATTGAAGGAAAAATTAGTGATGTCTTCATCTACTTTTTTGATAGTTTTATGTAGCGTTTTTAAATCTTTTTCCGAAGGGCTTTCATCAGTTACATTAAACTCTCCTTTGTTGTTAATATAAAGTTTCCATAGCTTTTTTAAAAATGAATACACACCTGTAATACCGGCAGTATTCCATGGCTTCGCCTGTTCCAAAGGACCAAGGAACATCTCGTACATTCTTAAAGTATCAGCCCCATACTGTTCACAAATATCATCCGGATTTACGACATTATATTTGGACTTTGACATTTTTTCAACTTCACGCCCTACTATATATTTACCATCTTCAAGAATAAAATCGGCATCTTTATATTCAGGCCTCCACTCTATAAATGCTTTAATATCCAATTCATTAGACGCATTTACCATAGATACGTCAGCATGGATAGCCTGAATACTATTATTAGAAATTAATCCTTTAGATAATATTTTATTCGTCCCTTCTAATCGATAAACAAAAGCACTCATCCCTAAGATCATACCTTGATTGATCAACTTTTTTGCATATTCATCAACGGGTACCAAACCTTTGTCAAAGAGGAACTTTGCCAAAAACGGGAATATAGCAAATGTCCCGTGGCATGCTCACTCCCACCAATATATAGATCCACATCTCGCCAATAATTCAATGCCTCCACACTAGCAAATTCCTTGTTATTCATTGCATCCATATAACGATTGAAATACCAGGAGCTGCCGGCCCAACCCGGCATCGTGTTCAATTCCAAAGGAAAGATATTTATATTATCAATCAACTCATTATTAACTACTTCTCCTTTAAGGGAATCCCATGCCCATACTTCTGCATTTCCCAGGGGAGGTTTTCCATCTTCTGTTGGTAAGTATTTTTCAACCTCGGGCAATCTAAGCGGCAGATGTTCAACTTCGATCAATTGTGGCATTCCATTTTTATAATACACCGGAAATGGTTCTCCCCAGTAACGTTGGCGTGAAAATACGGCATCCCGCAATCTATAATTTGTTCTACCTGTACCAATACCTCTTTCTTCTATTTCATAAATAATACGTTTGATTGCTTTTTTTGAAGGCAAGCCTGAGATAAAATCGGAGTTCGCAATAAACGCACTTTTATCTTCACAGGCTTCTTTTGAAATATCAATGTCTTGAAAAATATTAGGTATGTTTATATTAAAGTGTTTGGCAAAATCATAATCTCTCTGGTCACCACAAGGCACAGCCATTACAGCCCCAGTTCCATAACTTGCCAAGACATAATCGCCAATCCAGATTGGAATATTTTCTCCGGTAAAAGGATGTAAAGCATAAGCTCCGGTAAATACTCCTGAGATTGTTTTAACATCGGCCATTCTGTCACGCTCACTCCGTTTTGATGTGGCTTCAATGTATTCAATTACCATAGCCTTTTGCTCCTCTGTCACGATATGCGAAACCAATTCATGTTCAGGGGCTAGCGTCATAAAGCTCACTCCAAAAATAGTATCGGGACGTGTGGTAAACACGTCAATTTCCCATCCTGAATCCTTTCCAGAGCTAAGGACTTTAAATCTTACTGATGCCCCATCGGATCTTCCAATCCAGTTGGTTTGGGCGTCCTTCAACGGTTGCGGCCAATCAATTGTATTCAAGCCGTCTAATAAACGTTGTGCGTAAGCAGTGATCCGCATGGACCATTGCTTCATTTTTTTTTGAACCACAGGATGCGCACCACGCTCGGATACGCCATTTACAATTTCGTCATTTGCTAAAACGGTACCCAGAGCGGGACACCAGTTGACTTCTGTTTCTGATAAAAATGTCAAACGGTACTTAGCTAATATTTGCTGTTGTTGTTTCGCTGAATATATCTTCCATTCTTCAGCCGTAAATATTTCAATCTCATTGTCAGAGGCAGCATTAATTCTCTGATTACCTTCCTGTAAAAAAACTTCAATTAGCTCTGAAATCGGCCTGGCCTGATTCGCATCATAACAATAATATGATTCAAAAAGTTGTATAAAAATCCATTGTGTCCATTTATAATAATCCGGATTAGAGGTTCTTATCTCTCTACTCCAATCAAATGAAAAACCTATTTGATCCAGCTGGCGACGATATGTCTTTATATTATCTTCCGTTGTTTTCGAAGGATGTTGACCAGTTTGAATAGCGTATTGTTCTGCAGGCAATCCAAAAGAATCATAACCCATTGGATGAAGAACGTTAAATCCTTTGTGCCGCTTGTATCTGGCATAAATATCCGATGCAATATAACCTAATGGATGACCCACATGTAAACCGGCACCACTGGGGTATGGAAACATATCCAATACATAATATTTGGGTTTTTCTGAATCATTATCCGCTATAAAGGTCTTATTTTCCGCCCAATATTTTTGCCAATCCTCCTCTATTCTCTTGTGATTATATTTCATTATTCGGTTATCATTTAAAGTCGGCAAAGTTACATTTAAAGTAGGAAAGCACAAAGGAGAAAACATATCAAAATAATTCCTATCTTTGACATGCTAAAAAGTTTTCATCATGAAATTCCCTATCATTAGCCTCGCTATTTTTATAGTGATGCTAACTACTTCTTGCATACAAAAACAACAAGTTGATTTAATTATTACCAACGGGAATATCTATACAGTAAATGATAATTTTGAAAAAGCAGAAGCGATTGCCATAAGTAATGGAAAAATAATTGCTGTAAGCACCTCCAAAGAGATTAATAAAAATTACAAGTCCACTAAAAAAATTGATGTTAAAGGAAAAACTATAATTCCGGGTTTGATCAATTCATATTGCAATTTTTATAAATTAGGCTTGTCTATGCAAAATATAGATCTGACAGGAACTAAAAGTTTTGAAGAGGTCATTCAACGTCTGTTAATTTTTAAGAATGAAAAGAACGGTGATCTAATAGTTGGTAATGGCTGGAATCAAAATAATTGGGAAAATAAAGAATTGCCAACCAAGGCGAGATTGGATAAATTATTTCCAAATATTCCTGTTGTTCTAAATCATCAGGAGGGGGATATCATTCTGTTAAATCAAGCTGCATTAGATCTAGCAAAAATTGATAAAAACACAATCGTAGACGGCGGGAAAATTATCAAAAAACAGGATAAGCTAACCGGACTACTTATTGGAAATGCCAAGGGCTTGGTAAAAAAAATAACTCGGACACCAAATTTAAATACATCCGTCCAAGCTTTAAAAGATGCTGAAAATTATTGTCTTAAGGTAGGCTTTACTACCATTGATGAAGCCGGTTTAGATAATGAGATTATCGATCTAATTGATAGTCTGCAGATCATGGGAGAATTAAAGATACGAATCTATGCCATGATTAACGCAAATGAAAAAAATCTAAATTACTATTTGAAACGAGGGACATTCAAATCGGATAGATTAAATGTTAATTCGTTCAAAGTATTCGCGGATGGACCCTTAGGAGCTAGAAATGCGCTTTTAAAAGAATCATATAGTGATAGAGATAATTATATTGGTGGTCTGATTACTGATCCAGATTCTATAATATTAACAGCACATCGGATCATAAATTCAGATTTTCAAATGAACACTTATGCTATTGGTGACTCAGCGAATGCATTTATATTAAAAACTTATGCAAACGCAATTAAGAGTCAAACAAACAGGCGGTGGAGAATAGAACATGCTCAGGTCATTTCAAAAGAAGACCTGGATTATTTCACAGAAATCATACCTTCAATTCAGCCAACACATGCCCTAAGCGATTTATATTCTCCAAAGGATCGATTAGGAAGTGAACGAATTAAAGGTGCTTTTGCTAATAAAAAATTATTGGAAATAAATGGAAGAATTGCTTTGGGGACAGATTTTACTGATGAAAATTTAGATCCGATGTATACCTTTTATGCGGCTGTGGCGAGAAAAGATCGTAGTGGCTACCCGAAGGATGGTTTTGAAATCGAAAATAGTCTGACTAGAGAAGAAACATTAAAAGGAATGACTATTTGGGCAGCTTATGCTAATTTTGAGGAGAAGGAGAAAGGCAGTATTGAAGTAGGTAAATTTGCCGATTTCATTATATTGAATCAGAATCTTATGGAGGTGAAAATTGAAGATGTACCAAATACAAAAGTGTTAAAAACTTTTGTTAACGGAGAATTGGTTAGTATGTCAAACTAATATTGGAAATCTGCTTATTTTTCGAATTTTATTGGAACCGTAATTCTTGTTGTATCCCATGCCAAGATCATGTTGACATGTCTGCCTTTATCTTTGAATCCTATTGAAAAAGCTTCTACAAACTCAGCTTTGCTTACTTTAGCCTTTGCTCTTGCTACATCCATGTTGTCCTTATAGCCTTTGGAACCCCACATATCTATATTAGAGCTGAGAATTACCGTCCATTCCGTTTCACCAGGAATCGCATAAAGGGCATAGGTACCTGCATTTACTTTTTCTCCACCAAAAATAATATCTTGATAAAATCTTATTTCTGTAGATTCATTCGCTCCAACTCGCCATACTTCACCGTAAGGAATTAGAGATCCAAATATTTCTCTTCCATCCTTCTGAGGTCTTCCATATAGAACTTTTATTGTTGGAGGTGTAATTTTATTCACCCTATAATAGGCTATGTCATGAGGACTTTTATCTAAATTGCTAAATTCCTGAGCCTTGATAGATTGGCTGATAACTACTGAGAGTGTCAGAAATGCAAGAATTTGTATGTAAATATTTTTCATCATTTAACTATTTATTATTGAATGGATTAAATTTTTGCCAATAAATTATCGTTAACTTTTAACGGAATATCTATTCGGGTTGTATCCCAAGCTAAAACCATATAAGTTTTTTTTATACGCTGTTCAAATTCGATGCAAAACACATCCAACATGCGATCATTTTTTGCAGAAACTTTAAATCTGATCACATCCTTTGTTTCATCATAGAAACAGGTACCCCAGGTATCATTGTTTTTATTAAGAATAATAGTCCATTCATCCACACCCGGTATTGTATGCAAAATGTAAGTCCCGGCCTTTACAATCCTATTTCCAAATTTGACATCATGGTAAAACTTAACCTCTGTCGCTTCATTGGCACCAGTCCTCCATAATTTACCATATGGAATTTGATCTCCGAACACTTTTTCGGAAACCTTAGATGGCCTGCCATATACAACTCTAATAATGGGCATATTTACCTCATCATGACGTAAATAGGATATGTCTGTTGGATATTTATCTAGAATATTAAATCTTTGTGCAATTGACTGATTTTGAAATAATAGAACACACACAAAAACAGTAATAAAACAAACTTTTTTCATAGCAATTGATTTCGTTGTTCAAACTGAAACAGTATAACGATAATTTTCTGAATTTATTTTAAACTATGGATTTTTTGCTTTGATCTCGATAAAACCATGATAGTTGTAAAAAAAATTTGTTTTCACTGATTAGCTACTCAAGTACAAATAGATTTTTTATAATAATATATTGGTACTATTAAATTATATGTAATATTTTATATTTAATTTTATTTATTCAATAACTCTTCTTACATTTATCAAGCATTATAATATTATATAGATTAGATTTATTAATAATTATATATAATTAGGGTATATTAGTTGATATTTTCAATCAATTTGTAGTATATAGTTTATAATGCAAACTATTTATTAGTTATTTGCAATATAATTACAATTAATACTATTTAGATTATCGAAGTAAAAATCAGAGAATATTTTTTGTATTCTTAAAATAATAAACAGATAACAGAATTTAAGGATAAAAGATACAGTAGTTTAAAAATTTATTATTTTTATTTGAGTTGGTAAAAAGCTCTTCTTAATCAGCTAAGAAGGGCTTTTTCTTTTTTATATTTTATATTTTATCTATTATTCAATATTTTGTATATTCACTAAAATCTAAAAATAGAGGAATGAAAATATTAATTGTTGAAGATGAGATAGATATACTAAATTCCATATATAGTTTTTTACAAAAAGGAGATTTTGTATGTGAAAAATCGACAACCTTGTTTGAAGCCGAGGATAAATTTATATCATACACCTATGATATAGTAATATTAGACATCAATTTACCAGACGGGAACGGATTTGATTTTTTAAAACAGATTAAAAAAATTAGACCGGAAACTGGTGTTCTTATTGTTTCTGCTAAAGATTCCTTAGATGATAAATTGACAGGGTTGGATTTGGGAGCAGATGATTATATCACAAAACCATTTCATTTGGCAGAACTTAATTCTAGAGTTAATTCTATCATACGCCGACGAAAATTTGATGGCAATGAAATAATTAAGTTCAACGAAATTGAAATCGATCCAAATGCAAAATCAGTGATTGCAAATAGTATTCCTATCGAATTGACTAAAAAAGAGTACTATCTATTACTTTATTTCATAACTAATAAGAACAGAGTGTTAACAAAAGAGGCGATTGCGGAGCACCTTTGGGGAGACAGTATTAATTTAGTTGATAATTTCGATTTTATTTATACGCATATGAGGAATTTAAGAAATAAGATAAAGAAAACAGGAGCTAAGGATTATTTAAAGACTATTTATGGTCTTGGTTACAAATTCAGTGATCAATGAAATTAATTGAAAATGCCAAACGCACCTATATAATTTATTCCATAATTATTTTCGTTGTATCAAGTGTTGTGATCTATTTCACTTTAAAAAACATTCTTTCCGAAAGACAGGATGAAAAATTATTATGGGACAAGGAAAGTATTGCGAGAAAAATTAAGTATGACTATCCTCTTCCTATCTTTGAGGTCGATGATTATGTGAGCAAAGTACCTGTAAAGGATACCTTATATTTTAAGGATACCTTGATTCATCAAATAGTTAACGATGTTGCCAAATTTGAATTATATAGACAACTCACATCTATTGAAACATTGCACGGTAAGACCTATAAGATTATTACCCGGAGTTCTAATGTAAGAAATGATGATTTTTTTATCGCCATAGCACTATCTATAGGAATTGTTATCTTTTTATTGATGGTAACAGTTTTTTTTGTTAATACTAAAATATTAGGAGTTGTATGGCGGCCCTTTTATGAAAATTTGGAAATATTAAAGAATTTTTCTGTGGAGGATGCACAACCGATTGCTTTACAAGAAACTGAAGTTGATGAATTTATAGAATTAAATTCATCTTTAATTAAGCTTACCAATCAGGTTAAATCTGATTATAACAATTTAAAGGAATTTACCGAAAATGCTTCTCACGAAATGCAAACTCCATTGGCAATCATGCAGTCAAAATCTGAGATTCTAATGCAATCTTCAAATCTGGATAGAAATCAAAAACAACAAATAAAATCAATCTATTCAGCAACACAAAGATTATCAAAACTGAACAAAACCTTACTTCTACTTTCTAAAATTGAAAACCAACAATTTGGAGATAAGGAAGAGGTACTTGTCCGTGAAACTATTGAAAAACATCTTGAAATTTATGAAGATTTCATCGAGAATAAAAACATAAAAATCTCGAAAAATTACGGTTTAAATGTTAAAATATTGGCAAATCCCATGCTTTTTGACATGGTAATTTCTAACTTAATAAGCAATTCAATAAAACACAATTATAAGAATGGAAACATAGACATAATTACAACAGATTTCTTTTTTAGTTTTTCAAATTCAGGAGCACCGATCAACATTACCTCAAAATCTATTTTCGAAAGATTTAAAAAAGATAGTAAATCGTCAGAATCATTTGGGTTAGGTCTGGCAATTGTCAAAAAAGTTTGCGATACGAATAACTGGCAAATTAATCATTCTTTCATTGAAGATCAACATATCATATCGATCTATTTTTAGCTCCAGCATATGGTAGAATCATTTTTATCTTTTTTTAACACATCTGGTTTAAAAACTTCAGTTTTACTTCAGAAACCCAAACTACATTTGTCCCGTTATTACATTTAGATATTAATTATTTCAGAACTTTTACTGTTAGGTATAAATTGAGCTGAAATACTTAGATAAATTAAAAACAATTATTCTAAATTTTTATCTTGATTGATAATTGTCTGAGGGGAATAACTATTGAAAAAGATAAAAGATGCAAATGTATTGAAATATTAAGCTGATTGCATTTGTGATTAAACCCTTACTCATCGAGTAAGGGTTTTTTAGATTCTACTGTGGAGTATTTGATAAAAAGGCTTAGTTTAGCTCTAATGATTTCAGTACAGGAAATAAAATTAAGTTTTTTGTAATTCTTTACAAAACTTCAGATTTTCTTCAGAATTAAAAAATATATTTGTTCAAATTATTAATTATACTGATAATTTAGTTTTAGTTTTTTTTATAAATTCTAAAATTTCTAACACTTTTTAGCAAAAGGAAGGTTAATTTTATTAAATATTAAACTGAGGGGAATAATATTTATAATTTTGAGATTAACACCAAGCAGATAAAATCGTTTAGATTATTATCTGCAGCGAATAAAAAAAAGCCCGTTTATCTACATAGAAATGGGCTTTTTTTATTGTGATAAATACAAAAAATTCAAGTCCGAAATAGCTTCCATAATTGCCTTATTTTCTTTTACTGAATGTTGATAACTTAACACTTTAAAATCATCAAAAAATATGCATAAAACTGCCTGTTTCACTATATTTGTACGTTTAAAAATTTCAGAAGAAAAACAGACTTAATTTATGAGTGAAGAACCTAAAAAAGATAACTATTCAGCGGATAGTATTCAGGCATTAGAAGGAATGGAACATGTGCGCATGCGTCCATCAATGTATATTGGAGATGTTAGCACGAGAGGATTGCATCATTTAGTTTATGAGGTAATAGATAACTCCATTGATGAAGCAATGGGAGGGTATTGCGACAGGATTGATGTCATCATAAACGAAGATAATTCAGTAACAGTAAAGGATAATGGCAGAGGTATTCCCATTGGAATTCACAAAAAGGAAGGAGTCTCAGCATTAGAAGTTGTTATGACAAAAATTGGTGCAGGTGGTAAATTTGATAAAGATTCTTACAAAGTTTCTGGTGGTTTACACGGCGTAGGGGTTTCTGTGGTGAATGCTTTGTCAATTCTATTAACGGCAATTGTTTACCGTGAAGGTAAAATTTGGCAGCAAGAGTACACTCGAGGTAAAGTTATATATCCTGTAAAAACAATAGGAGATTCCAATATAACAGGTACTGAGATTACATTTAAAGCTGATGAGAGTATATTTCAAACTGAAATCATTTATAATTATGAAACTTTAGCTGCACGTTTGCGGGAATTGTCTTATTTAAATCAAGAAATTACAATTACATTAACCGACAAACGTGAGAAAGATGATGAGGGAAACTTTGTTTTTGATAAATTCTATAGTGAAGAAGGATTAAAGGAATTTATACAATATTTGGATGCTACAAGGGAACAATTAACTTCCGAGGTCATTAGCATGGAAGGAGAAAAAAATGGAATTCCGGTAGAAGTTGCAATGGTTTATAACACTTCCTATACAGAAAACTTACACTCCTACGTAAACAATATTAATACTCATGAAGGGGGTACACACCTCTCCGGTTTCAGAAGAGGCTTAACTCATACGCTTAAAAAATATGCCGAAAATTCAGGTATGTTAAGTAAATTAAAATTTGATATTGCGGGAGATGATTTCCGTGAAGGGTTAACAGCAATTATATCGGTAAAAGTCGCCGAACCTCAATTTGAAGGCCAAACAAAAACCAAACTAGGAAATCGCGATGTATCACCTGCCGTTAGTCAAGCCGTATCAGAAATGCTTACGAATTATCTTGAAGAGAACCCGGATGACGCAAAAATTATAGTTCAAAAGGTTATTCTTGCTGCTCAAGCTCGTCATGCTGCTGCTAAGGCTCGTGAAATGGTACAACGTAAAACAGTAATGTCCGGCGGTGGTTTACCAGGAAAATTATCAGATTGTGCCTGGAGTGATCCTGATAAATGCGAAATATTCTTAGTGGAAGGGGATTCTGCAGGAGGTACGGCAAAACAAGGAAGAGACAGAAATTTTCAAGCCATATTACCGCTTAGGGGAAAAATTTTGAACGTTGAAAAGGCCATGCAGCATAAGGTCTTTGAAAATGAAGAAATCAAAAGTATGTACACGGCATTAGGTGTTACAATTGGAACGGAAGAAGATCCCAGAGCTTTAAATCTAGAAAAATTACGTTACAAAAAAATTGTGATCATGTGTGATGCCGATGTTGATGGCAGCCATATTGCAACATTGATATTAACCTTCTTTTTCCGCTATATGCGCGAATTAGTTGAAAATGGTAATATCTTTATTGCTGCACCTCCACTTTACTTAGTTAAGAAAGGTGCAAAAAAAGAATATGCCTGGAGTGATGCAGATCGGGATACGATCGTTGAGAAATTTGGAGGAGGAACAATTCAAAGATATAAAGGACTTGGAGAAATGAATGCAGAGCAACTTTGGGATACCACTATGAATCCGGAGTTTAGGACAATGCGTCAAATTTCTATAGAGAACGGTACCGAAGCCGATCGAGTTTTTTCTATGTTAATGGGTGACGAGGTACCTCCGAGAAGAGAGTTTATTGAAAAACACGCAGTCTATGCAAATATTGATATATAAATTTAAATAAAAATAATAATGAAAGTAACCGTTGTAGGAGCAGGTGCAGTTGGTGCCAGTTGCGCTGATTACATAGCTATTAAGAATTTTGCGTCCGAGGTAGTAATTATAGATATCAAAGAAGACTATGCCGAGGGAAAGGCAATGGATTTGATGCAAACGGCCTCACTTAATGGGTTTGACACAAAAATTACCGGAAGTACCAACGATTATTCGAAAACTGCAAATTCTGATATCGCAGTAATTACAAGCGGAATTCCAAGAAAACCTGGCATGACCAGAGAAGAGTTGATTGGAATAAATGCAGGAATTGTAAAATCAGTATCTCAAAGTTTGATTGAACATTCTCCAAATGTGATTATCATTGTTGTCAGTAATCCAATGGATACAATGACTTATTTAGTGCATAAATCCACTAATTTACCGAAAAATAGGATTATTGGAATGGGTGGTGCCTTAGACAGCGCTAGATTTAAATATCGGTTGGCAGAAGCACTGGGATGCCCATCTTCGGACGTTAGTGGAATAGTAATTGGAGGTCATAGTGATACGGGTATGATTCCTTTATCCAGATTGGCCTCTAGAAATAGTATTCCGGTCAATAAGTTTTTATCCGATGAACAAATCAGTAAAGTTACTGAAGCTACGAAAGTTGGTGGTGCAACATTAACAAAAATGTTAGGAACAAGTGCATGGTATGCACCTGGTGCAGCCGTATCATCAATGGTTCAAGCAATTGCATGCGATCAGAAAAAAATGTTCCCATGTTCTGCTTTACTTGAAGGAGAATATGATTTGGAGGATATCTCAATTGGAGTGCCTTGCATCATTGGCAAAGATGGTCTCGAGAAAATAGTAAAATTAGAATTGAATGAAGCGGAGAAAGCTAAGATACAGGAAAGTGCAGCTGCAGTTAGAAAAACTAATGGCTTGCTAGACGTTTAAAATAAAAATAAAAAAATTGAGATAAAACCATCCGTCAATTGACTGATGGTTTTTTTATATTCAAATTAAGATAATCCTGATATTTTACCATCTTTATCAATAGTCATTTTCGTTGATGCAGGTACTGATGGAAGTCCTGGCATTCGCATCATTTTACCGAGAATTGGAATGACAAAGCCTGCTCCGGCAGCTATGGCAATTTCACGAACAGTGATCCTAAACCCCGTTGGACGACCAATTAAAGAGGATATGTCAGAAAACGATTTTTGAGTTTTTGCCATGCACACGGCAAAATCATTAAAACCTAATCTTTCTATTCTTTTTAAATTGAGTTTTGCTTTTTTGTCATAATCCACACCATCTGCACCATAAATTTCACGAGCAATAATTTCAATTTTTTCACGCATTGGTGCTTTCCAATTATACAAGGGTCTGAATTGTGTTGCCTCATTTTCCACTATATCAACAACGGCTTTTGCCAATTTCAAGGATCCCTCTCCCCCGTTGGCCCAACAATCTGAAACAACAGCTTTTACCCTCAATTCTTTACATTTATCGATAACTAAATTAACTTCATCATCGGTATCAGAAAGAAAAGTATTGATCGCTACAACAGGTTCAATATTGAATTTTCTAATATTCTCGATATGTTTTTCAAGATTTACAAATCCCCTGCTAACAAAATCTAAATTCGGTGTTTCACATTCCTCTGGTTTAGCACCGCCATGATGACGTAATGCCCTGATTGTTGCTACCAATACCACCGCTTTTGGGTTTAAATCTGCTGCTACACATTTAATATTCAAAAACTTCTCTGCACCCAAATCAGCACCAAAACCAGCTTCCGTCACCACATAGTTAGACAACGATAGACCCATTTTAGTAGCGATAATTGTATTTGTTCCTTGCGCTATGTTCGCAAATGGTCCTCCGTGAATAATTGCAGGGTTTCTTTCCAAAGTTTGCACGAGGTTTGGCTTAATAGCATCTTTCAATAAGATTGCCATAGCATTTTCGGCAATTAGATCGCGAGCGAAAATTGGCTTTTTATCAAATGTAAATCCAATAAAAATATCACCTAATCGTTCTTTAAGATCCTTAAAATCAGTTGCCATACATAAAATAGCCATCACTTCTGAAGCCGGTGTAATATTGAATCCATCTTGCCTTGGGATACCGTTTGCCGTTCCGCCTAATCCAATTGTAATATCCCGAAGTGCACGATCGTTCATATCAATTGCCCGTTTCCAAAAAATTGATCTTGAATCCAAATTTAAATTTTCAACACGACTTTGCAAATTATTGTCGATCAAGGCAGAAAGCAGATTATTCGCTTTTTCAACAGCATTAAAGTCTCCCGTAAAATGTAGATTAATATCCTCCATCGGTACAACCTGTGAATAACCGCCTCCAGCTGCTCCACCTTTAATGCCAAAAACAGGACCTAAAGAGGGTTCTCGCAAAACCACGGTTGCTTGCTTCCCAATTTTATTTAAGCCTTCCGTCAATCCAATAGAAACCGTTGTTTTCCCCTCTCCGGCAGGGGTAGGTGTTAGTGCCGTAACAAGGATTAGGTTATTTTTTTTAATCGCTTCTTCGTCAATCAATTTTAAAGACAACTTTGCCTTATATTTTCCATACATTTCCAAATCATCTTCCTCAATACCAAGTATTTTGGCAATATCTTTTATATGAATTAATTCTGTTTTCTGAGCAATTTCAATATCAGTTAAATGTTCCATTATCTCCACGATTTAATTTTAACAAATTTACTAAAAAATATAATTTATTATAGAAGCAAATATAAATCCACACACTGATAAAATTCCGGTCATAATAGTCCAGGTCTTGAAGGTTTGTTTTTCCGTAATACCTAAGAATTGATTAACGAGCCAAAACCCACTATCATTAACATGCGACATAAAAGTTGCACCTGAAGCGATCGAAATAACAATGCATGCAAGATTAAAATTATCATATCCGGCTCCTGCGATCAACGGTGCAACTAATCCAGCTGCAGTTATCATTGCAACTGTAGCAGAACCTTGAACTACCCGTATTATTACAGCTACCACATAGGAAAATAGCAACACCGGAAATCCAACATCTTCCAATGATTCTGCAATCATGGTTCCAGCTCCCGTATCGACCAAAACTTGCTTAAAAACACCACCTGCCCCCGTAATTAGTATTATCATTCCGGCAGGAGCCATAGATTTGGAAGTTACATCCAGAAGCTCACCCCTTGAAAAATCTTGCTTAATGCCTAAAACATACCAAGCGATCAAATTTGCAATAATTAACGCTGAAAAGGGATGTCCTATAAGCCTTATAACATTTTTAATCGTTTCATTGGAAATATTCAGAATTCCGCTACTCACGAAAGTGCTGAACAAAATTAAAACCATGGGAATCGCTATAATGCTCAAAATGACATTTACGTTGGGCTTATTTCGATCTTCTACTATAATTTCTTCTTCATCTGAAAAGGGTGCCTTGATAAAAATTTTATTTCCAATGTATTTCCCATACATTAACCCTCCAATTATTGCCGTTGGGAAACCCACTATGCCTCCAATTAGAATCACCCAACCCAAATCAACACCAATAATATCTGCCACAGCTATTGGTCCGGGAGTAGGTGGAATAAACGCATGTGTTACAGCCAATCCCGCCAACAAAGGAAGTGCATATATTAAAAGTGATTTTTTTGTTTTCTTCTGAAGGGCATAAACCATTGGTATCAATAGTATAAATGCGACCTCAAAAAAAACCGGAATTGCAACTATAAATCCTGCCAAGGTCATTGCAGCAGGAGCTCTTTTTACCCCAAATTTCTTTACCAAAAAAGTTGCGATCACATTTGCACCTCCTGTATGTTCCAGAATAGCTCCAAACATGGCTCCCAACCCAACGACAGTTGCAACAAAGCCAAGTGTATTTGCCATCCCTTCTTTGACAGTTTCCATTATTTTTAATGGCTCCATACCGGCCGCCACACCGACAAAAATACTTGCAATAAGCAGGGAGATGAAAGCGTGAAGTTTTAATTTTAAAATTAAAAATAGCAATACAGCTATTCCCAGTACGACAGCCAGAATGAGTTTATATTCAATCATGACTTAATTTATTCCAGTTAGTATGGTAGAATTTTCCTGTGGCATCATTAATTTTTTGATAGGTGTGGGCACCAAAATAATCACGCTGAGCTTGAATTAAATTTGCCGAAGACCTTCCATTCGTATATCCATTTAAATAATTTACCGCTTCGCTCAGAGTTGGGATCTCCATTTGAGATAATAAAGCCTGAGAAACCACATTATTCAACGATGGTCTTAAATATTTAACCCTTTTTACAATTTCTTTATTTAAGAGAATCGTATCCGCCTGTTTTAAAATAATCACCAAATCTTCCATTAAAGACGATCTAATAATGCATCCGTTGATCCAAATTCTTGCAATTTCGGCAAGGTTCAAATCCCAATTATAGGCATTTGAAGCTTGCAGTAATAATTTAAATCCTTGGTGGTGATTAATGATACGAGATAGATGATAAGCCTTTAATAATTCCTCCTTCGATAATTTTGGCGAGCGCTCATTTTCCCCATAAACACCCTCTGCCTTTTCCCGTTCTTCTTTAAATGACGAAAGATGTCGTGCAAATAATGCCGATGCAATCATACTGCTTGGAGTACCTAGTTCCGCAGCAGCTATGGTCGCCCAATTTCCAGTTCCTTTATTTCCTGCTTTATCAAGAATAGAATCAATTATCCAACCATTCTTTTCCTTTTTTCTAAGAATTTCTATGGTTATCTCTAAAAGATAACTATTAGACGCTGCTTTCCAGGTCTCTAAAATATTAGCTATTTCATCGGGTACTTTTCCCAAAGATCTGAATAATGTATATACTTCTGCAAGCAACTGCATTTCAGCGTATTCTATTCCATTGTGAATCATTTTTACAAAATGCCCACTTCCGTCACCTCCAATATAAGAGCAACAGGGCTGCTTATTTTTATCCTTTGCAGCAATTTTTTCTAAAAAAGGTTGGATCAACCTATAAGAATTCTTGTTTCCTCCCGGCATAATAGATGGTCCTCTTAACGCACCTTCCTCTCCCCCCGAAATACCAACCCCCAGAAAGTAGATACCTTCATTCTTTAGATATTTTATTCTTCTTTCCGTATCTTTATAATGAGAATTACCTCCATCCACTATAACATCATCTTTGGACAGGTACGGAATCAAACGCTCAATAACCACATCCACTGTTTTACCGGCATTAACCATCAACATTATTTTTCTGGGTTTTTGAATAGAATTTACAAAATCCTCAAAATCATCAAAAGCCAAGGCAGAATCAAGTTCTTTATACTCATTTTTAAAATTTATTGCTATATCCTCCTCCACTCCTTTTAAATGCCTGTTAAAAATAGAAATTTTAAATCCGCTATTTGCCAAATTTCGACTCAGGCTCTTTCCCATAACACCTAGTCCTAACAAACCAAATTCCGATCTATTAACTAATTCATTATTGATGGTTTTAATAATTTCTTTTCGAGATAAGGCAATGTCAATCTTTAGCGCGTCTATCGGATCTTCAAAAGTTTCAAACTGTGATCTAAGAAGTGAAGTTGGCATAAAATGGTCCTTTCTATTTCCGAGTCTTTCTATTACTTGTTCAAAAGAACCATTCAACAGGATCCATTTGATATTGTTTTCAATACCACTTTTTAAAATATCTCTGTATTTTTCCTTTAGAGCAGAACAGGCTATGATGCAGCCATTCTTTTTAACCTGTTCTCCAGCCAATTTATTTAAAGTAAGTAGCCACTCATATCTATCTAGATCGTCAAGCGATTTGCCATCTGACATTTTTTTTACGTTTTGCGCTGTATGAAAATCATCCCCGTCAAAAAAAGGTATATCAATTTTTTTTGACAACAAAGTTCCAATGGTGCTCTTCCCAACCCCTGAAACTCCAATAATAAAAATAGCTAATGATCTAATAATGGATAATTTTATTAATAAACATCAAGATAATAATTTATTGCAATATTTAACATTCTAAAAATTAAAACCATATGATTTAAACGAAAAGGTATAAATTGAAGTAAATAAATTGAAATTGATTTGACAATGGATAATCAGATTGTATACAAAGACATTCCTATACAAAAAAGACCCAACATAAAAATGTCGGATCTTAGCTTTTAAGGCTTAATAGAATATTCTTTAAAATCTAATAATTTAATTCTTCACTGAGGCAACTTCTTCATTTTCAGCCGCTAAAAGTGCAAAAAACTTATCTATATTAGGCATTATTATAATATTGGTACGTCTGTTTCTAGCTCGACTTTCTTTTGTATCGTTATCTGTCAACGGCACATAACTACTTCTACCCGCAGGTATCAATCGAGAAGGGTCAACTTCGTATTTATTTTGCAATAGTCTTGCTATAGCCGTGGATCTTTTTACACTTAAATCCCAATTATCTTCAATACCAGAAGTGTGAATAGTTTTGGAGTCTGTATGACCTTCAATCATAACATCCATACTTGCTTCTGAGTTAATGACATCCGCTAATTTTTGAAGCAGGTCATGAGCTTTTGGATTCACACGATAACTACCGGATTTGAACAACAAACTATCGGCAACAGAAATCATAACAATTGTCTGATCAATATTAACATTGATATCACTAGTCTCTTCTAAGTCTGTCGTGTTAATAGATTTTTTTAAATTGTATGTGATTGCTATATTCATAGAATCTTTTAATGTTTTTGCTCCAGCCAATTCTTCAGCCGGTATTTTTGCCAGCGTTGCATTCATATTATCTCTTGTATTTTTTGACAAAACAGTTAAATTGTCTTCAACAAGCACTAATTGTGCATCATTCTTTTCCTGCAATGAGTTAATTTTCTCATTATACTCTACTACTCTTTTTTCAATTTTCGCGAATTTTGCTTCTAGCTCTTCCTTTTCAATGGTTGTTTTTTGCAATTCTCCTTTTGTTTCAGAAAGATCTTGTTCTAGTTCAACATATTTCTTCTTAGAAACACAGGAACCTAATAAGGCTGCCAGAACAACAATGGTAATGATTTTTTTAGTCATAATAATAATGGTTGATTAATGTTAAATAATTTAATTTGTTATTAAGCGGTAAAAATAAAATTTAAATCTAAAGACATTCTTAAGGTTTTCAAGATGAGTGAAAAATAATTTAAAATAGTTTATAATTAATTTATCCATAAAATATTTATAGCATTTCACATCACAGACCCTTTTTTTAAATTTCGTTTTAAAAAGCTTAAACCAAAAGTGATCAATACAAATAAAAAAAAACAACTTTCTTAATTTATTTTTATTTTTATCTCAAATTGATGATAATTTCTTAGATTTATTCTGAATTTAGGTTGTTGATATTTTATTTTTTCTCATCAGGAAGCTTCGAATACACAGATGAAGATTCTGCTCATTGTTGTAAAAAATCATGAAATACAAAAGAAGAACTTTTCTGAAAAAACTAGGCAAATCCACAATCTCAATTACTGCATTGACCGGTACGCCAGTTTTTTTTACCGCTTATAAGGGCTGGACAAAGGGAACAGAGCGATCTGAGATGGCTCAAAACGACGAAAAAATTATAACCAAACCATTTTTTGAGATATCTCTTGCCGAGTGGTCTTTGCACAAGACCCTGAGAGCAGGTAAGCTTACTAATATGGAGTTTCCTGCAAAAACTAAAAATGACTTCGGAATAAATGCCGTTGAATACGTGAATCAGTTTTTTATGGACAAAGCCAAAAACCAATATTATCTTCAAGAGTTAAAACAAAGAACGGTTGATCTTGACGTTAAAAACGTCCTGATAATGATTGATGCAGATGGACCTATAGGTAGTACCAATGATAAAGAGAGAAAAACAGCTGTAGAAAATCACTATAAGTGGGTAGAAGCAGCCAAATTTTTGGGTTGCCACTCTATAAGGGTCAATGCCGCGGGAGAAGGAACTGCACAAGATGTATCGTCGGCAGCTGTAAATGGACTTTCTTCTCTAACTGAATTTGCCGATGACTATGACATTGGTGTAATCGTTGAGAATCACGGGGGTTACTCATCAAATGGAAAATGGCTATCCAATGTGATACGCCAAGTAAATATGCCAGGCTGCGGAACACTTCCCGATTTTGGTAATTTTTGCATTACACGAAAGGATGGAATATGCATTGAAGAATATGATCGATACAAAGGCGTAGAAGAGTTGATGCCTTTTGCAAAAGGAGTAAGCGCCAAATCCGGTAAATTCGATGCGAATGGCATGGAGGAAAGAATAGATTATTATAGAGTGATGAAGACCGTGAAAGATGCCGGGTACAAAGGGTATGTAGGAATTGAGTATTCTGGTGAAATACCTGAGGATCAGGGTATTATTGCTACTAAAAAACTCCTTGAAAAAATGGCGATGGAGATTCCTTAATTGACTCCAACTCACAGTTTTATTATATTTTCACTTAAACACAGACAAGAATGAAATCAATCAACAAAATTATCCTTCTATTTATAAGTATTTCTTTAACCACAGTTTGTTTTTCTCAACCTAATGTATCCGTCGAGAAGTGGCAAGGCAAAACCATATTACTCATAGGTGCTCATCCAGATGATGATCATCAATCGCATGGAACAATGGCCATGTTAACCGCAAATGGGAACAATATCTATATTGTTACCCTGACAACCGGAAATGTAGGAACAAAGGACCCGAAACTGAGCAAAACAGATTTGGCTAAAATCAGAAGGCAGGAGGAGATTGATGCTTTGAAGGAAATCGGAATATCGGAAGATCACTATGTAAACCTGGGATATGATGACGGACGTGTTGAATTTGCAGACAAAGAAGAAGTGGTGGGTAAACTGGTACATTACATTCGTAAGTTCAAGCCGGATGTATTGCTATCTTTTGATCCAGGCTTCAACTATCAGGTCTGGCACAAAAGCGATCATAGAGCTTCTGCTTATCTGGCAGCTGATGCCGTAAGGGCGGCTGAATGGCCACTTATGTATGAAGGTGACATCATTCAAGGAAAACTCGAAGCTCACAGTATTCCTGAATTCCTTTTTTATGGTGGAAATATTGATGATAAAAACACAATTGTAAATATTGACAAATACGTGGATCAAAAAGTAGAGGCAGGCACAAAATATATTAGTCAATGGACCTCCGGGTGGAGTAATTACCTCGGACCGGATATTAATGACTACCCTGCTGGGGAAAAGGAAAAGCTCTATAAAAAAGTACGAGGCCGAATTATAGTTATTGATGGAAAATCCATAGAGCGATTTAGGTATCATAAAGGTATTCCGGATACCATGGGACATGGTCCGAGAGATTAAAATTTTTAATTTTCGTCATCTATATTTTATCGATCTATCATAACTAATGTTTTTGGATACCTTTTCTAGAGGAATAAAGTTCTGCTTTAGGTTACAATTGGACCGAATCTGTCGTCAATAAATAATTAATTATGTCTGAAAAAACAAAAACGAACCGAAGAAAATTTATTAAAACATTAGGAAGCGCCTCCTTACTGGTTGGAGCTACTCCTTTGGCAGGCCATGCTAATAACAGCGAAATAGAAGAACGTATTCTCAAAGGAAAAAGCAGATTTAGTGTCAACGATAAAATCCAAATAGCCGCGGTAGGAACAGGTATCATGGGACATAACAACATAGATTCAGCGCTTAAAGTACCGGGAATAGAACTCATAGCAGCATGCGACTTATACGATGGACGACTCCATCATGTTAAGGAAAAATATGGAAAAAGTGTAGGTATTACCCGTGATTATCGTGAATTGATCAATAGAAAAGATATTGATGCCGTTCTAATTTCTACGGCAGATGTATGGCATGCCCGAATTGCCATGGATGCCATGGATAAAGGGAAACATGTCTACTGTGAAAAACCCATGGTGAAACTCATTAATGAAGGTCTTCCGTTAATTGAAAAATTCAAGAAAAATAATGTTATAATGCAAGTTGGTAGTCAGCCGATAAGTGGTTTGGCGGTTGCAAAGGCAAAAGAGCTGTATCAGGCGGGCGAAATTGGTAAACTTAATTGCATCGAAGCTGCCTACGACAGACAAAGTTCTTTAGGTGCATGGCAGTACACTCTCCCCACAGATGCTTCCCCAAAGACAGTGGATTGGGATGCCTTTATTGCAGGTTCAGGAGAAGGCTCATTTGACGCTAACAAATTCTTTAGATGGAGAAACTACAAGGAGTTTGGCACAGGAGTAGCCGGTGATTTATTTGTACATTTACTGACTTCCATTCATTATATCCTCGACTCCAAAGGGCCGCATAAGGTCTTCTCTTCGGGTCAGTTAAGTTATTGGAAAGATGGAAGAAATGTACCTGATGTCATGGCGGCCATTATGGAATATCCGGAAGCGCCAACTCACCCTGAATTTCAGTTGACATTAAGAGTAAACTTTGCCAGTGGAAAGGGCCCCAGCAGATACGTAAGGTTTATTGGAGAAGAAGGTGTTATGGAAGTAGCAGGTAATAAGGTTACCGTTCATCACAGTATCATGCCTGAAGCTCCCGGTATTGGAGGATGGGATTCGCTTTCTACTTTCACGGAAGCTATGCAAAAGGAATTGGTTGATGCATACCATAAAAAATATAACAAAAAGCAACAAGAAAGGCCCGTTAAAGAACCTATTAGCTATGTAGCCAAAGATCAAGATAAACATAAAGATCATTTTATCGATTTTTTTGAAGGAATACGTGTAGGAACTCCTGTAATTGAAGGACCCGAATTTGGTTTTCGCGCCTGTGCTCCATGCTTACTGTGCAATGATAGTTACTTCGGACAAGAAATAATGAGTTGGGATCCCATTAATATGAGGTTAAAATAATAAATCATGAGTAAATTTAGTTTAATATTAATTCCTTTAGTTTTATTGATCGCCTGTCAAAAAGGGAAAGTCAAAGGATCAAAAGAAAACGATCCTGCAGAGGCACAGATTGTAAATTCATCAAAAAACAAAGATGTGCTGTCTACCGAAGAAATGAAAAACGGTTTTGAGCCTATGTTCGATGGTCAGACAAAAAGTGGCTGGCATGTTTACAACAATCAATCAGATGGTGCAGCATGGGAAATTAAAGAGGGAGCACTTTTCCTCAATGCACAAGAAATTAAAATAACACCAGTACTGGGAGCCGGAGATCTGACACAAGCAGTAGGGGGAGGTGATTTGGCTTCTGATGAGGAATATGATAATTTCCATCTTAAGATGGATTGGAAAATTAGCGAGTCAGGCAATAGTGGTATCATACTTTTTGTAAAAGAAAGTAAGACCAATGCTTATCCCTGGCAAACCGGACCTGAAATACAGATAATTGACACAGAGAAAGAATGTAAGCCTAAATTTTGTCCGGGTGACCTTTATGCACTTGAAGCCGGTCCAGATAACCGGCAATTATTCAAAGAATGGAATCAAATGGAGGTCATCTCTTACAATGGGAAATTGGAAGTTATTCTAAATAGTCGAAGCCTTTATAAAATTGTTCTATGGGACGACAAGTGGAGAGAAACTATTGCCAAGACCAAATTTACTTATTGGCCGGAATTCGGCACTTTCCAAAAGGGAAAAATTGTATTGCAAGACCATGGGCACAAGGTATGGTATAGGAATATCCGTATTAAAAAACTATAGTTTAAGTGAATTTATAAATCTATTAAATCAAATTTTAGATTATCCTTAATTTCATCAAGAATTATTTTTTTACTTTTTCTATCTTTAGTAACTTCATTCCAATTATTAACTTGCAAAACAATTAATATTCCTATTATACAGGTACAACCTCTCCAACGGCATAAATTATATACTTACTAATCTTATTTTCAGTCAACAATTGCCGTCTAATTTTTCTAAAGAATCTTATCATTACTTTTTGTCAGTTCTAATGAATGCCAACGGTTAGTATAACGAACGTAGCTGACGATAGGAAGCTATGATTTGTTATACATTGTTAGTGACTTTTTTTATCAAACATATTATATAATGTTTATTTTGATTCTTGCAAAGCAAATAGTCTATACTCTTCTTCAATGCCTTTTAGTGAAACTTCTCCAAGATCTGTAAACTCCAGACCAGTACCCCCGAGCAAATGTTTAACAGTCATGGTTACCAGTATTTGACTTCGTTGAGCTTTGCTTAAAACCCTTGCTGCAACATGAACAGCAATCCCACCAATATCATTTACATCATAAACCTCACATTCTCCTGTATGAATGCCTGCTGTAATTTCAATATTGAGTATCTTAACTTCCTCTCTTAGAGATGCCGCACAGCGAATGGCTTTACTGGGTCCGTCAAAAGTTGCAAGAAATCCATCACCTGTACTTTTTATAACCCTACCATTAAATCTGTTTATTTCTTTTCTCATTATTTGATTATGTTGATCTAATACTTCCATCCACTCTTTATCACCTTTTTTAGATAGATGTGTAGTTGAACTGACAATATCAGTGAATAAAATGGTAGAAAGCACACGATCGAAGACCTCATTTGGTCTTACACCCGTAATAAATTCTTCAATTTCTGCAATGACAGAATACGAATCACCAACCCAAAATAAATGATCGTTACCTGGAAGTTCAACAAATATTGAATTAGGTATGCGATCGGCTATAAATTTTGCCTCTTCGATCTTCGCATCCTTATCTCCAGTTCGGTTAAGGATTAAAGCAGGTACTTTTATAGAACTCAGAATGTTCGTAATATCAGCCTCTGTATTCATTCGTGCTAGAGCAAGTGCAGCTCCAGGACTTGCGGCTGAGCATAAATAACGAGTAAACCATTCGCAATAGTTCTTATTATCCGCCATGGATGGCATGATCCATTCCAATCCCATCTTTTCCGCATTTCCCCATTCTTCTTCAATAGTCTGGTAGAAACTTTCACGGTCCTCATCTTTAGGTGCCCATGGATAGTCAACTGCATATTTTCGCTTTGCAAATATGCCAAATGTTACCAGTGCAACTGTTCGCTGCGGGTAGGTTGCAGCAAAAAGAGCCGAAACCGTTCCTCCTTCTGAATGACCAAACAATACTGCTTTTTCGGAGCCCACAGCATCCATTACACTACTGATGTCATCCATCCGCTCTTCAAGGGTTGACACTTCACTTACTCTGTCTGAAAGTCCGGTGCCTCTTTTATCAAATAGTATTAATCGGGTAAATGATGTTAGTTTAATTAAAAATCCGGACATTTTTGGGTCATCCCACATCAAGTCAATATTAGAAACCCAGCCGGGGACATAAACAAGATCTATTGGCCCTTTCCCTATTACCTGATAAGCAATATTTAGCGTTCCGCTTTTGGTATAATTTGTTTTAGGTCTCATCTATTAATTATATTGATGTTCTGATTCCGTTTACCATTGTCTCTGGCGTTAGGCATAAGAATAGCAGCAGACTTCAAAGCACTTATTATTCAGTTATTTGCTAATATACAAACTTTGAATTCAGCGCTCCAACAGCTATTATTTATAGCAACGTTGGATGCCGTTTTTCAGGAGTTAATTAAATTCTTTTATCAAAACTAATCAGCGAAGTTCAGGGGAAGTTAAAAATTCTTAAATCGACATGAACTTTCCAAATCGGTATTCACTATCTACGGAAGCCAGGCTTGTTCGAGATTAGAAATTCAGTTAAACAAGTCGGGAAAATAGTATATGTTAAAGAATTACAGGGCATTCATCCATAATTTTCTTCACTTTTTCCTGATACTTATATGTGGTTACCTTATTATAATGAATAGTATAAACCTGAGTTCGACCTAAGATTCGATTCACAGAAAGCCAAGAGTGCAATAGATTTGATGCTGAAAATCAGGAAGATATAACGGGTTATATCAAGGGGTTTTTAGTTCAAAGATGTTGTGCTATTGGCTTTCTCGCAAACGAGCTTCGATAATTATACCCTATACTTCCTCAAATTTCCTTGAATTATCCCGATAGTTCATTAAAAATTTGAGTCGTCTAGA